>Ga0307380_10000020_pt1 | contig 304263 bp, 240 predicted proteins | sample UN3MG_FD_202239 | JGI IMG/M metagenome (GOLD analysis project Ga0307380, IMG submission 202239) | Soil microbial communities from Risofladan, Vaasa, Finland - UN-3 | ecosystem: Environmental > Terrestrial > Soil > Coastal area > Acid sulfate soil | place: Finland: Risofladan, Vaasa... | reverse complement strand
TCAGTGCCTTCTTTGGACGCCCCGTTTTCATGTTTTCGCTCCTCCTGATGTTCGCTTATCTATATAACGATCTCAGATGGAGTTCCGTTGACACATTTTGTTAGAATTTCAAACTCATGACACTAGGCACTATTTATTGATTATCGTCGCATCTCGACATCACATATCAGGCATGCGAGTTGATCACGGCCGAACCGGTTCTTGAGCTCCTCTGTCCAGGCATGATGTGCTTCGCTTTGGAAAGCCAAAGCATTACGTTGCTCGTTGTTTAGAAGCCTGTTGTTCGGGGTATAAGGTTCGATTTTCAGCGGTACTGTCCTCAGCGGGAGATTACGATGTACCCGTTGCAGATCATCGAGAAATCGATTGATTGAATCCCTGACGCCGGCATGAGGTCGTGCCGTGAGTGTCACGTATGCGTACACATCCAAGTCTTCATCCAAATACCGCTCAAGTATGTGAAACTGCAAAGGAAAGAAGGCGGGTGAACCACGGGTGTTGAATGAAAACGAGGCCGCATCATATCCTTTAAAACAGCCTACCCGCGAGCAGCACCTGTAATTAGCCAGATAGGCACGTTGTTCGGGCGACAAATACCGCCAGTAATAATCAGTACTGAGATTATCATCCGACCAAAGAAATGTCTCTTCCTTCAAACCTCTTCGATCCACAGCACTTGCCATCCACAACAGCCACTCCGGGACCAGACCTGGCTGACCGCCTGATAGGTCGATAACGTAGGGCCGTTCCGACTCCAGCAGGTAAAGATCCAGCAGCTCATCAGCGGTAAAGAAACGTGAAACACGCGAATCAGCAGCAGTCCTATCCCGGTCAACAAAACAGTACCAACATTTCCAGTTACATGCGGCAATCTGGAAAACTTGAGCGCGCAATAGTTCTTCCGGTGGCTTAGAAAGCGCTCTGGCCGCAGGGATATTTGGAAGCGGGTTTACCGACCATCCTTCGTGTCTATGCATCTTGAAGTGTCGAATCCGTCCAAATCCTTCACAATTGACGGGTGCGGACAAGTCCTTTTCCTGTTCGGAATCAGCCAACTGAGCAAGAAGCACTTTCCGCTCCTCATGAATGACGGCTTTGCAACGGAGTCTGCTTGAAGCCTCGTCAGTGTCCACTGGTTTAGTGCCTGCCTGTCGTTTCAGAACCCCCGAAGATACCTCGCACGCTGAAAAAACGATAACACTGCACGACGTAATGATCAAACCCTTTGACAAACGAAAACAGAATTTTTCAAAAAAAACCAGCAACCTGTCGCTTTTTCACATTATTCATATTTTGCACTCTTGACAAAGACGCCAACACAACTATAAAGTTGTGTTGATGATTCCCGAAATCGACAGAAAGACGGGATACTTACCTGCAGGAATTCACACGGGTACGTGGCATGAACTGGCTGCCGTTTTTGGCTTCAACGAATACCGCCGTGAACTGTTGTCTGGGCTACTCAAAGCCGCCAGAGAACTTAGGGGTTCCGGCTGCAACGTGATCTACTTAGACGGTAGCTTCGTTAGCCTGAAAGAATATCCAGGCGATTACGACGGCTGTTGGGAGATGAACAATGTACACATGTCTACACTTGACCCTGTCCTGATCGACAGAAATGACCTCAGAAAAGGCCGTTTGCGTCAAAAACTAAAATATAAAGGTGAACTGTTTCCCGGAAAAGAGGGATGGTTGGATTTTTTCCAGACCGATAAAGATGGGGTCCGAAAAGGTGTCATCGTGCTTGACCTTAGGAGCCTTCCAAGATGATCAAGAATGAGCGCCAATACAAAATAACGAAAGCTCGCGCCGAGGATTTTGGGCGCGAAATTGAAGCTCTCTCCGCAAGCAATGACCCGCATTCGAGCCTGAAGATTGCGGGATTGGAGGGCCAGCTTACCCAATTTGAGAAAGAGATTCTCGAGTACGAAAGCCTGAAAGAGGCAGGAAATGTCTGCTTCGAATTGCAGTCTCTAAGAGAACTTCCTGAGATTCTAATAAAGGCAAGAATTGCCCGTGGGATGAGCCAAAAGGAACTTGCCATAAGGCTCGGGATAAAGGAACAACAGGTCCAACGATACGAAGCTACTGACTATGCCGCTGCGAGTATGTCCAGAGTCAGAGAAGTTGCCAATATTCTTGGCGTGACACTAAATCTAAAATCGAAAGAGAATCTTGATTTAGGCTTAGTTCTTGGAAAACTCAACTCATTAGGTATATCGCGAAAGTGGATTGTCAAGAAACTGCTGCCTCGAGAGTATCAGCTGCAGCTAACACGAACCGATGAGTTGAATCAGTCATATGTGCCATCATTGGTTGAACTTGCAGCCGCGCTGAACCGAGTTTTTGGTCGCTGGTTAGAAACCCTTATTGAAGACTCCACGGTGCATCCTGATCTTTCGACACAGTGCGTCAAATACAAGCTTCCAAAAAGAGCTGATCATTTAAGGACGAACCTATACACACAGTATGTCCTAGAGCTAGCCAAGATTACCCTTAGGGCCGCTCCTCAGATTGAGCGCGGCAGCTTAAGCAGAGACTTCCGGGCTATCCGACAGCAGATTCTAAGGCTCTGCGGCAGAATTGACTTCGAAAGCGTTCTCTTGTACGTCTGGAGCATAGGAGTTGCTGTATTGCCGTTACGGGATCAAGGTTACTTTCATGGAGCATGCCTCAGAATCGGCAATAGAAATATCATTGTTCTAAAACAGACAAACTTGTCTCCTGCACGATGGCTCTTCGACCTTCTTCACGAGCTCTTCCATACAGGAGACTCTCCCCGTTCCACGGAGCTTGGTCTGTTTGAGGAGGATCCCTTGACACAGTCAGATGCCTCGGCAACAGAGGAAGAAGCGAATGCCTTTGCCACCGAGGTAATATTTGATGGAAGGTCTGACGAACTGCTGGATCTCGCTGTGGATAGGGCCGGAGGTAACGTCAAACTGCTTAAACAGGCCGTAGTAGAGATAGCGGAAGAAGAGGAGATAGATGTGGCCTGCCTCGCGAATTTGATGGCGTATCGGTTGTCCAAACAAGGAATCAACTGGTGGGCAACCGCAAACGTTCTGCAAAGCAGCTTAATAGATCCCTTAGACTTATCCGTGAATATACTTATGAGTAAGTTAAGAACTGATGATCTGGACAATCTAGACAAAACACTGCTTCTTCAAGCGTTTTCCGAGGAGGGCTGATACATATGACAAGAGAGCCTGCAAAACAAGCCAAAGACAAGAACCTGAAGGTAACTTGCACAAGTACTGACTGCAAGAACAATCTGCATTGTTTTAAACTTACTCAGAAGCTGCGAAAAACTCTTGCTCCAGGTCAATGTCGAACTTGCGGCATAGATCTCGTTGACTTCAAGAGGATATTTAGACGAGATGTCGGAGATTTGAAGTACACCTTCAAGTGCCTAAAGTATGAAATGATCCGTCACCACTACTGGCATGTTACTATACCTGAAAGGGCGCTTAGGCTCGCCTCACGGAAGGGCCTCGCTGGACTCAAAGAAGCGGTCACGCAAAGAATCAAGACCGCTATAGGAACTGCAAGACCCTTTATGGATGGGAGACAGACACCTAGAGAAACTTCCAAGAGCGTGACCATTATCCATCTTGGACAGCACGCTACAGCTACGTGCTGTAGAAAATGCGTTGAGTATTGGCATGGCATACCCCAAGGCCGCCCGTTGACGGATGCCGAGATCGCGTACTTATCCAACCTCATAATGATGTATGTAATTGACAGAATGCCCGACTTGCGGCTGCAATAAGGACTCGACCATCACGGGGAAGAGGACGCCGCAGCATCGAACGTGCCTCAGAAGCGAACAAACCGGGAGGTATTGTGGTGCCGGCTCTCAGCCGCAGCGTCTCGCGTGCACAGTCCTGGAGGGACTTCCGAAAGTAGCCCAGGACGATTGCGTCCTGGGTTTGGATGGACCGCCGCGGTAGTCCCGTAGAGACGGCTGAAGACACGGGGCGGCCTCTAACAACGCCTCGGGGTTGCTCCGGCTCCCGCAACCAACGTGATGTCAGGCATTTGCGGCGATTTCAGGCCGTTGTTGCTTGTTCCAGCGCGAGTCCGGCCATGGACCGGCCCTGTTCCGCGCCGTGCTCCTTATCGCGTACGCGTATTGCAGGAAAAGCAAGGCGGGTTTAGAATGGGGGCGTAAGGGGCGTTGGACGGTTTATACGGACGGCTTAGAATCTTTGTTCGCGACGTCTGCGCACGACGCACAGATGTTGGCTGAAGGTCGCGAACAAAGATTCTGCAAGCGGCTTCTTAGCCGCACGGCTTCTTAGCCGCACGGCTTCTTAGCCGCCTTACGTGGGGCGTGTTTGGCTGGTTGTTATAACCACCGAAAGGAGGGGCATCACCCTCCGAAGGAGGGCATTATGAAAAGAACGGGATTCACGTTGATAGAATTGCTGGTTGTGATTGCAATCATCGGCATTTTGGCGGCCATCTTGCTTCCGGCGCTTGCTCGGGCGCGGGAGTCGGCCCGGCGCGCAAGTTGCCAGAACAACCTGAAACAACTCGGCCTTGTCTGCAAGATGTATTCGGGCGAGGCGCCGGGCGAGAAGTTGCCTATGCAGAAATACGTGGACGAAGCGTCGGGCGACGAGTGCCTGGACCCGAAGGTGGACTTTTCCATCGCGGGCCCTTCGATCTACCCCGAGTACCTGAGCGATGTGAACGTGCTGGTGTGCCCGTCGGACGCGAGAGCCAACACGGACGACTGGCATTCGCAAGGCAATCCGGCGCTCCCGATAGTGCCGTGCCGGATCGAGCCGGTTTCTTACGTGTACTCGGGCTGGATGCTCACATCGAAGGTGATACACGGACCAAACGACCCGAACGACCCCAACATTCCCATCGACATGGCGGCCGTATTCGAAGGCTATATCAATGAAGCTTTTGCGCTTGCCATCATGGAACTGGTTCAAACACTGGACGACGCGCTGCCGGACACGCCGGAGAGTGTCGCCATCTGTTTTGCCGCGCAGGACAAAGACCTCGATCTGAGCGACTACGGCGGTACTGAGCCCGTATACCGGCTTCGCGAAGGCATCGAGCGGTTCCTTATCACCGACATCAACAGCCCCGCCGCCAGCGCCGAGGCACAAAGCGAGATTCCAATCATGTTCGACCTCGTCTCCACCCAGCCCGAGGACTTCAACCACGTCCCGGGCGGCAGTAACGTCCTGTATCTCGACGGGCATGTCCAGTTCCAGAAGTTTCCCGGCCCGGATTACCCGGTCACGCGCGCCTCGGCCGTCCTCCTCAGCGCAGTCCAGGGAACCTGATCCAAGACCAAACCCGAACGACGAGACCTGCATCCGCCTGTGTATGGCATCAAGGATGTGAGTGGCTAAGCGTTTACACCAACGGAAAGGTGAATGGTGATGAGGTTATTGCGCCTGGGGCTGATTTTGATGGTAGTGACGGCGTGTGTGGGCTGGGCGGAAGGGCAAGAAAGCGCTTTTTCGTCGCCGGATGCGCCGCTGGCGGAGCGGTTTGCGAACCCGCCTGCGTCGGCGCGGATTCTGAAGATTGTCCATGTGTACCCGGATGGGGCGGCGGAGCAGGAGGCGATTCAGGCGAAACTTGTTGCGCAGGGGTTTGGGGGGATGGCGACGAACGTGTCGTTCAATGGGTATATCGAGGATCCGGCGAAATGGGAATCCTTCACGCGCTGGGTTGGGATGGCCAAGGACGCCGGGTTGGCGTTGTGGTTGTACGACGAGCACGGGTACCCGTCGGGCGCGGCGTTCGGCATCACGTTGCGCGATCACCCCGAGTGGGAGGCGTGGGGCCTGTACGAGACCTCGGCGCGGACCGCCGGCGGGCCGGTCACGCTGGATCTGCCGCCGGGCGTGCTGGTGCGGGCCGCGGCGTTTCCGGTGCACGACGGCGCGCTCGATCTCGGGGGCGCGGTGGACCTTGCCGCCGATGTCACCGGCTCTAAACTGACGTGGGAGGCGCCGGCGGGCGAGTGGCACGTGATGGCAATCACGCAAGGGCGGCTGTACGAAGGGACGCACGCTGAACTGAGTCTTGCCGATAAACTGCCGTACATCAACCTGCTCATGGCGGAACCCACGGCGCGGTTCCTCGAGGTCACGCACGGCACCTACGCGGGCCATCTCGGGGACGACCTCGGCCGGTATTTCATCGCGACGTTCACCGACGAGCCGTCGCTGATGAGCATGTTCCTCCGCGAGCAGCCGTGGCGGATTCTGCCGTGGTCGCCGAACCTGCCCATCGAGTTCGAGAAGCGGCGCGGATACGCCCTTGATCCGGTGATTCCCGCGTTGTTCGAAGACGGCGGGACAAGCAAGCGGGCGCGCTACGATTTTTGGCTGACCGTAGGCGAACTCGTTTCGGAGAACTTTTTCGGCCAGATCCAGGACTGGTGCCGCGACCACAACGTGTTGTCCGGCGGCCATCCCCTGTTCGAGGAGCCGCTGCTGACGCACGTCCCGCTCTATGGCGATTTTTTCCGGTGCGTGCGCCGGCTCGACGCGCCGAGCATCGACTGCCTTACGAGCATCCCGCGCGACGTGCCGTGGTACATCGCGCGCCTCATCAGCAGCGCCGCCGAGCTCGAAGGGCGGACCGTCACGATGTGCGAGACGTCCGATCACTCGCAGCGGTACCGGCCAAAAGGCGACGACCGGCCCGTCCGGCCCGTCTCCGAAGACGAGATACGCGGCACCTGCAACAGGCTCATCGCGAACGGCATCACGACCATCACGAGCTACTACTCGTTCGCGGGCCTCACCGACGAGCAGCTACAACGCCTCAACACGTGGATCGGCCGGTGCACGACCATGCTCGAGGGCGGGCAACAGGTCGCGGATATCGCGGTCGTGTATCCCATCGAGACGCTGTGGCCGCGGTTCACGCCGGCCCACCATATGGTCGGCGATTCGCCGTATGAAGCGCGGAAGGTCGAACGGGTGTACCGCGCCGCGTCCGAGAGCCTGTACCACGCTAGGCATGACTTCACCTATATCGACGGCAGAACCTTGTGCGAAGGCTCGATCTCGAACGGCGCGCTGAATTTCAATGGCCGGAGTTGGCGCGTCATTATCCTGCCCTGCGCCGATACGTTGCCGATGAAAGCCTGGGAGAACCTCGAGGAGTTCCACCGGACCGGCGGCATCGTGATCGCCCTGGCGGACCTGCCCGCGAACAGCGACCTCGAGTTCCCCTCGCCACGTGTCCAGGAACTCGGGCGCGCGATGTTCCATGGCGAACTCGAGTACGTCGCGAACCCCGCGGGTGGCGTCGGCGTGTTCGTGCCGCTGGGCAGCGTGGCGATGTTTTCATCCATCCTCGACGGCCTCATCGCGCCGGACGTGCGCGTGTCGGGACAAAATAGCCCGGTCCGATACACCCACCGGCGAATCGACGGGCATGAGGTATTCTTCCTGATCAATGACAGCGAAACCGCCTGGGAAGGCAGCGTGTCGCTTGCCGCGGCGGGTGAAGGCGAACGCTGGAATCCGGAGACCGGCGCCGTCGGCCCCGTCGAGTCGCCGGAGAATGTTGCCGTCGCACTCGGCCCGTACGGCGGCGTGTTCTTCCGTTTCGCTCAACCCCGCCCGCCTGAACGGCACAAGATTTCCACCGCGCCAACCGCTCTATCCACGATCGAGTTGCCCAGCGTCGAGCCCACCGCCGCACACGGCGAGTATGTAGATGCCACACTCACGCCCATCCCGGAAAAACGCGGATGGAACGCGCTCGCAAAGATAAAAAAGAGCGACGTCGACACGTTCTTCTTCCTGCAGTTCGCCTACCCGAACCCCGTCGACCTTAGTGGGGCCGCATCCATCTCGTTTGACGCCGAAACGCCCCCGGGTCAGTCCGCCGGCACGTCCTTGCTGGTAATTCTCCGTGACAAAAACGGCGTCGAATACTTCGCCGACACCGGCTACCCGTTGCGCGGCGAGGCGCCCCACCGCTGCTCCGTGCCGATGGCCTTGTTTGAACACGCCGGCTTTTCAAGAGGGCCCGAAGGCCCGCTCGACTTCGCCGCCGTCTCCACCATCTCGATCGGCTGGGGCGGCTATACCGGCACAGAAGGCGACACCGTCGAGTTCACCATAGCTAACCTCGAGGCCGCATCAACGCAACCCAAACCATAGAAAAAGAACCGTAACAACTGCGGACATGACCGTAACGCTTGTACAACCTTATGATCCGGCATGGCCTGCCTGGTTCCAGCAAATCAAGACGTTTCTGGAATCGGGGCTGGTCGATGTCGCCTGCACGATCGAGCATGTCGGCGGCACGTCCATCCCCGGTATGGTGGCCAAACCCATCATCGACCTCGACATTGTGACGCCGCCGGGCGCCTTTCCAACCATCAAGGCACAGATGGAGACGCTCGGCTATGTCCATCTGGGCGATCTCGGGCTGCCCGGACGCGAGGCGTTCGACCTGGCGGACGCGGAAACCAGGGGCCGCCTACCCGAGCATCACCTCTATGTGTGCGAGGACGGTTCCTACGAGTTGCGCAAGCACCTCGCGTTCCGGGATTTCATGCGACAGCACCCCGAGTGGCGCGACCGGCTCAACCGCCTCAAGCAAGACCTGTGCATCCAGCACAACAACGACCGCCAGGCCTACATCGACGGCAAAGCCGACATGGTCGAGAAAATCACCCAACTCGCCATGGAGAATTCAGAGTAGGGGCAGCGGGCGGTGGGGTCGAGCTCCTGCTCGACCGCGGCTTCCCACCACATACTCAGGGCAAAGCAAGCCATCCACCGCCACCACCACCCGGTCGCGCGGGAGCGCGACCCCACCCATTAATACGCTCATTCCGCCTTTGCAGGGTCAAATGCGGTTCTATTCATCATTCCGCATTCATCATTTCTCGTTGCCGTCCAGCAGCCGCAACCCATTGAAGATGACCAGCAGGCTGGCGCCCATATCGGCGGCGATGGCCATCCAAAGGGTGGCGAGACCCGTCATAGCCAGCGCGATGAACACGGCCTTGATGCCCAGCGCCAGCGTGACGTTCTGCTTGATCACGCGGACGGTCCGCCTGGAGTGGGTAATCAGCCAGCCCACCTTGGTGAGGTCGTCGGACATCAGGGCCACGTCGGCGGTTTCGATGGCGGCGTCGGACCCCGCGGCGCCCATGGCGATGCCGAGCGCCGATTCGGCCATGGCCGGCGCGTCGTTCACCCCGTCGCCCACCATCGCCACGTACCCGTACCGCTCGACCAGCACCCGCACCGCTGTAACTTTGTCTTCGGGCAGGAGTTCGGCCCGGTACTCGTCGAGGCCGACGGCATCAGCGACGGCGCGGGCGGTGCCTTCGTTGTCGCCGGTGAGCATGACGACGTGCTCGATGCCGGCGGCCTTGATGGCCCTGACGGCCTGGGCGGCTTTGGGATGCACCTGGTCAGCGATGCTGATCAGGCCGCAAACGTGCCGGTCGTTGCCGATGAAAACCACGGAATGGCCTGCGTCTTCGAGCGCCTCGGCGTAAGCGTGGGTGGCGGGATCGTCCGTGCCGATCTCGTGCGCATACCGGTGGCTGCCGATCCAGTATTTGACGCCGCCGACCCGGGCTTCCGCGCCTTTGCCTTTGAGGCTGTGGTACGAATCGGCCCGGCCGAACGCGACGCCGTCGGCCCGGGCCCGCCTCAGGATGGCCTGGGCGAGCGGGTGTTCGCTGAGCGACTCGACCGCGGCGGCCCGCTCGAGCAGTTCTTCAGGCGTGTGGCCGTTGAGCGGCACGACCCGCTGGACCTCCGGCCGGCCGCGGGTGAGCGTGCCGGTCTTGTCGATGGCGACGGCCCGCAGCCGCGCCGGGATCTCGATGTACAGGCCGCCTTTGATCAGTACGCCGGCCCGGGCCGCGCTCGCCAGCGCTGCCACGATGCTGACCGGCGTCGAAATGACCAGCGCGCACGGGCACGCGATCACGAGCAACACCAGCGCCTCGTAAAACCAGAAGCGCCACGCCCCCGCGAGAAAGAGCGGCGGAACGACGGCGATCAGTACCGCCAGACCCATCATGGCCGGCGTGTAATACCGGGCGAAACGCTCGACCCACCGCTCGCTCCGCGACCGCCGCGCCTGCGCCTCCTCGACCATCCGAATGATGTGCGCCAGCGTCGTGTTGTTGAACGCGCGGGTAACCCGAAACTCGAACGCGCCTTCGTTGTTGATCGTGCCGGCGTATACCTCGTCGCCCGGCTGTTTGGCCACCGGCGCCGACTCACCCGTGATGGGCGCCTGGTTCACGGACGTCGCGCCTTTCGTGATCACGCCGTCCAAGGGCACGCGGTCGCCCGCCAGCACCAACACCGTGTCGCCGGCCGCGAACTGCTCGACGGGTTTTTCCTCGACCGCGCCGTCGCGGGGCCAGACGTACCTCGCCTTGCGCGGGGACAGGTCGAGCAGCGCGCCGATCGCCCTGCGCGCCCGGTTGACGCTCCAGGTTTCGAGCAACAACGCCAGTGCAAACAGGAACGTCACCATCGCCGCTTCGAGCCACTGGCCGATGATGATGGCGCCGACCACAGCGACCGTCATCAGCAGGTTCATGTCGGGCCGGAATTCTCGCGCCGCCTTAAGTGCCCGCGACGCGATGTACCACCCGCCAACAACAACGGCCGCGGCGTAAAACAGGATCGACGCCGGCGGAAAGTTGTGATCTTCCGCGGTAGCCGCGGCGACCGGACCTTCTGCGGCGGCGTGGATGAGGAAGCCGAGTGCCAGCAACGCAAAACTGGCGGAGCAACTCACTGCCCGCCCGTGCCGCTCCAGGAACGAGCTTTCCTGCGCACCCACTTGTTGTGGCGGAAAATCTTCCCACACCACGGCGTCAAGCCCCGCAGAACGCACGGCCTGCTGGATCGCCTGGATGGAGATTTCCGGCGAGTCGGCCTGAACGGTCATTTTGCCCGCGAGGATATTGAAATCCAGCCGGTCCTCGCCCCCCACCACCGGACCCACCTGCCGTTTCAGGGTGGTGACCTCCTCGGCGCAGTCCATCCCGCGGATTTTGAATTCGAGTTTGCTCACTATTCCGACACCTTCTTACCACTACCTATACCATATTTGAAACGGCGCCAAAAACATGAGAGTTCCTCAGAGAAGGCTCAGGTCGTTGTGGTGCAGGCGTCGCGGCTGTTCCGCGAGGGTCGACCTCCCGCTCGACCAGATAGGACCTATAAGACCTATAGGACCTATAGGACTAAGGCGGCTAAGAAGCCGCATTCAGAATCTTTGTTCGCGACCTTTAAGCGACATCTACGCGTCGTGCGCAGATGTCGCGAACAAAGATTCTAATAAACCTTCCGGACCTGTTCGTTCTATTCGAAAAGCAGGGACAGACACGCTTTCAAACAGCCGAAAGCGAGTCAGTCCCTGTTTTTCGATTAACGCAGGAGTTTTTTGAGGTTGCCGGGGTTGCTTTGCCATTTGAGTGCGCGGGCGTAATCGGGATATTTTTCCTCGATCCGGCTGAACTCGCGGGTGTGGTACCTTCTCCGGCCCGAATCGGTCTCTTCGATGCCGAGGTAGGCATGCAGCATCTCGTGAAACACGATGTAGCGCGCAAAATAGACGGGCACGAACTCCTGGTCGAGCAGCGGGTGGATCCGGATCAGGTTGTCGGTCGGGTAATAACTGCCGAACCGTATCGACCGCCGGCGCCTGGCGGGCGGCATCCGGCCCCACGTGATGTTGGCCCGGATCGAGTCGCCGAAATGCTCCGCATTCAGGCTGCGGAACAGTACGGCGAGGTCAAACACGCTGCCCTTGGTGATAACCCCGTTGTTTTTGTTTGTGTCGGCGCGCACCGGGCAGAAGTTGCTGTTGATGAACGTGTCGACGACGGCGGCGTCCCGGCTCGACTGCGGGTTCACCAGCCACACCGCCAGCGATCGGAGCACCCCGGTGTCGGCGGCCAGGAATATGCGGTGCAGGCGCACATCGATGCTGTGTCGCGCCCGGCCCCGGCGCACCGACATCATGGTCGACCGGTTGTTGGTTATCGTGAGGTCGATCCTCAGGCCCGTGCGCTTCTCGAGTTCCGCGCGCAGGCTCTCCGGATCGCGCCAGGCAAATTCAAGCTGTATCGCCATCCTCAGCCTCTGCGGCTGCGCATGTGCAACCAATCACGCATAACGTATTCGCCCGGGCCGATTTGCACCATGCCGCCACCCAGGTTGCCCACGTAATTTACCGCCGCCGGCAGGGCGTTTTCCGGGTATGACCGCGTTTCATGGCCGGCATACGCGGGAGGCAGGATGAGAGCAACGATCAGCGGAAAAAACATCCCGGTTTTCATGCGGAGAGCTTATAACAGGCACCGGGGGATGTCAAAGGCTGGAGATGAGGTGGAGTCAAAATGGGGACACCCCCACAAAAGCCGGGGGGCGTCCCGACGTTGTAGTGGAATTCGCAACTATGGAGTCGATGTTGACACCACGTTGAACATTGGGCTAGGCTTCACAGCAGTTGACCTTGAATGGCCGCAACACAGGCTTATTCCCGCTTTGGAAGCGGGTGGAGGCGACATGAAGCAGGCTGCATACACAATTGCGCTACTCGTTTTGTTCATAAGCATTGCGGGATGTAACACGGCTTCGCGCCAGCCACAGTTCCAGCGGGCCGCGATCGCGCCCGATCAGCTCAAGCCCGGCGACACCGCCATGATCCAAGTTGAAGTCAAAGACCGATACGACATCGTTCGGCGCGTTGAGGGTGTTGTCAGGGAAGATCCCACGATCCGGCTGAAACTTCACGATGACGGGCTGGCGCCCGACGAGAAAGCCGACGACAACGTGTGGGTTCTGCAGGTCGACGTGCCGTTTCAGGCCACCCCGGGCGACTTCCTGCTCCAGCTCACCGCCTACCGGGCCGACGGGACCGTTGTGCCTGTGAAGAGCAAAGAAGGCACCGTTCCGCTTTCCACAACGGTTCCCCTGAAAATCCTCAACCCTTAAACCGTCTGGTGTATATCGTGCGTTTCCCATTCTTGATAGTAATTTGCTGTCTGGTTGCTGCGGTCTTTCCGGCGTCGGCCGCTCCCAACGTCCTTTTCCTGAGCGCCGACACCCTGCGGTCGGATTATCTAGGGTGTTATGGCCACCCTTGTGAGACCACGCCGTTTCTCGACGAACTCGCCGGGCAGTCGCTGGTGTTTGAAGACTGCCTGTGCGAAATCCCGCTGACGCTGCCATCATTTGGAGCGATGTTGAGCTCGTTGTATCCGCGGATGACGGGCACCCCGCGCAACGGGCTGAAAATGCCGGGGGATGTCCCGCTGGTTCAGGAGGTTTTCCAAGCGGCGGGGTATCAGACGATGTGTGTCCAGAGCAACTGGACGCTCAAAGACCGCCTCAGCAGGCTTGGCCGCGGGTTCGACATCTACGACGACGCCTTTCACGACAAGCGCTGGGGCATTATCAAGCCGGAGCGAAACGGCAAGAACGTCACGGATACGGCGCTGGCGCTGCTGGCGGCGCGCGATAAGAGCAAGCCGTTTTTCTTTTGGGTCCATTACTCGGATCCGCACGCGCCGTACAATTACCACCGCGACCTCAACAGGACCGGCAAGCAACTCTGGCGGCTCAACCTGCACGACCGTGTCCGGGTCAAATATGACACGGAAGTAGCCTACATGGACGGGCAGATCGCGCGCCTGTTTGAGGCGGTGCCGGAGGACACGATCGTGCTGTTCGTGGCTGACCACGGCGAGAGCCTTTATGAGCACAACTATCTCGGCCACGGCCGCAGGATTTACCAGACCAACATGCGCGTTCCCCTGTTTATCCGGGCGCCGGGAGTCAAACCCGGCCGGACGCCGCTGCCCGCCTGCACGATAGACGTCGGCCCAACCCTGCTTGCCCTCGCCAGCCTTACCGCACCCGCGGGGATGCTGGGCCGCGACCTTATCAACAACCCGCCGCAGCCGGGTCGGATGAGGTTTTTGGAGACTTACGGCGGGGCTGTGCCCAAGCTGCCCGGGGCCAAATTTCTGATGGGCGGCAGCGGGCCGATGCGGAGCGGCGTTGTCCATGACGGCTGGAAGATCATCACCGGCGGCAGCCAGGTCGAGTTGTTCCAAATCGACACCGACCCGATGGAACTGAAGAACGTCGCCAAAGAGCAGCCGCAACGCGTGCTCGAGTTCAAGAAACTCGTCCAGGCCTGGCAGAAAGAGCATCCCAAGGGCCAGACGCAAGTGGTTCCGCTTTCAGACGAGGACAAGAGGGCCTTACAGAGCCTGGGCTACTTCGAGTGAGGCGGTTGCCGTGGCGGTGGGGTTGACCGCCCGGCCGTTTCTGCGCATTTCAAAATGGACGTGCGGCCCCGTCGAATTGCCTGTGCTGCCGACCCGCGCCACCGGCGTATCCCACCCGATTTGCTGGCCGCGGCTGACGAGGTTGCGCTGGTTGTGGGCGTAGAGCGTCTCGGCGCCGTCGCTGTGGCTGACAATGACGACTTTGCCGTAGCCCGGCTGCCAGCCGCTGAATACCACCTCGCCCGGCCTTACCGGGTAAACTTGAGAACCCGGAATGGCCGCAATGTCGATTCCGCTGTGATACTCGGCGCGGCGGGTGAACGGGTTCTTCCTGAGACCGAACGGGGAGGTGATCCGGGTCGATCCGGCGACCATGCGCTGCGTGCGTGCGGCGTTTTTGCCGCGGACGCCTGAAATGGCTTGCACCAACACCGCCAACTCGTATTCGGCGGGCGCCATCGCACCACCGCCTTGCGGCGGCGCCGCCTTAACCGGGCCGGGCGAGGCGGCGGCCGCCATGGCCCCGGCGGCAGTTGAACCGGCGGGTTGGACGGCCGACAAGTCCAGTTGCTGGCCTGTAAAGATGCGGTCAGGGTTGGCGATGCCGTTGGCCGAGGCCAACCGACGTACCGCGGTCATGATGTCGGCCTGGGAAGGTTTCGAGCCGGAGGAGCGCAATGAGGCGGCGCAAATGGCCGAGAGCGTGTCGCCCTTTTTAACGGTGTAGGCAGGGTCGGCGGACTGGGCAGCGTGTGTTGGTCGGGTAGGCTGTGCTTCGCGAAACGCCGCCAGAAGCGATTGGAAATCCACCCTTGCGTTGTGCCTGACAGCGGTAAGGTTGACGTTGCGTCCTGTATTTCCGGATGCAACTGCAGGCGTAACCGCCGCGACTATTGCGCTCATAGGGCGCTGGTACTCCTATGTCCCCTCGCTGTGCCCTGCCCGCCCCGCACGCACCGCCGCATGCGTAACGGGCACAAGCCGCCTGCCGGAAACCGGCAGAAACTGCCTGGCCGGAGAGAGCAACCCCCGTGCCAGACGCGGCGCACGGCGCAAAGCCTTGCCAGGCAAGGCCCTGCAAGTTCCGGCGGTAAACCGGATGGGAAAAAACATGCCGCCTCCGGCAGTTTTCGCCGGTTGGTATTAGCCACAAAAGAGCACAAAGAGCAAAATGCACGAACGCGCAAGTGGCCGAGGGCGACCCGCTTGGCCAACTGCCGCAAAGTTTTGCGCAGCGGAACACGACAAGGAAGAGTTACCAACGTATTTCTCTGAGGTCTTTGCGTTCTTTGCGGTTAACCAGACAGTTTCATATAATCTCTTTCTGGGCAAGTAGCTCCTTTTTGGGAAGGGGAGATCACAATGAAACCAGCAATCAATCAGTGGGCGTTTGGGGAGGCTATCCCTGCGACGAAGGCGATGTCGATGGCGAAGGAGGCGGGGTTTGATGCGTTCGAAGTCTGCGTGGGCGTGAACGGGCCGGTCAAGTTGGATGCGACGGAGGCGGACGTGACCGCGCTGCGGAAGCATGCGGGCGAGCTTGGGCTCGAGTTGCAGAGCGTGGCGTCGGGCATCGGGTGGGATTTCCCGCTCACGTCGCCGGACCGGGCGGTTCGGGACAAGGGCCGCGACGCGATCGGCCAGGCGCTGCAGATCGCGCAGTGGCTTGGCGCGGAGACGTTGCTGACGGTTCCGGGGATAGTTTCCGCGGAAACACCTTATGACGCCGCCATGGAAAACGCGATCAAGTCGATCGACGACCTGCTGGCGGTAGCGGAACGGTGCCGGGTCACGCTCGGGATCGAGAATGTGTGGAACAAGTTTCTGCTGAGCCCGTTGGAGATGCGGGATTTCATCGATCAGTTCCAAAGCCCGTACGTCGGGGCATATGTTGATATTGGGAACGCGATCCTGACAGGTTTCCCGGAGCAGTGGATCAGGATCCTGGGCAAGAGAATCCGGATGATCCACGCGAAAGATTTCCGCGCCGGCGTGGGCACGCTCGAGGGATTTGTGATGCTGCTCGAGGGGAGTGTAGACTGGCCTCGAGTGATGTCGGCGCTGCGGGAGACGGGCTACGATGGCGTGCTTACGGCGGAGTACTGGCCTTACCCGTACGGGTTGGAGGTGACGCTCGAGCACGTGGCAGCAAGCCTCAAGGCCATCATGGCGCTGTAACACGACTCGAACGGGATTGGGAGGATCGACCTCATGAGGGTAGCCATCATCGGCTGCGGCACCATGGGCCACCTGCACGCAAGCATGGCGGCGGCATGCGGGCTGAAGATCATCGCGTGCGGCGACAAATACAAGCACCACGCCAAAGTGCTGGCGGAGCCATACGGTGCGGCCGCGTCGGACGATTCGATGGCCGTGATCGCCGATCCCGAGGTCGATATCGTGGCGATTTGTTCGCCCACACCCACCCACGCCGGCTATGCGATTGCCGCGGCCGAGGCCGGCAAGAGCATTTTCTGCGAGAAACCGTTTGCGAGAACCGTGCGGCAGTGCCGGGACGTAATGGCGGCGGCGCGGAAGGCCAAGGTGAAACTGTTCGTGGCACACGTGGTGCGTTACTTTCAGGAATTCGAGGCGATGCGCGCGCAATTGGCCGCGGGAAAGGTGGGGAAGCCGGGTTTCGTGAAGCTATACCGCGGGGGCCTGTTCCCGATGGGCATCGACGGGTGGTTCAGAGACTACGGACAGAGCGGCGGCGTGACGCTGGACAGCATGATCCACGACATCGACTGGCTGAGATACACGTTCGGCGACGCGGAACGGGTGTTTTGCCAGGCGCTGCGCAGGGGCGAGCCCGAGGCGATCGATTATTCGATGGCGACGTTCCGGATGAAGAGCGGCGTCATTGCCAAAGTCATCGGGACGTGGGCGCAGCCCGGCGGGTTCCGAGTCGAAACCGAGATTTGCGGCGACAAGGGCATGCTCCAGTTCAACAGCGACGAGACGCCAATCTTCACCATGAAACGCACCGCGCCCGGCGAGACCCCAAGCACGATCGTGCCCGCGAGCCCCGTCCCCAAAAGCCCGTACCAACTCGAGTGGGAGGAATTTCTGGCGTGGGTGCGCGATACGCGCCAGCCGCGTGTCACCGCCCGCGACGCCACCGAAGCCGTGCGGATGGCGCTGGCCGCGCTCGAATCCGCCGAAACCGGCAAGCCCGTCAAGCTGTAAGGAGAATTGACATGGCCCGAATCGGCATCATGAGTTTTGCCCACATGCACGCCTACAGCTACGCGGCCTGCCTCAATGATCTGGCCGAGGCGGAATTCACCGCCGTGTGGGACGACAACCACACCCGGGGCAAAAAGGCCGCAAGAGAATTCAACACCGCGTTCGTTCCTGAGTTGGACAAGTTCCTCGCGATGGACATGCAGGGCGTGATCGTGACTTCCGAAAATGTCCGCCACCGCGAGATGGTGGAAGCCGCGGCGGCCGCGGGCAAGTGGGTACTGTGCGAGAAACCGCTGGCGCCGAACGTCGCCGACGCGAAGGCCATCATCGCCGCGTGCAGACACGCCAAGGTAGGGCTGGGCACGGCATTTCCGGTGCGGTACTCCGAGCCGATGATGGCCGTGCGCCAGATGCTGAATTCGGGCGAGTACGGCGAGGTTTACGCCGCGTCCTGCACCAACAACGGGCAGTTTCCCGGCGGCTGGTTCGCCAAGCAGGCGTTGTCGGGCGGCGGGGCGACCATGGACCACACGGTGCATATCGTGGACGCGCTGCGCTGGATGACGGGCCGGGAGTTCACCCGCGTCTATTGCGAAAATGGCAACCTGTTGCGTCACGGCATCGACACCGACGATGTCGGCAGCCTCCATCTTAAAATGGAAGGCGGCATCCAGGTCAGCCACGTCGCCAGTTGGAACCGGGCCAAAAGTTTCCCCACCTGGGGCGATGTCACCATCGAGATCGTCTGCGAGAAAGGCGTGATCCGGGTCGACGCGTTCAACCAGAAAATTAGTATCTACAACGACGATGCCGTTCGCGCTGAGTGGGCCTATTGGGGCGGCAACTCCGACCTGGGACTGATCCAGGATTTCGTGGCCGCCGTCGACGAGCGGCGCGAACCGTCGGTGACTGGCGTTGACGGGTTGCGCGCCGTCGAGGTGACGGTCGCAGCATACAAATCTGCCGCCGCCGGCAAAATGGTGCGGGTGTAAGAAAAATGGGGACAGGGGGCTGGTGAAGAAGCTCTGGTTCAGCCCGGGAGCGTTCCCTCTCCCCTTGGGAGAGGGTTAGGGTGAGGGAACGTGTCAACAAGAGGCCTCTTCCCCCTGAAGTGCTGGCCCTGTGCCGTGCGATGCGGCATAATGACACGGACGCGGAGAAGCTTTTTGGGCGACTTCTCCGAAATCGCCAACTGGGGGGCGCCAAGTTTCGCAGACAACACGCCATTGGCCGATACATCCTGGATTTCTACTGTCATGAGGCCCGGCTGGCCATTGAACTCGATGGTGGACAACATGGGGAATCGGATCAGGCTCGCCGGGATGAACGGCGAACGCGATACCTGCAAGAGCAGGGCATTCGCGTGCTTCGCTTCTGGAACCACCAGGTACGGACAAACTCGAGTGGGATCTTGCAGGCGGTGTGGGATGCCCTCTTCCCCGCCAACGCCGTGACCCTCACCCCTCACCCCAACCCTCTCCCACAGGGAGAGGGCGAAGGGGGTAAAGGGGAAACGGGGACAGTGGATCTGGTGAAAAAGCGCTAAAGCGTCCCTTGATGCCGACACCCGCTGTAATTGGCACGTTAAGAATACGTAACTTACAGACGTACTGCGTGGCCGTGTCGGTGCTCGCATGGACTTTTTCACCAGCCCCACGGAGCCCTTATTTCTCGCACGTATTGGTGCATCGGCGTGTGGTGATCTCGAGAAATAATTGTTCCGTCCCCATTTTTCTACATCCGGAAGAGCCAGCCGTAGCCAATCTGCACGAGGTTGATGCCCGAGATTAACTGGATGCCGGCGAGCAGTGTCAGCACGAGGATCACCCGGTTGAACTGGCTCTCGGACACCCGGTGGTGCATGTACTTGCCGAAGTACGAGCCGATCGGGATGAGTGGGATCAGGAACAGGTCGAACAGCAGCACGTCCCGCTGGATCAGGCCCACGCCGACGTAGAACGGCAGTTTCGTCAGGTTGATCAGCGTGAACGTCCACGCCACCGAACCCACGAAAAGCGTCTTGCCGAGGTTTTGCGAGAACAGGTACAGGCCCACGATAGGCCCGGCGGCGTGCGCGATGGTCGAGCAGAACCCCGCGGCAATGCCCGCGGGTACAGCGGACTTTTTCCCCATCCGGAGCCGATCCGCCCAAGCCATCGCGGCTTCCCGGCCAACAATATAAATCGAAAACAGGACCGCCAGCACGCCGACGAAAACTTTTATCGGCCCCTCGTACGACTGCACGCCTTCCCGCCCCACCCGCCACCACACCGCTGCACCCAGCACGATACCGATGATGGACGGGATGTAGATCTCGAGCACCTTTTTCCACACCACGTTTTTCCGGTGGATGTAGATGGCGTTCATGTCGCACAGGATCAGCAGCGGCAGCAGCGTAGCCGCCACCTTGTCAACAGGCATCACCAGCATCATCAGCGGCAGCGACAAGATGCCCGCGCCACCCGCAAAACCCGACTTGCTGATCCCCTGGATGATGATGCCCGCACCGACAAACGCCCAAAAGATCCACAGCGGCACGTTAGACAAGATGAAGTCGTTAAACAAAAGATGCTCTACCTCAACTGATCGGACCGATCGGACCGATCAGACGGATGGGATTTATAACAAAGAGGCTGTTCGCCGCACAATGGCCGTGCCCTCCCGCGCGAGATATGTTATGTGCTCGACGCCGTTGTCGATCAGGTACTGGCGTGTCTCGAGGATGCCGGCGCCGACGTCTTCGGGCGAGTGGCTGTCGTCGCCGAAACACACGCCAATGCCGAACTCGTGTACGGCCATCCGCAACAGCCACGGCGCGGGGTACGGCGAGCGGAGCCCGTGGCGCAAGCCGCCGGTGTTGATATCGAGTATGCAGCCGTGCTCGCAGATCGCCTCCAGTGCCGCGCGCGCCGCGTCGCGGGCGCGGGGAGTCTCGACGGCCTCGCGCGGCGAGGCATATTTGCGCAAGACGTCCAGATGGCCAACCACCTCGGGCCGGAGGGCCTCGGCCATCTCGGCCATCTGCTCGTAATACTTGACGGCCAGCGCTTCCTGCCCGCCACATTTGGCCGCCGCCTTGTCGAACTTCGCTTTCGAGTGATCGGTGATAACGTCGTTCACCCAATGCACCGAACCCACCACATAATCGAATTTGTGCCGTTTCCGGATATCGTTCATCAGCCCTGCATAGTCCCCCGGCGGCACCACCTCCGCTTCAAAACCACGGAGTAGGCAAAACGTCGGGACGCCCCCCGTCGCGCTTCTTAGCGCGCGTTGTGGGGGGTGTCCCATCTTTTCATGTTTTTTCACCAACTCCGCCGACTCCCGCGCATACGCCTCGAAGTCCCGCTGCACTTTCTCGATGTCCCACTCCATCGCTGCCTCTTCCGGGTATAGGTACCGCTCGTGAAACCGCGGCCCGTGTTCGGTTACTCCGAAGGTGTGGTAACCGCGGGCGATGGCGGCGTCGACGATCTCGCGCAACGTGCCCCGGCCGTGATCGCAGAACTCGCCGCTGTGTCCCCCGTGCAGGGAGACGGCCCACGGCGCGCGGCCAAACGTCTCTCCACCCGCGGTTGCCATCGCGTCTCCTTTAAGCGTTGCTGTAGAGGGTGCGGAACCGGTCGTAGATGCCGCCGAACGCGCCGTTGCTCATGATGAGCATCACGTCGCCGGGCTGTGCGCGGCGCGAAACGTCTGCGACGATTTCCTCGACGGCCTCGGCCACGTGCGCCACGTGTCCCGCAGCGCGGATCGAGTTCGCCATCGCCGCCCTGTCGAGCCGCTCCGGCTCCGCGATCGTCTCGGCGCGGTACAGCGGCCCCAGCCAGACTTCGTCGGCCCGCGCCAGCCCGTCGGCCAACTCGCCTTGAAACCGGCGCGTCACGACCGTGTTGGATCGCGGCTCGAATAGCGCCCAGAGGCGCCTGCCCGGCCATCGCATTCGTGCGGCGTCGATGGTTTCTCGGATCGCCGTTGGGTGGTGCGCGAAATCATCCACGAACGTTATGCCGCCCGCTTCGAGGAAAACTTCCATCCGCCGCCGCACCCCTTTGAAATCCGGCGCGGCCCGTTCGATCAGTTCCGGCGAGGCGCCCAGCGTGCCAGCGACGGCCGCGGCTGCGATGGCGTTCTGGAAATTGTGACGGCCGACCAGCGGGATCCGCAGATCGGCCCATCGCGTCCCGTGGCGGTACACGCGCAGGACGGTTTGATCGCCGTCGCCCAGGATTTCTCCGCGCCACTCGGCCCGCGGATCAAACCCGTACGTGGCGGTGTTGCTGAACGAATGGGCCGCGAGCGCCGCCGAGCCGGGGTTGTCGGCGCATGTGATCAGCCAGCCTGATTTCGGGATCTGACGCAGCATCCGCTGAAACGCGAGTTCGATCTCGCCGAGGTCTCTGTAGATGTCGCCGTGATCGAATTCGATTGAGGTCACGACGGCTATTTCCGGCACGTAATGCAGGAACTTTGCGCGTTTATCGAAAAACGCGGTGTCGTATTCGTCGCCTTCGATGATAAACGGCGCGCCTCCCCGGCCGAGGCGTGCGGGGTGGTCGAAATCGAGCGGCTGCCCGCCGATCAAGAAACCCGGCGCCAACCCGGCACTCTCGAGCATAAAGGCGGCGAGCGCGGTGGTGGTGGTTTTGCCGTGGGTCCCGCAGATGACCACGGGCCGGCGCGGCCGGAGCACGTGTTCTTTGAGCCATTCGGGCAGGCTCATGTACCGCAGCCGGCGATCGAGCACGGCCTCGACTTCCGGGTTGCCCCGGCTCAACACGTTGCCGATGACGACGCAGTCCGGCCCCCAATCGAGATTTGTGGCGCTGTAGCCTGTAAACACCGGCACGCCCAGCGCCTCGACCATCAGCGACGTCGGCGCGTATAGCGGGTTGTCGCTGCCACGGACTTCCCAGCCCGCCTCGAGCGCAAGCCGGGCACCCGCAACCATGGCGGTCCCGCCAATTCCGCTGAAATGAACCCGCCCCCTGCGGTTCGCTGTTTCCTGCATGACGGTCCTCCACTCAAAGGAGTGTATCTAAACACAAAATCGCGGGAAAAACCAACGCCGAAGTGAACGGATGAATTATGAAGGATGAATAAAAGGAAGGAGCCAGCAGAAGCATTGGAAACGTGCGGTGGGGTCGCGCTCCCGCGCGACCGGGTGGTGGCGGTGGAGGAGGCAAAGTCTGCCTGCTGGAGCCGCGGTCGAGCAGGAGCTCGACCCCACCGCGTCCCGAGCCGCGGTTAGGTTGCAAGCTACGCCTCATTTTATTAGATTAGCCGTTGAAAAAGGAGCGCATCATGAAACGACGCGAGTTTTTAGCTTCGCTGGCCGCGGGTGCTGTCAGCGCTCCCCTTATGGCCGCGCGACAGCCGCGCAGGCCCAATATCGTGTTTGTGTTCGGTGATCAATGGCGTGCGCAGGCCATGGGTTATGCGGGCGATCCCAACGTCCTCACGCCCAACCTCGACAAGCTGGCGGGGGAGAGCGTCGACTTCACGCATGCTGTATCGGGCTGCCCGGTGTGTACGCCGTACCGCGGCAGCCTGATGACGGGCCAGTACTGGCTGACGCACGGCCTGTTCTTGAACGACGTGCCGCTCGATCCCGGTGCGGTTACGATCGCGAAAGTGCTGGCGGCTAACGGCTACGACACCGGCTACATCGGGAAATGGCACATCGACGGGCACGGCCGGTCATCGTTCACGCCGCCCGAGCGCCGCCAGGGGTTCCAGTTCTGGCGGGCGCTCGAGTGCACGCACCAGTACAACAACTCGACCTATTATGCCGACACGGACGAGAAACTTACGTGGCCGGGATACGACGCCATCGCGCAAACCGCGGAGGCGTGCCGGTACATCCGCGAACGCGCGTCAGCAGGGCCGTTGGCGCTGTTCCTGTCTTATGGGCCGCCTCACGCGCCGTATGAGACCGCGCCGGATCGGTACCGGCAACTGTACGAGACGCGCGAGATAACGTTTCGGTCAAACATTCCCGCGGATCTCGAGGCGCCGGCGCGGCGCAACCTTCGCGGCTACTACGCCCACATCGCGGCGCTTGACGATTGCGTCGGCAAAATCCTCGGTGCGCTCGAGGCCGCGCAGATGGCCCGCGATACCATTTTTGTTTTCACGTCGGATCACGGCGACCTTTTGTATTCACACCGGCAACAGAAAAAACAGCAGCCGTACGACGAGTCGATCCGGGTGCCGTTTCTCGTGAGATACCCGGCGGCGCTCGAGCCGCGGGAAGTCGATACGCTCCTCAACACACCCGACATCATGCCGACGCTGCTGGGCCTGTGCGGCATCGAGGTTCCGGGCAGCGTCGAGGGCGCCGATTACGGCCGCGACCTTCTCCGCGGGCGGACGCCGGATGGCGATGCGGCGCTGCTGATGTGTGCCGCGCCGTTCGGCCAGTGGACCCGCGAAAAGGGCGGCAGAGAGTACCGGGGCGTCCGGACCGCGCGCTACACGTTTGTGCGCGACCTCAACGGGCCCTGGCTCCTGTTCGACAACAATCACGACCCATGCCAACTCGATAACCTCTGCAACAAACCCGAAGCCGCCAAGGTGCAGGCGCGCCTCGAGAAAATCCTGGCAAAAAAACTTGAAGAGACGGGAGACGAATTCAAGCCCGCCGACTATTACGTCAACAAGTGGGGCTACAAAACCGACAAGAACGGCACCGTCCCGTATACGCCGTAGGAATGAGGTGCGGCCGTCTCAAAATCACACGGGAGGCAATTTGTGGTGCGGGCGTCTCGCCTGCACATGGCATTTTTTCGCGTCCTTTATGACTCCAAACCGCTACCCAAGGTCGTGAAAAACAACTTACACGTGCAGGCGAGACGCCCGCACCACAATGCACGCCAACTCCCATGGGTTTTGAGACAGCTTCCAAGCTGCCGCACTGCAGTGCTGGATAACGCGGGCTCGGCTGTCTATTATGTCGCGGTGTAAACAGGAGGCTTATTATGCGCAAGAATGCTATTTCACGCAGAACGTTTCTGGCCGCGACCGCCGCTGCCGCAACCGGGTGCGCCACGAGTGCGCCGCGCGTCAGTACTGCCCGCGTCGTTCCCGGCAAGATATCGCCCAACGAGAAACTCGACATCGCCGCGATTGGGATCGGCGGGATGGGCCGCGCCAACCTCGAGGCGTGCAGCACCGAAAACATCGTGGCGCTGTGCGACGTCGATCCCGGATACGCCGGCAAGGTGTTCGAGACCTACCCCGGAGCGCGGCGGTACCGCGATTTCCGCAAGATGTTCGACGCAGAAGCCAACAACATCGACGGCGTGATTATCGCCACGCCCGACCACACCCACGCCGTCGTCGCGATGGCGGCGATGCGGCTCGGCAAGCACATCTACTGCCAAAAGCCGCTGGCGCATAGCCTGTACGAGGTCCGCAAACTCACGGAGACGGCACGCGAATGTAACGTGCAAACGCAGATGGGTAACCAGGGTCATTCGTCCGAGCAGATCCGGCGGTTGTGCGAGTGGATCGACGACGGGGCGATCGGCGGTGTCCGCGAGGTCCACGCCTGGAGCGACCGGCCGGTGGGTGGCGACCCGTGGTCGGATTTCCCGATTATGAAACGGCCTTCCGACACGCCGCCCGTCCCCGAAGGCATGGACTGGGACCTGTGGATCGGCCCCGCCAAATTCCGCCCGTACCATCCCATCTACCACCCGATGTCGTGGCGAGGTTTTTGGGAGTTCGGCACGGGCCCGCTGGGCGACATGGGTTGCCACATCCTCGATCCGGCGTTCTGGGCGCTCAAACTCGGCCACCCCGCCAGCGTCCAGGCCACCACGACCCATTACGAGAAAGAGGTCGCTGAAGAAACCTATCCGCGGGCCTCGATGGTCCGTTACCAGTTCCCCGCCAGGGGCAAGATGCCGCCGGTGAGCCTGACGTGGTACGACGGCCGGTTGCTCCCGCCCGTGCCCAAGGAGTTCGATCCGCGCCAGCGGTTTGACGGCAACGGCGCCCTGTTACTCGGCGAAAAAGGCGCCATCATGCACGGTTCGCACGGCGCCGGCGGCCTCCGCCTGCTCCCCCGCGAACTCGCAAAGGATTACAAGCAGCCGCCCGCTACCGTCCCGCGCGTCAAAGAAGGCGACGGCGCCCACGAGCAGGACTGGATCCGGGCCTGCAAAGACGGCAACGCCGCAAGCTCCAGTTTCGAATATGGCGGCGCGCTGACCGAGATGGTGTTGTTGGGTGTGCTGGCCATGCGCGTCAAGGACAGAAAACTCGAGTGGGACGGCCAAGCGTTGCGCGTCACCAACGACGAAGAAGCCAATGCGCTGGTCAACCCGCCGTACAGGGAAGGCTGGACGCTCTAATGATTGTCGATTGTGGATTGTGGATTGGCGATTAAGGGAACGTGGGAAAACTGTTTGCCAGCAAGGAGTTGTGACCGGTGGGACTTTAATCTGCAATCAACAATCGACAATCGGCAATAAAAAAAGGGGGAGCGGCGGGTCTTGGGTACCCGCCGCTCAGTGCGGGAAGTGCCTGGAACTTCGGTTCCGTGGTTCTTGGCGCAAGAGGGTCACGGTCCGATTCTTACTACTGGCTGAAACCATAGGGCTGCGGTCTTGGCTTCAGTCTACTCTTGTGCGAATCATTTGGGCCTGGGCTACGGTGAGGACTTCAGAGGTTGAAGTCTTTGACCTGATTCACACGATTACGGTTCCAGACACCAGAGGCAGCGTAGCACAACATATGGTGGTTGTCAAGAACTTTTTTACAATATGTTTTTATTGGATTTTACCTGGAACTGTTCAACCTTCTGTGGGGCATCTAGGTGAATACCACTATAAGTAGTTTCCGGAGGCGGTTTTGCCTTACAGGAGCCGTATAACTATATGTTGGGTACCAACTTGGGCAGGCCGGAAGCCGTTTTGGGCATTGTTTATTGAGAAAGCGAGGCAAAAAAGCAGGAAGGAGCCTGCCATGCAGATGCAGGCTCCTTCTACCAGGAACTATGGTGAAAGCTAGAAGTTGGCTACCACGACGGACAGCAGCGGGCTTACGGGCCATTCGCCGGGGAATTTGATGAATTCGACGTGGCCGTCCATGTACAGGACGTTGCAGCCGCCCGGGATGTGGTTGAACCCGTTTTCATCGGAAACATCGCTCGAGATCCAGTCTGAGGCGACGGAGACTTCGCTTTGCGCCAGGGCCGAACCGGCAGGGTTGTTGATGTCCGTAATGAAGAATCGCTCGATCCCTTCGCGGAGCCGGTACACGTCGCCGGCCAGGTCGTCATCGAAACTGGCGGGGACATCCGCATCCATCTTGTTTGTCAGGTCGTTAACAGCCTCGATGAACCGGTTTAACACGTCCGGGTCGAGCCCCGGCTTGGATAGGAAGTAGCTCATAACTTCGCCGTAATCGGTGAAAACGGTCGGGTCGTCGGTGATGCCGGCGGCTTGGACGGCCCAGCCGAAATACAGGTAGCTGCTCGACCCGCTGTCCAGTTCGCAGGGATAGAACTCGGTGTTTGGATTGCCGGCCGTGGCCGTCATCCCAGTCCCGTTCCAAACCGCGTCCATGTTGTCCGCATCGTCGTACACATCCGCGGGGTCGTTGCCCGCGGAATCCGACGGGCACAGCGTCACGGCCGGGTCCGACAGGTACTCGGGATAGATCTGGATCATGTTGATGGCGAACGACCCGTTGGTGCCCCCATCGCATTTCCAGTAGGCCAGGGTCGGGAACTTCTGGCCTTTGCTCTCGTTGGCGTACATCTTGACCACGAGTCCGATCTGCTTGAGGTTGTTCGCACAACTGGCCCGGCGCGCGGATTCCCGCGCCCGCGCCAGGGCCGGCAACAAAATGGCCGCCAGAATCCCGATGATGGCAATCACAACCAACAACTCAATCAAGGTAAATCCGCGTTTCTTCATCATTTGACTCCTCTCTAGTGTTTACAAAAAGTCTTATTGCTTATTCCGTGACATGAATAATATTCCGAACAGCAAAATTGCGCAACGGTTTTCTGGCTGAACGGACGCAGCCAAAAAACCAGCGCCTACTCGCCGGGCCGGTATTCCCGTTCGAGATGTGCGCGTATCTCGGATTCGTCGAGCCAAACGGGTTTCATTTTCCTGGCGGCGAACAGGGGGGCCTGGTCGGCGTAGTGGGCCGATTCGGGCCGGGTCGATGCGGAGCCGAACTGGTGGATGCTTTGCGAATGGACCTTGCCTTCCTTATCCCAAACGGCAATAAGCACATAGCAGTCGCCCGCACGGCCGTAAATCTCCCCGTTTTCAAGCCCCTCGACCTTCCCCTGCCGCACCCGGAACCCGTAGACCGCGTGCAGGACGTCCGGCCCGCCGCCGATCGGGATGTTCAGGTCACCCCGGTACAGCCGGTTGACCTCGCCCCACGGCACATCCAGCCGGCCATGGGTCTCTTTGAGCGTCCGGGCATTTTCCGCCAGCCGCGCCATCAGGGTGTCGGGTCGGCCGCGGGCCGCTTCGCCGTCGGGACCGGGCCCGGCCGTAAGCACGGCGAGTGCCGCCGACGTGTTTTCGGGGTTGGTATTGAAGTCCCAAGCGCGCACCACGTCGACCGCTTCGCGCACCAGCGGGTCGTTGGACGTCGGCGAAGAAAGGATTTCGCGGATTTTCTCCGCCACGGGCCCGTCTTCCGCATAGTACATATCATACTTGTACGCAATAAATTCGTCTTCCGTTATCGAATTGTCGGAGTTGAACAGGGCCAGCGCCCTGCGCGCCCGGTTGGTCACCCGCGAGTCGAGGCTGAACGTGGCCGAATAGGCGGCTGGGTCGGGATTGCCGGGACCCGTCGTCGTCTTGAACGGGGTGCTGTTGCAGCTTTGAACGAAGCCGGAGGGCGGGTTGAGCACTTGCGGCAGTTTCTCCGGCGGGAGATACTCGGTCCACAGGGTTTCGGAGGTGTTGCCGGGCAGGTACTGCTCCCAGTCGTAAGCCTCGTTGCGCAACGGCAGCAGCGCGTTGAACAGGTAGTAGATGTTGCCTTTCTCGTCGGCGTACACGCAGTTGAACGACGCGATCGAACCCATCCGCATCGCCGCCTGCCATTCGGCGAAGCTTGTCGCTTTCCCCATCCGGAACCATTGTTCGACCTGCCGGATGTCGCCTTGGCTCGCGTACCGGACCGCATAGGTGCCGTGCGGCCGCCGCACCGTCGGCCCGTAGACCGACCACAGGGCCTCGCGCTTGACCGTCCACCGGATCGGCCCCCACAGCTTCACCGTGATGGGTACTTTGCGGACCTCGAGGTCGCGCCACTCGCCGTCGAACTTGTACTGGTTTGGGTCATCCGGGTTGATATCGAGCACGTAGATGTCGGCCAGGTCCGCGTTGTTCACCGTATGGGCCCAGCCCAGATGCCGGTTGTGCCCGACGAGGATCACCGGCGCGCCCGGGAACGTTCCGCCGATAATATCCAATCCTTCCTCGCTATGCAGGTGAGCTTCGTACCACGCGACCACGCCTTCCCACGGCTGGTGCGAGTTGATGTTGAGAAACGTCTGGCCGTCCGACGACCGCAGGGGCGATACCGCGAACGCGTTCGAGCCCACCGGCAAGTCGCCCGTCAGCAGCGAAGTTTCGTGGACGCGGTGCCCCCGTCGCGTCTCCCCCATACCGGAGGCTGCCGCAAGAGACGCGGCGGGGACGCCGCTTCCACGTGCCGTTGTCTTCTTCTCCGAGACGGGCCTGCGCCGCTCCTCGCCGAACAATTCCCTCACCTTGCCGTCGAGCCCGAAGAAAAACGGCGCCTTGAGAACAAACCCCGCCACGATGTCCTGCCCGGTGAACGGCAACAGGCCGCGGCCTTCTTTTTCTTTTGGGTGCAGCACGGCATAATGGTTGAGGCCGGCGGCGTACGCATCGCAAACGGCCCGCACCTCGGGGCTCAGATCGGTTTCGTATTTCTCGGCGATGGTCTCGCTCACGCGGAGCAAGCCCACGATATAGTCCTGTGGCGCCATTTCCTTGCCTTTCACGGCGGCCATCTTTCCGCGCACGCCGCGGAGCGCCTCGATAATGGTGGCGTAATCATCTTCGGCATGGGCGTACGCGAGGCCGTACGCGCAGTCCGCGTCGGTTTTGCCGAAGATATGTGGCACGCCCCATGTATCGCGGAGGATTCGGACGTCGTATGCCCCGGGAGGCGGAATCAGCGTGTCGCGAGTTGCGCAGGAAGTCGCCCACACGGCCGCAACCACCAACACCAGCAGCGCCACCACGCCAACTACACGTTTCTTGAACATCCCGCAGCCCTCCGAAAAAAACACGCTCGGACTAAAAGCGCCCAGCCACTGCGAGTATTCCGATAACGCCAAAGAAAGTCAAGGAAGAGAGTCGGGAGTCGGGAGACTGTAGACAAAGATAAAGTAAAGAGCAGATATTTCGTCGACTCTTCCCCAATGTAGTTCCGCAGAGACGCTCTGCCGGATTGCCGAAGACCTGAAGACGTCTGCCCAGTCTCCGGGCAGCCGCAGGGCTGGCTACAGGGACAACCTCTACGAGTTGTTCCTCGAAGCCATCAAGACGCACCTGTCTATCCGCAAGATGCTGCTCCAGAAGTTCACCCGTTTCGCTTATGCGAACGACTTGGGAACCGTTTTCCGTGTTCGCTAATGACGCGGGATGTTGATACGGCAAATTTGTCAAGGCATTGGCCAACAAGATGGCCCAGACCGGGCGGGGCAAGGAAAGGCTGTGGCCTGTTGGTGGTTCTGTTCAATCTGACTCTTGAGCGAGACGCAGCACGGTCTGCCGAGTAGTGGCATGTATCCGGAAGCGTAGCGCGTCGAGCCGGTCCAACACGGGCCTTACGGCATCGAGCTTGCCCCGTTCCTTCGCCAACAACAAGACGCCCAACGTCCCGCAGGCCTTGAGGCCAAGAGCGGCGGCGTGGCGCCGTGCGTTCCGGTCATCGAGAAGGAGGAGCGAGCCGGGCAGTTCCAAACCGAGGGCCAGCACTTCTTTTTCGCCGTCCCCGAGGTGGGTTGCCAGCGGCAACAACGCGGGCTGTTGTACAGGGCGTACGCGAAGCCAGGGGAGGACCTCGGGGTCTGGAAGGGAAACATTGCGTTGCCGCCCAGCCTGAAGCTCTGCGGCCACAGCTTCGGGCACGCATATTTCACCAAACAGTTGTGGCAACAGGGACAGTGCTTCGGCCTGGTAAAGGTACTGGATCGGGGACGTGTTACTGATGACCGTGGGCATTTGCCACGTCCTGGCGGAGTTCTTCCTCGGTCAACCGAAATGAGTCCACACCGTACTCGGCAAGTTTACTGAGAAATAGCGGCTTCGGGATTTCGGCCAGACTTGCCGCCGCCCCAGACGAAAGACGTCCCAGTTCGTATAGTTTGATGGCTATAAGCAACCTTACTTCTTCACCAAACTGCTCCGGAGATATGCCTAGTGCAACCAGCACCTCGTCGCTATACTCAACCGTGAGCGTTCTCTTCATTGCATTGCCCTCTCTGCACGGCTATGAGCCGCACTTCAAGTGTACCAGATTCCAAAAGTGGCGTCACGGGCGCAGCATGTTCATTTCGCGCCAGGCGGACTGGTGTTTTTTCGTGCCGTCGGGGCGCCACTGCGTCCAGACGCTTGTGCCGTCGGGCCGGTGGTCCCAACTCCAGAGTTTTGTACCGTCCTCGGTGAAGAACTCCTCGGTACCCACTTTGCGGCCGAGGTGATAGGTGACCTCGTATTGGACTTGGCAGCCGGGGTACCACAAGGTTTCTCAGCCCTGGAGGAGGTATTGGCCGACTTGCGGGCCGTCGTTCGCCAGCATGGCCGACCAGGATGCTTTGGGTTTGCCGTCGGCGTACTTTTCGTCGTAACGCTTGTTTTCGCTTGCGGCGCGCAAGCACCGTCCGGAGGAAAGCCGTGTTGTGTCAGTCCGTCATCTTTTTCAAGATGTGGCGGGCCAGATACTCTTTTATCTCGCGGTGGCGCGGGACGGGCTGACAGACTCCCGTCTTCTTGTTTTGATACCAATCGTGTCTCCCGCCGGAACGAATAAGCACGCAGCCGAGCTGTTCAAGCTGTTGGATCAACTCGACTCGTTTCATGCGATCGGAAGCTCTGCAACCCGCCGCACGCCCGGGATGTTTCCACTCGTCAACTCCTCGCAGATATCCTTGAGATTCTCCTGCAGTTCTCCGAGCGTCTCACCCTGGGTCACGTAGTCCGGAAACTCCTCGAGGTAGCCGAGCCACATCTCGCCATCCTGCCAGTAGACGTACCTTACTGTTCTCATGACCCTATCATGCACCGTTCGCGGCAGCACGTCAACTCGGGCTCGGGCCACCGCACACAACCAGTCGTCCATCCGGTGGACCCGGGATTTCCTGCCTGTCCCCTCTCTCAGGCGCGATCAAATACATACCCAGTAGCCAATCCGGCCTGTTGAGCATTTGAAAGAAGCCTCTATTCTTGTTTTCCACTTATCGATAGCACCTTCATTTCGCGCCAGGTGGATTGGCGCTTTTGGGTTCCGTCGGGGCGCCACTGGATCCAGACGCTTGTGCCGTCGGGCTGGTGGTCCCAACTCCACAGCTTGACGCCGTCCTCGGTGTAGAACACCTCGGGGCCGGTTTTGCGGCCGCGGTCGAATGTGACTTCGTATTGCATCTGTCCGTTTGGATACCACCAGGTCTCTTTGCCATGAAGGAGGTAGCGGCCATCATTGGCCAGCATGGCCGACCAGGATGCCTTGGGCTTGCCGTCGCCGTATTTTTCTTCGTAACTCTTGACTTCACCCTGAGCCGCGGGCGGCGTCTCAACGAACTCCGTGTCGGACAGTATCCACGCTTCGTTCATTTCGAAATGGAGGTTCTGCGGGTTCATGCTGGTGACGAGATGGATGAGGCCGTTCTGCGCCTGCACCGCTACGGAATAGCCGATGGTGGGATACCCTTTTTTCTCGTGGGGCTCGACGCCGGGCAGCGTCTTGATCTTCCAGGACTCGCCCTCGTCTTCCGACAACGCGACGTACGCCCCGCGCAATCCCGCCGCACGCACCGCCTCGGGTTGTTTGTCATCGTAGCTTTGCCAGTCGCCCGCCATGAACAGCCGGCCGCTCTCGAGCCGGATCAGGGTCGGCCGCTGGTTCGACGCGAGGGCCGGGAACGGCGTCTTCGAGACTTCCCACGTCTTGCCGCCGTCGCGGCTGATCGATTTGGGCATGTAGCCGTCTATGTTCGAGTTTTTTCCGCCCATCCCGAGGATGCCCCGGCGCTGGCCGCGGGCGCCATCTTTCAGCTCGACGAATGTGGTGTGCCTGCCACCCGTCCGGCCGCCGGTGTCGGACCACGTCCGCCCGTCGTCCCTGCTCGCCCACAGGACTGACGTCGCGCCATCGCCGTCGCTCGGCATGTAGATCGTGCCGTCGCTGCCGCGGAACGCGCTGTTGATTGGCTGCTCGGTGTGCGGCCCCGGCGGGCTCGTAAACACGGGGAACAGGACCTCGCTCCACGTCGCCCCGTTGTCTGTCGACGTCTGCCATTTGAACGGGACGCCAGGCATCCCCACGCCGCCCGTAACGCTCCAGAGGGTCCCGTTGTTATTCCATAATAGCGGGCTCTCTTCGCACGCGTCCGGCAGGTCGAAAAACAGGCCCGGCATGTCCCACTCGTCCGCGCCAAACCGCAGCCGCGAACCGATAAAGGCAACCGACGGCGTGTATTCTTCCGGCGTGGCCGTGAAATAGACCGCCAGCACGTCGCCGTTCGGGCAGACGGCCAGCCCGGGGCAATGGTTGTGCCGCAGCATCGCCGGGTGCAGGCCCGCAGCGAGGATTTCACTGCGCGGCGTGTTCTCGGGCGGGATTGGCAACAGCGGCCGTTTACGGAAATGGGGTTTCACCGGGTCCGGCCCGCGCAGGACTTCGGGCGCCGACTGTTTCACGCACAGGCGCACCCACGGCACGTCTTCCCGCCACGGTTTTCCGGACGGCGCCGGACCTTCAACAACCCTGAACCCGATCGGGTGCGCGCCTCTGTAGCCCGGGGCCATCCCGCCGCGGTTCGCGGAGCGGCGGTAGTACGGCTCGAACGTCAGCCGCGACATCTCGGGGCCGCCGCGGTAAACACGTGCGTAGCTCAATGCCGCGCCGACCGGATCGACCTGCAGCCCTTCCGGGTAGGCGCCGTGCCAATCGAGGCACCACTCGCCCGCGCCGGTATGCATGTTTTTCAGGCCCCAGGCGTTCGGCACGCCGGGTTGCGGCGGCATCGCGCCCGACGAGAATAACGTCGTCGTACCGGCGCGGCATGCATACTCCCACTCCGCCTCTGTCGGCAGCCGGTAGGTCCTGCCTTCCTTCTTCGATAGCCATTCGCAAAACGCGCAGGCGTCCTGCCAACTCACACCGGTGGCATACTCGCCCGTGCCGGTGTAGTCCGGTTTGAACGCCCGATACTGATCGACCGTCACTTCCGTCTCGGAAATCGAGAACGGCTGCGTGATCGTCACTTGATGGACCGGCTTCTCATCCCAATCGCCCTGCGTCATCTCGGGAGGCGCGTTAACCTCGGGGCCGGTAGAGTTTGGCTCGCCCATCTGAAACGTCCCCGCCGGAATCGGCGCCATCCGAATCCCCACCGAATTCACCCACGCCTCATCCGCCCCGGCCGCAAGAGACAGTAGCCCCGCCAAAACAAAAACCGCTTTGGCCCTTACCCCAGACCCCAGACCCCATACCCCATACCCCGTTTCTTCTTTCATTCTTATTACTTCCCAGTAAACCTTGCTTCCCGCCGTTCCTTAAACAACGCCACGCCCTCGGACGCGTCCTGGGTCGCCGCCAGCCGCTTCTGCATTTCCGCAAACGCCGAGATCGTGGCGGCCTCGCCTTGTTCGACGTACGTCCTGCTCGAGGATTTCGTCGCCTGCACGGCCAGCGGGGCCAGTTTGGCGATTTCTTCGGCGATCTCGATGGCACGCTCGACCTGCCGCCCCGGCTCGACCACCTCCTGCACCAAGCCGATCCGGTACGCCTCCCGCGCGTCGAACTCGTCCGCCCGCAGCAGGTGGTACATCGCGTTACCCCAGCCGCACCGCTGGACAAACCGGAATGTCGCGCCGCCCGCCGCCGTGATGCCGCGCTTCGGTTCGAGTTGCGAAAACCGGCAGTCCGACGCCGCTACCACGATGTCGCACGCCAGCATCATCTCGATACCCGCCGTGAACGTGATCCCCTGAACCGCGCACACCATCGGCTTGCTGCATTTCTTTTGCAGCCCGAACGCGTCGACGCCGTCTGTCAAAAACGGGTCGCGGCCTTGCTTCATGGCCTCGACAAACTTTGGCAGGTCGAGCCCCGCCGTCGTGTGCTTCCCATGCGCGAACAACACCCCTACCCACAACTCCGGGTTGTTCTCCAACTCGTTGTACGCTGCGTTCAACTCATCAAACATCTTCGGCGTCAACCCGTTCAGCTTCGCCATCCGGTCCAACCCCATCAAGAACACCCGGCCTCGAACTTCAGTAGTAACCCGCCCTTCGAGATTTTGCTCGTTCATAAGAATCTCCGTTCAATCTTTTTTCAGCCTCAGGCAGGTTTTCCCAGTCCCAGCACGGCGTTTTGGGATTTGAGGCGGTTCTGGAGCTTCGGGACGTCGAGGTTGCGGGGTGTTGCGGCAGTTTGGACGCAGAGTGCGGCGGCGGTGCCGGCGGCTTGGCCTATGGCCATAATGGGTATCATGGCGCGGTGGGATTCGTAGGGCTGCTGCTCGCTCGAGATGCACCGGCCGGCGGCGAGCAGGTTGTCGACGCCTTTGGGCACGAGGCAGCGGTAGGGGATGTCGTAGCCTTCGTGCTTGAGGTATCGGCGGTAGCCGTAGTAGCTGATGATGGCGCACGAGCTCATGGCGACCACATCGCCGTGCCGATGGCCTTCGATGGCGTCGTCCGCGGTGAGTTTGTACTCGCCCTCGATGAAGCGGGTTTGCCGGACGCCGATCAGGGGCGGCGTCTCGATGATTTTGGCGTCGGCCAGCGCGGCGTTTTTCTTCTGCTTACCGGCGAAATCTTCGTAGACGGCCAGCCGCGCGGCGATTTCGGCTTTGGACAGGGCGTCGCCGTTCGTGCCGTCCATGGGTTCCGCGCCCGGCCCCCAAACCACGGCGTCCCGGCCAAAATCGACGTTGTACTGGCCGGCGGGCCGTTTGTCGCCGAACTGGATTCTGTACATGAGCGAGTTGTCGAGCCGGGGCGTCTTGTCGAGCGGCGCCTGCCAGAACGGTACGCCGGCCCGCGCCGACACGTCCGCGTCGCCCGACGCGTCCACGACCACCTTGGCCAGCAGCGCCTGCCGCCCGGATTTGTTCTCGACGATCACGCCACGGATCGCGCCGTCGGAGACGATGCTGTCGCAGAACCACGTGTGAAACATCAGATCCACGCCGGCCTCGACGGACATCCGCAGGATCACGTATTTGAACCGCTCGGGGTCGACGGCGTAGCTGTATTCCATCCGGCCGGGCAGCGTCGAATACGATTTCTGCGGGTAGGGACTTTTCCCCAGGCCGTTGAGCCGCTTGAGTTCGAGCACCACTTCCTCGGCGATCCCGCGCACCGTTTGCGTGGCGTCGGGCTCGACCTGGTTGCGGAACCCGTTGATGTTGGCCATGAGCGACGCGGTGGCTGTGCCGCCGAGGTAGCCGAACTGCTCCACCAGCACCACCCTGGCCCCGTTCCGAGCCGCAGACATCGCCGCCGCAAAGCCCGCCGGCCCGCCACCGACGACAACCACGTCGGCGTCCCGCGCGATGGGAAGTTTGCGAGCAGGTTCATGATAAAGACCCGCCTCTACCGCACCGGCGGGCGCCGCGCCTATCCCCGTGACGGAAACGGCCGCCCCGCACGCCGCCATAAAGCCCCGCCTTGACCACTGGTTGACTTTGCTCATAAGAAGCCCCTTTCTCCGCACGCTTTACTCGGCCTGCCGCGAGTATTCCGCCACAATCCGGCGTCATGCACGCCCCGTGGGATCGCCCCGCCGGCCAACGCCTCGTCTCCTCTTCCCGCCACAGGTTTTACGTTACCGTACGCTTGAAATCAAGTGGCGAGGCGCCACTTGCAAGCGGTCGCCGGCCCGGCTTCCCGCCGGCGACGCCCGGTCATGTGCCTTATATGAGGCATGAGCGCCTCTTTTCGATCTCGTCCAGCATCCCCGGGCATGGGCGGCGGAGTCTGGCAGCCCGTGGCCTCGATGTGCCAACGCTTATTTCGGCCGCAAGAATGTTTTGACTGTTGCTGAACGTGTGTCTATACTTCCAACAGCGGCGCAGAAAATGAACTCGTGTTGGAATCAATAATTGACTGGAAAAGAAGAAGAATTGCGGGCGCGGGAAGCGGCGCGCCGTTCCAGTTGCCAAAGCAACCTCAAGCAATGGGGCCTGGTGTTCAAGATGTACGCCAACGAATCCAAAAGCCAGAAATTCCCCACGATTCGCCAGTTCCAGGCCACGTCGGGCGGTTCTCCCGTAATTAACGACTGCTCCATACCCAAAAACAGCCGTTTCATGTCCGTGACGTGGGCGAATCTGATGGAATGGGCCGGCACAATCTAATCCGCAGACCGGTCGCCGGCCTGCGGTTTCGACTGCCTAAGGCAGCCGCAATAAACGCAAGCTTCCCGGGCACAGCGGCGTGATTGAGCGCCAGAACGTGGGGCATTGTTTCGGGCCCCACGTTCTGGCTTCCGAAGCGCGACGCCGCGCACGCCACGAGGATAGCTTTCCGACCGGGGAGCAACAGTGATGAAACTGGAAATGACCCGCCGCGAGGCCATCGCACTTGGGATGACGTCGGTCGCCTCTCTTTCGCTTTCAGCCCAGCCAGAGGGTGACGCGCCTTCATCTGTCGTTCAGGCACATGACGAGAAGCTGAAACAGGTGCTGGATGCCCAGGTGACGGACCCGCAGAGCCGATGGTGCGGCGCCGTTCCGGACCCGTGGGGATTGCACCATTGCCATGCCGCGGCGGGGCTGTTGCGGGATGGGGCCGCGGCGTATTTTCATCCGGAATCCGGGTTTCATGGGCGGGTGGAACTCTACGAGCGGATGAGATTGGCGGCGGGTTTTCTTGCCCGTTCTCAGAACGACCAGGGAAATATCGACCTGATCGTCACCAATTTCAACTCGCCGCCCGATACCGGGTTTGTGGTCCACGACGTCGCCGCCGCCGCAAAACTTGCCAAGACAAATGGGGATAGCGCCGTCCTGTCTCTAATGGAGGACTTCCTGCGCCGGGCGGGACGGGGGCTGGTCAAAGGGGGTATTCATACGCCAAACCACCGGTGGGTCGTATGTGCGGCGCTCGCGCAGCTTCACGACCTTTTCCCCGACCCCCAATAAGTGGAACGGATCGATCAATGGCTGGCGGAGGGCATCGACATTAACGACGAAGGGCAGTTCACTGAACGGAGTACGGCCGGCTACAACGCCGTTGTCGACAGCGCCCTTATCGTTACCGCCCATAAGTTGAACCGGCCCGCGTTGCTCGAGCCCGTTCGAAGAAACCTGGACGCGATGGCGTATCTTCTGCATCCGAACGGCGAGGTTGTCACGGAAATCTCGCGTCGTCAAGACCTGAACACCCGCGGCTCGATGAGCGGGTACTGGTTTGCCCTGCGCTATATGGCCATTCGGGACAGGAATGGTTTGTATGCTTCGATGCTGAAACCCCTGGAACCCCACCACATCGATCTGGCCAGTATCATGGAGTATCCGGAACTGCAGGAAAGCCTGCCCGTGGCGGCGCCCATACCCGAGGATTATCGAAGGGACTACCCTTTGGCCGGCATCACCCGAATCCGCCGTGGCAAGACCAGCGCCACCATAATCCACAAAGGCAACAGCCGCTGGATTTCCATCCACCATGGCCAGGCGGTCGTGAATGCCGTACGGTTTGCCAGCGCGTTCTTCGGCAAGGGCCAGTTTGCCCCCGCAATGTATGAGAAGCGGGAACACGGATTCTATTTCAAACAACAACTACGGGGCAGGTATCTGCAGCCCGTTACGGAACCGAGTTTGCTGCCGGTTCGTCCGGACACATGGTCCGCGAGTGTCGTGAAGCGCCGGATGACCGAGATTTGTCAGATGGTTTATGAAGGGCGTATCCGGGAGACCGCGGACGGTTTCGACATTTCCATCAGCGCCCACGGAACCGACAATGTCCCGTTGGCCATCGAAATAAACCTCAGAGAAGGCGGCGAGATCTCAGGCGTGATGCCGGCAGCCCGCACGAGCGACGCATTCCTTCTGAACGAGGGGTTCGCCGAATACCGGATGGGGGCCGATGCTATCCGGTTCGGTCCTGGAATATGCGAGCATAGCTATGTGGAAGTGCGCGGAGCCGAGGATAAACTTCCGGGCCCGAGCGTTTACTTGACCAGTTACACGCCCTTTGAACACACGGTGAAGTTCCAGATGCTGTAACCGCTCACAAATGGGGGGTGACGTACTCGCCGACAATAGTTTCTCGTTCTTCGGTATAGTGACGGATACCGGGTATATCACAAGCACCGATTTTTCGCTTCCGCCGTATCTAGACCTTCCTCAGGCCTATCTTGAGCGCACGTCCATTGACAATTCCTCGTACGGGAGCGCCGCGCCGGTGCCCGGACCACCCCCCTCGCCATTATTGGGGGCAGTTTGACAGGACTGCTGGTATACAGAATGAGAAAGGGGGGTGATCTTCGTGTCAAGCAAACGACGCGAATGACTGACGCTGACGAATCTTATCCAATTTGACGGTTTATTGTCGATCAGCCGAGCGAACTAATCGTGCCGTTAGGTCCTGTGCGGCGGTTTTAGAAGCCGTAACCGGTTTTATATCAAGGGAGTTGAACGCAGCCCGTCTGCGCTGTGCATGCCCGGCATCATTCTTGCTCAAGCACTGGACGGATTGTGTTGAGACGGCCCAAAAAGTTTACTGGTGGCGCAAGTGCCAGCCAGAGAAAGGAGGATTGTTATGAGTGCAGGTAAATTGGTTTTTCGCGGGGTGCTGATGATGTCGATGGGGGCATTCCTTGCGGTTGGCCTTACCGGGTGTCCCTCTGACACTCGGGCTTCGGTCCCAGGCAAAGTAGCCGTTCTATTCTCGGGAAACCTGGCAACGCCGTTGGCCAAGGCGCATGAGATTTCCAACGATTCTCTTGCCGCCGCGTACATGACTATCGCGAGTATCGAGTTGAAGTTGGAGGACGGGACCCTGGTTTCCGTTTTGCCGACGCCGGTTGAGGTCGATATCCTGTTGATTGAAGGAGTTGGAGAGCTCCTCGCGGCTGCCGACATCCCCGTGGGCATCTATGTTGGAGGTGCGGTAGTGATCTCCAGCGTGGAAGTCGAATTCCTGGACTACCCGGGCGTCCTTGTTCCGGTCTCGCTCCTGGCGGACGGAGAGTTCCCTGTTGACGTGCAGTTCGAGGTCCTGTCCGGCGCGCAAGGCATCTTGAAGGTCGCGTTGGACAATATCATGATCCTGAAACTTGACGATTCCTCGCTTGCCCTCGAGGCGGAATTGCACATCGAGACCGATATTGACGACGGCAAGCAAAACATCAACGATGACGATTCGGATCTGGTCGCAGGGAATGTCGAGACGGACGGCGTGATTGATTCCCTGAAGCCCGAAGAGAACTCGTTTGAGATGGAGATTGGCGACGGCGAGGTCAAAGTCGACTACGCTGAAGCGCTGATCTTGCTCCCGCCCGTTGTTCAAGGAGCAGAACCGGTCGAAGGATCGCTCGCGGACCTGGCGGAAAATGCATGTGCGCATGTGACGGGCGTTCTGACTGTGGGCAGTGACGACATGGTGCTCATTGCCGATACCGTCCAAATTGTCGCATACAACTGGTGATCATGGTGACGAAGGAGACGGCGAGCACGATGGTGAGTAGTGACAAGCCTGACAGGCGCTCCGATGCGCTCTGAACGTAAGAAGACCCACGGCCGACGGCCTCGTGAATTGCTCACGAGGCCGTTGCGTTCTTGCGCGTAAGCCTAACTCGCCGTTTCCCGTGGGCGGGCGGGGCGTGAGGATTCCCTCGCTCGTTATCAGCGGCTTCCCAGGAAGCCCTCGGGCGATATTTGCCAAACAGGGGACGCCCCCCACAATGCGCGCTTAAGAAGCGCGGCCGGGAGGCGTCCCAACGGGTGTATCCCTATGTTGGGTTTTTGGTTGCGGCTTTGGCCGCGCTATGCTCTTTGCGTTCTTTGTGGTCAAAAAGACCCCTACACGCCCAGTTGCTTCAGGACAACTTCGAGTTGGGCGAACTTATCGGGCAGCATGGGGGTAAGCGGCATGCGGAGGATGTTTTCGATCAGGCCCATGTGCGCGAGGGCGGCTTTGACGGGCATGGGGTTGGTTTCGATGAACAGACCCTTGAACAGGCCAAACAATTCGTGGTGCAGTCTCCGCGCCGCATCAATATCACCATCGAGGAAGCTCGAGCACATCTTGGCCGTCTTTGCCGGCGCCACGTTCGCTGCAACGGAAATGACGCCCTTGGCGCCCACGGCCATCATGGGCAAGGTCAGGCTGTCGTCGCCCGACAGGACCGTGATGCCGCACAGGCTGATGATGTGCGAGACTTGGTCGACGCTGCCTCCCGCTTCTTTGATGGCGACGATGTTGTCGATCTTGCTGAGTTCGGCGACCGTCTGAGGCAGCATATTGGTGCCGGTCCGGCCGGGAACGTTGTAGAGGATGTTGGGAATGTCGGCGGCCTTGGCGACGGCGGTGAAATGGGCGATCTGGCCGGCGGGCGTGGGTTTGTTGTAGTACGGCGTGATGAGGAGCGCGGCGGCGGCGCCGACTTCTTTGGCGTACCGGGTAAGGCCGACGGCCTCATGCGTGTTGTTCGAGCCGGTGCCGGCGATGACGGGCACGCGCCCGGCCGCGCGCTCGACCGTGAACCGGATGCACCGTTTCTGCTCGTCGTGCGAGAGGGTCGCCGCTTCTCCGGTGCACCCGCAGGGCACCAAGCCGTGTGTCCCCTGCTCGATCTGCCGGTCAATCAGCCGGCCGTACGCATCGAGGTCGATTTCAAAATTCTTCTTGAACGGTGTTACGAGTGCTACGATTGAACCGCTGAACATGTTCTGCGTTTTCTCCAAACCGACTTCCGAGTCGGTCAGTTACAGGCGGGACGCCCGCACCACAAGCAGGCGGGACGCCTGCGCTACAACTCTTGTCCTGGCTCGTTACGGCGTCATGCATATCAGAACGGCGTGCCGTCGTCCTGGGAACTATATTCTTCCTCGTCCGGTTCGCGTGCACCCGCCGGTTTGGCCACGTTTTCGAACCGCTGCATGTTCTTGAGGAACAGCAGGTCAACGATGCCGGTGGGACCGTTGCGCTGCTTGGCGATGCTGACCTTGATCAGGTTCTCGTCCTCGGGATTCTGGTGAGCGGGCGGCCGCCACAACATCAGCACCACGTCGGCGTCTTGCTCGATCGATCCCGATTCGCGCAGGTGCGACAGTTTCGGGATGCCGGTGTCGTCTTTTTCGGCCTCGCGGCTCAACTGCGACAGCGCCAGCACCGGCACGTGAAGCTCGCGCGCAAGCCCTTTGATGCCGCGCGAGATCTCCGAGATCTCGACCTGCCGGTTCTCGACGCGCCGGCCGCTACCCGTCCCGCTCATCAGTTGGAGGTAGTCGATGATGATGAGCTGGACGTCGTGCTGGGCTTTGTGACGCCGGGCCTTGCTGCGGATCTCGAGCATGGTGATGTTGGCCGTGTCGTCGATGTAAATGGGCGCCGAATACAACCGGCTCGCGGCGGGTTGCAGCTTGCTCATCTCTTCCTTGGCCAGGAAGCCCGAGCGAAGCCGCGCCGAATCGATCCGGCCCTCCATGCAAAGAAGCCGCTGCGTCAACTGCTCGCGCGACATTTCGAGGCTGAAGATCATCACGCCCTTGTTTTCGCGGATGGCCACGTGCGACGCCATGTTCAGCGCCAGCGCCGTCTTGCCCACCGACGGCCGCGACGCAAGCACCACCATGTCCGACGGCTGGAGGCCCGACAGCATTTCGTCCAGCCGGGTATAACCCGTGGCAAGGCCCGAGATGCCCGTGTGCGACGCGATCAGCCGCTCGATCTGCTCGATGGCCGCGTTGACGAGGTCGCCAACCCTGCTGATCGGGTTGAGTTCCCTCGTTTGGGCGATCGAGAAGATGCTGTTTTCAGCCCGGTCAAGCAGTTCGTTGGCGTCTTCTTCGCCCTCGTAGGCCGACGACGCGATAACGGTGCAGGTGGTGATCAGCTTGCGCAGGATCGCCGCGTTGAGCACGATCTTGGCGTAATGTTCGGCATTGGCCGAGGTCGGCACGACGCCAGACAGTTGCGCGATGTACGAGGCGCCGCCGCTGCTCTCGTAATGGCCGTCGCGTTTGAGCTGGTCGACCAGCGTGATCTCGTCCACGGGCCGGTTTTCGCGGAACAGCCCGATGACGGCCTGAAAAATCTGTTTGTGCGCCTCGACATAGAAAAGGTCCGCCGGGTCTTCCCGGAGGACCTCGATGACCGCGCCGACGGCGTCGCTGTTCAGCAGCATGGCGCCAAGCACCGCCTGTTCCGCCTCGATATTCTGTGGGGGAACACGATCGAGCGATGGCTTTGGTTCCCGCTGCGCAGCCACGTCAGGCCACAGGCTCCTCTTCGACGAGCGGCGTCACCCAAACCTTCAGGCCGGCTTCGATGCCGTGGCCCAGCCGCGCCGGCACCGTAAAGATGCCTACCGACCGGATCGGCTCGTCAAGCACGATCTGCTTGCGATCGATCTCGACACCCATCTCCGCCAGTTTCTCGGCAATCATCGCGTTGGTGACGGACCCGAACAGTTTGTCTTCTTCGCCGGCCCGCGCCTTGATCTCGACCGTCAGACTCTCGAGTTTTTTGCCAAACTCGGTCATGGCGGTGCGGAGTTTCTCCTCGCGCCGGCGGATAATCTGCATCTCGTGCTCGATCTGCTTTGCGCTGGCCGAGTCGGCGTTGACCGCGAGCTTGCGCGGCAACAGGTAGTTGCGCGCGTAACCGTCGGCCACTTTCACCGACGCGCCCATTTTGCCGAGGTTCGGCACATCCTCACACAGGATCACTTTCATCACAATTACCTCCTGATACGCGCGTGCGTGCGCGCATCGCGCGCCGGGGCTGCGCCCGCTAAACGCGCCGCTTACTTGTCGTCCGTCTGTTCGGCCTGTTCGCGCCGCTTTCTCTCCGTGACGATCCGGTCAAACAGCCGCCGGAAATTCACCCACGTGTCGAACAGCCCGATCAGACAGACCGGGTGAATGCCAAACGATACCACCAGCAACACCACCCCCAGGTATCCCAACAGGCCCGGGCGCAACACGTCCAGGCCGTACCACAACACCGACAGGCCGTTGAGCCAGTAAATGGCCGCAAGGCCTATCGCCGTGTTCCACGTAAAAATCCGCAGGCCCAGGTCCGGCCATTGCCGATCGGCGTACCACAGGCCCGCCACCGCAATCACCGCCCAAACCAGCCATTCCGCCACCCGCGCCATCCGGAACGACCCGCGGATGCCCTCCACCTGGTACCGCCGCCGCAGGATGGTCAGCGCCGCCCACAACGCCGCCAGGCTGCCCATCAGCACCAGCGCAAACTGCAGGCCAACGCCCACTTCCGCCCAGTGCGTCCGGCCCCACTGCATGCTCTCGATCAGTTGGGGCGGCAGCCCTTTCTCGTACCGCGCCGCAAACGCCTCGTAGCCCGATTGCGACCACGCCAGCCAGCCGTCCCAGTTCTCGAGAATGCCGCCCACCACCGCCACCGCCGCCGTCCCCGCCACCGCCACAAGCGTCCAGCCGTACGTCCAGTGCCGGACTACGCCGATGCCGATCGGCAGCCCCGCCGTCGCCACCAGCGCATACAGCAAGCCCGCCTCGATGCCCCGCCCTGACAACATCGCGCCAAACCCGCAAAACGCCACCAGGCCCAGCGCAACGTTCATCCGCCGGCGCGCCGCGTAAACCGCCACGGGCACCGGCAGCAGAAACACGCTGTACGCGTCCAAGTACGCGCCCGCCGAAAATGAACTAAAGACAAAAAGCACGCCCGCGATCAGAGAATATCTCATGAGTGTCTGAACCCGGACGTTAACCACTGTTCGCTCGATTTTCCGCGCCCGACGACATGCGCCCAGCCGCTGTTATGCGCGCCCCGCGTAACGCGGGCCGACGTTGAAGGCCATCGACCGCCACCTCGCGACCTGCCCGGCGCAAGCCAAACCCACCCGTCAAACTTCGGTCGGCCCGGCTTTTTTAGTCAGCCGGACTTTAGTCCGCCCGACTTCTTAGTCGGCGGAGTAGGGCAGCAGGGCGATCTGCCGCGCCAGGTTGATGGCGCGGGTCAGCATCCGCTGGTGTTTGGCGGTCGCGCCCGTGATGCGCCGCGGGATGATTTTTCCCCGCTCGGTCACGTAATGCTTGAGCATCGCGACGTCCTTGTAGTCTATGTATTCCACCCGGTCGACGGTTAACCGGCAGATCTTGGTGCGCGACAGCGTCTTTTTCTTTTTTTTCTTGGCGCTGGCCCGCGTTCTGGGTGATACTTTCGCCATGTATTAACAACTCCCTTTCACGTCAAAACGGAATATCGTCTTCCGGTACGGGTTCTTCCTGATTGGCCCGCGGCTCCGGCGTCACCGCGCCACCGGTCTTTTCACCCGGCCACGAGAGTTCCTGCACCCGTAGTGCCTGAATGTCTATTTTTGACCGTTTCTGTCCCGTGGTTTTGTCTTCCCACGAGTCGGTCCTCAACCGTCCCTCGACAAGCACCGGGCTGCCCTGGCGAAGCCGCTGGCCGAGGTACTCGGCCGCTTTGTCCCACACGGTGATGTCGATGAACAGGGTCTCTTCTTTTTTTTCGCCGTCGCGCCCTTTGTAATGGCGCGAGGCGGCCAGGCCAAGCCGGCACATGGCCAACCCGGACTGCGTGTACTTCAACTCGGGGTCGCGCGTCAGGCGCCCTGCAAGGTATACCTTATTGAGATCTGGCATTCTGAAATCCGGCATTGCGGTTCTCCCCTCTCAAGGAGTGAATGATTCACTCGTTTTCAGTATCCTCGTTGTCGGCATCTTCGTCGCGGTACCGCCGGCCCCGCCCGGAACGTGCGCCAACCTCCTCTTCTTCGTCTTCATCGCTGCGCGGTTTGGCGGCAACGGCATTTTGAAGCTCGGCTTCTTTGCGCTGCTTCTGGCGCGCCTCGAGCCGGAGCGTGCGCTCGTCGAAATGAAGCATCAAATAACGGATCACCGCGTCGGTGAGCCGGAAGTAATTCTCGAGCCGTGCCACAAACACCGGCGTCGCCATATAACGAACAAGGATATAATAGCCTTCCGAACACTTCTGGACTTCGTACGCCAAGCGTCGTTTGCCCCAGATCTCCGAGCGGACTATGGTCCCCCCGTCGCCTGTTATCTGCGATTCCACCTCTTTGGCCAGCACCTCGACTTCCTCTTCCTGCAAATCAGGCCGAAGGATGTAAAGGCTTTCGTACGTTCTCACAAATTCACCTCCTTCCGTGATCCCGCAACGGGGACCTGTAAACTTCCTGCAGCGCCTAACCTTGCACCATTAACGCAGGAAAGCCCGGCAAGACCCATCATCATATCAAACGAATAGAACCCGCTCAACTTTTCGCGCCATCTACTTGTACGGTTCAATTGTACCGATTCCGTTTTAAAACTCCAAATGGGCCGCGCTGCCGCGCGCCTACGCACTTCCGCGCGCCTATGCGAACGGGTCCACGCACTCGATGGTCTGCTCGCGCCCGGGACCCACGCTCACGATCGCCACCGGCGCCCCAATCAGTTCCTCGATGCGTTTGAAATACGCCCGCGCGGCCGCCGGCAGGTCGTTCCAACTCGAACAGGTCGAGATATCTTCGGCCCACCCCGGCATCTCTTCGTACACCGGCTTGACCCGTTCCAGCCTCGAAAGCTGCGCCGGGAATTCCCGGACTGTCTGCCCGTCGATTTCGTAGGCGGTGCATATCTTGATCGCGTCCAGCGAACCCAGCACGTCCGGTTTGGTCAGCACCAGGTGCGTCACACCGTTGACCATCGCCGCCCGCCGGAGCTGGACGCAGTCCAGCCAGCCGCAACGCCGCGGCCGGCCCGTGGTGGCGCCGTACTCCCGGCCCTTCTCGCGCAGGAACTCGCCGGACGAGTTGAACAGTTCCGTTGGAAACGGCCCTTCGCCCACGCGCGTCGTGTACGCCTTGACGATGCCGATCACGCCCTTGATGTCCCGCGGCCCCAGCCCGATGCCCGAACACGCGCCCGCCGAAAGCGTCGTCGAACTGGTCACGTAAGGGAACGTGCCGTGATCGAGATCGAGCATGGCGCCCTGGGCGCCTTCGCACACCACCTGCCGCCCCGCCCGCAACGCATCGTGAACCATCGGCACGATATCCGCCGCAAACGGCCGAAGCCGGTCCGCATAACCCAGGTACTCCTCGCACACGGCGTCAAAACTGAGTGGCGTTTCGTCGAAAAGCTTCTCGATCATCAAGTTCTTGTATTCAAGCAGGCTGGCCAGTTTGGCCTTGAACACGGCCGTATCCAGCAGGTCGCCCAGCCGGATCCCGAACCGTTCCGCCTTGTCGGCATACGCCGGGCCGATCCCACGGCCCGTCGTGCCAAGCCGGTTCTTCCCGCGGAACTTTTCCTGGGCCTGGTCGAACAGCTTGTGGTACGGCATGATGATGTGCGCCGCGCCCGAGATGAACAGCCGGCCCTCGAGCCGCGCCCCTGCCGCCCGGACCGCCTCGATTTCCTCGAGCAGAACCGCCGGATCGAGTACGGTACCGTTGCCGATGATGCAGACCTTGCCTTCGTGGAGGATGCCACTGGGGATCAGGTGGAGGATCGTCTGCTGGCCGTCCACCATGAGGGTGTGGCCGGCGTTGTTGCCGCCGTTGTGGCGGACCACCACGTCCGCGTACCGCGTCACGTAATCGACGACCTTGCCTTTGCCCTCGTCGCCCCATTGCATCCCGACTATCACAAATGCCGGCATTGTCTGCTCCTTTTCCTTGCCCGGCCCGCGGCCTACGGCGCCGCTGCTTGCAGCGCGGCTGCTTGCAGCGCCGTTACGGCTTCAAGTTCGGGTCAATTCCCGCCTGACGAAGCGCGGCTTCCTGAAGCTGTTGCGAACGCAGCACGTAGGTCTGCTGCAAATCGGCCAGCGACTCGGCAAGGTACCCCTGCTCTTCGGGCGTCAGGTTGCCCTTCGTTTTATCGCGCAATACGATCAGCAGGTCGATGACGTACTTGGCGCCACGAAGGTCGATCGTGACCTCCTTGGCGTCGCGCGGCGCCAACACGCCCAGCGCCATCATCGCCTGCATCGCCAGGCCCGATACCAGCCCCTCGAACGACGCCTCCTCGGCTTCCGGGGCGGCTCGTTCTTCTTCTTTCGGGGCTTCCTCGGCCTTTTTCTGCGCCTCTTCTTTTTCCCGCTGGACCTGGTTTTTCCAGTCCTCGTCGATGATTATCTTGGGCTTGTCGTCATCTGCCATAAAAGACTCCTCGCGCTCCACGCCGCCGGTCACAAACAAGCGGCTCGCCATTCAAAAAGGCCTGCCCACCGGCCGCGGGCGATCCTGTGATGCGGCCGGTGGACTCAAAGCCTTTGCTAAACGTCAACCAACGATCCTATTTGTTCTTGTGGCGATTTGCGCGGCGTTTCTTTTTCCGTTTGTGCTTCATAATCTTCTTATGCCGCACTTTGCGTCCACCGGCCATGAAAAAAAACCTTCCTTGTTGACTCTTGCCTCTGTTAACTCAGCCAATGCCCGTCGGGCATCGGGAAATCCCACAAATCCGAATCCTCAAAATACAACGTTATCTCCCGCGCCGCCGTCTCCACCGAATCCGAAGCATGCACCAGGTTATTCCGGGTGTTCAACCCGAAATCGCCCCGGATCGTGCCCACGCCCGCCTTCTGGCAATCCGTGGCGCCGTTCAACTTCCGCGCCGTCGCCACCGCGTCCGGCCCTTCCCACACCATCAGGATGGTCGGCCCCGACGTTATAAACTCAACCAAATCTTCGTAAAACGGTTTGCCCGCGTGCTCCGCGTAGTGGCGCTCCGCCAGGTCCCGCGGGATCACCTGCATCTTCAGGCCAACCAGCCGCAGCCCTTTGCGCTCATACCGGCCAATAATGGCCCCGCATAGCCGACGCCCAAACCCGTCCGGTTTTATCATCACAAACGTACGTTCTATCACAGCACTCGAACCCGTCATCCCATCTCAAAAGGCACACAGAGACCACTCGCTTTGTCAGCAGGTGACCCCACTTGCCCGCCCATCGCGGCAATGAAAGGCCTCGTCAGGTCGGAAAGCAGCCTTTCCGAAAGGACCACTCGTAAGTATAACAAACGTACAAGATACGGCGCAACAAATGCTTAACTTACCCGGGGCTGACCCTTCTGCCAAAGGTTCCAATCGGTCCCCATCGTCCCAATGGTCCCACCGGCCCGCCACCCAAGTTTCTTTAATTGAAGCTGCACCATCGGCTAGAATCATCGGGCACTAATGACAAACGGGGCTCAAACGGGAGTTTATTCGGCATGGATCTGCAACATTACCGGGAGTTGCTGGCGCGGTTTGACCAGAAACGCGTGCTGGTTGCCGGCGATATCTACCTGGATGAGAACATTTTCGGGGTGGTTACGGGCGTCAGCCTCGAGGCCCCGATTCCCATTTTCGAGGTCCAGGAAAAGAAGCACAACCCCGGCGCCGCCGGCAACGCCGCCTGCAACGTCGCCGCGCTCGGCGCAAAAACTTACATGGTAGGCGTCGTGGGCGACGACACCAACGCCGGCGTGGTCCGCCGCGAGTTTGCCGTCCGCAACGTGGATACGTCCGGCATCGTCGTCAATCCCGCCGTCGCCACCAACACCTACGGAAAGCTGCGCGCCGGCGGGTTTAACATCCCCACCCAGGAAATCCTCCGCACCGACACGCCGACCCCTGTCTTCATCAGCGGCGAAACGGAAGACAAGGTAATCGCGAACATCCGCGCGTACGCCTCGAAGGTCGACGCCATCGTCGTGGGCGACCAGGTCTCCTCGACCTGTACCGAGCGCGTCCTCGCTGAAATCGCCGCCTGCGCGAAAAAACACAAGCTACTCACCGTCGGCGATTCGCGCAAACGGGCCGGCGCGTTCAAGGGTTTCGACATTGTCGTCCCTAACGATCGCGAAGCCGGCATCGCCGTCGGCATCGACGTGGTCGACAAAGAAACGCTCAAGGCCGCCGGGAAAGCCCTGCTCAAAATCGTGAAGAACGCCCTGATCACCTGCGGGCCCGACGGGATCACCGTCTTCGCCGAGACCGGCGAGGTCACCGAAGTGCCCATTAGCCCATGTGAAGTGCTCGATGTCACCGGCGCGGGGGACACCGTCACCGCCGCCGTCGCACTCACCGTGCTGGCCGGCGGGTCGCTGCACGATGCCGCCGTGATCGGCAACGCCGCGGCCGGCGTCGCGGTGGGCCAGCGGGGCGTCGTGACCGTAACGCGGCAGGAAGTCGACCGCGCGATGGCCGGCGCCGGCGGGCCCGTCAAGCTCAAGTCGCTCGAGGAACTCGTTCGCGTGGTGGCGGGGCTCAAGGCCGACGGCAAAAAGATTGTCTGGACGAACGGGTGTTTTGACATCCTCCACGCCGGCCATATCACGTACCTGCTCAACGCCGCCCGGCATGGCGACATCCTCGTGGTAGGCCTGAACAGCGACGAGTCGGTGCGCGAGAACAAAGGCCCGAACCGGCCCGTGGTCCGCGAACAGGATCGCGCCCTGATCCTGTCCGCGCTCGAGTGCGTTTCTTACCTCACCATTTTCGGCGATAAAACAACCACCAAAATCCTCGAACAGCTCCGGCCGGACGTGTACGCCAAGGGCGGCGATTACACCCTGGACACCATCGTCCAGGAGGAACGCCAGGTCGTCGAGTCGTACGGCGGGAAAATCGCCATCATCCCCGCGGTCGAAGGCAAATCAACCACGGCCCTCATCCAGAAGATAGCGACGGATAAGTAGGAAAAGCGGGTACACCCGTTTTTCGCTACAGTTTCCCTGGAACAATGACCGAGGCAATCAGGAATAGCATCAAGTAGAGCCACGATTCCTCATACTCCCCCAAGTCTTCCATGATGGCCCCTCTCGACGGGCCGCCCGCCTTCTTCGTGACAGGTCGTACGTGCATTTTCTCCTCCTCGCAGGCATTGACAAATTGCTGCCTGATACGTCTAATCCCCAATCCGGCCGTATCGTTCCCCGCGGTCAGTTTAGCGCCAGCTTCTCGAATTCGCGCACGTATTCCTTCGCGATATCCGCCGAGTGAATGATAATCACGTTTTCGTCGTTCTTTTCTTCGGCCGACTTGCTGAAATTGTAGCTGCCCGTAACGACCGTTTGCCCGTCCACCACGATCACCTTGTGATGCATCACATGCGGGTTGCGGTCCAGGTAGATGGTGGCGCCTTTTTCGGCCAGGTATTCGTCCTGGGAATACCGGGATGCGGCCTGCTGCGTGTCGAAAATGCCCCGTACCCGCACCCCGTCGTCCTGCCGCCGGACCATGGCTTTCGCCAGGTCGCGCAACGTAAACGAGAACGCCATGAAGTCGATGCTCGCCCGGGCGGCCTCGATTTCCGCCTCGATTTCCTGGTACACGTCGTCTTCCGGCGCGAAATAGCACTCCACGTCCACGCCCTCGACCGTCAGTTGCGGATACGGCGTCGCCCGCGGCGAACTCTTGCCGAACTTGCCCTGGCCGAACATTTCCTGGAACTCCGCGGCGTAATCGGCCGCCAGCTTGTCCGACACGACGATCAGGCTGTTGTTGTTGTTGCGGAACATGCCGTTTTCCGTGCAGTTGGTCGATCCCGTCCACACCCGCTCGCCGTCGATCACGCAGAACTTGTCGTGCATCAGTGCGCTCCGCCCGTCAAACACGATTTTGATCCCGGCCCGCAGGCAGATTTTCACGGCCTCCCGGTCCTTGTAATCCGAGTCGCACACCAGCGCCACATCGACCCCCTCGCCCCGCTTCTCGGCCAGCACCCGCGCCGCTTCTGCCCACTGCAAATCGTAAAAGGCCCCGTGGATGGACCGCCGCGCCGACCGCAGAAAGTCCAGGAATGCCGCGTCGATTCGGTCTGATCCCGCCCCGTCGCTGGGCGCGAAATAAACCCGGATTCCGCCCGTCTTGCGGCCAAACGGGTTCGGCGGAATGACCTCGGCCAGCCGCTGCCGGGCCGCCTCAACCAGCGCGCCGCCGCTGCCCTGCAAGCCTGCAACCGTTCCGCCCCGGAGCACGCTCCCGCCCCGGAGCGCGTAGTGGGCCGCGCCCACCGCCGCAGAAACACCCACGATCAGCAGGAACAGCAACAGCGTGCGGCGAAACGTCCGTGTCATACCGGTTTACCTTGACCCCCGAGAGTTCATGTCGGCCATCAGGTCATCGAGGATAAGCAGCCGTTCAAACCAGATCTTCAGCAGCGTGCAGACGTACCGCCGGCCCATCACCCAAATCCGCAGGTTGGACACGCCCCAGTTCCTGCCCGACCAATGAATGGGAAACACCGCGATCGAATACCGCCGGATCAGCGCCGACAGCGACATCTCGATCGTGATGTTGAAATGGCATGCGTGCAGCGGGCTGATATCGTCGATCACGTGCCTGCGGTAACATTTGAACGCGTTGGTGAGGTCGTTGTGCCGCGTCAGGAACATCAGCCGGATCAGCGTGTTACCCAGCCGGTTGAACACCAGCTTCACCACGGGGTAATCCGAGACGCTGCTGCCCTTGATAAACCTCGAGCCGAACGCGCAGTCGTAGCCCTCCTCCATTTTCCTGTAGCACCGGGCCACGTCCTCCGGGTCGTCCGACTGGTCGGCCATCACAATGGCCACCGCCTCGCCCCGGTAGTGTTGCAGGCCAAACCGAATTGCACGCCCCAAGCCGCCCGGCCGAACGTTGTGAACCATCCGGACCTCCGGGTATTCGCGTTGCACCGCCAGGACGCTTTCGGCCGTCGAATCGACGCTGTTGTCATTGACCACGAGGATTTCAAACGGGATCTGCTCGCGACGCAGCGTTTTGGCCACCGCTTCGATGGTGGGCCGGATGTTGTTTTCCTCGTTATACGCGGGGATCAGGATGGAGTAAAGCAGCCCGTTCTGCCCTTGGGGCCGGAGGTCAGAGGCGGCCTTCAAAGCCATGGAAGATTTCCTCCAGGATCATATCGATCGTATAAGTGAGCTTCCATTCGGCGTAATGAGAGGCGAACTTGCGCACGTCGCTGATCCACCAGATGTGATCGCCGATCCGGTTGTCTTCGACGTAGGTAAACACCATTTTCTTGCCCGCGATCACCTCACATTTGGCGATGGCCTCGCGCATCGAGCAGTTGCTGAACCGGCCGCCACCCATGTTATACACCTCGCCGGACCGCGGCTGCTGGAAAAACTGCCAGAACGCCTCCACCAAATCCTGAGAGTGGATATTGTCGCGCACCTGCTTGCCTTTGTACCCGAAGATGCGGTACTCCCTGCCGGTGATGGCGCATCTCATCAGGTACGATAAGAACCCGTGAAGTTCCGCACCCGAATGACCCGGCCCCGTCAGGCAGCCCCCGCGAAACACCACCGTGTTCAGCCCGAAGTACCGCCCGTATTCCTGCACCATCACGTCCGCCGCAACCTTGGACGCGCCGAATACTGAATGTCTCGTCTCATCGATCGACATCGTCTCGTCGATCCCATGTTCGGCATACCGGTGGGCCGAATCGACCTCCCACCGCGTGTCCATCTCGACCAGCGGCAGCGTGTTGGGCCGGTCGCCGTAGACTTTGTTCGTCGAGGTAAAGATAAACGGGGCGGCCGGGCAATGCAGCCGCGTCAACTCGAGCATGTTCAGCGTGCCCGTGGCGTTCACGCCGAAATCCGTCAGCGGCTCCCGGGCCGCCCAATCGTGGCTGGGCTGGGCCGCCGCGTGAACCACCAGCGCGATCTCGCCCGCGTACGTCTGGAAAACCCGATCGACGTCGGCGTAATCGCGGATGTCGACGTTGTGATGCTCATATCCGGGCAGGTCCTGCTGCAACTGGCGAGCCGACCATTTCGTCGAGCCTTCCGGCCCGAAAAAATAGGCACGCATGTCGTTGTCGATGCCGGCAACGGTGAACCCCTCGCGGGCAAACCGCCGGACCGTCTCCGCGCCAACCAAGCCCGCCGAGCCTGTCACTAAAACGACCGCCATTCGCCTACCCCTTTCCGTGGTCCTGTAAGCCCCTCGACCCGCGCCGATACTAGCCGACACCCGCAAAACCTGTCAAGGATACTCGGTACGACTATCTGTCAACTTCCTGCCCTTTTTCGCAGAAATCTACCGCTGGCCCCAGATCAAAGCTGTCATCCTGAGCGATCAAGCCCTGTGCCAGCACTTTTTTGTGGGAGAAAACCAAGATCAAAGCCTGTCATCCTGAGCGATCAAGCCCTGCGGCAGGGCTTTTTTGTGGAAGAAAACCAAGATCAAAACATGTCATCCAAAGCCCGCCCCAAAGCCTGTCATCCTGAGCCCTGCCAGCCACTGGCTAAGGCTTTTTTTCATGGCCCTTTATGGCAGGGCGTGAGGATCCCCTCGCTCGGGACCCGTGGCTCCCCAAGAGGCCCTCGGACGGATATCTGCCGTACAAGGGGACACCCCCACAACGCGAGCTGAAGCTCGGCGGGGGGCGTCCCAGACGGCTGGTTCTGGAAAAGGGGCGCTTTTATCAGGTATCCTTTCTCAATAAACACCCGAAGGAAAAACCATGGCCAACTCAAAAAAAGAAGTCATTTTATCCGGAATCCGGCCCACGGGCCGGCTGCATTACGGCAATTATTTTGGTGCGCTCCGCCATTTCATCAATCTTCAGGAGCAGGGCCAGGAGTGTTACTATTTCATCGCCGACTACCACGCCCTCACCACCATCTCCGAACCCGAAGATTTCTACAGACAGACCATCGAGATGCTGCGCACCTACGTGGCGTGCGGGCTCGATCCCAACCGGTCCGTCATCTACCGCCAAAGCGACCTCCCCTGCACCGCCGAACTCACCCTCCTGTTCGGGATGATCACCAATATCGGGTTCCTCGAACGCGGCACCACCTACAAGGACAAGATGACCAAGCTGAACGAAGACAACGACCTCGAGGGCAACCCCCTATCTTACGGCCTGCTGGGTTACCCCGTCCTGATGGCGGCCGACATCCTGATCGTGCGCGCAGACAAAGTGCCCGTCGGCGACGACCAGCGCCAGCACGTCGAAATGGCCATCGACATCGCCCAGAGGTTCAATCACCGGTTTGGCGAGACACTCAAAGTCCCCGCGGCCACGTCGCGCGAGGCGTTGCGCCTGCCCGGCCTCGATGGCGCCGCAAAAATGGGTAAGACTGAGCACAACACGCTCGACCTGCTCGACGACCCACAGACCGTCCTGAAGAAAATCAAAGGCGTCCAGACCACCACCGACCCCCTCCCCCTCGACACCGACAGCAACGACCCCGACGCCGTCATCCCCCGCATGCCCACCAGCCTCGGCGTCCTGTACCGGCTACTGAACCTGCTCGCGCCCGAAGACGTCTACCTCGACTTCCTCGCCAAGTACCGCAGGGGCGAGAAGTTCTACGGCACGCTTAAACCGACCCTCGCGAAATACGTGTCCGAGTTCAACGCACCCATCATCGAGCGGTACAACGACCCCGGCAACAACGACGAGTTCATCATCCACTTCCTCCGCGAAAACGCAAAAAAAGTCACACCCGTCGCCCTCGATACCGTCGAAGCATGCCGCCAGGCCATGGGCATCGGCCACAGCCTGTATCGAGCCTGAAGCGCTCCAGACATGAACTCATACAGAGACTGACACGGACTGCAACGTGCAAAAGTCCGTGTTCGTCCGTACTACTTCGCGCAATCTTTCGCAGAAATTAAAGCCGACCCGGATCAAAGTCTGTCATCCTGGGCGACCAAGCCCTGTGGCAGGGCTTTTTTGTGAAAGAAAACCAAGATCAAAACATGTCATCCAAAGCCCGCCCCAAAGCCTGTCATCCTGAGCGAGGAAGCCCTGTCGCCAGGGCTTTTTTGTGGCAGAAAACCAAGATCAAAGCCTGTCATCCTGAGCCCCACCAGCCACCGGCTTTGGGTACTGCGGCGAGGCGTCTGATGGCGGGGCGTGAGGATCCCCTCGATTACAACCAGTGGCGTCCCAAGAGGTCTCGCCAAAAAGTTTTCTTAGGAGGAGCCCCGCCAGCCGCCGGCTTTGGGTATTTGGGCGAGGCGTCTGATGGCGGGGCGTGAGGATCCCCTCGGTTGCAAGCAGTGGCGTCCCGATCAGTCCTCACCAAGTTCATGCCCGCAACAATACCAAGGGGATTCCCACGTCGCGCTGGGAAAAGGTCAGAGTTGCAGGAACGGCAGTCTGCGGCCAGCGCTCCTCGGAATGACACCTTCAGGCGCTTGGGGCGCGGCTCCGCTGCCCTAAGTTTGCCCGTGTTCGTCCGTGCCATCTTCTCGCCTCCAGCCTTTTTTGTGGTAATATTCACTAGCTTTTTTTCATTGGGCTGCTGGAGCATGGCATGAAAACGCGCACAATCATTGGCATAGGACTGATCGTTGGGCTGTCAAGCGCGGTTTTGTGGGGCTGCGGCGAGAGCGGATCGGCGCCTCGCCCCGAGGCAGAGCCGCTGCCGGTGGCCAAGGAAGTTGGCCAAGTGCCGCTTGCTTCAGCGCCTGCCGATGAAGGAGAGCCGGTCGAGGGCGATTATGTGGTTATTCGGCTGCGCGCCGAACCCGCTCACCTCAATCCCATTACGGGTACCGACGGGTATGCCATGGACATCTTCGACAATGTTTTTGAGTCGATGACGGACCGTGACTACACCACGTTTGAGCTGAGACCGCAGATCGCGGAGTCTTGGGAAATCAGCGACGACCACCTCACCTATACGTTCCACCTCCGCAAGGACGTGAAGTTCTCCGACGGCACCCCTGTGACGGCTCACGACGCCAAGTTCTCATTCGACATTATTAAAGACCCGGCCGTCGATGCCGCCGCGCTTCGCAACTACTACAACGACGTGCTTTCATGCGAGGCCGTTGACGACTACACCGTCGTGTTCAAGTGCAGCCAGCCCTATTTCAAGCACATTGATTTCCTGTCCCTGGCCATTCTGCCCAAGCACGTCTACGGTACAGGCGATTTCAATAACCACCCGAACAACCGGGCCCCAATCGGCTCAGGCCCCTACGTCTTCGAGCGCTGGGATACGGGCAGCCAAGTTGTCCTGACCCGCAATGAAAACTATTGGGGCGAAAAGCCCAAGCTCAAGAAGATTATTTACAAATTCATTACCGACGACAATGCGGCCCTGCAGGTACTTGAACGGCAGGATGTTGACGTTATGCTGCCGACGATGACGCCGGAACAGTGGGTCTCCTGCGCCGGCAGACCTGATTTCCAGGCGAAGTTCAACCTGATCAAAGGCTTTGCCCCGCGGTACAGTTACATCGTCTGGAACCAGCGCCGCCCGCAGTTTGAAGACAAGCGCGTGCGCCGCGCCATGACGCTGCTGCTGGACCGACCGCTCATCCTCGATACCATCTTCCGTGGGCTCCCTCGCCAAGCGACCGGCATCTTCTACGACGAGATCGAGAACAACCCTAATCTCAAGCCGTTGCCGTTCGACCCCAAGGAGGCCAAACGACTGCTGGATGAAGCCGGTTGGATCGACACCGACAACGACGGAATCCGCGACAAGAACGGAATCCCCTTCACGTTTGAAATGCAGATCTCTTCGGGAATCCGCGAATACGAACAGATGGCCACGGTGTACCAGGAAGAACTCAAGCGGGCCGGGATTCAGATGTCGATCCGCCCGTTGGAATGGGCGACATTCACCGATCGGCTGCACACCCGCAACTTCGACGCGGCGCCGCTGTCATGGGCCAGCACGACGGTCATCAACAACGACCCCTACCAGATCTGGCACTCGAGCCAGATCGAAAAGGGATCGAACTACGGCCGGTTTGTGAATGAGGAGGCCGACAAAATCATCGAGGCGGGCCGACTCGAGTTCGACCGGGACAAGCGCATCAAGAGGTATTACCGCTTGCAGGAAATAATCCACGAAGAACAGCCTTACACGTTGCTGTTCAACGGAGTCAATTTGGTGGCGGTCGACAAGCGGTTCCGTAACGTGCGCCTTTACAAACGCGGTGTGGTGCCGCGCGAGTGGTGGGTGCCGCTCGAACTGCAGAAATATCATTGACACGGTAAGAGTCCAGATTGCGTATAAGTGAAAGCCTACCTGATACGCCGCTTACTGCTGATTGTGCCGACGTTCATCGGTATCAGCCTGATCACGTTTCTCGTGGTACAACTCGCCCCCGGCAGCCCCGTATACATGAAATTGCGCCAGGCCGAGGGCGGCATGTCTTCCGGCGCCGCCTCGGAAGAAATCATCGAGCAGACAAAAAAGCTCTACGGGCTTGATAAGCCGATCCACATCCGTTACGTCATTTGGCTGGAAAAACTGGTGCGGCTGGATTTCGGCAATTCCTATAAAGACCAGCGGCCCGTCATCACCAAAATCAAAGAAACGCTCCCGGTTACGCTGCAGATCGAGGTGATCGTCATCTTCCTCATCTACCTGATCTCGATACCGATAGGCGTCTATTCGGCCACGCACCAATATTCCTGGGGCGACCGCGTTACCACCGTGATCCTGTTCATCCTGTACAGCCTGCCCAGTTTTTGGGTGGCGATGCTGCTGATGCTGTTCTTTGGCGGCGGCCGGTTTCTCAACTGGTTCCCCGTTCACGGCCTCAACTCGTTCGGCGCGGAAAACCTTGCCTGGGGACCTTGGCTGCTGGACCGGATCTGGCACCTGGTGCTACCGGTGATCTGCCTGACATACGGCGGCCTGGCCGGCCTGTCGCGGTACGCCCGCAGCGGAATGATGGAGGTCATCCGTCAGGATTACATCCGCACCGCGCGCGCATACGGGTTCTCCGAAAAGACCGTCATCTGGAAGTACGCCCTGCGCAACAGCCTCATCCCGATCGTCACGCTGCTAGCCACGCTCCTGCCCGCCCTGATCGCCGGCAGCTTCATCATCGAAAGCATCTTCTCGATCCCCGGCATGGGCCGGCTCGGATTCGAGGCCATCCTGTCGCGCGACTATCCGCTCATCATGGGCATCTTGTCGATTTCAGCCCTCCTGACGCTGCTCGGGTTGCTCCTGTCCGACATCCTGTACGCGGTCGTCGACCCGAGGATTAAGTTGCGATGACCGAACCCGCCGCCAACAACGTCGCCCCCGCCCCGCGCCGCCGGCAATCCTGGTGGGCGCTGGTGTGGCGGCAGTTCCGGCGCAACCGGCTCGCAGTTGCCGGGCTGTGCCTGATGCTGGTGCTGTTTTTTGTGGCGATTGCCGCGCCGTTTCTGGCAGGCGAGCGGCCCATCTACGTCAGGATGGAAGGGCGCGCTTACTGGTTTCCTAACCTGAAGATCTACCCGGAACTGCGCTACTTCGATTTCACCAACTGGCATCCGGCCGAAGGCGAGTACATCCTGCGCACGCCCGTGCCTCATGCGCCCGAGCGCTCGAATCTGCGCGACCGCCTCGCCCCACCAAGCCGTACCCACATCCTCGGCACCGACGATCGCGGCAGGGACGTGCTCAGCCGGATGATCTGGGGCACGCGCATCTCGATGTCCGTCGGGTTTGTGGCGGTGGGCATTGCCGTGGCCATCGGGATCGTGCTGGGGGCCATTGCGGGCTTTTACGGTGGGCTGCCAGACCTGCTCATTCAGCGCGTGATCGAAGTGGTGATGTGTTTCCCGATGCTTGTCCTGATTCTGTCGCTGATTGCGTTCCTGCCCCCCAGCATTTACAACATCATGGTCGTGATCGGCCTCGTTACTTGGACGGATTCGGCCCGCTTATTGCGCGGCGAGTTCATGCGCCTGCGCGAATCCGATTTCGCAATCGCCGCACGGGCGTCCGGCCTCAGCGACCGCCGGATCATGTTCCGCCACCTGCTGCCCAACGGCGTATCCCCCGTGCTTGTCAGCGCCACGTTCGGCGTCGCATCCGCCATCCTCACCGAATCCGCCCTCAGTTTCCTCGGATTCGGCGTGCCGCCACCCACGCCGAGTTGGGGCGAACTGCTCTCGCAGTCGCAGCGTTACGTTGACAGCGCGTGGTGGCTGGTCATGTTTCCCGGTCTCGCTATCTTCCTCACCGTCACCGCGTTCAACCTCGTCGGCGAAGGACTGCGTGACGCCATGGACCCGAGGTTGCGCCAATGAACGACAAGCCACTCAACAATGGCGTCATCCTCAGCATCCGAAACCTCAAAACGTATTTCAAAACCGAGGCCGCCGTCGCTCTGGCTGTCGATGACGTATCGTTTGACATCCCCGCGGGCAAAATCGTCGCACTCGTCGGCGAGAGCGGCTGTGGCAAGAGCGTCACCGCACTCAGCATCATGCGGCTGATCCCAAGCCCGCCCGGCGTGATCGCCGGCGGCCAGATCCTGTTCGACGGCCGGGATCTGCTCGGACTGCCCGAGCGCGAGATGCGTGGGTTGCGCGGCAACGCCATTTCGATGATCTTCCAGGAGCCGATGACGTCGCTCAACCCCGTGTTCCGTGTGGGCGGCCAGATCGCCTCCACAATCCGGCTGCACCGCGGCGTGTCGCGCCACGAAGCGCGCAGCCAGGCCATCCAGTTGCTCGACAAGGTCGGCATCCCCGCACCCGAGTCGCGCGTCGACGATTATCCCCACCAGATGTCCGGCGGGATGCGCCAGCGCGTCATGATTGCCATGGCGCTCGCCTGCAATCCCAAGATTCTGATCGCCGACGAGCCCACCACCGCGCTCGATGTCACCATCCAGGCCCAAATCCTCGATTTGCTGCGAAACCTCCAGGCCGACACCGGCATGTCGATCCTTCTTATTACGCACGACCTCGGCGTCGTAGCCGAAACCGCCCACCACGTCGCCATCATGTACGCCGGCAAGATCGTCGAAGAAGCGGACGTCGAAGAGTTGTTCCTGCGCCCCAGGCACCCGTACACCCAGCGCCTGTTCGCGTCGCTCCCGCAACTCCACGACAACCGCGACCGGCTCGAAACCATCCCCGGACAGGTCCCCGCTGCAACCGAATTCCCCGCCGGCTGCCGCTTCAACCCGCGGTGCCCTCACGCTATGGACGTCTGCCGCGATACCGTGCCGCGTTACATCGAAGTCGTGCCCGGCCACAAAGTCGCCTGCTGGCTGCACGACGAGCAGGGAAGGGAGGCTCGGTGAACGCGGGCAAACCCGATAACCTGCTCGTGGTGCGCGACCTTGTCAAGCATTTCCCCGTCCGGCATGGCGTGTTCTCGCGCGTGGGCGGCCTGGTGCGCGCCGTCGACGGCGTGTCGTTCGACATACCCCGCGGCAAAACGCTCAGCCTCGTCGGCGAGAGCGGCAGCGGCAAAACCACCGCGGCCCGGTGCATTCTGCGGCTGATCGAACCCACCTCCGGCCGGATTGAATTCGACGGCATCGATATCGAGTCGCTGAGGCGGTCGCAGTTGCGCCCCCTGCGAAAACGCATGCAGATCATCTTCCAGGACCCCTACGGCTCGCTAAACCCCCGTATGACGGTGCACGCCGTCCTTGCCGAGATCTTCGCCGCACACCGCATCGTACCCCGCTCCGACATCCGCGCCCGCGTCATCCAATTGCTCGACGTGGTCGGCCTCTCCGCCGAGGCCGCCGACCGGTACCCGCACGAGTTCAGCGGCGGCCAGCGGCAGCGGATCGGGATCGCCAGGGCGCTCGCCGTCCAACCCGACCTCATTGTCGCCGACGAACCCGTTTCGGCGCTGGACGTGTCGATCCAGGCGCAGATCCTCAACCTGCTCAACGACCTCCAGCGCCAGTTCGGCCTCACGTACCTGTTCATCGGCCACAACCTCAGCGTCGTGCGGCACGTGTCGGATTATGTGGCCGTCATGTATCTGGGCAGGATTGTCGAAAAAGGATCGGTCTCCGACATTTTCGAGCGGCCCGCGCATCCGTATACAAAAACTCTTCTCGCGGCCGTGCCCGTCCCCGTGCCGCGCGCCGCTCGACAAGGCAAGCCCCTGTCCGGCGACATCCCCAGCCCGCTCAACCCACCCACCGGGTGCCATTTCCACCCCCGATGCCCACAACATATAGGGGGCTGCTGCACCAAGACCCCATTACTAGTCGAGATCGAGCCGGGCCATTCTGTGGCCTGCAGAGTACTCGCGCAAATGCCGTGATTTCCCTGTCTAACGCGGCTATCTGTGGCAATCCCAATGCTTGCACCAGGAATTTTTCGTTGGCCGGTGGGGTTCAGAATAGAAGGCGTCAAAAAACTGTCAAAAAATGCTTGACGCGATTAACAAAAAAGTGCATACTGTTTTCGGCTGTAGTTTCTACTGAAAGGGCGAAGGCATCATGAATACCAACGGGATGGGTGTATTTTGTGGCCGGATTTACCAAGCCAGCAGGAAGCGTGTGGGCGAGTTGCTTGTCGAGGAAGGGCTTGTAACGGGTCTGGATTTGGCGAGGGCGCTGCTGCATCAAAAAGAATACGGCGGCAAAATCATAGATATTCTTGTAGCCTTAGGTGCAACCAATACCAACCTCGTGGTCAATTTCCTTGCGCGGCAACCGGGGGTTCCGAGTCTGCGGTTGCGCAACTACGACGTGCCCCGCAAAATCGTTTCGCTGGTTCCAAAGGAGTTGGCGGTCAAACACGAAGTCTTTCCGGTCGACACCGTGGGTCAGGTCCTGACCTTGGGCATGGTGTGCCCGCTGGATCGGGGGGCGATTACGGAATTGGAGCAGGTCACGGAACTCAAGGTCCGTCCGATCCTCTGCTCGTCCGACGATATTCGGACCGCTATTAACCATTATTACAACTGTAAAGAGATAGTCACGCTATCCTGGTTGGCGCTGCAGCCCGCGCGCTCGCATGTCTCCCACGCAAGAGGGTAGAAACACGAGTTTGCCGCCAGCCGGCGTTTTTTCTTCCCCGGCACCCCAAAATGCAGTGGCTTGCCGGGCGAACACCCCATCCCTGGTCAAGATCGAGCCGGGCCGTTTCGCGGCATGCAAGGTGCTCCGCCAAGTTCCGTAACTCCGTGTCCAACGCAGCTATCAGCGGCCGTTACCGGGCCTGCATCAGGGAATTTCTCTTTGGCTGGTGGGGTTTACCGCTGTTAGCGTATTACTTGACATCATGATAAGAAAAATGCACAATACTCGCTATTGTGGATCTTAAAGGGCGTAAGTCTCATGAATACAAAAGGGATGAGTGCATTTTATGCCAGCCTTTACCATGATCGCAGGAAACGTGTGGGTGAGCTGCTTGTGGAAGAAGGGCTTGTAAGCGGCCTGGATTTGGCGAGGGCGCTGCTGCATCAAAAGGATTATGGCGGCAAGATAATCGATATTCTTGTGGCATTAGGCGCTACTACTACTAACAGCGTGGTCAATTTCCTTGCGCGGCAACCGGGCATCCCCAGCCTCAGGCTGCGCAACTACGATGTATCCCGAGGAATCGTTTCCCTTGTTCCAAGGGAGTTGGCGGTAAGACATGAGGTTTTCCCGGTCGAGACAATGGGCCAAGTCCTGACGCTCGGAATGGTGTGCCCGCTGGACCGGGGAGCCATTGCGGAACTGGAACAGGTTACGGAACTCAAGGTCCGGCCTATCCTCTGCTCGTCCGATGATATCCGGGCCGCCATCAACCACTACTACAGCCGTAAAGAGATAGTCACGCTCTCCTGGCTAACTCTACAGCCGGCACAATCTTATTTCGCCCAAGCACGCGGCCACCTGTAGGCGTGTATTCGGCAAAATCCACCTAGCCTATAGTTTTGCCATTTAGGCGGCGTGTCTGTATGCATGGTTACGGCAGTCCCGTGGGTTTTTCAATACCACGATGTTTTCTGGGGTATTGCAAAACCGCTCTTGCCTGAGGAGATTTCGCAGCAGTTGGAGCATGTTGGCAAAGCTCGGTGTGCGTTTGTGGCGATACCACGGCATGATGGAGATCCCGTGGGGATACAGGCGGTATCCATGCCGGCAGAACCACGCAACCGTCAACGTGTTCATCATGTAGGTATAAGCGGCCACCCCACGGCCGGCCACCCAGCCTTCCACGAGCCGCTTGCGAAACGCCCCGTCGTGAAACATCGCCTGGCTGTACAGATCCGACGCCGCCACGCCGATGTACTGGCACATCAGCCCCGGCGGCGCACTACCCGCGAGCATGTTCTGTGTAATGCCCCGGGCCGATCCGCCTACCGTCCCGATCTTGCCATTGCACCACGGCTGGTCCAGGACCCACAGCACCGTATCGTACCCGTCCTTGTTTTCGCCCCAGCCGTCGTCCAGGAACGTTCTGAACAGCCCCTCGGAATCAAACGTGCCCCGGCAATCCTGCGCAACGACCGCGTAGCCACGGAACAGGTTCAACCACCCCCGGCCGCTCTACATCGGCATACGTCGGCCTGTCGCCCGAATAGGTCACATTATTGTAAATCTCGTTTTCGTAGCTGGTACTCATCATGAACAGCAAAACACGATCCAGCCCGGGAGTCGAATCGTCGATGGTGTATGAGAATACGCTTTCGGAGGTCGTGCTGCCGTAAACTTCCACCGGGATCTCATCGCCCGGCGCGCCCGAACCCAGGGCGGCAACCCGCGTCGCGCCTATCGCGATGCCCGGCACCGGCAACCCCGTCTGCGCGTTCGTCACGACGCCCGACATCGTAACCGGCGCCGCGCATATCGAACCGCAAAGCAAAAACAACGAAATCACAATCAGAACCTGCACGCCGCCCACAGTCGGTCCTTGCACTACTTATTGCCTCCCACGCACCCCGCGTGAATTCACCGTTATGCCTGACGACACCGCGCCCTTATCTTAAACACGACGTTAGAGCGCCGGTTCCCGCTCATTATTGCGTCTCGGCGAGAAGCTCCCCGAAAAAGGCCTCATTCTGCATCTGCAGCTTGACGTGGCGCTGGCAGACCTGGCACTGGAAGCTGTCGCCCACCTTTGCGCCTTCGGGGATGGGAATGTAGGTGCTGCAGAACGGGCACACGATGCTTCTGCCTTCCTTCTGCGATTCCTGCATGACTCGGGTGATCTTGCCTTCCCGGTAGCAGCGCCCCAGCATTTCCGCCACGGCCGGGTCAAACTGGGTTCCCGCGTTTTTCAGAATTTCCTGCACCGCCGCCTCCGGCGCCATCCCTTTCCGATACGGCCGGTTGCTCGTCATCGCGTCCAACGTGTCCGCCGCAGCGATCACTCGCCCCTCGATCGGTATGGCGTCGCCCGACAGTCCGAACGGGTAACCCCTCCCATCGTACCGCTCGTGGTGGTAAAGACAGTACGGGATCATCGGCTTGAGAAACTCGACATCCCGCAGCATCCGCGCCCCACGCTCCGGGTGCACCTTCATCTGCGCGTATTCTTCATCCGTAAGCTTGGCGGTTTTTCGCAGGATCGAGTCATCCACGGCGATCTTCCCCACGTCGTGGAGGAGGCCGCCCGTCTCGCACTGTCCGACCTTCTCTTTCGACCAGCCCATCGCACGCGCGATTTCCATCGCAAAATGAGTCACCCGCCACGTGTGACCGACCGTGTAGTGGTCCCGCATTTCGATGGCGTTTGCGAGCACGATCAGCGTGTCGTGGTACGCCTGCTCGAGTTCGTGGACGTATTGGGCGTTGCGGATCGCCACACCCGCCGGGCCCGCCACCGCCACCAGCAATTCGAGGTCGCTTTTTGAGAACGCGTTGGTCGTGCCGTGCGTGTCGACGTACACGACGCCCAGGGGTTTGTCCTGGTGGATGAGCGGCGCGCACATGGCCGACGCGATATTCTGCGAGATGATGCTCATTCCCGCGCCGAACCTCGAGTCTTCCGCCGCGTCGTACGTGATGATGGCCTCGCCGTGTTCGAGGGCTCTCCGCACGATCGTCGAACTGATCACGGTGCTGCCGATGCCGGTCTTGACATATTCCGTGACCAACTCGCCCGTCTTGTCGTCCTTGAGCACGATCACGCCGTTGTGAGCCGGCACCAGCGAGAAAATCTGCTCCATCACGCGCTCGAACAGAAGCCGCAGGTTCCGCTCGCTCGAGATGATCTGGTTCGCCTTGTAGACGGCCGCCAGCCGGTTTTGCGCGTCCCGCTGCTGTTGCGGTGTCGCCAGCGCCGATGTCTGAAAGAACGTCGCGAACACGTTGGCGGCGCTGGATGCTTCCATCCGGCCTTCCAGGTCCGCCCGGAACTGGACCGCCTGCGCCTGCCCCTCTTCCACCTCCTCGTACCGCATCTGGATGTTGCCGATACGAATCACGTCGCCCGGGCTGAGCCGGCTCTCCAAGACCTTGCGCTCGCCTACGAACGTGCCGTTGCCCGACCCCAGGTCGCGCAACACCGTTCCCCGCGGCGTCTGCTCGATCACCGCGTGCCGCCGCGATACCTGCGGATCGTCCAGGCACAGCCCGCTATCCGGGTGACGGCCGATTGTCAGCGTCCCGTCAACCGGCACCACCTCCCCTTGTCGAACCCCTGAAAGCAGCACTACACGTTCCGTTTCCATCGCCTGCCGGCCTCCCGAGCCCAGTACTCCCGCAACGCCCTCTCATCGGCCGTTATAGCAGATGCATACCCCAAAGAAAAGACTTCGCTCGCCACAAGCCGGGCCGTACAAAACTGCCCGGCATAACGCAACGGGCCGTTCGCGGCTGTTGTTACACAGGGGCTTCCTGCTGGAATGCCTGTTGCACACATGAATGAAAAGCAGACCAGTAGTTGTCTTAATCGACAAAGAGCGCACGCACATGAAAAATCTCGGCGCCGCGGGGAAACTGATGCTGCCGACGGGCATCGTCCTGGTGGGAACCGGCGGTTTCCTCGTCATCCCCCGACAACGCACTGCACCCATAGGTTGGAGCGGACAAAGGAGGGAAGATCCGGATGCAAGATCGGGGGGACCGCCAACGGCGACCCGAGATTGTCGGCGCAAATCTGGCAGGCAGGATTTTTTGGTTTTTGCCTTTGTAAACACTTGACATCTATATCTTTCCTCTATAGAATCATTACCGTTACTGGGAGAACATTTTTCGGCCGTTGCGACAAATTGGCCAAAATAGCATTTCGCTCTGATTCTTAATAGGACAACACTGGACGAACTGACGGGGGGACCCGCAGGTTTCATGGACGAGCATCAGTCGCACCTGGCAGTTTTCGGCCTCAGAGAACAACCGTTTGCCCCGACGGCGGATCCTGCCTACTTCTACGCCATGAGCAAGCACAAGGAATGCTTGTTCCGGTTGTGGAGCAGCATCGACGAGCGGTGCGGGATAGCGGTAGTTCTCGGCAATTATGGCACCGGCAAAACCACGCTGCTACGCAAGCTGCTCACCGGCATGGCTGCCCACAGAGACCGCTACGCCGTCGCCGTCATCGGATCACCGGTGCCGTCGTGGACGAGTTTTGCGCTGCTCGAATCGATCGTGGCCCAGTTTGGCCTTCCGCGCCCCGCCAAGTCGTTTGTCACCTACATGGAAATCCTGAACCGGTATTTGCTGAAGTACCGCAATCGGATCAACACGCTCATCATCGACGACGCACAAAACCTCAACAAACGCGGCCAGTTGGAGTTGCTGCGCCTGGTCCAGAACCTCGAAACCAACCAGCACAAACTCCTCAACCTCGTCCTGTTTGCCCAGCTCGAGTGGGTCCAGGTGCTTCACGCCGCGCCCAACTTCGAGCAACGAATCAACATGACGTTCACGCTCGATCCCATCGGCCTCGAAGAAACCCGCGAATTCATCCAGTTCCGACTGCGGCAGGCGGCCATCGACCCGGCATGGACAGACCTGTTCGACGAAGGCGCCGTTCACGTCATCCACGCGTACGCCGAGGGAAACCCCCGCGTTATGGTCACCCTGTGCCGGAACTCGCTGCTGCTGGCGGCGCAAGTCGGCGTAAACCAGGTTGGGGCGGACATCGCACTGCATACGATCGAAAAAACCACCGTGCCCGACGCCGAAAAACGCGCCAGGGCGTATCAGGCGGCCCGGGCCTTCCGTATATCCGCCGGAATAGGCGCGCCCGTCGAGGCCCCCTCGCTAAACGACAATCTTGTGCGCCTGCCCACGACGCGTGAGCAGCGCGCTTCACAAATGTTGCTTAAGGTCGCCGCAAAGGCAAAGACAACGCCCGGCTTCTAGGCGCGTCCCAGAGCGGGCCGCCAAGACGGGAAAAAGGTCGGTTCTGCAGGATGTCGGCTAAATCGCAGCCCGAGGATCGGCGCCACCAGTCGTCGCAGGATGAACTTCTCCATCGGCTCGACCAGTTAGACGGCTCCCTCAGAGATCGAATCGACCAAGACCAACGGCTCCAAAGCGGTGTACCCGAGCATCAGCGGCCCACTGACCTCGACTTCATTCTCATGAGCGGCCTGACAAGGCCCACTCCCGAAAACGTATTGACCCCCGCCGATTTCAGCCGCCCCATCAGTTTTTTCGAAGAGGGCGTGGTGGACGTCGACGATTCAATGGCGCCTCTCACCATCGACTCCGAGCCCATCGCCGATGAAGTCCTCGGCGCGGCGCCCATTGCGCCCCCGGTCGGGTTCCAGGGCGACAGCAACATCATCGAAATGCCGGGCATGACACCCCCCGCCGAGGTCTCCGAAACGGCGGTCTCCGAAGCGCAGGTCTCCGAAGCCGAGGTCTCCGAAGCCGAGGTCTCCGAAACGGAGGTCTCCGAAGCCGAGGTCTCCGAAGCCGAGGTCTTCGAAACGGAGGTCTCCGAAACGGAGGTCTCCGAAGCCGAGGTCTCCGAAGCCGAGGTCTCCGAAACGGAGGTCTTCGAAACGGCGGTTTCCGAAACGGCGGTTTCCGAAACGGAGGTCTTCGAAACGGAGGTCTCCGAAACGGAGGTCTCCGAAACCGAGGTCTTCGAAACGGAGGTCTCCGAAGCCGAGGTCTCCAAAACGGAGGTCTCCGAAACGGAGGTCTCCGAAGCGCAGGCCGAGCCGGAGCCTGTTGCCGATGACGCGGACCAAGAACCGGAACTCTTACAACCTTCAGCGATCCCGGGCTTCGAAGAAGCTTATGAAGAACCCCCGGCCACGGTCGAAGATCTGTATGAACAGCCTGGCCCTGACGAGGCCGGGCCACAAGCCCTCCAGGTCCCGCCCGCAATCCCGGACAAACCCGAAGAACCCGCAATACCAGAGCCCGCCGACCAAGCCGCTACATCTCCCGAGACCTCGTTCGCTGACGAAATCGCTCCCTCAGATGACGAGGTTTCGTTGCTGATTGCCCAGTACCTGAAATCGGCGAGGCAGGAGGCCGTCGAGTCTGTTGCTCCGCCCGCGCCAAAGCCGCCTGCCGTTCCCGACTTGGAACCTGTCCCGCCCCTGGTCTCTCAGGAGCCCTTGCAGGAGCCCTTGCCTGAGGCCGAGATCGAGCCGGAACCTGCGCTCGCGGCTGCGCCAGCGTTTGAAACCGAGCTTGTCCCGCCGCCGCACGAGGAAACGCGCCCGCCCGACTTCGCCGAAACGGACCTTCTCCTGCGCGCGCTCGAAAATCAGCCGCGCGAACTCCCCGCTATGCCCGCCGGCGTCGATGAGGAGGCGCCCGAGCCCGCGGAGTCTGCCGGCCCGCATCCCGACGAGGTCGAAGATCTGCCCGTGCGAGAGCCGTTGACGCGCCACAGCCCGCGGCGGTCGCGGCGGTCGCGCAGCCGGGCGCGCAGACGCAGAATCCGGCTGGCCCTTATGTCTGTTGCCATCGCGGTTACGGCGGCAACCGTAACGGGGGCGTACCTGTGGATCCGGCCGGCGTTCAGCACGCCCGAGGCGCGGTTCGCGTCCGCCGAGCAACTGGCCGCTGCCGGCTCGTTCTCCCAAGCCGCCGCCGCATTTGAGGCGTTCGCCTCGGCGTACCCGCAACACCCGTCGCGATCCTCCGCCGAGTTCCTGGCGGCCCATTTTGCCTGCATGGCGCCCGCCCGTGATTTCGACGAGGAGCAGGCCGTCAATCAACGGGCCCTCGTTCTCTTTGAGAAGTTCCTGCGCGACAACCCCACCCACGTCAAAGCCCCGCGCGCGTGGACCATGCTGGCCCAGTTGCACTACAAGCTCGGCCGGTACCAGGAAGCGGTCAACATCCTCCGCGATCCCGTGCTCCGGTTGCGCGACCCTGAATCCGCCCTGCCCGGGTTGCGCACACTCGCCCGGTCGTACGTCCGGCTGGGCGAGCACGAATCCGCCGTTTCCGCGTATCAGCAGGCCGCCGCGTTTGCCGGAAATTACGCGCCCGACGCGGATTACGATGAATTGGGCGACCTGTTCAAGCTGCGGGCCGATCGTGCCGATGATCCTGGGGAGGTCCAAAAGCTTCGTCAGACCGCTGTAGAAAATTGGAACCACGCGATCCGGGTGCCGGGGATCGACCCCGCGAGCAAGGCCAAGATCCAAGACAAAATAAAGTGGCTGGAATCGCAACTCGGCGAACCGCAACAACCGCCGGCAACGACCGAAACCGGAGCCGTCGCGACCGGCCCGGCAGAACCGGCGCCCGCACCTGCCGCCGACACCGTCCCGCCGGCCCCTGCCGTGGACCCGGCGGCGGAAGCCCGGTTTCTCGGCGGCGGCCCTGGAATGGATTCCGTGCCATGACGCGCATGAGAATGCGGCGCAGGAGAATGCCCATGCGGCGTAGTGCATTGAACGCAGCGCTGCTTCTAACGGCAGTTGCCGTGGCGTTTTCTGTTATTTTGCCGGCCGCGGGCGCACAGGAGCCTACCCCCGACGCAAAAAAGATCCAGGCCGGCGACGTCCTGTTTCTGGACGTTTACCGGCGGCCGGAGCTTTCCTCATCGGTGCAGGTGGACGGCAACGGCGCCGTCAGCGTGCCCTACGTCGGCGAGATCGTCGTTCTGAACATGACCGAGCAGGAGGCGTCCGCCCAAGTCGCTTCCGCCCTCAAGCTCATCCTGAAAAACCCGCGCGTGACCCTCTCCCGCACCGCCGGCCGAATTGAAGGCGGCCGCGCGCCCGACATGAAAACGCAGGTCCTCCCGCTGAGCAACTCGAATGCCGAAGATTTGGCCCTGTCCATGCAGGGGATGTCCTCGCCCGGTGGCAGCATTGGCGCCGACCGGAGCACCAACTCGCTCATCATTACCGACTCGCCTTCCGCCATTCAGAGCATTGTCACCGCCATACAACAGCTTGACCAGATGCCCAGCCAGGTTACCCAGGTCCAGATTGAAGCCAAGATCGCCGAGGTCGAGCAGGGCGCCATGAAAGAACTCGGCATCCGATGGTTGGCGCAAGGCACCGACGTCACCGGCGGATACTATCCGCCGCGATCCCAGGACGCCATCAGCAACGCCTCCTCCGCCGGGCTCGACCCGCTCGCCAATGAGCGGATTGGTGCGGGCGGCGGCGGGTATAACGCCGGCGGCATCGACCGGCGGTTCACAGGCGGCCAGAAGTTCGACCGGCTGCTCAACGTGCCGGTGCACGTGCCCGTGATGGGCCAGATGTTTTTCGGCCTGATGAACAAGAGTGTCGATATTGGCACGTTGCTGGACGCGCTGGTCAAAGACAACAAGGCCGAGTTGCTCGCCACACCCTACATTACCGCCGTCAACCATGAGCAGGCCGAAATCAAAATGATGGATGAGTTCCCCTACACCGAAAGCTCGCAAACGTTCGGCACCTTGGCCTATTCGGTGAAGTTCCTCGATCTCGGCATCAAGCTCCTGGTCACGCCGCACGTCTACAAAGATGCGGAAGGCCCCTACGTCAAACTCGATCTCAACCCCGAGGTCTCGTTCGCGAACGGGATGGCCAACGGCGTGCCCATCCGGTCCGTCCGCAGTTCCAACAGCATCGCCAACGTCCGCGACGGACAGACGCTCGTCATCGGCGGGATCATCCTCAACAACGAACGCAACGTCGAGCAGCGCGTGCCGGGGCTCGGCAAAATCCCCCTTGTGGGCAACCTGTTCAAGCGCAAAGAGCGCGCCAGGTCGACCAACGAACTGATGGTGTTTGTCACGCCGCGCATCCACGCCTCGCCCGAAACCATCACCTGGGACCGGATGATCAACCTGACCGGCGCCGCGAAAGGGGAGCTGCCGCAGATTCCCCTCAATACGCCCGACGGCGAAATCCGCAAGGAGTAGCGCCCGGAATGGCCCAGGATACCCCGCCGCTCGACCCCCAGCAGACCGGCCAGACCCGCGAACACCAGTTGCGGTTCGTGGTCAACGTGCTGGTCCGCCGATGGCTGATGATCCTGCTGATCAGCTTGTTCGGGTCGGTGTGCCTGGGCATCTATGGCCTCCTCAAGTATGAGCGGCCGCAGGGCACCTACACCGCACAGGCCAAGGTGCTCGTCACCCAGTCGCTGTGGGATCGCGACGTCCTCAAGAGCGTCGGCGGGACACCGCTGTTTCCGGTAGACGCCCAGTCGCTCGTCAAGCGCAGCAGCAACCAGCGGCTGGCCGAGAAAGTGGCGCGCGCGCTCGTCCAGCAGGCGGTCGCCCAATCCCTGCCCGCGGCCGCGCTTGCCACCGAAGAGGAGTACGCCGCAAAAGCCGCCGAAATCAAGGACATGCTCAACATCGCCGTCGAGGACCCGCAGAGCGGCGTGATCCTGATCGAGGCCAGAAACTGCGCGACGCGCGACGAGGCCGCACGTATCGCCGAATTCGCGGCGAGGGTCTTTGTCGAAGACAACCGGCAACTCCAGTTTGAAGAAGAGCAGAAAACCCACGAAACCATTCGCGGGCGCCTCCAGCAACTGCAGGAAGAACTTTCCACCGCCGAGACCGCCGAGTGGCAGTACAAAGAGAAGATGGGGTTCCAGACCTACGGTAAAGTGGGCGAGGAACTGGCCAGCATTTATCGCGAGTTGAGCGAGAAAAAGGCCCTGAAGGAAGAAACCAACGCCAAGCTGACCGAGATCGGCGCGCAACTCAACGCCATCCGCGCCCAACTGCCCGAGGCGCTCGGAAACGTTAACGACAATGTCGTCAGCCAGATGCTCAACGAACTCAACGACCTCCTCCAGGAACAACTCAACCTCAGCGTCGACTACACCCCTGAGTTTCCCGGCCTGCAGGAAATCCAGGACGAAATCAACGCAAAAAAAGAGGCCATTCTCGAAGGGATTCATAAGCTCGACGAATCCGGCGGCGGCGGCGCAAACGTCTGGAATCAGCGGCAGGAGCTGTACCGCCAGCAACTCGACCTGCGCTTGAGCCTCACCGGAATCGACATCCGGATGGCCGCCCTCCAGCGCATGCTCGAAGACCTCATTCCCAAGATCCCCGAGCTGGCCAACAAAAACCTCGAACTCGAGCGCCTCGCCAACGACACCCAGCATATCCGCGACCAGTTCAACAAGCTGCGCGAAAAAGAATTCGAGATCCGCACCGCGCTCAACCGCGAAAACGGCCAGGTCGAGCGCCACGAGTCCGTGTACGCGTCGCCGGTACCGGTGGGCGGCGGCCGCATCGTGGTCTGGATGAACTTCGTGCTCGGCGGCCTCATCGGGTTCGGCGCGGGGCTCGCGCTCGCCATGATGTTCGAAATGATGGACACGTCCATCAAGAACATCGAAGACATCAACAACTACATCGGCCTCGAGGTCATCGGCACCATCCCCTACATGAAGTTCGGCAAAGGCCGCGGGCGAAGGCGCCGCGGCACGCACGTCACCGTGTCCAACGAGAGCCAGATCGACGAGTGCATCGTCACCCAGCACGACCCGAAATCGCCCGTGTCCGAGGCCTACCGGACCCTGCGCACCAATTTCCAGTTCGCCACCATCAAGCAAAAACCAAAAACCATCATGATCACCAGTGCCGTTCCCGGCGAAGGAAAAACCACGACCGCCGTCAACATGGCCGTCACCATGGCCGATTGCGGAATTCGAGTCCTCCTCGTCGACACCGACCTGCGACGGCCAAACGTCCACCGCGTTCTCAAGATGGGCCGCGGACCCGGCCTCGCCGACGTGCTGCGCGGCAACGCCGAGCTTTCGAGCGTCATCCGCAAGACGAGCGTCGAGAACATGTGGGTGATCTCGAGCGGCAGAGTTCCGTCCAATCCGTCCGAACTAATCGGCTCGGCCAGGATGCAAAGGCTGATGGACCAGCTCAGCAGCCAGTTCGACCTTGTGGTGTGCGACGCCCCGTCGATCCTCGTCGTCACCGACCCGGTCCTGCTCGCCACGCACGTGGATACGGCCGTGCTCGTGGTGTCGGTCAACAACGCCCGCCGCGAAACCATCCAGCGGGCCCACAAACTACTCGACGCCGCGTCCGTCCAGATTGCCGGCGTCGTCCTCAACGGGCTCGAAGCCACACGCCGCCACTACTATTATTACTACTACTATTACGAAGACGGCGGAGCCGGGGTGTGGCGGCGTTGGGCCCGCTACTGAACTTGTTGCGGCGTGCGGTGGGGTCGCGCTCCCGCGCGACCGTCAGGGGCAGAGATGATGGTCTACCTGCAAACGAGTTGTGAAAGGCAGCGGTCGAGCGGGAGCTCGACCCCACCGCACCGCTCCTTTTTGTCAGCCAATGTGGAAGCGACGTCCCCGCCGCTTCACTTGTGTTTCTTGACGACCAACCGCGTTGCAGTGCGAGGTCAGGCATCCCATGCCGGTGTTTAGGTCGCCTCAGGGCATTGGCCGCGGCGAAGCCGCAGAAAGCCGGCTCGAATTCCCGTTTTTTGCCGGCTTCATGGCCTTTTGCGCCGTGGTCGTTTTGGCGGCCCACATCTTGCTGGCCAACCCCGCCGTCACGATCGCGCTCGCCGTCAGCATGATCGTGTTTGGCGTGACGGTGATCCGCGTCCAGTATGGCGTCGCCATCCTGGTCGTGGCAACCCTTCTCTCCCCGGAGATCGACCTGGCCGGCGAGCCCGTCGGTTCCCAAGCCGTGAATATCCGCTACAACGACCTCCTGATCGGCGTGATCTTCTTGGGAGTCGTCGTCAAGATGGCCTTTGAAGGCCGGTCGGCGTTCTGGCGCTCGAGCGCTATCAACCCCGCCATCTGCACCTACTTCGGCATCTGCATCATCTCCACCCTGCTCGCCGTCCGCGCAAACCTGCCCGCCTGGGACCGTCGCTTCGCGTTTTTCGTAGCACTCAAAATGATCGAGTTCTACATGATCTTTTTCCTGGTGGGCAACGCGGTCCGCGATCTCCGAACCGTCCGCCGACAGACGATCCTGTTCCTCGTGGTCGCCCTGATCGTTTGCGTTTACGGCATCCACATGATCAGCAGTGTTGACCGCGTCGGCACGCCGTTCGAAGCCCAGGGGTCGGAACCCAACACGCTCGGCGGCTATCTGATGATCGTGATGTGCGTCGCGGCCGGCTTGTTCACGCAGGCGCCGCGATCTCGATCAAAATTTGCCTTTCTGCTTGTGGCGATTATGGCGTTCATCCCGTTCTTGTACACGCTGTCCCGCGCCTCGTACGCCGCCCTCATCGTGGCCTTCTTCGCACTCGGCATCATGAGCCGAAAAACTTCGATCCTGGCCGCCGTCGCACTCACCTTGATCCTCTCGCCGATCCTCATGCCCGAAAACGTCAAAGACCGGGTCAACTACACGTTCCAGCGGGGCAGCGGCGAGCCCGTCGTGATTGCGGGCCGCGACCTCGGCCTGCAAGTCGACAAATCAACCCACGAGCGCCTCTACGTCTGGCAAAAAGTGAAGTTCCTGCTCTCCGTCGCCCCGTGGTTCGGCGGCGGGCTTGCCTGGGAAAAAGTCCTCGACTCCCAGTACGCCAGAGTCATCATGGAAACCGGCTTGCTGGGTCTCACCGCGTTCCTCTACCTCCAGCTCCAGCTCGTCCGAACGTGCCGCCAGGCCGCACGGTGGTCCACCGACTGGTTCGGCAAAGGCCTCGCGTTCGGCGTCACCGCCTGCGTCATCGGCCTCATCGTACACTCACTCGGCACCATCTCATTCCTCATCATCCGCATCATGGAACCCTTCTGGTTCCTCGTCGCACTCACCGTCGTCATCCGAGCCTGCGCCATCGAAGACCACACCCGGGCCGTACTCGCCGAACGACGAGCCGCCGCCCCAACTCCGCCCCAGCCCCAACCAGCCATCCCCGCACCCGCGTCTATCCGCGGCTGATTTTCACGAGCGCCAGGGGCGTTCGCGCTTCATTTCGGCCGCAAGAATCCTCGAAGCGAGCGCCGCATCTTCTTTGACTTGGAAGTCGAACATGCCCACGCAGATGAAGTCGGCGCCGTTCTCGAAAGCATACTGGAACCCTTCTCTGGGCGGAATGGCGCCCGCGCCCAGCACCTTGAACGCGATCCACGGCTTCTCCACCGTCTTCATAAACTCTGCCGTTTCTTTGGGCGTCTCTTCAAAGACACTGTCGTGCCGCGGCATGGGGCCGGCCGACCAGTAGCTCTTGCTGTTGAACGTCTTCATGTAGAAGTCCGACGCGATCCCCTCCTTCTCACACGCCACCACAACGTTCAGGTCATGCGCCCCCATCCCCGCGATAACCCCATGCCCTTTTATGGTCTCGATGATCTTGCCCAACATGGCCACTTGCCCGTTCCGGACAAACGCGTCGCCGGTCTCCCCCTGGACGTAGACGCCCGCCGCGCCGTTGTCGATGGCCATCTGCACGTCCGTCGTCAGGTCGTCGGGCCGCGGCTTGATCTGCGCGATCCATTGCACGCCGCCGCTCTGTTCGCGCCAGTACTTGTTGATGAGCCGGATCGTGTTGGCATCGAGGCGCAGAATCGCCGTATCCACCCCGCTCTCTTCCGCCAGCCGCCACGTCTCAAAAATCTTCTCGTCCGTGAAATAGTTCTTCAGAAGCTTCGAGACATAGAGCAAGTCGCGGCTGTGGGCAATCCCGCTGGTAAGGTTTCCGCCGCAGATCAGCCGGCTCACCGTGATGTCGCCGATCTGGCCTTTTGGAATCGCGCCCGCCGCCGCCTGCGTCTGCGGCGCAACCGCCGTCCCGCGCGTTTTGTTGCTTCCGTCGGCGGATGTGGACGAGGCGCGGGCGTCCTCGGCGCGCGCCAGCAACGCCCGCTCTTCGAATCCAAACGGCAGAGCCGCCGCGCCCGCCGCCAACATCGAATTCTTCAGGAACGTACGGCGTTCAACGTGGTCTTTCATTGGTTTCACTCCTTGAACCGGGATGATATGTTCACATCGCCAGCCGCCGTTGTCAAGGCCGCACCTCCTCAAACCGACGATTCTCCCGGAGAGGCCGGCTCACGCATACGGAAAGTCTTCTTGCCGTTTTTCCCCTCTTGACAAACCTCGAACTTCTTGGTATCATGCCTGGAAGAGAAAGGTATCTGCCAATGGCGCAACCGCAAAAAGAATTGCTCGGGGCAAGCACGTCGTTGCTGATCCTGTCGGTACTGGCCAAAGAGGCCAGCTACGGGTACAAGATCATCAAGCGGATGAACGACGAGGCGGGTGGCCGGTTCATCTGGCAAGAAGGGACGGTCTACCCCCTGTTGCACAAACTGGAGAAAGACGGCCTGGTGCGGGCGCAATGGCAGCATGCCGAGACCGGGCGCAAGCGCAAGTATTACTACATCACGGCGAGAGGCCGCGTGGTGCTTTCCAAACAGAAGGAGACGTGGGCGACGTTCAGCGCCGTGATGACGCGCGTCATGGGAGAGAGTAATGCCTGACCCTCCATTGACTGAACAGAAGGGAAGCTGGGCGATGTCCAACGTTGTGATGACGCGCATCATGGGAGCAAGCCATGCCTGAACCCACGATGACCGAATCCATGCAGCGGCGTGTGCGCGAGTATTGTGAGGCGATTGCCGGCCATAACGGACTGGAAGACGATGTCCGCGACGAGCTTGAAACCTACTTTCAGGACAAGATGCTCGGTTATCTCTCCCGAGAAGAAGCCCTGACTGAAGAAGACGCGTTCATCCTGGCCCGGAAACATTTTGGCGACGAGCAGGTGGTACGGGACCTCCTCCTCAACGTCCATGAAAACCGCCCCATCGCTGCCATCAACAAATGGTTCCTGGCCGGTGCCGCCCTCGCCTTCGCCGGCTGCCTTTACACGCGGATTTTCAGCCTATTGCCGCCCGGCCTGGCAAGCGCATTGATGGAAACCTGGGGAACAACGCCGCCGCTCGGCTTCTTCCTGGTGTTCTTTGCCCTCAGCACCGGCTTTCTACTGGTGGCGGTTGCTCTCAACTGGCGCGTGAACCGGGACAGCCTGGACCACCTGTTTGGGTGGTATCTCGTGGCGCTCGTAATCGGCACTCTGGTTCTAGTACCGCCGTGGCGGCTACTGTCAGACGTCACGCCTGCAAACGTTCTGAAGTTGCTGGTCCATCAAGCCGTCACTGTAGTTGTGGCCGTTGGGTTTTTCCGCCGGGCACGGTGGACCAAGTGGGCAATGCTAACCCTGCTTATCCTTACGCTGTCTTTCTATTATTGGCGGCTCGGCGTGGGTCATTTGACTCCGCAGGCCATGGGCGCCGCAAGCGCCATTACGCAGCCTGCGCCTGGAATTATGCACGTTCCGGCAACCCTGTACGTCGAAATCCCCCCAAACTGGTACGCGCAGTCTCTCTACCTGCTCGCCCTGATCCACTGCTTTTCCCCGCGCGCTCGCTACGCAAAGAAAAGCTCGGTTACGTCCCGCGCCCCCGTGGCCGGCTAAGGAGACCGCTTAGACGCCGATGCCTGGCTGACTCAGCCTCCCTGGTGTTTCTCTGCGATGCAGGAAACGTAATCGTGCACGACCTTGTAGGGTCTTGCGGTTCCCTGGCGAGACCGGATTGTGTCGAGGAACCGTTGTTCGAGGGTTTTGCGGCGGGCGGGATCGACGGCGTCGTAAAAGGCGGTTCCGGCGCCGGACTTCAACAGGTGATCGAGCACCTCTTCGGGCGTGTCGTAGTGGAACGTGATCTGGCCGTCCCAAAGATGTTGCGCCTCCAATCCGGCGGTTAGCAGTTCCGTCCTCAGGTGTTCCATATCGCGAGGAAAATCAAAGGCCACGCGTTTCTCCAACACGGACGGGTCTTCGGCGACTATCTCGTAGAAGATGTCGAGCGGCTCGCGCGGCGAGTTCTCTTTGTGGACGACGAACGCGAGGCGGCCGCCCGGGGCGAGCGCCCTGTTCGCACGGATGAAGAAGGGCGCAAGGGGGATGTAGCCCAGGACCCAACTCGAGAAGATCGTGTCGAAGGGACCGGCAGTCTCGATCAGTTTGAGCGCGTCCCCGGCCACGAACCGGACGTTGTCGATGCGTTTGGCCCGCGCCCGCACACGCGCCTCCGCCAACATGCCCTCCGACAGGTCCGCGGCGTATACGTCGCCCGCCGCGCCAATCCGGTCCGCAATAAGCACCGTGGCGTAACCCGTGCCGCACCCGGCCTCGAACACGCGTTGCCGGCCCTGGAAGGGCAACCTGTCCACGAGTTCATGCACGGGTTTGCCGGCCTCGGTGAGCCAGAACGCATCATAGGACCCGTGTATGCGGTCGTAAGCCTCCTTTAACTCCGGTGCGCCCACGTCGCCCTGGGCCTGGCTCCGAACCTGGAAAAAGCGGGGCACCGCGTGCCGCTTCGGCAGGTGTTTCTCGCAGAGCTTCGTTGACGCGTCCGAACCGAGCGGCAAATGATCCCCGCCGATATGGCGGGCCAGCGTCTTGCCCACGCAACAGGTCCGCGGCTTGCAGAACTGTTCGCCCATGCGGTCAAGAATCCGGGTGATCGGCTCGCGGGTCACGTTGCCGAAAGACAGGGGAACGAGATTGCAGGGGCACACTTCCCCGCTGCCGTCGATGTACAGGTGGGTCAGCCCGGCGCCGCAACCGAAAGCCCTGGCCGACTCGACATAGAGAAACGTGGACAGAATGGGCAGGTCGGGTCGTTCGGCCACTTCGCGCTGAAAATCGAGGATCCGTTGTTTCTCTTCCCGGCTGAGCAGAACATCGCGCCGGCCCGCGAGCTTGCCCGTGGCGCTCGGCTCGATGAGGTGTACCTCGAGCGCACCAGACCCGGCCGCAAACCGCATGAACGCCTCGAACCGCTCGGGCCGAAGCGCCTCGTGCGTTCCCACCGCAACGATATAGGGATACAGCCCCGCCTCGCCCGCCCGCGCGAGGGCCTTCACAGCGGAGGCAAAGGCCCCTTCCCGGCCACGCATGCGGTCATGTTCGGCGGCATCGACGGAGTCCAGGCTCACGCCCATGGCAAACAGGCCGCTGTCTTTGAGCGCCCGGGCGCGCGCCTGAGTGAGACCCGCCCCCGTCGTGTTCAGGAACAGGCACGTCTTGTCGCCGAACGCCCCGGCCACTTCTTCCAAATCCAAACGCAGCAAAGGCTCGCCACCAGTCAACGTGACGCTGACCACGTTGAGTTCCTGAAGCTGCCGGGCCGTTTCCTCGAGCGCCGAGAGAGGCATGTCCTGCTGGCTGCGCCCCGCATTGTAACAATGCCAGCAGTTGTACGGGCACCGGTTGGTCACCGCCAGCGTCACCGAAAAAAGGCTCCGTTGGCCAGCCTCGCCTATCGCGTTAAACTGCGCCGCCATGTTGTCGAACGCCCCGCTCGGATAAGGCGGGAAGTGCGTGTTCACCACGTGTTTTCCGTCAAACTCCACAACCTTCTCATGTTCGAGGTACTCCTTCAGGAACCCCGCCACCTGCGGATGCAGTTTCGAAAACGGCGCTTCGTGCAGAACCCGTGCGAGAAACTCCTGGCCTTTCATAGTCGTTGGCTCCTTTCCTCGGTTGCGACGGTTTCGGGGAAAGCAAGCCCCATGCCGCCAATCTGTCCGTACGCAAGTAATTGATTCACAAAGGGATAACGAGCATCTGGCCGTCTTGTTGGTGTGGGTTATTGCCGAACAGCATGCCTTGGGTGTACAATATGTGTTCATAAAATGTATAGGAAGGAGAGTGCCATGGCCCTGTTTCAAGACGCGGACAGGCGGTGTGCCGAGGCGTTGGTGGAGCTCAGTTACTGCAATCCGTTTCTGCCCGAGCGTATCGAGTATGAACGCATGATTCTGGGCGACGAATTCATTGGCACGGACGGGCCGTGGCACAAGCATGTCGAGGAACAGGAGGAACGTCCCAACATCGAGTTGCTCACGCAGCGCGCCAAGGTCCTGGCGGACGGCGCACGAGATCGCCTCCAGGCCGGCAAACAGTCCGGCGAGGCGGAACAAGGGTTGTACCACGACACCGTGCTCTACTACCTCTTCAACAAATACACCCAGCCGTTTTTCGAATACGTCATCGACACAGAGCAGGGCAACGCCGCACCAGGCGCCGCGGCGGGCCTCTACAACCGGCTTCAGGACGACGCCGTGCATTATCTCGGCATCCCCGGCGTTACGTTCGCCCTGAGCGAGACCGATCACGTGTTCGCATGCTTCTTCCAATTGCGGCGGGCGTGGCACAACATCTACGACAACATCATCGGCGGGTCGATGGCGTCGGCGCGGCTGCGCGCGGCCGTCTGGCAATCCATCTTCACGTGCGACATGCGCCGTTACCGCCGCGCGCTGTACACCCGCATGGGCGATATCACCACGCTCGTCACGGGCCCCTCCGGTACCGGCAAGGAATTGGTGGCCCGGGCTATCGCGTTGTCCCGGTATATCCCGTTCGATTCAAAAACCAGGCGGTTCGCCACAAACGTTGACCAATGTTTCTATCCTATCAACCTCTCGGCCCTCTCGCCGACGCTCATCGAGTCCGAGATGTTTGGCCACAAAAAAGGGGCCTTCACGGGCGCGATCGCCGACCGCGAGGGATTTTTTGAACTGTGTCCCGCGGATGGCGCCGTGTTTCTGGACGAGATCGGCGACCTCGACCCCGCCATCCAGGTAAAGCTGCTGCGCGTGCTTCAGACGCGCGTGTTCCAGCGGATAGGCGACACCAGCGACCGACGGTTCGAGGGCAAAGTTATCGCGGCCACAAACCGGGACCCGGCGCACGAAATGCAGGAAGGACGCTTCCGTCAAGACCTCTATTACCGGCTCTGCTCGGACCTGATCGTGACGCCGTCGCTGAACGAGCAGATACAAGGCTCCCCCGAACAACTCCACAACCTGCTCCTGTTCATCGCACGCCGCGTGGCAGGCCTCGAAGAAGCCGAACCGCTGGCCGGCGAAGTCGCGCACTGGATCCGGGAGAACCTCGAACCGGATTACGCCTGGCCCGGCAACGTCCGCGAGCTCGAGCAGTGCGTGCGCAACATCATGATCCGCAAAACCTACCAGCCGACACAGCGTTGCAACACCCTGCCCAAACCGCGCGAAGCCTTTCTTGACGCCGTCAAGGCGGGAAGGCTGACCGCCGACGACCTGCTGCGAAAGTATTGCACCCTCGTGTATGCCGAAACGGGCAGCTACCTCGAGACCGCGCGACGGCTTGGAATTGACCGCAGAACCGTAAAAGACCGCATCGACCCCCGGTTTCTCGAATCCCTTCGCGGGTTGTAGCGGCAACACCGAGCATGTAATATGAAACAAGTTGCTGAGGCGGCTGACACACGACAGGGCTGCCCCGCCCAGACTTTTCATGCTGGTAGTCCGTGCCACCACGTTCGCGGTAATGGGCAGCTTCTTGTGGATAGTGGTTGCCGCGGCGTTCCGGTTCGCCCGCGCAAAAACGCGCCCCGCGGAAACCACGACGGATGAATGAACTGCGCATGAGGGGAGATGCGGAAATACCATGAATAAATCACTCACCGTGGCCGGTCAGCAAACAGCCGAACAGGGATTTTGCACACGCCCCAAACTGTTGCTGGCGGCATGTTGTCTTCTGCTGGGCGGGGTTTCGTGTACCTCCCACTATGTCCGTGGAACGCCGCTTGATCAACCCTGCGGCATGCTTACCCCGGAACAACTGGCCGTCATCCGCGACAACATCGCGCGCGAACCCTGGCACGGCGCGTACCTTGCGCTTCTCGAAAATGCCGATCAGGCGCTCGAGCGCGATCCGCATCCTGTCGAGGTTTTCAAGGTGCCGTCCTACTATGCGCACCCGCGCGACCACATGCAGGCCAAAGAGCCGTTAAGCTCCGACGCCCAAGCCGCACACACCCTGGCATTGGCCTGGCATCTTGCCGATGCGCACCAGGACGCCTATGCCGCAAAAGCCGCGTCGATCCTCGATGCATGGGCTTCCACCAACACCTCCGTCCGCGGGAAAGAGTCGGCCCTGGTCTTCTGTTATGCGGGTACACCGCTGGTGCTTGCCGCGGACCTTCTCGCCGACAACGCGGCCTGGCGGGACGGTCCCCGGGAACGGTTTCTGGAATGGACGGAAAACGTTTTTCTTCCTGCTGCGCAATCAATCTCATGCCGAAGGAACAACTGGGGAGCGTGGAGCCTATTCGCCATTTCGGCGGGAACCAGCCTCCTACAGGCGCCCGGTGGGATTGACGAGTGTGCCGCAAAACTGCGCCGGCGCATTGAAACCCACATAGACCACAACGCCGAACTCCCGCACGAAAACCGCCGCACCAACAGCGGCATGCGCTACACGGCTTTCGCGCTTCTGGCCATGACGGCGTCCGCACAGATTATCCGAAACAACGGCGGAGACGATCTCTTTCAACACGTGGACGCGGATGGAATAGGGATCGAGGCCGCTCTGGAAAAACATTTTGACTACTGTCTCGACCCGGACTCCTGGCCGTACCGGCCCGCGACCGGTGTGATCGGTTGGTTGCAGCGGATCCTGTACCCTCGCGCCGACAGCTTGCTGATTCCGTCGCCGACGGCCGATTCCGGTTCACTGTTTGAGGCCATGTCTGCCGAGTATCGTAACCAAGCATGGGAAAACTGGACGGCTTCCGCGCGCCCCATCCACGGCGGCCGTGGCTGGCTGCAGCCAACGCTCACCCGCCAGCGATGATAGCCTTCAGCGTTACGCCGGCTCATAACCCACCGCGCAACGCCTTGAGGCTTTCCAGGCGCGGGACGGAGTAGGTGCCCATATGCATTTGGTCGAGGATGGACTGGTCGGTGGAGAACAGCTGGGCGTGGGCGTAGTCGATTTTTTTGCTCTTGACGAGGCCGTAGAGGTAGCTCTCGAACAGGAACGAACTGCCGACGGTCTGCTGCATGCCGATCCGAATCGCGTCGGTATCGCCGTCGATGATGCCGTCGTTGATGGGCTTGATGTCGTTGAACATGAACTCGAGCGCAGGGACTCTCCCGCCGCCGATCTTGGGCACGAGCCGCTGGCAAATAATGCAGCGGATGCTGTCGCGCAGTTGCAGCTTGACGAGGTCGCGCTCGACCGGGTCGAAGAAACTGACGATGCGGTTGATGGTTTCGGAGGCGGTGTTCGAGTGCAGCGTGCTGATGACGAGGTGGCCGGTTGCGGCGGCGTTAATGGCGGCGCGAATGGTGTCGGGGTCGCGCATCTCGCCGATAAAGATGACGTCGGGGTCGTGGCGCAACGCGCCGGTGACGGCCTCGTTGAACGAGTCGACATCGACACCGAGGCAGCGCTGCGACATCAGTGATTTCTTATTGACGTGTACGAACTCGATCGGGTTTTCGATCGACAGGATGTGCAGCGATTTGGTGCTGTTGATGTAATCCAACAGCGTGGCGGACGTGGTGGTCTTGCCCGAACCCGTCATGCCCGTCACCAACACCAGCCCGTGGTGGTAGCTCGCCAGTTTCACCATCATGTCGCGCGGAACGTTCAGATCCTCGAAGGACGGGATTTTCTCGGGCAGGAACCGGAACGTGCAGTGGACCGCGCCGGATTTGTGAAACGCCGAGACGCGCGAGTAACCCAGCCCCACCTGGTGAAAGTTGAAACTGGTCTGCTTGGTCTTCACGAACTCATCCCAATACAGGTCGGGTGTGATCTGCCTGATCAACGCCGTGATCTGCACGCTCGACAGCGGCGCCATGACTTCCGAGTGCATCGTCTGCCCGTCCACGCGGAATACGGGCGTCTCGCCGGGCGTGAGGTGGATGTCGCTGGCTTTGTACTGTATCAGCGCCTGGAACATAAGCTCGACGTTGATAGGGTCAATACGGAAATTGTCGCCGTAGATGCGCCAGATCTCGGGCAACGTGATGCAGCCAACGTATTTTTCCGCCGCGGCCTTGCTCTTGGGGCTGGATGGCGTGGCGAGCGGCGGGCACTGGATCGTGTAAAGGCCCGATTCTTCCACCACCGTGCTCACATCGGCATATTCGGCGGCGACCGCCTTGATCGCGGCCACCCAATCGGCGGTGAGCGGCCGGATCTTCAGTTCGAACCGATCAAACTCCTTCTCGAAATCCGCCCGTTCCGCCACAAAATCTATCCAGTCGCCTCGGCACACCAGCTTGCGCGGAATCCCTTCCCGCTTGCTGACCTCGCCTTCCACCGTTGCAATGACTTTTCCGATGGTTTTGTGGTGCCCGGTGCCCAGGATGATTTCCGACATGCCCTGCGCCTCCTGTCTACGGCGGCTAAGAAGCCGCATTCAGAATCTTTGTTCGCGACCTTGAGCCAACATCTACGCGTCGTGCGCAGACGTCGCGAACCAAGATTCTAAGGAGCCTTTTCTGCAAATAACCATAACCAGGCCACTTCGTCTGTATTGATGATACACTCCCTGTACTAAATGGTAAAGTTTCGTGTTTTTCGCCGGCCGGTTTCACCCAAATCCATGTAACCTCCTGCCCCGGCACAAGTTCCACCAATTGCGGTCAACCGCACAAAAAGGTAAAATTGTGGCGGGAGAAGGAGCGGACATGGGCAAGAAGTTCTTAACCGGCGCTAAAACGTTCGCAAAAAACCTCGGGTTCCATGCCAAACGCGTCATCGCCAGGCACGAATCCGCCGGGGAAGCCTTTCAGATGCTCCGCCAGGATTCCAAGAAACTGGCCAACATGCTCGCCCCGGCCGAGGTCCTCCCGGAAACCCGCAAACACGCCCAGAAACTGCTCGACAAAGGCCGCGAGCGCTTCAACGCCAAGGATTACGAGGCGGCCGAAAAGTTGTTTCGCGGCGCACTGGCCGAAGACCCCGAATGCGACTGGGCCTGCACGTTTCTCGGCCATGCCCTGTACCATCAGGGGCGCTACCAGGACGCCCTCGCCGCATGGCAGCGCGCCTACGAAATGGACCCGGTTTCCGACGCCGGGCTTAAGGCCAAAAAGAAACTCCAGCACGTCCACCGCACCCAAACCGACTATCTCGCCACCTACCAGGAACGCTTGGGGCGCAAATGAAGCCGTTCCGCTACTTTGTCCCCACGGAAATCTTCCTGGGGCCGGGTTGTTTCAGCACGCTTGGTGATCACGCCGCCCGGCTTGGCTCGAAGGCCCTCATCGTCACGGGCCGGCGATCGGCCCGGCAATCCGGCACGATTGACCGCGCGTTGCGGCTGTTGCCGGGCGCGGCCGTGTTTGACCAAGTCGACGAAAACCCCGATACGTCGGTTTGCGACGCGGGCGGCGAGGTGTGCCGCCGGGAAGGATGCGACCTTGTGGTGGCGATTGGCGGCGGCAGCCCGATGGACGCGGGCAAGGCCATCGCGCTGCTGGCGCGGAACCCCGGCCCGTGCTCGACGTACTTCGGGTCGGACCTCTATGCCAACCCCAATCTGCCCGTCATCGCCGTACCCACCACGGCCGGCACCGGCAGCGAGGTCACGCCTTACGCCGTATTCACCGACACCGCCATCAACAACAAAAAGACCGTCGCCGGCCGGTCGCTGTTTCCGGCCGTGGCCCTGCTCGACCCGGAACTCAGCGTCAGCATGCCCCGCCATGTCACCGTCAACACCGGCTTGGACGCGCTCAGCCAGGCAATGGAAGGCCTCGTTTCGCACAAGTCAACGCAGATGGGCGACGCACTGGCCATCGAGGCGTGCCGCGTAGTCAAACAATGGCTGCCGCGGGCGGCTGACCAGCCCGGCGACCTCGACGCCAGGGCCAACATGCTCTACGCGGCCATGCTGTCGGGGTGCGTGATAGCTCAAAGCGGCACAACCCTCGTCCACGGAATGGGTTACCACTACACACTACGGTTCGGCATCGCACACGGGCTCGCCAATGCCCTCCTCCTCACCCCCCTGTTCCAGCACAACGCCAAATTCCTACCGGATAAGATCGCCGAAATCGCCCGCGCACTGGGGTACACCGCCCGGCCCGAACCCGCCCATGCCGCCACCCAAATCGCCGCCGCGCTGCACGCCCTGATGGTGCAACTGGGCGTCTCGCCCGCCGCCAAAGACGTCGGCGTCGAGGCCTCTGCAATCCCCGAAATGGCCAAAATCACATTTGAAGACAAGCCACGAACCAAAAACCAGCCCGGCCAACTCTCCCTCCAGGACATCCAGCGGTTCTTCGAGCAATCCTTCTCCGGCGCCACCGAGTAGCATGGTCTTATCCGTCCGATCCGTCCGATCCGTCCTGTTGTCGCACCCCATCCCTCTAATGCAAGCCCAACCGGCCCCGTGGTATCATTCGTTATCGCGCACGCGCCTCATGGAGGTACAAAAATTGCCCGGGACAGAGCCATATAAGGAAATAGTGGCGGAGACCTGCAAACTCCTGCGGGATGCCGCGCGCCGCGGCCGAAAAACGGTGCCGTTATCGCCGGAAGTAGCGGCATCGCTAGACAAAATCCAGTCAGTCAAGGCTACCAAGCAGCAACTGCTGGCCTCGCTGGAGCAGGAAGTCCGGGCCTGCAAAACCTGCACGCTGGCCGCCACGCGCACCAACGTCGTTTTCGGCTCGGGCAACCCCAATGCAAAACTGGTGTTCGTCGGAGAAGCCCCCGGCAGGGACGAAGACCTGCAGGGCAAGCCGTTCGTGGGCCGGGCGGGCCAACTCCTCACCGACATCATCGAGAAAGGCATGAAGCTGCGGCGCGAAGACGTGTACATCTGCAACGTCCTCAAATGCCGGCCCCCCGAGAACCGCAACCCGCTCCCCGCCGAGATCAACCATTGCGAGCCGTTCCTGATCCGCCAACTCAACATTATCAAGCCAAGGGTCATCTGCGCACTCGGCACGTTTGCCACACAAACCCTCCTCAAAACCACCGAGACCATCGGCCGGCTCCGCGGGAAGTGGTATTTCTACCACGGGATCCCGTTGCGCGCCACGTACCATCCCGCGTACCTGCTGCGAAACCCCGCCGACAAGCGCAAAACCTGGACGGACGTGCTCGAAGTCCTCAAGGTATACAACGGAGAGATTCACCCCAAACCGGACGAATGACCAAATCACCCGCCACATACCCCCGCATCCGCTGGCGCGACTCGCTCATCGTGAGAGTGATGGTGCTGTGCGCCGTGCTCGTGCTGTGTCTGCTCGGGTCGGTGTACGAAATCACCCGCCACTACTTCGGCGAGGTCGTGCGCGAGATGGAAGCGCAAACACAGGATATCGCCAACCGGATCACGCTCCATCTCGAAGAGCATGCCGACGCCGACCTCAGGGACGTCGAGCGCGACGTGACTCCGTTCTATTCAGGCACCGTCATCCAGCTTGACGACCGCCGCAGCGACAGCACCGATTTCAGCCCGTTCACCCTGGAGAAAACCGCATCGGGCGAACTGGTTAAAACGGCCCGGCTGCCCCTCGAGTTCCAGGGGCGCAAAATGTTGCTGACGGCGCGCGTTTCGCTTGTGCCGCAGGCCGAGATCGTCCGCGCGTTCAAGAACAAGTACCTGGCGCTGCTCACGGCCGTTTTCATCATTACGCTCGGGTTTATGATCTATTTCATCGCCCGCATCCTGCGCCCCCTGTCTGACCTCGCCGACAGTTGCGCCCGGATCGGCAGCGGCGAAACCGGCAACGGCCAACTCCAAAAACTGAGCGCCCGCAAAACGTCCGGCGAAATCCAGTCGCTCGAGTACACGTTCAACAACATGGTCGCCTCCCTCCAGGAAAAGGAAAAAATCGAGGCCAACCTCCGCCAGGCCCAGCGGCTGTCCGCCATCGGCAACATGGCCGCCGGCGTCGCCCACGACGTCCGCAATCCGCTCAACGCCATCAAGCTGCTCTCGAGCCACGCCATCGACACGCTCGACGGCCCGGACAAGTCCGGCGATACCTTGCGCCACCTCGAGACGATCCGGAACGAGGTCAACCGGCTCGAAGAGATCGTGTCCGGGTTTCTCTCGCTGGCTAAAGAGCGCGAGTTGCAGCCCGAGCCCACCAAGATTGACGTGATCCTGGCCGAGTGCGCGCGACTCGTTCGAAAGGACGCCGAAGACCGCGGCATCCGGCTGATTACGGAACTCCGCACTGGCGACACCTCGATGTCCGCGGACCCGCGACAGTTGACACGCGCCATCCTCAACATTCTGATCAACGCGCTCGAAGTATGCCCGTGCGGCGGGCGCGTGCGGCTGTTTTCCCACGTCACCGACCAGTCCTGCGAAATCGAGATCCGCGACGATGGACCCGGAATGCCCAGGGAAGTCGCGGAAAGGGCGTTTGAACCCTACTTCACCACAAAAGACACCGGCACCGGCCTCGGCCTCTCGATCACACGCGGCATTGTCGAGGAGCACGGCGGCAGCATTTCGCTCAGTTGCGCCGAAGGCCAGGGCTGCCAGGTCCTCATCAGCCTGCCACTGGAGACTGCTCAAAAATGAAACCGCGGGTACTTGTCTGCGAAGACGACCAAGTCCAGCGCAACGTGATCTGCGCCATCCTCGCCAAAGCCGGGTACGACGTGGGCTGCGCACCGTCCGGCAAAGACGCCGTCGAATTGCTGCGCGACGAGCCCTACGACCTGCTCCTGACCGACATGCGCATGCCCGGTATGGACGGCCTCGAGCTGTTGCGGCAGGCGCGACGCCTCCGCCCGGAACTCGAGGTCGTCGTCATGACGGCCTACGCCACCGTACAGACGGCCGTCGCCGCCATGAAAGAAGGCGCCGTCGATTATCTCGCCAAGCCATTCGACAAAGAAGAACTGCTGGTTGTGGCCGGAAAAGCCATTGAACAAGCCGACCTCCGCAAGCAGAACCAGCAGTTGCGCGAGCTCGTCACCGACTCCGTGTCGCTCGGCAACATCATCGGCGAAGGCCCCGCCATGCAGCGCGTATTCAACATCGTGCGCAAAGCCGTCAACGTCAACAGCACCGTCCTGATCCAGGGAGAATCCGGCACCGGCAAGGAACTCGTGGCGCGGCACATCCATTTCGCCGGCCCCAGAAAAAACAAGCCGTTCACCGTCACCAACTGCGCCGCTATCCCCGACACGCTCGTCGAGAGCGAACTGTTCGGCCATGAGAAAGGCGCGTTCACCGGCGCCGACGCATCAAGGCCCGGCAAGTTCGAGATGGCCAACGAGGGCACACTGTTCCTCGACGAAATCGGAGACATGCGCCTCGAAAGCCAGGCCAAACTCCTGCGCGTCCTGCAGGACGGCGTGCTCGAACGGATCGGCAGCACCCAGCAGCGCAAGGTCGACGTGCGCGTCATCGTCGCCACCAACAGGGACCTCGCGCGGAGACTCGAGGAAGGCCTGTTCCGCAAGGACCTCTATTACCGGCTCGACGTGATCCGAATCGATCTCCCGCCGCTCCGCGACCGGATGCAGGATCTCCCCCTGCTCGTGAGGCACTTCCGCGAAAAGCTCGCCGCCAAGCTCGGCCATCCCGTTCCCGCGATTGCGCCCGAAGCCCTCGAGGCCATGCGCCGCTACCGGTGGCCCGGCAACGTCCGCGAACTCGAGAACACGCTCGAACAGTTGTTTATCCTCGTCGACGGCCCGCTCGTCACCGCGCCCGATCTGCCCCCCAAGCTCATCGAACACCCACCCCAACCGGCCACGCCGTTCAAGCTGCCGCCCGGCGGCATCGTGCTCGAGGAAATCGAACAGGATCTGATCCGCCAGGCGATCGAGGAATCCGGCGGCCGCATAAAAGAAGCCGCCGAACTGCTGGGCGTGTCGTACAAGACGCTTCAGTACCGGCTCAAGAAACACGAGATCGACCGCCACGCACTCGAAGAATGATCGCCTCGGGGAGACCTTCTATTTTCGGCCATTTTTACATGTTTTTGGCGCATTTTGGCCGTTCGAATTTGAACAGTTTTTCTAGCCGGTGTTATAATCCCTTGTTTCTGGCCTCTGGTCCAACAGATGTGGGTATCACTTAATGCTCGAAGCTCTTTTATATCCCAAAACCGTGGCGGTTATCGGCGTGTCCAGAACTCCCGGAAAGGTCGGCCACGAGATCCTGGCCAACCTGTTGCACGCCGGTTTCAAAGGCGATCTGGTGCCCGTAAACCCGGCCGGAGAAGAGATCCTTGGCCTCACCACCTATCCCGATCTCAAACTCTACAAAGGTACGGTCGATCTCAGTGTAATTGCCGTGCCCAACAAGTTCGTCAAAACCGCCATCGAAAGTTCTATCGCCGCACAGGCCAAAGCCATCATCGTCGTCTCCGCCGGCTACAAGGAAGTCGGGCCCGATGGCGCCGAGCGCGAAAAGGAAATCGCGGCTGTCTGTTCCTCGGCCGCCGTCCGGATGCTCGGCCCCAACTGCCTCGGCCTGATCAATACCGAGCACTCGCTCAACGCATCGTTCGCCAGCCAGATGCCCAGCCCCGGCGGGATCAGCGTCGTCTCTCAATCGGGCGCGCTGTGCACGGCCATCCTCGACTGGGCCAGCGGCAGAGGTGTCGGCCTCGCCAAGCTACTCAGCATCGGCAATAAGGCCGATCTCGATGAAACCGATTTCCTCACTGTGCTCGCCGCCGACAACCAAACCAAAGTCATCGCCTGCTACCTCGAAAGCATCACGCACGGAGACGAGTTCTTGAAAGCCGCCGAAGCCGCTGCCTTCACAAAACCCGTCGTCGTACTCAAAGTGGGGACGTCCCTCGCGGGCGTCAAAGCCGCGTCCTCCCACACCGGCAGCCTGGCCGGCGCCGACATCGCGTACGGCGCCGCGTTCCGCCGGGCCGGCGTGATTCGGGCCGAGAATTTCGAGAGCCTTTTCGACTCGGCCATGGCATTCTCGATGCAGCCCATACCGCGGGGCAACCGAATCGCCATCATCACCAACGCCGGCGGGCCCGGCATCATGGCCGCCGACGCCGCCGAAAATTCCGGGCTCCGAATCGAGCCACTCCCCGCCGATCTCGTCGCATCGCTCAAAGCCAAGCTGCCCCCGGCCGCCAGCGTCGGCAATCCCATTGACGTGCTCGGCGACGCCGATCCCGAACGGTACGGGCTCGCGCTCGAGGCCGCTCAGGCCGCCGATTCCGTCGACGCCGTCGTCGTCATTCTCACACCGCAGGCCATGACCGACCCCATCGGCACCGCACGCGCAATCGCAACGCATATGAAAGGCGACAAGCCCGTACTCGCTACCTTTATGGGCGGCCACGACGTCATGGACGCCCGCCGCGAACTGACCGCCCTCAACATACCCGACTACCCCTCGCCCGACCGGGCCGTGGCCGCGCTCAAAGCCATGTGCGACTATTCGGCGTGGCGGCTTCGCCCCCCGCGCGTCGTCACCCGCTTCCCCGTCAACCGCCGCAGGGTCGAGCGCGTCATCGCGCGACACGAGAGGTCCGGCCGGCCCGAGGTCGGCGAAGTCGAGGCCAAAGAAATCCTCGCCGCGTACGATTTCAACGTTCCGCCGGGCCGGCTCGCCGTGACGGCCGACGAGGCGGTGTCGATTGCCGAGCATATCGGTTACCCGATGGCGATGAAGATTTCGTCGCCGGACATCTTGCACAAGTCGGATTTCGGCGGGGTGAAGTTGAATCTGTCCAATGCCGAGCAGGTACGGGACGCGTTCGACCTGATGATGCTGCGGATCTCCAAACGCGCACCGGATGCCCAAATCGACGGCGTGTATGTCGAGCAGATGGCCAAGAAGGGCCGCGAGATCATCATCGGCATGACGCGCGACCCCCAGTTCGGGCCCATGCTGATGTTCGGCCTCGGGGGCATTTTCGTCGAAGTCATGAAAGACGTCACGTTCCACTTGGCCCCGATCACGGCCGACGAAGCCATGCAGATGCTGCTGGGCACGCGGTCCTACGCGCTCCTCAAGGGCGCGCGCGGTGAGGCGGCGGTCGACCTCACGTCGATTGCCAGCGGCCTGCAGCGGATCAGCCAGTTGGTGACCGACTTTCCCCAGATTGCCGAGCTCGACATCAACCCCTTCATGGTGGGCGCCGTCGGAACGCCCCCCGTGGTCGCCGATGCTCGAATGATTTTATCGGGAGTTAAGAAACACAATGAGTGAGAGGAAAATCAGCTACAACCCCGATTGGCAAAAGGCCCACGCCGATCAGGTCGTCAACGCCGACCAGGCGCTCAGCCACGTCAAGCCGGGCCAGCGCGTGTTTATCGGTACCGGCTGCGGTCAGCCGAACGAACTGGTGCGCGCACTCGCCGCACGCTCGAGCCAATTGGCCGACGTCCAGGTCGTCCACCTCCTCACGCTCGGCGAAGCCCCCTACGCCGACAAGGAGCTCAGCCAGCATTTCGTCGTCAACAGCTTCTTCATCGCCGAAAACGTGCGCAGTGTGATCCAGGAAGGCGTCGGCGATTACACGCCCATCTTCCTGTCCGAGATCCCGCGCCTGTTTACCACCGGCCAGTTGCCCATCGATGCCGCACTCATCCAGGTTACCCCGCCCGACGACAAAGGCCGCTGCAGCCTCGGCATTTCCGTCGATATCGTGAAAAGCGCCGCCGCAAACGCAAAGCTCGTGATCGCCGAGGTCAACCCCCAGATGCCAAGAACGCTCGGCGACAGTTTCATCCACGTCAACGACATCGACTTCCTCGTTCCGGTGGACCAGCCCCTGATCGAAGTCAAATGGGCCGAAGTCACCGACGTTACACGCCGGATCGGCGAGTACGTCGCCGCGCTCGTTGAAGACGGATCGACCATCGAACTCGGGATTGGCCGCGTGCCACACGCCGTCCTCGAAAGCCTAAAGGAAAAGAAGCATCTCGGCATCCACACCGAAATGTTCACCGACGCGCTGATGGACCTGGTCGAGACGGGCGTGATCGACGGGTCGCTCAAGTCGGTCGACAAAGGCGAGATCGTTGCCAGCTTCTGCATGGGCACCAAAAAACTCTACGATTACATCGACAACAACCCCATGTTCGCGTTCCACCCCACCGAATACGTCAACGACCCGTTCGTGATCAGCCGCCAGCACAAAATGGTCGCCGTAAACGTCGCGCTCGAAGTCGATCTCACCGGCCAGGTCTGCGCCGACTCGCTGGGCACCAAGTTCTACTCCGGCATCGGCGGCCAGGTCGATTTCAACCGCGGCGCCGCCCGGTCTGAAGACGGCAAGGCCATCATCGCCCTGCCCTCGACCGCGCGAAATGAGACGATCTCCAGGATCGTGGCGTTCCTGACCCCCGGCGCCGGCGTCGTCACTACACGCGGCGACGTCCATTACGTCGTCACCGAATATGGCACCGCCTACCTCCACGGCAAAAGCGTGCAGGAGCGCGCACTCGCCCTCATCAGCGTCGCCCACCCCAAGTTCCGAGAAGACCTCCTCAAGGAAGCCGTCAAAGCCAAGTACGTCCGCGCCGAAATGGCCGAGGTCGACGAGTTCGTCGTCGGGCCGCAAGAACTCAAGACGTCTTACCTGATCGACGACGGCACGCTCGTCAGCTTCCGGCCCATCCACCCCACCGACGAACCCCGAATCCGCGACCTGTTCTACGGCGTCAGCGCCGAGACGCTCTTCTACCGGTTCATGAGCCGGATGAAGTGGATCTCCCGCGAGCAGGTGCAGAATTTCGTCTACATCGACCACCGCACCGAGGTCGCCATCGTCGGCACACTCCCCGAAGCGTTCGGCGAAGACATTATCGCCGTCGGCCGGTACTACCTCGACCCGCATACCAACCGGGCCGAAGTCGCGTTCATTGTCGACGACGCATGGCAGAACCGCGGGATCGGCAGTTTCCTGCTCAAACACCTCATCACCATCGCAAAACGAAACGGCATCGCCGGGTTCACCGCCGAAGTACTCCGCGACAACCGGGCCATGCAAACCGTGTTTCAAAAAAGCGGCTGCAAAGTACGAAGCCAAGTCAAAGAAGACATATACGTTTACGAGATGGATTTCGCCTGAGCAAAAAACGGCAAAAAACGGGGACTGGCTCGTTTTTTTCGGCAGTTTGAAAAAAGCGTGCCTGTCCCCGCTTTTTGCGGCCTGCGGCCATACTCATGCGAAAAAGGAGATTAATGCGATGGCACGAATTACGCTTGTCTTGACAATCCTGGCGGCCGTTCAAGGCGCATGCTGGGCCGCCGCATGGGATCCCGCCGCCAACGACTACACCGGCCGCAAGGGCGTGACCTTCTATGTCTCGAAACTGGGCGACAACTCCGACGGCCTGTCGTGGGCCACTGCCTTCACCACGGTGCAGAAAGCGCTCGATGCCATTCCCGACGCGCTCGGCGGCCACACCGTCGTCATCCGGCCGGACACCTACATGGAAGCCAACCTCTCGGTGGCGCACCCGGCCGCCGCCGGCTCGTACAACCTCCTGATCGGCGACGTCGAGGGCAGGTACGGCTCCGGCACATCCGGCCGCGTCGTCCTCGACTCCGGCGATCCCGACAAGGGCATGAAAAGCTACGACTGGTGGGGAAACATCCGCGCGTACAAACAGGGATGGTCGAAAGAGCACACCGCGCAGACGTTTTCCGCCATCGTATGGGACCGGTGGATCCTCAGAAACCTCTACGCCACCGGCGGCGACGGCGCCCTGTTCTGGGACACCACGAACCGGGTCGAGCCGTTCACCATACTCGTCGAAGACTGTACCGGCATCGGCCGCGCGTTCGGCGGCGGCGTGGGCAACTGCCTGTCGAGGTACGACGAGCCCATCACGTTCCGCCGATGCACCCTGTGGGCGCTCGACTGGTGGGGCGACACGGCCGGCGCCTACGTCAGAGTCGAAAACCCGCAGATGCCCGAGCGCCACGACGTCGTGTTCGAAGACTGCACCATGGTCAGCCCGCAGTGCGCGCTCAAAGGCAGCAACTTCGGCTTCCACACCTACACGCGCGTCAAAGTCAACCGCTGCCGGCTTGTCACACTCAACTTCTCGCAACCCGCCGGCACGCCCACCGACGGCATCGTGCAGAGCGTGCAGAACGGCAAGTACCTCCACGTCGATTTCGAAGACTCCACCCTAATGGGCTACAAAGTGTTTGGCGTCCGTGTCGACAAAGATTCCGCCGGCGACATCGGTTACTCCGTCAAGGGCAACGTCCAGGCGTATGTCCAGCATACGCAGGACGTGCCGAAAGGCATGCTGCGGCTCGGTGCATGGCCCGTCGACGTGTTCGATTCTATCGCCGAGTTCTCGACCGGCCAACTCCCCGGCGCGGGACCGGCCAGGCCCGTGTTGACCGGCGATACCCTCATTCAAAAAGACATGTGCGAGGTCTCGCCGGTTGTCTGGCAGGACCGCGAGTGCCTGCTCACGTGCGTGCGGCCCGCCACCGGCGGCACCTCGAGCGATTACTGGATGGAACTGCGCGACGCACAGTCCGGCGAGCAACTCGCGCGGCTCGGCGAAGGCCACAGCCTCGCCTGCGCGGTCACCGCCAACGACGCGCTCTACGTGTTCGCATCCCGGTTCGAAAACGACAATTGGAACGATGTCACCGTCTTCAAATCCTCAGACCTCGAGAACTGGGAGCAAAAAATCGCCATCGTCCAGGATCCCGCCGAGCATCTGTTCAACAGTTCCGTCTGCGCCGCGCCTGACGGCTACGTCATGGCCTACGAAACCAACGATCCCGCCTATCCCGCGTTCACGGTCAAGTTCGCCAAATCGGCCGACCTGATGAACTGGACCAAACTGCCCGACGCACTGTTTGGCAAAGACCGATACACCGCATGCCCCGCCATCCGCTACGCCGACGGCTTCTACTACCTCCTCTATACCGAGCACAGGACCCCGCGCTGGTTTTTCGAAACGTTCATCGCACGCTCGACCGACCTCGCCAAATGGGACCTCAGCCCCATGAATCCCGTCCTCACCGCCAACAATCTCGACGAAGGTATCGACGCTTCCGATCCCGACCTCATCGAATTCGCCGGCAAAACCCGCGTCTACTACTCCGTCGGCGACCAGCGCACCTGGATGAACATCAAGAACGCCACCTACAACGGCCCAATGCCCGAGTTCCTCAAACGCTGGTTCCCCGAGCTATAAGCTGCACTGCAAATTGTGGTGCGGGCGTCCTGCCTGCATTAATCGCCCAACTTTCCCGAGGCCAACTTCGCCGAAGTAGCCCGACTTCGCCGAAGTCGCGGCAGGCGGTGGTGGTGGCGGCGCACCCGGTCAATGCTTGTGCTCATCTCTTCCAATCAACAATCGGCAATCGACAATCTGCAATTCCGCATTTACCCCGCAACCTCCACAATCCCATGCCGGTACTGCCCCAGGTATTCCCCATCCCAAGTCACCCGCACAGGAATCGTGTAGCGGCCCGGCGCGGCGTCTTCGGGGATCTTCAGCCCAATCGCGATTGCCCCGTCCGCCTTGCCCGCAACGTCTGCCGCCGCGTTGCCGCTGTCTTCCCACTGCCATCCTCGAGGCACGACCGGTTCGACCTCGGCCCGCGCAGGTACATCGGCGTGATTGGTGAACTGCACATCGACCCGAACCGTGCTGCCCGGCAGCGCTTCCTGATCGTACGGCCACGTCCGCACCCACCACGGATCGAGCGCAAAATTAGCGTTCTTCCACGGGCACAGTTGCCCTATCAGCCGCTCCCGGTCCTCGAGCACTCTGTCCATGTAATCGATCTGCTCGGACGTGAACGAAAACGCCTTATCCTGATGCTCGTTGATGATGTGGTCGGGCCGCAGTTGCCGCCACACGTCGAGGCAGTAGCGCGACCCCTGCCCTTTGCCCAAAAAGACCCGGTTGCCCGCGCAGTAATCATCGAGGCCCGTCGGCGCGCCCGAATCGCCCGCAAAAAAGACCTTCACACCCCGCCCTTCCACCAGCAGCCCCCCGTGATACAGCGTCTGCCCGGGGAAATGAAACGCCGTCAGCGTGAACTCATGCCATGGCCAGGACTCGCCGTCTTTTGTCGTCTTGCCGACCGGCGCCCCGCACGGGCTGATGCACGGCAGGAAATACCGACGCGGCCGCTCGATGATGTCCGCCATATGTTCGTCGCACATAATGGGCGCCTTCGAAAACGTATTGGCGAACCGGGGAAGGCTGTCGACGTGGTCGTCGTGGTAATGCGTCACCCAGCAGCCTTCTACCGCACTGATCGTCTTGTTTCTGAGCCATTCCTGCAGTTTCGCGACCACCGAATCGTGGCCGCAATCCACCAGCAACGCCGCACCCGTCTCAGAGACGACCGCGAAACTCGTGAACGCCACACGCCGCACCCAATCCGGCGGCGCGCTCGTTTCCCCCGGCTTCATCCGCGCTGGATCGTCCGCCGTGTCCTTCAACGCCGACGGGAAGTAGTGGTTCAACGCAGAGATGCTCGTGTAATTGCGCCACAACGCATCAAGGCGCTGCTCCGCGAGCTGCGTCGCCGATTTCACCTCACGGACCGGCCCGCCGTGCGACGGCGCCACGCACGTCGCACCCGATTCCGCCAGTTTGCGCAGGCTCGGGATCAGCTTGCGCCGGTTCCCCAAAAAGCCGTGGTAGTCGCCGATGGTGTCGAAGCCTTTTTGCAGCGAATGCAGCTCATAGATTCGGCCGTGGCCGAAAATGACATCGCCCGAGAACGCGATAATCTCGCCTCCGTCCTCGACCACGTACGACACGCTACCGTCCGTCGCGCCCGGCGTATCGAGCACCCGGATACGATACCCCCGCCACTCGATCACGTCGCCCTCGCCAACTTCGCGATCAACCTTCACCGGCGCAGCCGCCACTTCCGGGCCTGGCTGGCTGTGGTAAACGTGCCACCGGTTTTTCCTGTCGTTCCAGTACGCGTCCGTTTCCTCGAACAGATGACGTTCGCCGTTCGGCACAACCAGTTTCGCGCCGGCCTCGACAAACCGGTACGCTCCTGCCATATTGGGCCGGCGGTGCTGCGTACAACAGATCATCTCGACCGACCCCGCGCCCAACACCGCCAGACGCTCGCCCGTAACCGAATCGCAGCAGTCGAACAACAGCGCCGTGCCGTCGCTCATCAACACGCCCGTGTTCACCCCGCCCGGCAGCACATAAACGCGCCCCGACAACTTCACCGCCGCCGCATCACTCCCCGCCCCCGCCGCTGCCGATATCACAATACCCGCGCCTGTCGCCGCAGCCGTTCGCTGCAAAAAAGCCCGCCTGTTCATCCGCCTCATATCGAGCCCTCCATTCCCGCCATGCTACCACACCCGCCCGCCAAGGCCGTCATGCGGTTGTCATGCGGTGGGGTCGCGCTCCCGCGCGACCGCTAGGCTTGCCACGCCGTAGCCCAACTTCTCCGTAGTAGCCCGACTTCGCTGAAGTCGGGTTCAGGCGGTGGCGGCGGCGGGTTCTTATCCGTCCGATCCGTCCGATCCGTCCGATCCCCCATCCTTTGCCCTTCGGCTTTTGTAATTTGTAATTTGTAATTTGTCCTTCGTCCTTCATCCTTGAAAAAACTCCCACATCTTGCCAAACTGCCCTCCAGGAGGCCCGAATGAGAAAAGTCGCTTTCATCACCGGCGCAACACGCGGCATCGGCAAAGCATGCGGGCTCAAACTCGCCCGCGAAGGCTACGACATCGTCGTCGCCGCAAGGTCCGTCAAACCGCACGACAAACTGCCCGGCACGATCGAAAGCGCAGCCGACGAAATGCGATCTTTCGGCGCAACCGCACTCGCCGTATACTGCAACCTCGTCGAACAAGACAGCATCGACCGCGCCGTCGCCGCCACGCTCGACAAATTCGGCCGCATCGACATCGTCATCAACAACGCCGGCGCACTCTGGTGGCGAAACCTCGAAGACACCCCCATGAAACGGTTTGACCTCGTCATGAACGTCAACGTCCGCGGCTCGTTCGCTGTCACTTCGGCCTTCCTCCCCACCATGCGCAAACAGGCCTGCGGCCACATCATCTTCATGTCGCCGCCCATCGACCTCACCATCCTCCACGGCCACATCGCCTACTTCATCAGCAAGTACGGAATGAGCATGACGGCCATCGGCCTCGCCGAAGAACTCGCCGGAACCGGCATCTGCGCCACCGCGCTCTGGCCGAAAACCATCATCGAATCCGCTGCAACCATCAACTTCAAGATGGGCGACCCATCCGTCTGGCGAAAAGCCGACATCCTCGCCGATTCCGTCTTCGAGATCCTCCAACACCCCGAAGAAACCAACGGCAAATGCCTCATCGACGAACCATTCCTACGCTCCATCGGCTACACCAACTTCGACCAATACAAATGCACACCCAACGGCACCCCCGCCGAACTCACCACCGACATCATGCGGATGACACGAACCTGAGGAGGCTGTATGGAGTGCGGCAACTCGCTGCCGCTTTTCGGCCCTGAAGGGGCCTGAGAGAATAGCCTGGGGCAATGCCCCAGGAACGGGTGCGCAGAACAGAAGCACCCTGAATGGGTGCAACAAAACGTGTGCTACCCCTTCAGGGCGGACCGTGGGGAATACTCTTTTTCCAGGGCGTTGCCCCAAGCCGAAGTATTACAGCCTTTCAGGCTGAAGAAAATGACCAGAAATCCATCATCGGCATCCTCAGCTATCGACCAACGCAGAGGCGCAAAGCGCGCAGAGGAAAAACCCCCAAAGAAACTCTACGGCCCCTCAATCCAACAAATTTCATATCTTTAGCAGCCATTCAGGTCCTTTTTGTCAACCAATCCCCCCTTGTTTCGCAAAACTCTGTATTTAATCCGCTTCGCAAACCGGCCAAAAAGTGCACCAACTTGGCTATATAAAATGGAGAGAGTTGGTGGAATGAAAGGCGGATTGGCTGGGATGTGTTCAGCGTTTTTGGACGTAGATCTGGTACGCGCCTTCCTTCTTGCCGCCTCGGGTGAGCCATGTGTCGAGCCGGGCTGGGCCGCGGTTGAGGGTGACGTTTTGGAAGGCGCAGGATGCGGCGTCCTTCTCCACTTTCTGCTCGAACGTCACGTCGCCGAGTTGGAAGCCGACGCTGCCGGCTTCTCCGAGCGGGTTGAACGTGAGTGTGATGTCGTATGGGCCGGGTGTGGCGACGTGGAGCAGCCAATGGCCGGAGCGGCCGGCGTCCCATCCTTCGTCGCCGCGCCAGTCTTGGCGGGTGAGTACGACGGGATTTTCGTGTGGCGTGCCGATGTGGATGCGGGGCGGGTCGTAGCCGCGTGTGGCGCTGACGTCGGCGAACCACCGCTCGTAGGCGCGGCGCATCTCGGCGACGACGTTTGGCTTCTCCGCGGCGATGTCGTGCTGTTCGAACGGGTCGTCGACAAGGTCGTACAACTCTTTCCCGTCGACCAGCTTGTACTGTTGCGAAACGACGGCGCACGCCCGGAACGGTTCGGGCGCGTCGCCGCGGTGCCACTGCGTGAAATAGTACCTGTCCGGCCACGGGGTGGGGTCGCGCATCAGCAGCGGCACGAGGCTCCGTCCGTCAACGCGCGTTGCGCGCGCGCGGTTGCCGGGGTTGCGGACGCCGGCGATCTCGAGCAGCGTGGGCAGCACGTCGATGTGGGCGGCCATGGTGTCGATACGGCCCCCTGCGTCGAGCGTGCCGGGCCAACGCCAGAAGCTCGGCACCCGGATGCCGCCTTCGTACACGGTGCCTTTTGTGCCGCGCATCCCGGCGTTGTAGCGGACGGGCGCCCTGCCGTAGGCCTGGGGCCCGTTGTCGGTGAGGAAAATGACGAGCGTGTCGCGGGCAATGCCGAGTTGGTTGATCTTGCCGAGTATCCGGCCCACGTTCCAGTCGAGGTTGGCCACCATCCCGTAGGCCTTGGCGACGTTTCCGTCGAGGCCGAGGGCGCGGTACGGTTCCGCCCACTCGTTGGCGATCTGGAGCGGCGTGTGCGGGGCGTTTGTGGGGAGATAGCAGAAGAAGGGCTCGCTCGACCGCCGCGAAATGAAATCGATGGCGGCGTCGGTGAACACGTCGGTGCAGTAGCCGGAGGACTTGAAGTCTTGTCCGTTGCGGCTGAGGGTGGGGTTGAAATAGGTGTTGCCGGGCCAGTCGGACGGTTGCATGAGGCCGCCGCCGCGATGGACGAGCGATTCCTGGAACCCTTTGTCGCAGGCGCGCATGGGATAGTTGTCGCCGAGATGCCACTTCCCGAAGATGCCCGTGCGATAACCCGCGCGGCCGAGCAACTGGGCCGCGGTGACCTCTTTCGGGTCCATCATAGCGCGGCCGAGGTAGGTGTCGATGGCGCGCGTCCGGTAGTTGTACCGGCCCGTCATGAGGCACGCCCGCGTCGGCGTGCACACCGGGCACACGTAAAACCGCTCGAACCGGACGCCGTCGCCGCGGAGCCGGTCGAGGTTGGGCGTTTTGAGATACGGGTTGCCGTGGGCCGACATGTCGCCGTACCCCTGGTCGTCGGACATGATCAGCAGGATGTTGGGCCTGCGCGGTGCTCTCGGTTTGCGAAACGTAGTGCAACCCGTCATGGCCAGCGCGCCCGCGCCCGCCGTCATCAAAAACTGCCTGCGGCTGTGTTTCATGTCAACAGGACCTTTCGTGCCGTTGGCGGCTGTTGTTTGCCATATGGCCGTGATATCACGACAAGCAGCCGAAAATCCAGATGTAACGGTTTACTCAGTCAACGCCAGCGTGAGTGTAGCGGCCTGCCTGCGGTAGTTGCCGAATAATTCAACGTCGGCAGGCGAGTGCCAGATCCGCCTGTCGCCTTCGCACAAAAAATCACGGCTCTCGATGAACGCCTGGTCCGACAGTTCCATCACGTCAACCAGCGCCGTCGCCAGCAGTTTCTCGGCCTGTTTCACGATCTCGGCATCGCTGCCGCGCCGCTCTTCAACGCGCTGCTTGAGCAACGCAAACGCGGCAATATCTTCAAGCCCGTCGCGCACGGCTTCCCATCTGATGCTCGGGACAGGCTTATCGCCGGGATAGACGAGCGCGTACTCGTCGTTCATGGTCTTGCCGGTGAGCCACGGGTCGGTTGGCGTGGTGCAATGCGTCCAGAACCCGATGCCGTCCAGGCCGAAATACCACGCGCGCCACGCGTTTGCCCGGTTGTAGCAAAGCGGCGACAGCGATCGCACCTGCGACACGCATTCGTACGACCAGACCGGCTTCCCGCTGTCCATGATGCGGCGTATGCGCGGGTCGCCCGCAAGCAGGCCGTTCACCAGCCGCATGTTCGGGCACCACACGTCCGTCAGCGGCTCGATCTGCTCGTAATCCTTCAACGAAAGCCCCGGCACGGGATCGGTGTAAACGCGCAGTTTCGGGTCGGCCTCGCGGAACAGTTGCGCCGCGGCCATGTACACGGGCACGCGCGGCCCGTAGTCGAGGCCGGGTTCATCGACGGGGTAGAAGGCGAAATCATTGTAGTCCAGCCCCTTCTCGAGCAGGTGATCGCGAAATGCCCGCACGTACTCGACCTCGAACGCATGCGTCTGCTCGGGGCCGGGAGACTGCGAAAAAGACAGCGGCGGCTGGCAGAGATGAAACAGGATTTGGCCGCGGCCCCGTAACCGATCGAGGGTTTCATCGAGTTTTGTCCAATCCATCGCGAGTTTTCCAGCCGCGTCGACGCTGCCCGGCGGCAAGTCTGACCGCGGAAACACATTTACGCCGTGCCGCGCCATGTCGTCCAGCGTTTCGGGGGCGGACTCGGCAAACCAGTTGTTGGGCACGTAGTCCCACGTACACAACGTCAGCGGCAACGGGGTGGGCATGGCGAGGTCAGGCACGGCGATCGTCAGCGGCAACGTTATTGCGGCCGCGACCGGGTCGATCGGCGCGACGGCGACCGAGCCGGCATACTCGCCGGGGGCCGCGTCATGAGCGTCGATCGAGAGCCAGATCTTGATGGCCCGGTGCGCGGGGATGACGACCACGCTGGCGTCGTTCAGCGCGGGAAGCGCATCGGCGGCCCGTTCGCCGTTTACGGTACCAACCGTCACGACCTGGCGCGGCACGATCGCGCCCGCAAACGGCGCCTTGTCAGCGAGCACGGGCCTGTTGATCGCGATGCGTACGGGAACGGGCTCGTCGAACGACGACGCGACAATAAATGCACCTTGATCGACCTCACCGACGTACAGCGGCTCGACGCGAATCTCGCTGGCGGCATCAGGCCGCGGCAGTGTTTCATCGAAATCGGCGTACGGCTGCGTCGGCCATGCGTGCAACGCATCTTTGGCAATCTCCAGCGCCAGAACGGGCGGCACTTGCACGTCCTCATCGAAGAGGACATCGCCGCGCCCCAATTTAACCGTCACACGCGCCGCGCCGACGAGATCGGGCAAAGGCATTTCAAAGCGGGAACGCGCGGTGAGGGCGGAGGCGACGGCGTCCGCGCCGTCTTCCGCCGTCCATCGGGCCGCTGCACGCAGGAATGTGCCGTCCGGGTTGTCAACGAGAATGCCTGGCTGATTGCCGTTGCGCATCGCCGAGACACGCACAGCGCCGGTCTCGGCGGGGGTGCCATAGGTGGCGCGGGCGTCTCCGGCGTGCAAGCGGTGGGCCAGCAGCGTGCCCGTCACGATCACCATGTCCGTGCCCGCACCGTTATGGATTGGCGTCGGCGCCGCCGAGATCAGCCCGCTCAACCGGACCTCGTCGGTTCGCTCGCCTTTCGCATTAATCAGCAGGACGCGTTGATTGTAGGCAGTTACGACCGCCTCTTGCTGCCCGTCGCCGTCGAAATCGGCGACGAGCGGCTGGGTGCGGCTCTTGCTGCGATACAGGTGCGTCCAAACGGGCTGGCCGGACAGGTCGAATGCCTGAAGGTTGCCCCACAGTCCCTGGCACAGGATGAGGGGATCGAGGCCGGGCCTCGGCATGAGAGCGATTGTGGCATCGAGGGTGCTGGATATTTCCCGCATCCATAAGATTTCGCCCTCCGGAGTCAGGGCGTACAGCGAGTCCTCGACTCCGCACAAGATGCCTTCGAGCGAACCCTGTTTGACGAATACCGGGCTGGCCAGCATCGTTCCGTTGGGATGGCATGCGGCGAAACGATGCGTCCACTTGAGGTCGCCGCCGGGCGTGAAGCAGCAAAGGGCCGCGCCCAACGGCGCGAGCAGCAACGGCCCTTCCTCGGCCTGCATAACGGCAAGCCGCGAGCGGCATGGCCCTTCGCCGGGATTAACCTGCCATGCGACCGTCCCGTCCGGCTGGATGCACGTAATGGTTCCGGACTTGTCGCCGAGAAACATCGAGTCCTTACCCGATAGCGTCAACACCACGGGCGTCGCCCGCGCCCACCACGTCTCCTCGGCTAAACGTTGCTCCCAAAGCAGTGTGAATTCTCTGTCGAGCGCGATCACTTGGCCTTCGACGCTGCAGAAGACGAGGACGGTCTCGCCATTGACGACGGCGGGCGACGACGACCACTTGCCTTCGGGAAGCTGGTAAACCGTCCCATCCTGGCCGCGGCCGTCCTGGCCGCGGCCGAAATCCGTGCCATCAAGCCGCCACGCCATCACCTGCCCACCCAAATTGACGCAGACCAGCAGCGGATCTCCCTCGATGATGCCCTCGACGACGACCGGAGCGGACTCCGGGCGGAATTGCCCGGTCGTCCGTGTCCACACCAGGTCCATGGCGCCTGCGGCACCCGCCAAAATGAACATGATAAGACTTAATAGAGGAGCAAGTTTCATGTCTTTTTACTTCACCACTGCGCAATCTCTACGGCGTGTGAAGCGGCCGGTACAAACGCTCTCGGAACAGCGGGCTCCGCGTCAGCACGGCGAGGAGGAACCGGGCGTTGTCCGCGAGGAAGCCTTCATACCCGCAGGGGTCGCCGTTCCACTTTCGCCAGTCGACGCCTTTGGGGAATGCGTCCTGTACGCCGTTCTGGAATCCGCCTTTGTCTTGGGTGGCGAGCATGGCGTCAAGGATGGCGTCGGCCTGCGCGTTCATGCCAACCGCGTAATGGGCGGCCAGGAAATGATAAACGTGGCCAGCCGTGATAGCGCCGTTCATGTAGATCTGCCAGGTGTCGAGGCCATCGGGCTGTTGGGGCGCGCCGAGAGCGGGCTGCAGGTAATCGTCCGGCGTGGCGGGCTCGAGCCAGCACGGGACGCCGTACTGGAAGTTGGAAAAGCCGGCTTCCTTCATCTTTGCGTGCAGACTCTTAAGAATATTCCGGCCCTTTTCCGCATCGACGAGCCCGTACTCGATGGCGTAGCCGTTGATGACGGGCGATGCGTAATCGTGGAGTTCGCCGTCCTGGCTGCGCCACATGGCGATCCAGCCGGTTTTCGGATTGGTCAACGCGGGCGCGTACGTCTGCTTCAACTTCGCCGCCCGCTCGAGCCACGCCGCCTGGCGATCCGACCGGCCCAGCTTTGCGTTGAGGTCGGCCAGGCAGCAGAACGCCCGGTACATCAGCGCGTTCGTATAGGCGTCTTTCCAGCCGAAATTGGCCGCGTCAAACCAGCAACTGCTGCGGTCTCCCTTGAACAGCGTGTTGCGGTTGCCGGTCGGCACGGCTTCGATAAGCCCGTCACCATCGACGTCGCGGCTGAGGGCGTACGCGCCGATCTTCTCGAGCGTGCCGATGCGCCGCTTGAGCCACTCGAGGTCGTTGGCCGCCTCGACGTAGTCCCAGGCACTGATGAGGATCGACGGCAACGGGTCCAGAAACGTGTCATAGTTCCAATATGCGATCAGGTTGCCGTTATCGAGCATCCTGTTGTCGAGCCAGTGGTCGAGCGTCCTGCGCACGTAAAGGCCCGTCTCGATGCCATCCGCCAGTTCCGGCATGAACAGCGTCATGTCCGCGTACATCCACAGCGACAGGCTGGCGGGATCGCTCAGCACGTTGTTGCCCAGGATGCCGACGGGCGCGCTGTGCCGGGCCGTCTGGTCGCCCCACCGGCTTGTCAGGTTGAACGCATTGAACCAGCCGCGGCGGGCCAGCCGCCAGCGCGCCTCGTCCTGCAGGCCTTGAGGCTGCGGCAGGCGCACAGCGCGGAATTGGAGTGTTAGCGGAGCGTTGTGGCGCATCCGCGGCACTTCGATGATCCATTCGAGCGTTTTGTCTTTACGGCTTCCCAGGAGGCGGCTCGTTAGCGATTTTTTTGCGCTCGACGTAACAAGCATCTGGCCGAAATCCGGCGCGCTGACAATCACGGGAAACAGCAGGGCTCCATGTTTATTGAACGCGGCGGGAAGGACGGTCGTAGGCGTGACGACGGGGTCGAACGGAAACACGAGCCGGAGCGACTCGTTCCGCTTTGCGGGGATCGCCGGCATTGGCACCGTCAGATCAAACCCGTCCTCTCTAACCGCCACGGAAAACTGAACCGGCGCCGCAACCGTTTTCCCGCCGGATTCGGCGCGCGCACGCGCGATCACGGCCGTCACGGGGTTTTTCAGCAGGTTGGTTTCGAGCCGGCCGCCGCCCTCGGTGTCCCAGCTCATAAAGGTGACGGCGGACCCGTCCGGCGACAGGACAACATGCGCGGGCGAACCCGGATCTGTTGCCCCAACGAGTGTGAACAGAATGTAAGCAACCACGCCCCTGCCCTCCGTATCCGCGTTGGTGTTTATGGTAACACCGCGGCAAACGTCGTACCAGCCCGTTGGATTGACCGTATTAAACACGGCTGGACATTGAACTGCCTCACCCGCCGCTTTAGAATCCCTACATGGAACAGGACCGGCTGGGCGACATCCTGAAAGAATACGAAGGCCACCTCCGTGGTTTGCGGCGGGAGGTTTCAGCCGTCCCGGCACTCGAGGCGCTGCTGTTCCGGACGTTCGAGGACTGGGAGCGCCAGCTTACGTTCAAACTTGCGCCGCGGCTGGCCGGCGAGGGTTGCCTGATCGTGGCGGTGGCCGGCGGCACGAACACCGGCAAATCCACCGTGTTCAACTGCCTGCTCGGGCGCTCATTGAGCCCCGTGTCGCCCTACGGCGCATTCACAAGACACCCGCTGGTTACCGCCGGGCCAACCCGGTACGCGCAGTGCCTCGAACGCGGCAAGCTGCTGCCGGACGCGTTCATTCCGACTCCGGCGGGGGATACCCTCGAGGCGGACATCGCCGACCCGGCCGGCGAGCGGATGCTGGTGTATGTCGCCCTGGACGAGTCGCTGCCCGATCGGCTCGTCCTGCTCGATACGCCCGACATCGATTCGATCACGCGCACCAACTGGGAGCTCGCCAAGAGCATCCGGGAAGCCGGCGATGTCCTGATCGGCACTCTCACCGGGCAGAAATACGCCGACATGGCCGTCGTCGAGTTTTTCCGGGAAGCGCTTAAATCCGGCCGCAGAATCATCCCGCTGATGAACATGGCCGAAGATGCCGACGCCGAGTACGGCGTCACGCGCAGGCAACTCGAGGAGTTCCGCGCATATGTCCTCGATGAACGCGAACCGCCCGAGGACGACATGCCGGCGTTTGCCATCCCGCGCCTCGATGCCAACCAACGGCTGCGGCTATGCCAGCCGGTCGCCCTCGACGGCAGCGGCATCGGCCTGATGAACTTTCTCGAGTCGCTCGACGCCATCGAGCTGAAACGCAGGATCCTCGCTGAGAACCTGGAAAAATTTACAGAAGAGGCGCGGCTGTTTTTCTCGAGAGCGCGGCGGCTTGAACACGACCTCGATGGCGGCCTGGACCAGCTCTCGGCGCTGAACCGGGAGGTGGTCAACGCATATCTGCCCAAGCCGGGCAGAGAGTTTATCACCGTGGTCTACGAGTTCATCCAGAAACATGCGAGTGCGCCCGACCGGGTACTCGGCTCGGTGACGGCCAAAGTCGTCAAAACGCCCGGTTGGCTGTTCCGCAAAGTAAAAGGCCTTTTCATCCGCCAGGTGGAAGACGCGTTCACCGAACAGGATTTCAACAAGCAGCAGGTCAAAAAGATCGAGGAACTGGTCACCGGCCTTTACAGCGCATACAGCACCCGCGCCCTCAACCATTTCCGCGACAGGCTGCCCGAGGCAGGCGATCATTTCGAGTTGGCCCTGCGCGAAATCGACCCGCAGCAGCTCGCACACACCGTTGCCATCGAAACCCTAACCACCGAGGACTACATCGGCGCGTACCGCGATTACGCGTATGAAGAACTAGAGTCCCGCTGGGCCGACAAATCGTTCCGGCGGAGTGTGCGCCGGTTTTACCATCTTGGGCTCCTTGGATCGTGGGCCGGCGTAGTGGTGTTGCTATCGACGCACGGGTGGGTGCCGGGGCTGGGGCTGTCGGAGATTCTGGCGTCGCTGGGCGTGCCCGTCATGGAACACATCATCATGCACGGCGCCACCTACCTGTGGGGCGACAAACTGGCCGGCCTCGTTACCAAATGGCAGGCACTCCAGCGCAACGCACTCCGCAATTCCATTGAACAGCACCTTACCCAACCCTCGGCCGGCCCTCTGGCCGCGACTGTCGAGGCACTGCGTAACCACGCCTCACGCATGGAGGAATTAAACGACCTATGCCGCAAAGCGTTTTAGCCGATACCGTGCGCTGCCTCGAAGCCTTCGCCGCCGAGGACACCCCTTGGCGGCCGCTCAAAAACGCCCTGCCCGACCTCCGCGACCGCGTCGACTGGCTCGACAGGCAGATCGACCGGATCCCCCAGCCGCTGGTGGCGGTCCTGTTCGGGGGTACGGGCACGGGCAAGTCCACCCTGCTCAACGCCATCGCCGGCGCGCCCATTGCGCTGACCGGCGAGCACCGGCCTACCACCGAAGAGCCGACCGTATACCACCCGCCGGCGGCCGGTGAGGAGTTTGGGCCGGCCCGGTACGTCGAGAGCCCGGTGTTAGACGACCTCATCCTGATTGACATGCCCGACACCGACAGCGTCAAGGTCGAGCACGCGGACCGCGTCCAGCAGTTGCTGAAGAAGGCCGACGTGGTCCTCTTTTGCGGCACCCAGCAGAAATATAAGAACGAACAGAGCCTGATCCTCCTGCGGCCGCTCAAAGACGAGCGAAAAATCGTCTGCATCCAAACCCTCGCCGACCAAGACGCCGACATCCGCCAAGATTGGCTCGGTTGGCTGCGGAAAGAGAACTTCCTGGTGGACGGCTGTTTCCGCGTCAGCGCACAGCGCGCCCTCGATCGGAAAACGGGGGCCGGGGCTGGGAACGAGTTCGAGTTTCCCGCGCTCGAGGAATACATCCGCGAGAAACTGCCGCCCGAACGCGCCAGGATCAAGGAAGCCAACATCGCCGGGGCACTCAAAAACACCCTCACCGCGCTCGAACGGCGGCTCGACGGCAGCAAAAAAAACCTCGAAACCGCCCGCGAGGTCATCGTCAAGGCCGAACAGGCCGTCGCCCACGGCTCCATGGTTCACCTCCAGGACCGGCTGCTTAACGAGCCGCACGTCTGGATTGGGGCGGTCGGCAACGCCGTCAGCGAGCGGTCGTTCGGCGTGGTGGGCACGCTGTTTCGCGTGCTCCACTGGATCCGGATGGCCCCGTCGCGCATCGCGGGCCGGCTGTCGCTCTCGAGCCTGTTGCGGACGTTCAACCGCCCCGCGGAAGAGGCCGGCGCGGGCGTGTCCGTCCCCGACGAAAGCGAGGGGTACCTGCGCCATCTGGCGGGGCGGTTTTCGCGGGAGCACGCCGAGGTCAACGCCTATCTCGCTCGCGCCGGATTCCCGACAACGCCGTTCGCCGAGTGGTGCGCCCGGTATGCGGGCGAACTGCGGCAACGGCTGGATGAGGCGCTGGCGCCCGTCCAGGCCCGGATCAACCGGCGCGCCAGAATCCTGACCCGATGGATCCTGCCGCTGCTGGACCTGGCGTGGTTTGTCCCGTTTGCGTTTACCATCGGTGCGCCTATCTACCAGTATTACGCCCACCTGGTCCTGGATGCGGCGGTCGTCCTGCCGGAAGCCGGTTTCCTGGGCAGGAGCGCGTCCATGCTGGGCGCCATACTGTTTATCGAACTGGCCCTGTTCGCGTGGCTCGTGCGCGCCTCCGGCCGCGGGCTCAGAAAACGGTTCAAACGCCAACTGCTCAAAGAGTTAGAAGCGGGCGGGTTTGGGTTCAGCGCCGAGCGGGCGGTTGTCCAGCAGGCGCTGGACCAGATTGGCCGGGTCGACGAGATCCGGAGCCAACTGTCCTCAGCGCAATAATCCGTCCTGCGCCCTGTAACTTTTTTTGCGCACGACGGTAATTTAGAGAGGGAGATTTTTGTCTATTCTGCGCCGGTCCGAACCGGCAGTGCCGAACCGGACATTTCCGCGAACCTGGAGAGAGATGGCCGTAGACATCACCGAAGTACAATCCAAAAAAGACATGAAGCAGTTCATGCTGTTCCCGATGAAGCTCTATGCGGGTTCATCCTACTACGTACCCCCCCTGATCCACGAAGAAATCGGCGTGTTCTCCCCCAAGAACCCCGTGTTCGAAAACGCCGAGGCTAAACTGTTCCTGGCGCGTCGCGGCGGCCAAATCGTCGGCCGGATCGCCGCCATCATCAGCCATGTCGCCAACGAAAAGTTCAAGGCCAAGAATATCCGGTTCGGCTGGTTCGACTTTATCGAGGACTACGAGGTGGCCGCGGCGCTCATGCAAACCACCGAGAACTGGGGCCGAAGACGCGGGATGCAAACCATCACCGGCCCGCAAGGCTTCAACGACTTCGACAAGTGGGGCATGCTCGTCGAAGGCTACGACACCATCCCAACCTTCTCGTCGTATTACAACCACCCCTACTATGTCGATTTCGTCGAACGATACGGGTTTGTCAAGGAAGCGGACGCGTTGGAGTACCGGATACACAACCTTTCCAAAAACCCGTTTCCGCCGCGCCTGATCGAGATGGCCGAGCGCATCCGGCAGCGGAAAGGCTACTCCGTCGTCCGATTCCGAAAACGAAAAGACTTGCTCAGCCGCGGCAATGAAATACTCGATCTTCTTGAAGAAACGTATACCGACCTTTACGGCGTGGTGCCCCTCACGGCCACCCAACGCGCGTATTACGTCAAGAAATACTTCCCCGTTATTCCGCCGGACCTCGTCAAACTGGTTGTCAACAAAGAAAACAAGATCATCGGCGTGTTTGCTGCCATGCCAAACCTCTCGAAGGCGCTGCAGAAAGCCAACGGCCGGCTCTTCCCCCTCGGGCTGGTGCACCTGTTGCTCGCGATGCGAAAGCCCAAGCTGGTCGATTTCATCCTGGCGGGCGTGCGCAAGGAATACCGCGGGCGCGGCGTCGACCTCATCATGGCCGTCGAGATGTACAACAGCGTAGTCAAGTGGGGCTTCGAGGAAGGCGAGTCCAACCCCGAACTCGAAACCAACGAGCAGGTCAGAGCGGAGTGGAAGATCATCGAACACGTCCAGACTCGCCGCAGGCGTATCTATAGAAAACAAATCCAAGCGAAAAACGGGGGCTGACTCGATTCCCGGTAGTTTGCGAGCCGCGAAAAGCAGGGACTGGCACGCTTTCTTCAAACTGCCGAAGAAAGCGTGCCAGTCCCCGTTTTTCGCCAGTCTCCAGCCTTCCCCTCACCTGTTCAGCGCGAAGATCAGGACGTTGAACATGAGGGCGATCGAGCCGTGAAGGAAGGCGCCGTACCAGATCGAGTTGGTTTTTACGGCGAGCCAGGCGAGTGCGATGCCTACGGGCAACGAACCGAGCGCTTCCATTTCGGCCTTTCCGGCGTGAACCAGGACGTAGGGGATCACCTGCACGAGGATGCCCGCATACGCGCCATACTCCCGTTTCACGCCGAACAGGAGGAATCCGCGGAACAGGAACTCGGTCCGCAGAGAGAGGACTGCCACGATGACGATCTCGTGCGCGAGGAACTGTTGCCAGGTCTGGTACTGTTTTGTGACGCCGTCGTAGTACTGCTGGAAGCCCGGGTTCGAGAAGAGGAAGAAGAAACACGGGATGTACACCGCATAGAACACGAGTGAGAGCACCAGACCCGTCTTGATCTTGCCCAGCCCGAGGCCGTAATCGCGCGGGCGTTGTCTCGTAGCGGCGAGGATTCCCAGCGGCACGGCCACGTCGAGCACGAGGCGCGCATTAATCCCAAGCGACCGTGCCAGGCGGGCGAAGTTCTCGCCGCACAGCCAGCGCAACCCGTCGAAAAACCAAACCCCCTTGTGGTACGACGGCAGCAACAGCAGCACCACCGCTGTCGCCACGATCAGCGTCACGCGCCAGCGAAAACCGAGGGTTTCGGCTTCGGCTTTGACTGCGCGGCAGGCTTTTCTTGCGTACTGTGCCATCGTTTCCGGCACGAGTTTTCCGATCCTCTTCCGCGTGCGCGGGATTTTACAGCGACTCGATCATGGACTTCAGGTCCCGGACGTCTTGTGAATCCGGCGCTATTTTTCCGGCGGCTTCCGCGGCCTTCTTTAGATCCCGCATCGGCCGTTGCAGGATGGACCTCGGCGCGCCCCGGTCCGCGAGCTCGATGTACGTTCGCAAATAGACTTTCGCCAGTTCGAGGTGACAGCGAAGCTCGAAGTACTGGTCATTGTACTCGCTGATCGGGCTGTGCCTCCCCGTCTCGGCGAACAGCCGCAGGGCCGTCTCGAACTCGCCCGCGGCCGCACCGGGATAAAACATCGAACCGTTCAGGTAACACCGGCCCAGGTAAAAATGAGCCGCCACATCGTCCGGCTGCTCGATCAGTTGGCGTTTCAGAAGATCGACCGCTTGATCCCACTGGCTTTCCTCGATCAGCGCCCGGGCACTGCCGTTTGGATCCGGATCCGGCCGCGAACATCCCGCCGCGAGCAACGCCAGCACTGTCGCGGCCGCGATGCGTCGTGCGTTCCTGCCTTCATTTGCCGGCATTGTCTTCCCACCGCGGTTCGAGCCGGAAGAAGCCCGTCGCCGCCCCGGCACGGCAAAACGCGGAGATCTCGTCGGGCTTATCGGCGGAAATCTGTTCGATCGCGGCCTTGAACTCGTCAATCGAGGCGACGGGGTGATCGCCGAGGTTCATGATGATGATGCCGGGCCGCATCCGCGCGAGATTCGCCACGCTGCCCGACTTCACCCGCCGCACGATCACGCCCTGGACGTCCTCGGACAGGTTGAGCAGGAGCCGCACGTCTGTTGTCAATTCCCGTACGGTCACCCCGAGCACTTCGTCCACGTATTCGCCGGCGTCCCGCGCCGATTTGGGCCGCGTCATCAGCGTTATTTGGAACTCCATAGGCTGCTGGTCGCGCAGCACCTTGATATTCACCGGTTTCCCGATTTCGGACTCGCGCACGAGTTTCGTAAACCCGATCACTTCCCGGTCCAGCTTGGCCCGGATCGGGGTCCCGTCGAATTGCGTGATGATGTCCCCGGGCTGAAGGCCCGCGGCTTCCGCCGGCGACCCCGTAACGATGCTGCTGATGATCAGGCCGCCGCGTTTTTCGAGCCCCCAGTACTCGGCGAAATCGTCATTCAGCGGCTGCGTGAAGATGCCCAGCCACGCCTCCTCGCCCCCAGGTTCGCTGGTTTCGACGGGCGGGTTGTCGATGTACTTCTGGAACAGGTTGGCCTGGTACACCAGCGGGTGGCCGCTCCGCACATACAGGTCGCCGCCCTCGCTCGAGGTCAGATCAAACCCGACCACGCCGATCGCCCGGCCTTCGCAGTCCACAACGGGGCCGCTCACAAACCCGTACCGGATCGCGCCCTCGATCGGATACGTCGGCCGCGGTTTTTCGAGCACCGCCGTCACACGCGTAGTGACTATGCCCCTCGAAAAATCCATTGTCTCCGACAAAATCCCTATCAACAGGATCGGATCCCCCACATGGAGCGGCACGCCCGGCGTAAAACGCACGTATGGAAACGACACGCCATCGTCCGTCTGAAGCTGGATGAAGCACACGTTCACATCGTCGGGCTTCTTGAGCAGTCTTGCGGCGTATTTCTTCTCTTCATCGCCTTGCCCGACCGCCACGCTGATGTTGAACGGCTCGCTGTTCTCCAGTTGCATGTGGCCCGGCGCCATCACCAGCCCGCCCGCCGATACGATCAGGCCCAGCGAACTGTTGTCGCGCTTCGTGGTCTCGCCGGAGGTCGGATTGGTGATTTCGGCCGTATACGTCACCAGGCACATCGCCGGCGTGTACCGGTCGTAAGCCTCCTGGATGACTCGGGTCTGGAAACCATCGTCAAGCTGCGCCGCGGAAACCGCCAGGACAAATGCCAGAATGCTAGTTGACATTCGCGCTGCCTCCTTCGCTTTCCAGCGAGGCCGTGTCCGGCTGCGGGCCGTTCTCCTCGCCCTGTTTGACGAGCACGAACCGCGTCAACGCGCCCCGCTTCACCTGCAGCATCACCAGCGGCTTCTGCGCCTCGACAACCGTTTTGTACAGCGCTTGAAACGCGACAAGGTCGGCGATCTCGATTTTGTCGACGCTGAGGATAATGTCCCCCGAGTGCAGGCGCGCATTGGCGGCGATTCCGCCGTTCTGGCTGCCCGTGACCAGGATGCCTTTCTTCGACGGCAATTGCGCCCGCCTCACCATCGTCGCCGTCAAGTCGACCGCGGTAAACCCCCATTCCGAAAACTCGACCTGGTTGCCCTTCAGCAGGCTGCGCTCGATGGTCGTTACCGGCACCTCGATCTCTTTTCCGCCCCGCAGCACGCTCACCGTAACCCGCGTACCCACCGGGATGTCGGCAATCCGTTTCCGAACGGCCGGCAGGTCTTCCTCGTACCGGGCGTCGGTCGGCGCCCCGTCGATGGCCAGCATGACGTCTCCGGGCCGCAGGCCCGCTTCGTACCCTGGCGAGAGCGGGTCGACGTCGGCGACCACTACTCCTTTCTGCGCGGGATCGTCCGTCTTGGCCCGGGTCGGCTGAAGCGTTTCGCCCAGCCAGCTTCGCGACACGCGCCCCTCTTTGATAATCTTGTCAATCACTTCGCGCGCAATATCTATTGGTATCGCGAACCCCACGTTTTCCGCACCCGCCAGAATCCGCGCGTTGATGCCGATGACTTCGCCGCGCAGGTTAACCAGCGGCCCGCCGCTGTTGCCGGGGTTGATCGCGGCGTCCGTCTGGATCCACGTATTAAACGGTGAAACCATTTCCTCGCCGCGGTCTTCCAAATACCTGTCCGTGACGCTGATGATGCCCATCGACACCGATCGCGCAAGCCCGTGGGGGCTGCCCATCGCCAGCACCACCTGCCCCGGCTTCAGCTTGGCGCTCGAGCCCAGGGTGACGTACGGCAGCTTGCCCTGCTCGCCGTCGAACTTGAGCACGGCAATGTCCGTGTACGGGTCGATGCCCACCACGGTGGCGTCCGCTTCCTCTTTATTAAACAAGACGCAGCGCACAAACTTGCTCTCGCCGGCCACATGCTCGTTCGTAACCACGTAGCGGCCGCCGTTTTTGCCGTCCGGCGCGATGATAAACCCGCTGCCAACCACCGACACCTCTTCCCGCTTGCCTCTTTGGAATACTTCCTTCACCGGCCGCACATGCACCAGCGCCGGCGCTACCCGGTCTTTCGCCCTCAGCACCAGCGATTGCGACGCCCCGGTTTGTATCGCGGGCAGGGTGGCGCAGCCGGCCACCAGAGTGGCGCAGCCCGCCACCAGCGCCGCCACGGCCGCCAAAACCAACTGCCGTCTCAAAGGGCTAACCTCCTTCTGTGCGAGGCCCACATGCCCCGCGTCAACATACAAGAGCCCAATAAACTGGCCATAATAGAACACGAACCGCCGCCTGGAAAGCAACATTCTGAATTCCCGGCCCATTCCGCGCGGTAAAACGGGCAGGTGGCCGGGCCTGCAAAAAATGTGTCGACAAAGCCCGCCAAGAAGTTGATCACGCCCGATTATGTCTATGGGTATCCGGGTTCGGCTCGCTCTACAACCACGCGTACCGAACCAACGCCATGTACAAGCGCATGCACGAAGACAGACGATCGTGTACGTCGCGATGCGCGATATCGCCGAGGGGGAAGAGATCACGGTGAATTACAACGGCCAGCCCGAGGATTAATCGCCCGTGTGGTTTAAGGTCGCGGCCGAGTAACCGAAACTCGTAACTCCGATTTCGGCGCCGGCGGAATCGCGGCCGCCGTCGAATCGTAGATGGCGATCGCCGCGGGAACGTCCAGCCCCGACTGCTTCAGAAGGCCCGACGACTTCTGGAACGCCTCGGGGCGGACCGGCGTGTTCCGCTCGAAATGTTCCGCCAGGATCGCGCACAGCGCCACCAGCGCCGCCAGCGGGTCGAGCTTCAGCGCGTCCACGTCGTGATGCGTGCGTATGGCGCCGGCAATCACCGGCGGCAGGCCCCACGCCAGCGCCAGCCGGTAACCGGCCTCTGCGTGAGTAAACCCAAACGTCTCCAACTCGCCGTCCATCAGGTCCAGCACCGACAGCCCGCTGTCGACCTTGCCGTAGTCTTCCCCCATCACGTGCGCCAACGCCAGCCGGCCCGTGTCGTGTATCAGGGCGGCCGTGTAGACATCCGCCGGATGTGCCCGGCCGGATTTTTGCGCGGCGTCCTCGGCGGCCGTCGCGCAAAAAACTGAACGGACCAGGAAGGTCTTGAAATTAAACGCCGGGCATGCAGCCGGAATCGACGCGTTGATTTCGGAGACCACGGCGCGCATCCCGTTGACGCCCAAGATGGCCGCGGCCAGGTAGATGTTCAACACATTTCCCCCCATCCCGTACGCGGCGGCGTTGGCGATGCTGATCAACTTCGTGGAGATGGCCGGGTCGCCCGCGGCCAAAACAGCCACGTCTCGCACGTTCTTGAGGGGGTCCTCCGAGGCCCGCAGGATTTGCTGAACCACGACCGGCGTTGCAGGTAAATGCCCGGCCTGTGCAATCTTGTCGATGGCATCCCGGCGCGGCGGGATCCGCCGTGTTGCCGGCGGCCGCGGGGGAGCGGAAGGCGCTGGTGCGGGCGGGGGCGGGGGCGCGGCCTTTTTGGGCGGGGGTGGCGGGACCTGGACGGCCTCCCGGGCCGGGTAGTAGCGGCGGATTCTGTCCTGGATGTCGTCGAGCTTGCACAACATCGCCTTGACCTTAAGGCCAGTGATCCGTTCCAGCTCCTGGATCGTCACCGTGTCCAGCGGGCACGCCATGCCCACCGTCAGCAGTTTGCCGAGCTTGTCGATCGGCAGGACCACATGCTCGCGGGCAAACTCCGGCGGCACGATCGGCACCAGTTCGCGCGGGATTTCATAGTTGCGCAGATCGATCGCAGGCACGCCCGACTGCCTCGACAGGAACGCGTGCAACTGGTCTTTTGTCAGGATTTTCTGGGCAATCAGGACCTCGAACAGCTTCCCGCCCTGTTGCATCTGGACTTCCAGGGCCTGTTTCAGTTCCTCATCGCTGATCAGCCCTTCCTCGATCAGCAACTCGCCCACGCGCTTATCGCGCGGCCGCCCCGCGAGGTCCCCCGCCGGGTTCTGTGTTCTACTGCCGCTCAACGTGACTTCCCATCCCAGAGTCTCAGCCAAGACAGTACGAACTCAAGTGTAAGTACCGCCGGGAATCGTGTCAAGAAACCGAAACCGAAACATAAAGCAGCCCGGTTTCGCCGAGGTTGCGTCTTTCCCGCCCCATCAACCATGATACCCGGAAAAGGAGGATGCCCAATGCTTACTATTCTCTGCGCGCTGGCCGCTTTGGCCGCGCCCAACTCGGTTGTCGCAGGCCCTGTCGAGAAAGTCGCAGACGGTTTTCAATTCACCGAAGGACCCGTCTGGACTCCAAACACAGGCCTGCTTTTCAGCGACATCCCCGCCGACACCATCTATCGGGCCGACTATCGGGGCGACAAGACCCCGTTCCGGTCGCCGTCCGGCCATTCCAACGGCCTCGTGCTCGATCCCGGCGGCCGGCTCATCGCCTGCGAGCACGGAAACAGGCGCGTCTCCCGCACCGAATCCGATGGGACAATCACCGTTCTGGCTGATTCCTACCTTGGCCGCAAACTCAACAGTCCAAACGACGCCACCGTCCGGTCCGACGGCACGATCTTCTTTACCGACCCGCCCTATGGCGTCGATGAAGGCGAGCGCCAACTCCCGTTTTGCGGCGTCTACTCGATCAAGCCGGGCGGCGAGATCGCCTTGCTGTCGGTGTATTTCTCCCGGCCCAACGGCATCTGCCTCTCGCCGGACGAAAAAACCATCTATATCGCCGACAGCCAGGGCAACTTCATCCAGGCGTACGACCTGCCCGGGGACGGCTCACTCGCCAACAGCCGGCTTTTTTGCCGCTGCGACAACCCCGACGGCATCAAGGCCGACACGCAGGGCAACATCTGGGCGGCAACCGCCAACGGCATCATGGTGTTCCGCCCGGACGGCTCGCTTGCCGCCACAATCAAGGTCCCCGAACATCCGTCCAACTGCGCGTTCGGCGGCGAAGACGGCAACACCCTGTTCATCACCGCCCGCACCGGCCTCTACAAAGTGCAAGCGAAGTGATTGTGGTGCAGGCGTCTTGCCTGCAGCCCGTATGCATCGTGTATTTGCAAACCGACCCTGGACCGCGCTACACTGCCCCGACCTTTGTAAAACAATACGAGTCCGCGCGGTCGCGGCTCGCTTGCCCCCGGATTTACGGGGCAACACGCGGAGGTTGATCGGCATGGCGTTGATAGATTTTGGCGGAGTAAAGGAAGAAGTTGTCACGCGCAAAGAGTTCTCGATGGCCAAGGCGCGCAAGGTCCTCAAAAATGAAACCATCGCCGTGATCGGCTATGGCGTGCAAGGACCCGCTCAAGGCCTGAATATGCGCGACAACGGGTTCAACGTCATCGTCGGCCAGTCCAAACAGTTCAAAAGAGATTGGGACAGAGCCGTGAAAGACGGCTGGGCGCCCGGCAAGGACCTGTTTGAGATCGAAGAAGCCGCACGGCGCGGCACAATCATTCAAATGCTGGTGTCCGACGCCGCCCAAAAGGCCATCTGGCCCCTCATCAAGAAATGCCTCAACCCCGGCGACGCCCTCTATTTCTCGCACGGGTTCAGCATCGTATACCGCGATCAGACTAAAGTCATTCCCCCTAAAGACGTCGACGTCATCATGGTCGCACCCAAAGGGTCCGGCACCTCGGTGAGGCGCAATTTCCTGTCCGGCGCGGGGATCAACTCGAGTTTCGCCGTGTTCCAGGACGCCACCGGCAGCGCCTATGACCGGTGCGTGGCGCTGGGTATCGCCGTCGGTTCGGGATATCTGTTCCCGACCACGTTCGAACACGAGGTGTTCAGCGACCTCACCGGCGAGCGCGGCGTTTTGATGGGCGCGCTGGCCGGCATCATGGAAGCCCAGTACGACGTCCTGCGCGCCAACGGCCACAGCCCCAGCGAAGCGTTCAACGAAACCGTCGAAGAACTCACGCAGAGCCTGATCCGCCTGGTCGACGAGAACGGCATGGACTGGATGTATTCGAACTGTTCCGCCACCGCACAGCGCGGCGCGCTCGATTGGAAACCGAAGTTCAGAAAAGCCACGCTGCCACTCTTCAAAGAACTCTACAAGCGCGTCAAGCGAGGTGAGGAAACCCGCCGTGTCCTCAGGACGTGCGGCAAACCCGATTACCAGCAGCAATTGGCCAAGGAACTCGGCGAAATAGCCGGGTCGGAAATGTGGCAGGCCGGGAAGGCGGCCCGCGCCCTGCGGCCTAAAGAGCCCGCAAGGGAAATTACAAAAGCTACAAAAGGCGTTCAAGGCCGTAAGGCCAATTAGATTATTTTCATCGGGCACAGCCGGCGCCCGCGTGCGTGTGGTATATTTTACGCAATTCTATTGTGACTGTGGAACGCACGACGACGAGCGAAGATAGGCATGTGTTTTAAGACCTCTTACGCAGGCGCTCCGCCGACGGGCGCCCCGCCCGCCTATGCCGGGTCGACGGGAGTTGTAGTGGGATGGGTTTGATCCCTTTGACGCACGGCGGGCCGGATAACGGCGAAAACTTCGAGTACCATTGGAACGGCGACTATATCCACGCCCACCTGCTATCCGACGTGGGCAAAAAACGCGCGCATAACGAGGATTCCTGCATCTTTTGCGCACCGCAGGATATGGCCCTCCTCTATGACCGCGGGCTCCTGTTTGCCGTCGCCGACGGGATGGGCGGGGCCAGCGCCGGCGAGCTGGCCAGCCGGCTCGCTCTCCACATCCTGATCAACGAATACTACGCCGAGAAAACCGGCGTTATCCCGGACCGGCTCACCGAGGCGCTCCAGGCGGCCAATGCGCGCATCTTCGCCGAAGCCGAAAAAAATCCCGAATTCCGCGGTATGGGAACCACCGTGTCCGCCGTCGTCATCCACGGGTCGTGCGCCTACATCGGCCAGGTCGGCGACAGCCGCGTCTACCTCAAGCGCACCGAACGCAGGATCTTCCAGATCACCGACGACCACTCCCTTGTCGCCGAGCAGGTCCGCAATGGATACATCAGCCAACAGGAAGCACGAAACCATTCGCTCAAAAACCTCATCACGCGCGCCGTCGGCATCAAGGGAACCGTCGAATCCGACCTGTTCTCCCTCCGCCTCCAGGAAGACGACCTGATCCTCATCTGCTCGGACGGCCTGTCCAACATGCTCGACGACAACGAGATCAGTTCCGTCCTCACCTCCGAGAGTGTCCAGAGCGCCGTGCGCGTGCTAATCGGCAAGGCACTCGCAAAAGGCGGCAACGACAACATCACCGCCGTCCTCCTCCGCGTCGCCAAAGAACCCCCGGTCCGCCCCCTCCAGGAAGGCGCAGACGAGGTCAACGTCCCCGCCCCCGGCCTATTCAACCGCCTCAAAGCCATCCTCCGCAACCCCCAAGCGAAAAACAGGGACTGACTACGCTTCCGGTTGCGCCCGTCCCTCTGCGTCCTCAGCGCCGCCGTGGTTGTTTTTCATCCTTCATCCTTAATTACCCCAAACCTCATACCCGATCTGCCTGCCTACCCTTCAGGGAATCCGATACAACGTCTCCACCGGCCCGGGCACGGCAACCGGCAACTGCAGCGGTACCTGGTTCGGCGACACCACGTAGCCAACACCGTATGCCCGCCTCAGATCCTGCCAATCTGCCTCCGTCCGTTCGCTCCACAGCGTGTTCCACTCGCCTTTATGCGGCGGGCTGAACGTCTCTCCATAGAAATCCTGGTGAATCTTCTGTATCGCGGGCCCGATGCTCGGCATGTAGGGAATCCACGGCGCCAGGCACGTGTCCGCCACCACGGGATGCCCGCTCCGGGCCTGCAACGTGTACTGCTCGGGCCGCGCGAGCAGCATAGCCCCCGCCTCGCCCCGTGCCGCCAGGTAGCTCACCACGTCCCGGTCAAACCGAGCCGCCGGCAGGTGTTGCCGCCCTCGCCACTGGCCTGCCGTCATCAAGACGACCGCGAGCGCGAGCGCCGCCACGGCCACCCGCGAGGTTGCCCTCATTTGCCACCGCGGTGCTACCGCCGCCGCCACGAACCCCGCCAGTGCGCACGCCAGGCCAAACTGATGCCGTAGCCCCAGTGCCAACGCGCTCAATAGCATCACAGCCGTCCCGCCGGCAAATAGCCATTTGTGGGCCATGGATCCGCAAAAAGCGGGGACAGACACGCTTTTCAAACTGCCGAAAAGCGAGTCAGTCCCCGTTTTTTGCGCCAGCAAAACAAAGCAGGCCAAGCCCATCAGGAAAAACAGCAGCCCTTCCCCGCCCGCCACGTACCGCATGTACAGACTCCCGGGCAGCAAGCCGGCCAGAAAAGGCCGTACTGCTCCCACCACCAGCACCGCCGGCATGACCCATTGCGCCTTGTTTGAATAACCGCACAGAACGGCGGCTACGGCCGCGATGAGGATGTATGCGGCATGGTTGGCGAACCGGTACGGCATCCACGATATCAGCACGTACGGCACGTGCTCGCCCACCGCGTAATGCACCGCCATCACGCCCCACACCGCCGCCGCAACCAGCACAACATATACCCACACCATGGATTGACGATTGACGATTGACGATTGACGATTCTTGCGAGAAGAAAGATAGAGCAGCGTGGTGATCAGGAGCGCGGCCGCGAGAACGATGAAACTGTTCGTGTAGCTTGTCGGCCGGCCGGGAAGGGCGCGCAGCGCGTCTTGGGCGATATACCCGGCCCAGACCGCCGCGGCGTCCGCCGTCGAAACGTACGGCCCGGATTGCGGCAGCGGGACGTGCACCGCCCCTTTGCCCAGCCACACCGCGGCGCACACCGCCAGGCCCGCCAACCCCCACGGCGCAGAACGCAGAATATGTTTCAACTCGGCGCGGTCCTTCAACGCCGTGTATGCGCCCGCCACGGCGCTGCACCCCAGCAGGATCGGCATCTGCCCGATGTGTACGCACGGCATCAGGCCCAGCATGAACAAGCCCGCCCCCAGGTGGCCGCCCGCAAGCAGTGCCAGCGCCGTCAACGCATACCCCAGCCCGACGTGGCCCGTCGACGCGTATTGCGGCCACGCAAACAGTTGGTAGCAGGCATCGAACTCCTCGTGCGCGCCCAGCAGGATCAACACCGCCGCCGCGTGACCCGCCAGCGCCCGGCCCCCCAGCAGCACGCCCAGCAGGTACACCGGCGTAACCGTCGCCAGCAGGTACAACATGTTGCGGAACCCGCACACGATCGCCGGGCTCCCCGTCAGCCAATCGAGCGCCGCTGTCGCGTAAATCTGGAGGTTAAGCGCGTTCCGAACGCAGTACGGGTACGGGTGGCCCTCCGGATACACGACCTCGCGCGTGATCACCTGGGCAAATTCGTACTGCTCGTCCCAACGCACCCCCCGCAATCCGACCGCAATTACGCAGTAAATCGCCCAAAACGCCAGCCCCGCCGCCACATGCCGCCGGCAAAGCAGCGGCTTCTCACTCGATTCCATGCCCGCCATGGTAGCACTTATCCGCCGGTCAGAAAATCTGTCTTTGTCCACAATGTCCACTTTCTCACTCCCTTGGCTGCTTGGTAATGCCTTCCGGGAAAGCTTATACTCCCTTCCGAATCAGGGGAGCCCACAATGGCAATGAAATTGGCCGTGTTGCTTTCCGGCGGCGGGACGACGCTCGAAAACATCTTCACCCATATCGAAACCGGCAAGTTGGACGCATCCGTAGCCTGTGTGATCAGTTCCCGCCACGGCGTCTACGGCCTCGAGCGCGCAAAAAACCACGGCGTACCCGCCATTACGATCGCCCGAAAAGACTTTGCCGACACCCCGTCGTTCAGCCGGGCCGTCTGGGGCGAAGTGCGTGCGCACAACCCCGGCCTCGTGGTGCTGGCGGGCTTCATGAGCCTGCTCGATATCGACCCCGCATACAACGGGAAGATCATGAACGTGCACCCGGCGCTGATCCCAGCGTTTTGCGGGCGGGGCATGTACGGCCATCACGTGCACGAGGCCGTCATCGAGCACGGGGCGAAAATCAGCGGCGCCACCGTCCATTTCGTCGACGCCGAATACGACCACGGCCCAATCATCATGCAGAAGGCCATCCCCGTACTCGAAGAGGACACGCCCGACTCGCTCGCCGATCGCGTCCAGGCCGTCGAACGAGAAATCTACCCCCGGGCAATCCAGCTTTACACGGAAGGCCGGTTGCGCATCGACGGCAGGCGCGTCAGGATTCTGCCGCCCCGATAGTGAAGTCAGGCATCATCCTGATGCGAAAAGCGGGGACAGGCTCGCTTTCTTCAAACTGCCGAAGAAAGCGAGCCAGTCCCCGTTTTTCGCTGCTTTTTTGATGAACTAATAGGCTGTTATAGAGCGCCCGACCCGGTCATCTGCGCCAGGCTCTTGCCGGAATCCCTGCTCAGCGCTTCCACAAAACTCGGGTCGATTTGCTCCTTGTTAAGCTGGGCCTTTTTTACGGCGTCCCAGGCCTTGTCGTAATCTCTGGCGTTGAAATACGCGACGGCGAGTTGGTGCTGGATGTTTTTGGCCTGTGGGTCGATCTCGAGCACCCGGTTGAGGTGGTTGATTGCTCCGGTGTTGTCTCCGGTTTTGAAACACGCCGTCGCCAGGTTGTTATGCGCCGAAACCAGCGTCGGATCGAGTTCAACCGCCCTCGAGAGCGGCTGCAGCGCCTGTTCCGGGCGCCCCGCATGGATGTACGCGGCGCCCAAATCGCCCAACAGCCCCGCGTCGTCCGGGTACTCCTTGACGGCGTCCAACCCGGCCCGCACCGCGTTCGGGTAGTCACGCATCTTGATGTAGATGTCTATCAGCGTTTGATGGGCTTCGGCTACGTCTGTTTTGATCTTCACCACCTGCTCGATATTCTCCGCCGCACCCTCCAGATCCCCAAGGTTCAACAGAGACGTGCCTATCAACTCGTACGCGTTCCCCAGGCCCGGCGACAACGCCAGCGCCCGCCGCGCCTTCCGGATCGCCTGCCGGTACTTCCCGTCCTGGAAATAAGCGTCCGCCGCATCCATCAAGAGGCCCGTCGGCACTTCCTGCGAATACTGCACAACCGCCGCCAGCATGTTCTCGACCGGCGCAAAATTGTCCGTCAACACCGGCGCCGCCGCCACCAGCGGCTCCAGTTGTTGATCGAGGAGCCTGCCCTCGTAATCGTGTTTCTCCTTGACTTTCCCTGGGATGCCTTCAGCATCGATCGGCTGCAGCGAGTTGACAACAACATACGTTTCCCGCTCGTCCGGACGCCCGTACGTGTCGAACACGTACACATAGGGGAAGGTTTCCCGGCACGTCTTGACAACGGCCCCAAGAAACTTGCCCGAATCCATCACGTCGATGATGTTCAGCGCGTAGATGCCACGGTCGGTCATCAGCTCCCGCAACTGGTCGTTGAACTCCTTCGTGGTCAGGTGATACGGCACGTTGTAGTCGTTGAACGAATCGCCAAAAATGCAGTCAAACCGCGGCGCCTGTTTCCCTTCGCGCTTCATCCGTACCAGATCCGCCACCCGGTTCCTGGCATCCATATTGAACGCCTTGATGGACGTGTTCCGCGGCAGGCCGAACGCTTCATGGGCGGCTTCGGTAACGCGGGAATCGATCTCGGCGACCTCGATGTAGCTGCCCGGCCTCGTCAGTTCGATATAGCGCGGGAAAACGTACCCGCCTCCGCCGACGTTGAACGCGTTCAGCGGCTCGCCCGGCTTGAATTCTGTTTCAACCACCGCTTCGTACACGTGCATGTACTCATACTTGAGGTCCAGCGGGTTGTCCAGGTCCGCCTTGCTGTGCACGAGCTGGTCCATGGCGATCTGCCGGATATTCGGGTTCTCATCCTCCGCGGTCACCGCAATAAACGAGTATTGGCTCTCGTCGGCGAAGACGGCGTTCGGAGGCGCCACCAGTTCGAGCAGCATGGCCGAACTCGCCCGGCTGACCACCGGCAGCGACGGCGCCAGCGAGCCAAGAACCAGAAGGGCGCAGCAAGCGGCCCAAATGTGCGAAAACATCAGCCGCGACTCGTACACCAGCGCTATGACGGCCAAAACCAGTGCAACCACCGCCAGGGTCCGCATCGTCCCAAACGCCGCTATCAGGTAAAAGCCCGCCAGGAACGTACCCGCGATGCTGCCCGCCGAACCGCAAGCGTACACCAGCCCGACAATCCGGCCCTCACCGCGCCCGCGGAACAACGCCATCCGCGCCAGCACCGGCGCCGTCGCCCCCAGAAGCACCGCCGGCAAGACGTACACCAGCGCGATATACACCACCGTCTGATACGGCCAATAAAGCATCCGCACCGGCCCCGCATGAACCACCAGGTTCGTACCCAGCGGAATGGCCATGCACAAAACCGAACTCGCAATGAACAGCTTGCTCAGAAGCCGGTCCACCCGGATACGGTCCGCGGCCCTGCCGCCCAGGTAGCTGCCCAGCGTCATCCCGGCCAGGATCAGGCCGATAACCGTCGTCCACGAATAGATTGACTGGCCGTAGAACCTTGATGCCAGCCGGCCCGCCACAACCTCGATCGCCATCAGGCACGCGTTCGCCATGAACACCGCCAGCAGCGGGCCCCAGATCTGCCCAAGCAGGTTTTCACCCGGTTTGCCCGCGTCCTCCCGTTCCGCCGCGGGAGCCGCCGTGCCTTTGCCCGCCGCCGCGCCCACCGCGTAAGCCGCTCCAAGCAGTGCGAGCGTGCCCGCCGCACCCGCCAGGATCCACGACACTGCCAGCCACATCAGCAGCACGTAGCCCGTCAAAAACGTCCCCAGTATGCTGCCCGCGATCGCCGCCGCATACACGTTGCCCATCGTCCGGCCGGTCGGATCACCCTGCATCAATGCCCGCTTCGCGATCACCGGGCTGATCGTCCCCAGCAACGCCGATGGAATCAGAAACGATATTGTCACGTGCACGAGGATCCGCGCCGGCCACGGCAGCACACCCAACGCCGCCCAACTCCCCGCTGCCGCGTTCAGCCCCAACACCACCAGGCAGCCGCCCGCCGCCAAAAACAGTTGCACCGACAGCGTCCCACGGCCCCAGCGCCGGTCGGCGATCCGGCCGCCGATACTGTTGCCGACCGCTATCCCCGCCAGCACCACGCCGATAATGGTTGTCCACGTGTACAGCGACTGACCGATGTACCTTGAAATCAGCCGTCCCGCCACCAGTTCCACGATCATGATGCAGGCGCTCGACACAAAAACGGTCAGGTAAGGGGCGTAGCGAAACCCTGTTGCCGCGCGGTCGGTGGGTGAAGACAGGGCATCAGTGATGGGCGATTTGGAATCCATTTTGTTTTGTCTGCCTCTAGAAAATTACGATAATTCCGCAATAGACGCGCTTATGCGGGCCGCTGCGATCTATCAACGGCCAGGGAGAGTAGAACTCCTGCTCAACCGAATGTTTTGTAACCGGTCGAACAGTATAGACTTAATTAAGGTTTCGGCGCAAAATAACAGGCAGGAATGAAAGGCTCAGGCCGCTCCCCCCGCACCCCGGCCTACAGCCCCAGCAGGCGCGAGGCCATCTGCGGGCCCAGATTGCTTTGCGTGATGGCGCCGAAGCTGGCCTGCAGCAACACCTCATTCCGCGAACGTTCTATCGCGGCACGCGCCACGTCAACGTCTCTAATCCGGCTTTCCGCCTCCGTCAACGCCTCCGCGCCCGCCTCCCGCACCTCGACGGCGCGCTCGAGCCGGTTCTGCTGCGCCCCAAGAAGGGCCTGATTGCCGCTGATCTGTTCGCCGGCCTGTTCGAGGGCTTCGACTGCGGCTGCCGCGCCTTCCTGTGTGGAGAGGTTAATCCCCTCCAGCCCCAAGTCGGCCAGTGTTGAAGACTGGATCTCGACGCGCGCCCCGCCCTCGACGCCCAACTCGGTTTCGGCGGCGGTCCCATTGAGCAACTGCCGGCCATTGAACTCGGTGCCCTGGGCGGTTGCCTCGATCTGTTCAAGTACTTGCTGCGCTTCGGTTTGCAACGCAGCCCGCTGGTCGTTCGTCAGCGTGCCATTCGCCGCCTGCGTCGCAAGCTCCCGAAGGCGCCCAACGCCTTCCTGCTGCGCCGAAAGGCCCCCTTCCGCCGTTTGGATCATGCTGATGCCGCTCTGGAGGTTGCCCGACTCCCGCGTGAATTGGCGCACCCGCGCCCGGAGACCTTCTGCAATGGCCAGCCCCGCCGCGTCATCCGCCGCCTGGCCTATCCGAAGCCCGCTGGCCAGCGCCGTCAGGTTCTTATTGAGCGCCTTTGCCGCAGTACCGGCCTGGCGCGCCGCCGGCAGAGCCGGATTTGTCTGGTTTATGCGCATCCCCATACTGATTCCCTCCATAACGGGCCGGACCAAAGCCCATTACGACTACTATACCACGGTTTTCCCTCAACCGCCAGCACCCCGCCCTTTGAAAAAGCGCCCCCGCAATGGTAGCTTTACGGGGCTTCACCAAGGACTACTCAAGAAAAACAGCCTTGTGAGGGAATTTCCCAGTCTTCGTCCCAGTCGTCCCAATGGTCTGATCCCTCCAAAAGCCGCAATCCGCAACCGTCTTTGTATTGCCCCGCCCCCTATGGCATACTCGCCACATGGAGGGTCGACACCCATGATGATTCTCGTCACCGGCGGCGCCGGGTATATCGGCGCGGTTACCGTGCGCACCCTGCTCGACAAAGGTTTCGCCGTCCGCGTGCTCGACAAACTCCTCTACGGCGATGGCCCCCTCGACGAGGTCCGCAACCAGGTCGACATCGTCCAGGGCGACATCTGCACACTCGACGATGCCGTCCTTGACGACATCAGCGCCGTCGTCCATCTGGCCGGGCTCAGCAACGACCCCACCGCCGAGTTCAATCCCGAAGCAAACAGGCGAACAAACAGCCTCGCCACACGATCCCTCGCAGAAGCCTGCAAGCGAAAAGGCATCCGCCGGTTCATTTTCGCATCGAGTTGCTCGATTTACGACCGCGGCCTCATGGCCGACGACATAATCCAGGACGAAAACTCGCCCGCACAGCCCATGGCCGCCTACGCACTCAGCAAGTTCGCCGCCGAACAAGCCCTGCTCGAACTCACCGACGACCAGTTCCAGCCCACCATCCTGCGCCAGGGCACCGTCTACGGCTGGAGCCCGCGGATGCGCTACGACCTCGTCGTCAACACCTTCGTTAAATCCGCCTGCGAATCCGGCCGGCTGGCCGTACATTGCGGCGGCGAGATGTGGCGCCCGCTCGTCGACGTCACCGACGTCGCCAACTGTTACGTCGCCTGCCTCGAAGCCGACCTCAAACTCGTCGGCGGCCAGATCTTCAATGTCTCCCACAAAAACTACCGGATCCTCGAACTGGCCCATTGGGTGAAAAAGGCGCTCGATGGCCTGTGCGACGTCGAAATCGACGTCCAATACGGCAGCCAGCAAGCGCGCAGTTACCGCGTCAGCACCCGCAAGCTCGAAACCGTGCTCGGATTCCGCCCCGTCGTGGCCGTCGAAGAATCCGCGCGCAACATGGCGCAGAAAATCAACGCCGGCATCAGCGCCGATTTCAACAACCCCCGCTATTACAATATCCGCTGGCTCGAATTGCTCGTCGAAATACAGGATCACCTCCGCCGAATAGGCAGCATCTTCTGATGCGGGTCGTCGTCATCGGCGCGCGCGGGCAGTTGGGAACTGAACTCTGCGCCGCATACCGCCACGAAGACCTCATCCCGGTCGATATCGACACGCTCGACGTCCGAGACGCCCCCGCCGTTAACAATCTCATCCAATCCGCCCGGCCTCAACTCGTCATCAACACCGCCGCCGCGCACAATGTCGCCGAATGCGAAAAGGATCCCGACACCGCGTTCGCCGTCAACGCCGCTGGCGCAAAAAACGTCGCGGTCGCCTGTGCCGGCGTGGCCGCACGCCTCGTCTACATCAGCACCGACTACATCTTCTCCGGCGACCGGCCAGGCGTCCCACTCGTCGAGGACGACCTGCCCGGCCCGCGCAGCGTCTACGCCGCCAGCAAACTCGCCGGCGAGCATCTCGTCGCCGCCGAATCCGCCGATCACCTCATCATCCGGTCTGCCGCCATGTACGGCCCTGCCCCATGCATCGCCAAAGGCGGCCGCAACTTCGTCAGCCTCATGACGCACCTCGCCGCCACCCAGCCCGAGGTCAAAGTCGTCAACGACCAGATCACCACACCCACCTCCGCCACCGCACTCGCCGCACAAATAAAACTCGCTGCCGAAAAAGCCCCACCCGGCATCTACCACGCCACATGCCACGGCGAGTGCTCGTGGTACGAGTTCGCCCGCGAGATTTTTGACGTGCTGGGCATCAAAACGCCCCTCCGGCCCGTCGCCACCGAAGACGTCCCCTCAACCGTCCAGCGCCCCCGATACTCCGTCCTCCAAAACAAGCGCCTCGAGGAACTCGGCCTCGATATCATGCCCCACTGGAAAGACGCCCTGCATGAATACGTCCGAGAACACCGCCCACAGAGTTAGTTTCGCCTCTCTTGCTTGCGGTGGATAACCCGCTGGACTTTGATTCCCTCGGGGCGAGAAAGGCCTCCGGGCGGAAAAACTTCGACCTTGAACGACAGGCCGAACCGGTCGCGGAGATAGTTGGCCACTTTCGCCTTGTTCTTCTCGTGTTCCATCTCGACGTTGACGGTGATTTGCTTGAGACCGTCGGCGTCTTCAATCACAATCTGGTAGTTCGATCCCACCCCCGGCGTCTCCAGCAGCACCTCTTCAATCTGTCTCGGGAAAAACGTCACGCCCTTGATGGCCAGCATCTCGTCCGCCCGGCCCGCGATCGGCGCGATCCGAACGTGCGTCCGGCCGCAGTCGCACCGATCCCGCGACACCACCCGCGTGATGTCGCCCGTCCTGAACCGGATCGCCGGCAGCGCCTCACGCGTCAGCGCCGTCGCAACCAACTCGCCGGCTGCCCCGTCCTCGACGGGTTCGCCCGTGGCCGGATCGATCACCTCGATAATGTAATGGTCTTCCCAGACGTGGATGCCCTGGTGCGCCGGGCAATCCATCCCGAGTGTGCCCACCCCGCCCGTCTCCGTCGTGCCGTAAATGTCGAAAATATCGACACCCAGCCCTTCGGCGAGCTTGTTTTTCAGCGCGTCCGAAAACGGTTCCGCGCCGAATATGCCGATCTCGAGGTCGGGCAGCGGCTCGCCCTGCTCCTCGATCACTTCCATCAGCCGGATGCCATACGAGACCACGCCGGCGATGATTCGGGTGCCGAAATCTTTCGCGACCCGCACTTGCCGCAGCGTATTGCCCGCGCCCGTCGGCAGGACGAACAGGCCCAGCAACTCCGCCCCGTGGTAAAAACCAAAACCCCCGTTGAACAGGCCGAACATCGGCGTGATCTGGATCGTGTCCGCCGGTTCCGCCCCCGCCATTCGCAGGCACCGCGCCATGCACGTCGCCCACTGCTGGATGTCCGCCTGCGTGTACGGCATCACGATCGGCGCGCCCGTCGAGCCCGACGACATGTGCATCTGCACAATTTCGTTCTTCGGCAAGCACGAAAGGCCCAGCGGATAGTTCTGCTGGAAGTCCCGCTTGTCCATCATCGGCAGCCGGCGCAGATCCTCGAGCCCCCGGATGTCGTGCGGGATGATGCCCGCCTTCCCAAATCGCTCCCGCTGAACCGGGTTGCGGTCGTAAACGTGCCGCACCACCGCCCGAAGCCGCTCCGACTGGATCCGCCGCAACTCCTCCAGCGGCGCAGTCTCCAGTTGCTCCTCATGATACTTCGAAATCATGAAGCCTCTCCTGTACAAAAAGTCCTTTCAAAGAATACGTACCAACGGGTCTTTTTGTCCAGCCGGTATTAAACAAGTCCAGGCCCACAAAAGCATAGGTCTTATTGGTCCTGTTCGTCCTATAGGTCCTATTTTTGGTCACCCCCCCTATACCAGCGGCAGGTTCGGGTTGGGCGTGGCCCGCAGGTCGCCGATCAGACCATGCTTGAGGCGCGAATCACCCGCCGCGGCGATCATGGCCCCGTTGTCCACGCACAGCGACAACGGCGGCATGTGGACTGGCACGCGCAGTTCCGCGTTGAGCCGGTCGCGCAGCAGCCGGTTCGCCGCAACCCCGCCCGCCAAAACCAGCCGGTTCGCGCCCGTCTGTTCGAGCGCCAGCCGCGTCTTCGTCACCAGCACGTCGACCGCCGCCGCCTGAAAACTCGCCGCAACATCCGCAACCGGCGCCGTCGTCTTCCTCATCTCATACAGCACCGCCGTCTTGAGCCCGCTGTAGCTGAACTCCAAGCCGGCGTCCGCGCCGGCCGTCATCGCCCGCGGAAACCGGATTGCCTTGGGATTGCCCTGCTCGGCTGCTTTTTGAATCGACGGCCCGCCCGGGTACGACAGGTCCAACAGCCTCGCCACTTTGTCAAACGACTCCCCGACCGCGTCGTCGCGCGTCGCCCCGATGATGTGGTACTCGTGCGGCCGCGGGCAATCGATGAGGCTCGTGTGGCCCCCGCTGACTACCAGCGCGAGAAACGGAAACGCCGGCGGGTTATCCGTCAGGAACGGCGAAAAAATGTGCCCCTCGAGATGATGTACCGGCACAAACGGCAGACCCCACGCGTACGCCAGCGCCTTCGCAAAATTCACCCCCACCAGCAGCGAGCCCATCAGGCCCGGGCCGATCGTCGCGGCAACCCCGGCCAGATCCGGCGCCCCCACGCCCGCGTCCGAAAACGCTTTCTGCGCCAGTTGCGAGATGCACTTGATGTGCTGGCGCGACGCAATCTCCGGCACCACTCCCCCAAACGCCGCATGGATCGGCACCTGCGACGCCACTTCCGAGGACAGGATCCGCCGGCCATCTTCAACAACGGCGACGCCGGTCTCGTCGCAGGAAGTTTCTATGCCCAATATGCGTGTCATTGTACTACCTGGGAAACATGTACAAGACTTATACCCTGTTTCTCCAGTTCCGGCAGCAACTTCCCCAGCGCGTCCACCGTGCCCGGCCTGAAGTGGCCGATACCGATGGCGGTCCCGTTTTCCAGGGCAAACTGCACCAGCCGGTCAAACTGCGCACGGATCTCCCCGTCATCCCCGTCGTTGTCCAGGAAAACCTTGCGCTCCCCCACGCGGACTCCCGCCTGCCGCGCCGCCTGCGGGATTTTCGTCTCGTGCGTGGTCCGGCTGTCGATGAAGAAGAGCGGCCGTGTTTTCACCACGTCAAAAAACCGCGCAAGGGCCTGCTCGTCCGTGCAGAAGATCGATCCCATGTGATTGTTGATGCCCACTGCGCCGGGCACCCGCTCGATCGCCTCGTCCAACAGCCGCGCCATCTCTTCAGGCGGGGTCGACGTCGAGATCCAGCCGGGATCCTCCGGGCTTTCCATCGGGAGGTGCAGCATCACCTCGAAATGCGCTTCCACGGCCCTCCGTGCAGTTTCAGCGGCGTCCGGCGCGCCCGGCAGAATCGAAAGCGTGAGCCGCGGATCAAGCTTCAAGACGGCGTCCGTGACAGGCCCCCCGTACCCGCCGTCATCCAGCACAATCGCCACCCGCGGCGGCTGCGCCAATGCCACCGGCCCGGCCTCCGTCTCGCCAAATCCCGCCATCGCCATCAGGTTGATCAACACCGGGTCGTCGTCCGCAATCGGCGGCGGCGGTGGTGGTGGCAGGTGAAGCCGAATCTCCGCAAACTTGCAGCCGCCCAATAATAGGTCCAGTTGTCTCACCGTGTCGGAAGCGTCGCCCGCCGCCACATTAACCTGCTGGCCCACCATCTCGCGATCCAGCACCGCTACCAGGCCTTCCGGCGCCACGCCCTCCGCCTCAACATCAAACAACGTGAAATACCACGATGCCTTCCCTGTCTCGAACAGTTGAGGCTCCGCCCGGCGGATCCGCTCAGGCTTAATCAGGTTGCTGCGAAACACTTCCTCGATCTGCCCGGCCCGCTCGAGGGTTTCGTCGCGCAGGTTGACCGGCCGCGTCTTGAGGTGCTGATTGACAACGACCGCCAGCAGAACCGCTGCCGCAGCGCAAACCCCCAGGCCCGCAGCCACAACAATCCACGAGTTCGGCAGCGGCTCTTTGGCCGGCGGCACCGCCGTTTTCGACGTCTCTTCAACCATCAGCAATCCACCCATTCGACGTGCTCGACGTCCCAGCCCAAAAAGCGCTTCCCGACCCGCGCGAAACTCTCGGGCGCGTCGCTCACCAGAAACTGGTATGACGGAGCGTTATGGCCGCCCGCCCCGGCCGCGCCGAGCATGTCCCGTGCAACGGCCGCGGTGGATTCGGCACTGTCAACCAGCGTTACGCCGTTTCCCATCGTTTCCGCGATCACCGATTTAAGCAGCGGATAATGGGTGCATCCCAGCACGAGCGTGTCAATCGATTGTTCCGCAAGCTTCCCAAGATACTCCCGTGCAACACGCCGCGGCACGTCCCCGTCCGTCCAGCCCTCTTCCGCCAGCGGCACAAACAACGGGCACGGTTTCGAAAACACCTGCACATCCGGCGCAAGCCGCTGTATGGCCCGCTCGTATTGGCCGCTCGAGATCGTGCCGGCGGTTCCTATCACGCCAACGCGCTTGTTGCGCGTGCTCCTCACGGCAGAGGCCGCACCCGGCTCAATTACGCCCAGCACCGGGACATCCAGTTCCTCGCGCAACGCCTCCAGCGCGTACGCCGACGCCGTGTTGCAGGCAACCACCAGCATCTTCACGCCCCGATCGATCAGCAGGCTCGCGCAGGCCCGCGCGTACCGAATCACCGTCCCCGCCGATTTGGTCCCATACGGCACCCGTGCCGTATCACCCAAATAAATGATCGATTCCCCCGGAACATATTCCGCCAGCCGGCGAAACACCGTCAGGCCGCCCACGCCCGAATCAAATATGCCAATCGGCCCTTCCCCCGAACCCATGGTTACACCGGCCCCTGGGAGGCCCAACCCGGGTCGGGCGTAAACGGCTCGCTGATGTCCGCGTGGACGGAGAACGCTTCCCGCGCCGACCCTTCTATCAGCAATCGAACTTTGGTGACCGCCGGTTCGCGGGAGCCTTTTATGGCTTTCTGGGCCACTGTGTTGACAATCCCGTAAATCATGAGCGATTCAAACGAGGCGCTCGACGTCTTCTTGAACTGGAGCGCGAGGTCAAGCGTGAAATCAATCACCAGCTCCCCGTCCGGCATCAGGTAAAGGCCCCGGATCCGCGTCTCCGGCGAGATGACCGGGTCGAGATCGCCTTGCGGACCGCGGATCAGCGCTTCAATCGCCCGCCGGCAGTTTTCCGTGGTGAATTCCGTGAATTCGATCGGCGCCTTTTCCGCTACCAGCCGCAGGCTCTGCTTGTCGGCGAAGTAGAGGTTTACTTCTTTTGTCGAAGTCGCCTCAAACTGAGCTTCATCCTGGGCTGGCGCCGCGGCCGGCGCCTGGGCGTTCGGCATCACGGGCGCGTGCTCCTGCCGAAGCAGCACAAACACCAGCAACGCCGCCACAAACACAAGCACCACCGTCGCCAGGCCCCACGCAGCAAAAAAAATCCGCCGATATATCTCCGCACGCTGAGCCGGACCCATCATGGCTGAATGGCCTCCATATACTTCTTGATGCCCGTGGCAATTCCGCCGGCCAGCTTCGCCTGGTAATCTTCCGTCGCCAGCAGCCGTTCTTCCTCGGGATTTGTCAACATCCCGACCTCGATCATCAGCCCCGGCATCGCCGCCTCCCGCACGACGTGGCACCCTAGTTGGTAAATACCCCCGGAACGCCGCCCGGTTGCCTCCTCGACGCCCGCCGCTACCGCCCCCGCGACCTCCCGGCTCCGTGCCGCGTAACGCCCGCCCGCAAACCCGCCGCCCGGGCCGCAGACAAACACCCGGCAACCCTGCTGTGCCCCGCTCAACGCCGCCCCCGCATGAAGGCTGATCAAAAGGTCGCCTTTTCTCCCATGGGCCAGAAAAACCCGCTCCGTCCGCGACACGGACCGCTCCTTGTCCCGCGTCAGCACGGTTTTCAGCGGCGAACCCTGTTCAAGTGCCTGCTGCAGTTTCTCCGCCACCGCAAACACGACCGCCTCTTCGGTAACGCCCGTCGTGCCTTGGCACCCAATATCATTGCCGCCGTGACCCGGGTCAATTATGACCACCCCTATCGGCCTGTCCACCGGCCGTTCCGCCCCCACCGCTGGCCGCTCCGCCGCCTTGGCTATCGGCCCCGCGCCGGGTATCCCATCGGTTGGTAGCGCCGCCCCCTCGGCCGGCTCGACTGCCGCAACGCCCGGCGCCGGAAGCGTCTCCACCGCCACCTGTTTCACCAGCGGCTCAAGACTCTCCACCGGCGCCTCATCGGGTTGCTCCGTCCCCAGCGGTTCAATCGCCTGGGGCTCCGGTTCAACAGGCTGCACCGGCGCCGAAGGCGCCGCACCTTGCTGTTTTGCCGCCAGCCGGAACGCTTTCTCAAAGAACACGGCTACGTCGCTGGCCGCTATCAAGACGTCATTCCCCGCCTGCACCACCGGCGCGCCAAGAACAAAAATGCCCAGCGACGCGCTCACCTGCGTGGTATTCGGCCGCAGCCACGCGCTCTTCCCCGCCAGATCGATCTGCGCCCGGTCCGGCGTCATCTTGTATCCGCCACCCACCTGGCTTACCAGCGCACCAAGCGGAACGTACACCACCCCGTTCCGATCCACCGGCTCGACACGGGCCGTCTTGACCCCCTCACGCGTGCTCACCGAGAAGCCGACCGGCCCGGCTTGCGCCCACGCGCCCGCTGCCACAGCCGCAATCGCTGACCATGAGACAAGCCGCCAAACTAATCCTGAAACTGAACGCATCAACTCACAATACCCGCGACTGGCGGTTCCTTTTCAGTAGGTAAAGGTCATTTCTTTAAGTTGATTATCCGCTGCTTGACAAAAACGCTCTCGGAGAAATCATGCGTCGGTCTCCAAGAGTCCCAGAGGGTCCAAACCAGCGTCCCAATCAAAAACGCGAGAAGCCCTACCAGTACTCCCAGGCCAATCTTTTCCCGTCGGTCCATACCGTCTGCTCCTGGGGCCTGTCCCCGGGGCCAAGGCCCCGGTGGTGTTCAACGTCGCTTGTCTTCAAAACCCTTTCGGGCCTTCAAATAAGCGCCAATCTGAATTTCCTTTTTGTCTTTAAGCTTGATCCGGCTTTGTGCCGCCGCCACCTCGACGTTCAGTTTGTCCAGGCACGCCTGGCACAGTCGTTTGGTGAGGCTGATAGCCGGCGCCCCGCAACGGCCGCATTTGATGTTTTCCGCCAGGTTCGCGTTCGCTATCAGGCCTTCGTCCAGCATCCGCATCACGCAGGCTACCGTCACCCCGGCTTCCGCGGCCGCGGTCTCCACATTCAGGTGAGGCAACCGATCGAGCACAGCACGGATCTTCTCATAGTCGGCGTCCTCGTCGGGCTGGCATTTTGAACAGACAAGCGAAATGCCTTTGTCAAACAATTTTTTACATCTGGGACAACTTACCAGCGCCATGGCCGGTCTCCTTGCTGGGTTCACTCCAATGCGTCTGTATCGAATCGACGTCTATGTCCAGGTTTCCAACGACCTTGGCTTTCAGCACAAGGCCGTCTTCCGAAACGTTAATCCCCGCCACCAGCGACCGTATCGGGAGCCCGTCCTTGTCCCGCAACGCCGCCGGCCGGTCCGGATACGTTATCCGCAGCCATGTCCGGTCTTTGGCCGGCCTCTCAAGGTCGTCACGCCCGCTGTCCATCCCCACCGCCTCCACGGCCGCACCCGGCGCAAGCACGTACTGGTCTTCCACCCCTTCTTCCCGCAGTTGGTTGCCTTCGTCAGACCGCTCCCGCGACCTCGTCTCGAGGGCTTCCACGGCGCCGGCCAGCGCCTCCGGGCCCGCCGAACTCGAGCGCAACCGGCCAAGCCGGTCCTGCATCCAGCACGTCAGCCGCACAATATCATCTAAACGGCCCTGCTGGTACGCCGCCACATATTCCATCGCCACCGGATTTGACAACGGCGCGGCCATAGCTAACGGCGCGGCCATAGCTAACGGCGCGGCCGCCCCAAGCCCTCGCGTATCCCCAACACCTGCGGGCGATGAACCCCCGTCAATTGATTCCGAGCCGCCCCCCGAGTCTCCAGCCGCCAGCACCACCTCACGCGCAGGCCGGGGTTTCACAAAAGGGCCGGCCAGCCAGTAATAACACGCTCCCGCAAGCATCGCCACAATTGCGGGCGCAAGCCAGTTCGGCCTCTTCTTAGCGTCTGTCTCACCCACGCCACAATCCTATCAGAACCCGCCATAGCCGTCAAAGCACAAGCGAAGGAAAAGCAGAAACAGGGACTGACTCGATTTTCGGCTGTTGGAAAATCGTATCCGTCCCTGCTTTTCGCTGGGGGTGTCCCGGTCTTTATCCGTCCTACAGGTCCTATTGCCTCTCTCCGCCGCGTCAGTTCACATTTACCGCGATTTTCCGCGGCTTCACCTTCTCCGCCTTCGGCAGCAGGATCGTCAGCACGCCGCACTTCATTTCGGCCTTGATCTTGTCCTGGTCCACGTGCTCGCTGAGCTGGAACTGCCGGAAATAGTTCACCAGGTCGAACTCACGGTAAATCAGGTTTCCGGGGATGTTGTGCCGGCCTTTCCCGGCGATGGTCAGCACGTCGTTCTCGACCCGCACGTCGACGTCGTCCTTTTGAACGCCGGGCAGGTCAACCACCACCGCCAGACCGTCGTCCACGTCGAAAATGTCCACCGCCGGCACGAGCGTGCGCGCCTCTTCGCGCGTCTGCGGAACCGTTTCTTCCCGTTTCTGGGGTACCGTTGACTCTTTCATCTCTATAACCTCCTACGCGCGCACACGCGCGCCGCGCACTTGCGCGCCGCGCACTTGCGCGCGGCTTAGCCTGATTTTCTTCTTACGCAACCTTCACGGAAATCTGCCTGGGTTTTGCGGCCTCGGCTTTGGCCAATTTGATCAAGAGCAGCCCGTTCGCGTAGTCCGCCGTCACCTTGTCCCCGTCGACCTCGACCGGCAGCGTGATCGTCCGGATGAACTTGCCGGCCTGCCGCTCGTTGCGGTGATACGCCTCCGGCTTCACTTCCATTTTGATCGCCTGTTTCTCCCCGGCGACCCGCACCGTGTCGCCCACAATGCTGATCTCCAGCGACTGGGAATCCACGCCGGGCGCAATCGCCTCGATATACACGTGGTCCTTGTCTTCGCTCAGGTTGATGTACGGGTACGAGCGCGCAAACTGTTCCGCCAACAGCGGGCCGCCAGGCAGCGGGTACGTACGGCCACGGCCGAAACTGTCAAATGCACGCTCCACCTCGCGACGAAACGCATCGATCTCTCTCCACGGACTCCACGCTAAGAATGTCATCGCTCTTTCCTCCATTAGCACCGTAAAACGCCGGTTAGAACCGGTTAGTCGGTGGATTCTTTTTTCTACCGCCACTGAATGTGCAAAGCCCATGCCAATCCGCCCAAACCTCGCTGACCCCTCGTAAAAGGCCGTTTTTGGGCCCCTTAACATCCCCCGGCCTGCTTGCTTCCACCCCGCTCCGTTTCAGATGCGATCAGCCGGTGTTTCAAAACAGAGCAGGGGAATGAACGCCAAGCCCACGTCCTTTACTCAACTAGGTGCGCGCCCCGCCCGCATTTGTTCGCGGGTTTGTAAATCGTCGCGGGTTGGCATATTAGTTGCTCCACCCCTACACGAGGAACACAAGTTCAAATTGAAGCGCGCCCCCGGCGCGCTATAAGGAGAGTCTCAAATGGCACGGTCTATAGGAATCGACCTGGGCACGACCAACTCGTGCGTAGCCGTTATGGAAGGTGGCCAGCCTACCGTCATCGCCAACTCCGAAGGCAGCCGCATCACGCCTTCCGTGGTGGCATTCACCAAAGACGGGGAGAGGCTTGTGGGCGCCCCAGCCAAGCGCCAGGCCATTACCAACCCCACCAACACCGTCAGTTCGATCAAGCGCTTCATGGGAAGGCGCTACGACGAGGTCTCTCACGAGATCCAGCTCGTACCATACCGCGTCACCCGCGCGCCTAACGGAGACTCCCAGGTCGACGTCCAGGGGAAAGCCTACCGGCCTCCCGAAATCTCCGCCATGATCCTCCGCAAAATGAAGGAAACCGCTGAGTCGTACCTCGGCGAAACCATCACCCAGGCCGTCATCACCGTACCCGCCTATTTCAATGACTCGCAGCGGCAGGCCACCAAAGACGCCGGAAAAATCGCCGGGCTCGAAGTCCAGCGTATCATCAACGAACCCACCGCCGCCGCACTCGCCTATGGGCTCGACAAAAAAGTCAACGAAAAGATCGCCGTGTTCGACCTTGGCGGCGGGACGTTCGACATCTCCATCCTCGCCATCGGCCACGACACGTTCGAAGTCCTCAGCACCAACGGCGATACCCATCTCGGCGGCGACGATTTCGACCAGCGCGCAATCGACTGGCTCGCCGAGGAGTTCAAAAAGGACCAAGGTATCGACCTGCGCAAGGACCCCATGGCACTACAGCGGCTCAAAGAGGCCGCCGAGAAAGCCAAAATCGAACTGTCCTCCGCCATGCAGACCGACGTCAACCTGCCGTTCATCACGGCTGACGCGTCCGGGCCCAAACACCTCAACTACCGCCTCACCCGGGCCAAACTCGAGCAACTCTGCGAAGACCTGCTCGAACGTACCAAGGAACCCTGTCGGCAAGCACTCAAAGACGCCAACCTCTCCGCCGGCGACATCAACGAGGTCATACTCGTCGGCGGCATGACGCGCATGCCCATCGTCGGCGACATCGTCAAGAACCTGTTTGGCAAAGAGCCGCACCGCGGCGTCAACCCCGACGAGGTCGTCGCGGTCGGCGCGGCCATACAGGCCGGCGTCCTGACCGGCGAGGTCAAGGACGTCCTGCTTCTGGACGTCACGCCCCTCTCCCTGGGCATCGAAACGCTCGGCGGCATCTTCACCAAACTGATCGAGCGCAATACCACCATCCCCGTCAGCAAACGCCAGATCTTCTCAACTGCCACCGACAGCCAGACCGCCGTCACCGTCCACGTCCTGCAGGGTGAGCGCGAATTCGCCAAGGACAACCGCAGCCTTGGACAGTTCAACCTCGAAGGCCTTATGCCGGCCCCGCGCGGCATTCCCCAAATCGAGGTCGCGTTCGATATCGACGCCAACGGCATCGTCCACGTTTCCGCGAAAGACCTCGCCACCAATCGCGAGCAGAAAATCCGGATCGAGGCGTCGAGCGGGTTGAACGAGCCTGAAATCGACCGCATGGTCAAAGACGCTCAGGCACACTCGCAGGAAGACGAGCAGCGCAAGCGGGCCGTCGAAATAAGGAATAACGCCGACGCGCTCCTCTACACCACCGAACGCACCCTGCGCGAGCAGGGCGACAAAATCAGCCCCCAGGACCGCGCCGCCGTCGAGGCCGCGCTCGACCGGTTGCGCGAGGCGCTTAAAGGCGAAGATACTACCGCCATCGAGACTGCCATGAGCCAGGTCACCGCCGAAACCCATAAGCTCGCCGAGGCCATGTATGCCGCCGCCGGAGCCCACGCAGGAGCTGCTGGCGGCGAAGAGCCACAGGAGGGCGGACCCGGACCCGGCGGAACCGTCGACGCCGATTTCACCGTCGAAGACGAAAACAAGTAGCGCGCTCTAAATGGTGACCAGGCATGCCGGCTGCGATGAAAAACTTTTACGAGATCCTCGGGGTGTCGCAGAAAGCGACCGCCGAGGAAATCCGCTCCGCATACCTTAAGCTCGCCCACAAGTACCACCCCGACAAAACCGGCGGCGACAAGGCCGCCGAGGAAAAACTCAAGGCCATCAACGAGGCCTACCATACGCTCAAAAACCCCGAGAACCGCAAGCAATACGACCAGGAACTTCAGGGGCCTCGCGAATTCCGATTTGAACGCGGGTTTGAAGGGGCGCAAGGATTTGGAGGCGCGGGCGGATTCCGGCCCGAAGATATGGCGGGCGCCGGCTTTGGCGGATTCGAAGACCTGTTGGGCTCGATATTTGGTGGCGTCGGCGGCCGCGCACGACGTGCCGGACCTCAACCCGGAAACGATGTCGAGGTCGGGCTGACCGTTTCGTTGCGGGAAGCCGCGCTCGGCGGTTCAAAACGCATCCGCGTCCCCCGACGCGACGCCTGCAAAACATGCGGCGGCTCCGGCGCAGCCCCCGGAACCCGCCCACAGACCTGCCCAACCTGCGGCGGCAGCGGGATGGTGCAGCGGTCGCAAGGCGCGGCATTCAGTATCGGCCAGCCATGCCCACGGTGCGGCGGGACCGGCTCGATTATCCCCAACCCATGCCCAACCTGCCGCGGCACAGGCGCCGTACAAACCGACCGCGACTTGACCGTCACCATTCCCATGGGAATCGAATCGGGCGCACGGCTCCGTCTCGCCGGCGAGGGCGAACCCGGCGAGCAAGGCGGGCCACGCGGCGACCTCTACGTCCAACTCAACGTCGCACCCGACGAGTTCTTCACCCGCGATGGCAGCGACATCAAATGCGAAGCAACCGTCCCCTTTTCCATCGCCGTCCTCGGCGGCGCCGTCACCGTCCCCACACTCACCGCCACCGCCCAGCTCAAAATCCCCCCCGGCACTCAAACCGGCGCAATCCTCCGCATGCGCGGCCTCGGCGCCGCCAAGATGCACGGAAGAGGCAGAGGAAACCAACTCGTACAGGTCAAGGTTGAAGTCCCCTCACGCCTCTCCGAAGCCGACCGCGAAGCCGTCAAGCGAATGAGCGTCGAAACCAGCCCCGCCTACTACCCCCAGTACCAGCGCTACCTCCAACGCCTCCGCCGCCGGTAACGTATGCCTGGGACAAATTGAAAGAATTAGGGGCAGACCACGAATATCTTGGTCCTAATCTGTCCCTGAATTTCCTTGAACTTCCTGACTGTCCAAATCGCGCAGGAGTTTCTGTATTTTCGGCCGCAGGGGCGGGATCTCCAAGCTCTTCCAGGCATCGTACAATGGCTTTTGAAGTCTTTCGGTCTTGCAGGAACCTCTCCAGCGACATATGCTTGGTAAACTCAGAAGCCTCGTCTATGGAAGTCAGTTATCCTGCAGGTAGTCGCGGGAATCACGCCTCATACCATGGCGACCTCTTCGAGGATGTGTTGGCCAATGCGGGGTTTCAGGGCGGCTTTGGTGACGAGGTCGACGGGAGCGCCAAGCCAGTGGGCGAGTTTTTCTTCGAGTTCGAGGAATCTAAAAAAGCCTATAGGTTTGTCGAATTCAACGAGGATGTCGATGTCGCTACCGGGGGTGGCTTCTCCGCGGACGTAAGAGCCGAAAATGCCGATGGCGGCGACACCGTAGTCGCAGGCCATTTCGTTGCGGCGTTCTCGGAGGATGTCTTTAAGCTGTTCGAGTGTTGGCTGCACGGTTTTTCACCTCGGGCTGCATCTGCTCAAGTTTAGCACAGGAGGCGATGGGGACGGCAATTCGGGCGGGGTCGGAACAGGGGAGAAAAAGTGAACATTGTGGACGTAGTGGACGCTCGTCTCGCGGGATAGAGAAAGAAGGGACGCGTTCCTGCCTGCTCACGCTGTTTTGGCTTCAGGGTCCTGGAACGCGGGCACCCCTCGTTTTTGAAAGTACTTTCTTGAAAATAACGTCATAATAAGGGCGATCAAAAGAGGCACTCCCACAATCACGGCAAAATGCCAGCCGACCAGGCTTGTCCTTTGGGGCTTTTCAGCTTCGTATTGTGGAATGTTCATGCTGTTGAGGAGATCGGAATACGCTAGGCGCGGGAAAGTGAGAATCGCGGACGACAGGAGACCCGCACTGGAGGCCAGGGCGCCACGCCATGCCCATGCTTTCTGATGAAACAGGCCCCACCCCAGCCCGAGCAAGCAAACCATAAGCGTGTTGAGAACGACCTCACCGGCCAGGCCCGACAACAAGATCCCGAACAAAGGGAAAACACCGTTGAGCAGGATCGGAAACACGCAGGCGATTCCCGACACGGCGAAAAGGAAACTAAGGGCCATATTGGGCACGGGAATCCGGTCCGTCCAGTACGCAGCGGCGTCTCTTGACTGGAATATCAGCGCAACAGTCTGACTCTGATAGAACCGAATGAGCACGAGCGGCGCCACAGGCCACGCCAGCAGGCAGAATGCCGCCACGAAAACGTGCTCGGGATGCAACAGCGGCAACCCGTCGCAAAACACGGCAAAGATCAGCGGAAGCGCGAAAAAGCAGCCCCAGACCAGCCAGACGTGCAACAGGGCGAGGGAAACCGGGCGTGCCCACGGCCGGGTTTTCAAATGTCCCCAGCCGAGAGGGATGAGGACACCCGCGGCCAGGTACAATCCGATGATCAGACAGGTTATGGCGGCAAACCGGAACGAGCCAAACAGTCTTGCGGGTTCACTCTCAGGCCCGAGCCACAACAGGTATTGCAGCAGGAGGGGGCCGCTGTAGAGAGCAACTACGCCAGCCGCCAGCAATACGACCCCGATAATCAAGATAATAGCGGCGGTGCTCGTTTTGTTCATTCTATTTTTTTCAGCCTGATGACGATGGGAATGTCGTTGTCGTCGTCGTCGTACTTGTATGAGTTGGCGTCGTCCAGATGGAGCAGCCACTTGTCGGGGGCGATTTGCTCAAGAATCGAGCCGTCGTCCAGCCCGAGCTTCCCGTCGGCGTCCTGGAATGCGACTCTTGCGGCTTCGCTGTCCTCACGGGTCGATACCCAGAAATCTTCGCCAAAAGACGTCTTCATGCAAAACGGGATGACGTCGCCCTTTTTGAACTCGCCGATTTTGACTTCGCCGGTTGGCTGCGGGCTGTTTGGCAACTGGCGGAAGACGATTTTACAGTCGTCGCGTGAATTCCCGATGCCCAATTCGGTCATGCCTCCGGCCTCGCCTTGGACCGGCGTCATGTACAGGACCGCGTCGTACGGCATCGTGAAGCCCCGCGCCGACCAGCACCCGCGGATCTTGTCGGCTTCGGCGATGGGCTCGCGTTGGACCTCGCCGGGTCGGGTGGGCGGCTGGGGCACGGTCCGCTCGATCAATCCGGGCAACGTCTCCGGCGTTTGCCAATCGAGCAGTTCCATCTCGTACGGCTCCCGGTGGCGCAACACGCGCACGAGCGTCCCGTCCGCCAGCAGCCAGACGTCCGTGACGTGACCCGCCCGTTTCTTGAACCACGTGTCCGCGCTCGTAAGCTGCTCAAGAACCACATGCGTCGCGTTAAACCGCCCGCAAGGCACCGTCACCTCCTCGTAACCCGCATTGGTGACTTTCATCTTGTAAAACCCGAACGCGTCGCCCGTGTTGTCCCAATCGTACGCGTCGAACTCGAGCGAACCACCACCCCCAACCGTGATCACGCGCTCAAGGACCTGCAACGCCAGGTATGGGTCCGGCCGTGTGTTCGGATCGAACAACGCGCCCAGTGGTGCCTCGAACTCTTTCCGATCCCAGTCTTCTCGAACGCCTTTGCGCGTCACGAACACTTTGCCGGGCTCGAATTCCATCACCAGTTGATAGCCAGGGCCGCCCCCTTCGGCTTGTGCGTGGGCTTCGTAACGCGTGAACCCCTGCTGCGGTCCGCCCACGGCAACGTACTGGTGTTTCATAAAGGCGAGGTCGCAGGCGGCGGTGACGGTGCTGCCGTCCGGCGTTGTCTTCACCCACCGGTGCTCGGGTATGTCAATGGTTTGGCGACGGCTCTTGTGCCTGTACAACGCATTAAGCGTAACGTTGCCCGGCGCCTGATTGAACGTGTCGGGGGCCGGCGTCGATAGCACCTGTTTGAGTTCCTCGACTGATGGCGGAGGCGGCTTGGGCAGCGAAGTCACAGGCGCCACCGGCGCCGGCGGACCAAGCCGCGACGGCAACTCCGCCGGAACCGTCGTACCCATCAGTTGCAGTTCATACGGCTCGCGGTGCCGAAGGATCCGCATGATCGTGTTGTCGCTGAGCATCCAGAAGTCCGTGATGTGCCCCGCGCGTTTCTTGAACCACGTGTTCGCGCTCGACAACTGCCGTACCACGATGTGCGTAGCCTCAAACTTGCCCGCCGGCACGTCAACGGTTTCCGGCCCCGCGTTCGTCATACTGATCCGGTAAAACGCAAACGCGTTGCCCGTGTTGTCCCAGTCGTAGACGTTGAACTCCTGCGTCTGCCCCTGGGCTATCGGCGGCAAGATCCGCGCGTAAACCTGCGCCGCGCAATACGAGTCCGGCCGCGCGTTCGGATCAAAAAATGCATCCGCCGGCACTTCAAACTCTTTCCGGTCCCAGTCTTCCCGAACGCCTTTCCGCGTCACAATCGCCTTGCCGGGCTCAAAATCCATTGCGATAAAGTAGCCGTCCCCCTTGATCTCGTAGTGGGTAACCCCTTTGTCCTGCCTGCCCCGCGCTAGTTCCGTACTCCCGGAAAACGGCATCTCCGAAATCGCCGTCATGGACCCGTCTTCCTCCCGTTTTACGGCCATACGCGCCTCACCCCGTTCGCCGTGCCGGTACGACCCGTCGAAAATCAGTTCGCCCGGCACCTCCTCGATAGCCGTGGACGGTGGCATCGGCGTCGCCGCGGCCGGCTGTTGCGCTGCCAGTGGCTGATCGGCCGCACCGGGACCGTACAGCGCCGCGATTTCGTCATCTGAAAGCGCACGGTTATAGATCCGCACCTCGTCGATGTCACCGCCAAAATACTGTTCCGGCGAATCGCCCCCGCCGATGCTCAGTTGGATCGCCGTCGACCGAAGTTTGCCGCCACACGGCTTCTCCTGGACAAGCGCCCCGTTCACATACAATCTCAGCCGTTCCGCAGCCGAGTCATAAACGCCCGCCACCGAACTCCACTCGTTGACCGCCACCCACGTCCCCGTCACGCTTTCCGCCAAGCTGGACAAGCCGAACATTGCACGACCGTCCACAAGACCGAGCCGGTACTGGTCGTCTTCCCGCTCCGCCGGTCCCCATTTCCACACGATCGCCCGCGTACCCGCCGTGGCTTCAGGCCGAATCCACGCCCCCACGGTCATGCTGGTCTTGCCATGGATGTTAATGAACCCGTGGTTGGGCACTACGATGCTCTGATTCTTGCCGTTGAAATGGTAGGCGGCATCGGGGTTGCCAAAACGATCGGCAGTCAACGCTGGCATCCCAAGCAAGATGCCGTCGTTGTCCCCCGTGTGGAGGCCGCTACAGTCGCGCGCATCGCCGCCGAACGGATACCACGCCACCAGCCCCTCGAGAAGTCTAGCCGGGGGGACGGGCACGGCTTGAACCGCTGCCTCGGGTGGCGCGGCTACCATCCGGATGCCCGGCGCCACGCAGAGCGCCAACAACACCAGCCCCACCACTGACACCGCCGACAGCCCCGGCCTCCGTTTGATCGACACGTCCATGATGCGCCGGAGACGGCGGCCCAGCGGGTGAAACTGATCCGCAAAGCCCAGCGCCGCGCGTGCCAGGTCCGGACGCCGCACCGTCGCCGCCGCACGAAGCAGGCTCTCGCAATACGACTCGTCGTCCGCTATTCCTGATTCCAGAAGTCGGTCATCGCAGCAGTCTTCCCGTGCGCTCCGCAACGACCTCAGCACCAGCCAGAACACCGGGTGAAACCACCATAACGCGAGAAGGATGTTCTCCGCCATGATGAACCACGTATCCTTGCGCCGGTGATGCGCCAGTTCGTGCGCCAGGATCGAATCGATCTGGCCGCCGCTCAGCCCATCGAGCAGCGACGCCGGCAGCAACACGCGACGCCGGAAAATGCCCAGCGCCATCGCGCTCGAATCGCCCGGCGTCACCAGCAACTCCACCTCCCCACGCACGCCCAGCCGCGCCTTCAGCCCCTCAAACCGATCTCGCAACGGACCCGCTTCCACCGCCCTGCAACTGCGCGTCACTCGCCAAAGCCGCAAGAAACACCGCGCCAAAAAACATAGCACCACCACGGCCCCCGCGCCATGCACCAGAAAAAACCACGACCGCCACGAAAACACCCACAGGCCGCCACGATGGATCGCCGGATCAGGCGTCGCCGCTACTGACCCCGTTAAACTTGCCGCGCCAGACCCGGACGTTTCAATCGGCGCCGCCGCGGCCGAGAGATCAGTTTGACGTGCTGAGGTCGCCGTCCGTTGGCCCTGCGGCGTGCTCTGCGGAACCCCAGTCTGTCCGGCCGGCTCATACACGGGTTGCATCTGGGCAAACTCCGCTACGGGCGCGACCGGTTTCTGCGGCGCCGGTACTGCCGTGGAATCCGCCACGACCGTTGCCCCCGGCCCCGCCGCCATCCAACCCGGAATGCTCACCGAAAAACCGATCACCGGCGGCACCGCAAATTTCAACAGCCCCACCACCAGCAGGCCATACCGCAACGGCGCCGGCATCCGTCGCAAGCCCCATACCACACCCAAAAACACCAAGCCCACCACCCCCGACTGCCAACTCGAATCAAACACCCACGACCACCATCCCTCGCTTACCGCGTTCAAGATGCTCATGGCTTATCCTTTCGGTTCCCGCTTCCGCTTCGACCGTAGATCGTTCAACAACCCCTCCAACGCGGCCAACTCATCGTCCGTCGGCACGGACGTCTCAAACAGGCTCGCCATCATCGCCACCCCTGAGCCGCCGAAAACCCGCTGACGCAAATCCCGCATGATCTTCCGGTACATCGGTTCCGGCGCGCGCGTCGGCCGGTATATAAACGCTTTCCCCACGTCCCCCTTCCGTTTCGCCACCAGACCCTTCGACTCCAGACGTTTCAGCAGCGTCGCCATCGCGCCGTGCGTCATTGGACGGTATTTGTTCATCGCCTCGCGAACCTCCCGCGCGGACGCCTCCTCCTTCTGCCAAAGACACGCCAATACCTCCAACTCCGCATCCGGAAGTTCCCGAACTCTCGGTTCCTTATCTCGTCCCACGGCCCATCCTCCTTAAAACTATCAACCCACCTCCCAGTGTATACGCCCGTATCTTTTCTGTCAAGAAAAAATACAAGCGTATTTCTTGGCTATTTGGAGCGTGGCATAGCCGCAACCAAAACCACTACATCAAAGCCTGTCATCCTGAGCGAGGAAGCCCTGCGGCAGGGCTTTTTTGTGGAAGAAAACCAAGATCAAAACATGTCATCCAAAGCCCGGCCCAAAGCCTGTCATCCTGGGTCCTGCCAGCCACTGGCTAAGGCTATTGTTCCTGGCGTTTTATGGCAGGGCGTGAGGATCCCCTCGCTCAGAGTCAGTGGCGTCCCAAGGGCTATCGTGGAACTGACGTCACCGCCGCTTCATTTTGACGATACTGACGTGGGACACCAGGAAGACTTACGGAAAAAGTTCACGCTGCTGAGGATTAGCACCCCAGGGTTGCTCCCAACCGCATAGCGGTTGGCAGCTACCTGGGTAAAAGTCGTAACGCGTAGAACCCCGACAGGGGTTCGACAAACCTGCAAATTTGGCGCTACACGCCTCGAACGTCTACAATAACTGGGTGAAGCGCCGCGCCGGCGACAGAGGTTGAACTGGCATGGGGTTGAGTTCGGAAGAAATGCACGACATCTTCCGCCGCACGGACATTGTCCGGCGGCCAACGTACGGCATCATCAAGGGCTACCACGAGCTGCCGTACGTTTGCCTGGGCGCGGCATGCGAACAGGGATACCAGACCACCGAAGTCCGCGGGAAAGTCCATGTCTCCCCGCAGTTTGTGATCCGGCCACAGCACTATGCACCCACCTACGACGACGTTTTCGGCGAGGAAAACGTCGACGTGGCCCTGTCCGGCCGCGTGTTCGGCGTTCTCGGGTTCAGATCGCGGCCCGTCGAGTGCAAAAGCGAGCATCTCGAGGTCAGGCATCTCGAATCGGGCGTCGACGCCGCGCTGTCCGCGACGCTGGACGATCTCGAACGACACGAAGACATTACCACCGGCGTCATCATCACCCCTGACAGCCGCTACTATCTCATCTCCATTGAACGGTTCATTTCCACCATCCTGGAGGACGAATTCAACTGCTGACGGCGGCCCATCCGGCCGCGGGAGAATTAACGCAATGAAAACCGCCTACGAACTCGCGATGGAACGCCTCGAAAAAACCAGCGGCCCAACCCGCAAACTTACGGGCGAACAGAAGGCCCAGATCGCCGAGATCGAAAAGCTCTATGAGGCGAAGACGGCCGAACTGAGGCTCGCGTTCGAGGCGCGCATGCAAACCGCACAATCGCGGGAAGAATGGGATGCCATGCAGGCCGAGCTTGCCGGCAAAATCGCCTCACTCGAAGAACAACGCGAAAACGAAAAAGAAAAGGTCTGGAACGCCTGACGGCATGAGTAGCCGCTTATGAGGAAACGCATCCGGGGGTGGCGCGGCTGGCTCGCGGCCGTCGCGCTGTTGGCGGCGCTGCTTGTAAACATGTTCCTGATGTTCTTTCGTAGTGACGTGGTTTATTGTCCCCACGACGCGCAATGGATTATCTCTTCAGAAGATTTCCCGGCATTTTACCGAAACCTGCTCAAAACCGATCTCGCCAAAGCCGTCAACGACGAAGCACCCGAACACTACGCCGCATGGCAGTTGGCCGTCCGCCAGGATACCGGCATACGTCCCACACCCCTCCGCTGGCGTGTCTGGCTTGGGCGGCGTCTCTTCGCGGCGGTTTCGGAAAACGGCTGGGGTGCGTGCGTCCGGCCGGGCATGCTGTTGCGGGTTGCCGACACGCTGCGAGGCGTTGGCCACTGGAGGCCCGCCGTGCGCCAATTCGGCCCGTACTACTATGCCTGGCGCGGCGGCGCACTGATTTTCTCTTGCTCAGAAAAGTATGTGCTCAACGCGCTTAGAGCCCAACCATGTGATTCCCCTCTCGGCGGGCCATTTAGCGACGAGCTATGGGTCTATGAAACGCAGGCGGCACGTTTTGCTCTACGCATCAGGCCCTCACGCCACATTCATGTCTCGGGCTGGCTGGAAGGCGGCCAACTTGCCGCCAGGCAATCGCCGTTGGGACTCGACAGCCCGCCTGAGGACGCCGCAATTGCGTGGGCAGCCGCCTCCACTCCGAAGGATCTGCGCGTTTTGGCGGAAGCCGTTTGGAGGGCGCTCGACCGCCATGCGCGGGTCTCGGTGCGGCCTTGGTTCCAGGCACTTAAGGATCTAGCCCAAAAAGCGGTTTCGTCGTGGTCGCTCGATGCCCTCTCCCCGAATTGGGATCAGCAACTGACGGAATGTTCGCTGCTACTGTTCGATGTAGACGACTCAGAACCATTGCCCGTGCCCGAGATTGGGCTGGTGTTGCGATCCAATAAGGTCGCTGGCGGATCCCATCCCCTGGAGTCAATAACCAACTCGGGGCCGCGGCTCCCCTACGAATGGGACGGTCACCCCGGCATCGTCGCGCCGCGTGCCGGTGAGAAGGCCGCCATTTGCCTGACAAGCTCCGGCGCGGATTGGCTGGCCGCATCGCAAGAACCGGCTATGGCACGGCTGATTGCCATACTGCAACAGCCCACTCAGCAATGCCAGGTCGACAAAAGCAATGCGGTCGTTGCCGTCAACTGGACCAAGGCCGCGGCCCGCGCCCAGCCGTTGGCTCGAAAGGCCGCAGCGCTCGAATTATTCTCAGGACTAAACAGCACCGATCTGGAAAAACGTGTCGCGCCATTATTGCGGGCATTGGCACGGCAGGGATGCGCACATTTGCATTGGCGGCAGAACGACGGGCGGCTCGAATTCTCCGGGGCGTTGACGGGCGGGCCGGCCAAATGAACTTTCTCGCTCTCGCAATGCTGGCGGCCGCAATCGCGGCGGGAGATCCCGGTTCGCTTATCGGCAACGGCCGGCTCACCGCCGTGGCAGATGATTTCGGCGGGGTATCCGTATGCCGCTGGCCGGGGCCCGCCATGAACAACCAACTCGGCAGTGGCGGCCTGCGGTGGGGCATGGCAGAAGACGGCAAGATCTCGTGGGTCGGCGAGGATAAAAGCCAATCTGCTCCTCGCCCGGCATGGACGCCCGGTATCGCTATCGCCTCGGTCGTCTTGCCCACCGGCGCCGCCGCCGTCACGCAGACGTTTGTACCCCCGGAAGACGACGTCCTGGTTTCATACATCACGCTGGTCAACCTCGATCAGCCGCCCGACCTGGTCTGGCATGCCGATTTCTCGCCCAGTTCCATTCTCCTGCCGGAGTTGGCCCCAGTTCGCGAATTGGCGCCGCGCGATTTCGCCGCGTACGTCAAAGAAAACCGCATCTACCAGTTCCGGCCCAAAGGCCCCGGCTCAAAAGAATGGACCACAGCCTCTGCGGCCGAGTGGGAAGCGTTTGCAGAATCCGAAGGCGTCTGGGTCGTTATGGCAAGCCCGCACGCGGCCCGGGCATCCTGCGGCCTGGCAGGCGGCGACAAATCGGCCGCATCACGCTTCGCAAACAGCGCAACCGGCGATTGCGACGCCGCTCTCTTCCTGCGGCCGCTACCTGCCGTCGGCGGGTACGCAGCCACCGTTTTCGCCGCGTTTGGCCCCACGCGCGCCCAAGCCGAAGCCGCACTCGATCGCATCATGCAGACCGATCTCGACGCGTTATTCGCCCAGCCAACCGCATACTGGGCACCATTTGCCGAACCCCCAGTGCCACCGGGCGCGCCGAGTTACGCACGCATCCAAAAAGACCTCGCGATCCTCGGAATGGCCATCGACCGATCCACCGGCGCGTTCACTCGCAACCCCGCCGGCACCGACTGCTCCGCCCTGTGCTACACCCGCGATTGCGCCTGGGCGACCATGGCGCTCGATCTCGCCGGCCATGAGCAAGAAGCCGGGCACGTGCTCACATTCGTCGCCTCGACTGTGCGCAAAGAACAGCGCCGGGCCAAACCAATGGGTTCCCTGCCGATGGCCGTCTACGGCGACGGGACCGAAGCCCTGCCGCACCTCGCCCTCGATGCCGATGCACCCGCCTATGCACTCGGCGCCATGTGGAAACATGCCGTGGCCATCAAAGACGACACACAACGACGCGAGTTCCTTGAATCCGTCTGGCCGTCCGCCGCACTCATGGCCGATTTCCTCGCCGGGTGGACCGACAGCCGCAACCGCGAACCCCTCTACTCGTTCGACTGCCGCCAAGGCCGCGACCAGCAGGGACCGGACCGCCTGCTTACCACCTATATGGGCATTGACGCCGCGCTGCGTATCGCCCGCACAACCGGCCGGCCCGAACCCGCCGAGTGGGCGCGTCGAAAAGTCGAGCTCGACGCACTGATCCGGTTCCGACTCGTCGACCGCCAGACCATATCGTGGAAACCAGGGCCCATCCTGCCGTACTGGCACAAACTGATGGCGCAAGACTGGGCGCTCAAAGGGTCCCCCCTACCCTCCTGGGACTCCGCCGTCGAAGACCTCCTCAAATCCCCATCGACCGACCCCGCAGAAGCCGCCGTAACCGCCGCACTCGTCTGGCGCAACGACACAAACCGCGCCGCCGACCTCGCCGCCGCACTCGAAAAAGCCCGGGCCGTCCCGCCCGACCTCAACGCCCTAAGAGCCGCCCAACGTCTTATTGCGGATTTCGGATTTCGGATTCCGGATTAATCTTGTCTTTCAGCCTCAGCCCGTCAAATACCCCAAACCCTAAACCCCCTCATAAAAATGGCGCTGTCCCTTTCAGAACAGCGCCTTGCTTCCAAACCTTCTCAGCCGCAGCCGCACCCACAGCCGCCAAAACCGTACACCTTCTTCATGGCCGCAAGCGTCATGGGCGCGTAATCGCCCGCGTGACCGGCTTGGCCAAACGCCTTCATTCTTGCGAGATACACCTGGTACGCCGCGTCCCGCGCCGGCTTCAGGTAATCGCGCGGATCGAACTTCTGCGGCGACTCGAACAAGACCTTGCGGATTGCGCCCGTCATCGCCAGCCGGCTGTCGGTGTCGACGTTGACCTTCCGCACGCCATGCTTGATGCCGTCCTGGATCTGTTCGATCGGGATGCCGAACGTCCCCGGCATTTTCCCGCCGTACTGGTTGATGATATCCACCAACTCCTTGGGCACCGAACTTGAACCGTGCATCACCATGTGGCAATTCGGCATCCGCTTGTGAATCTCGTGAATCCGGTCCATCGCCAGCGCCGGCGGAAGTACCTCGCCTGTCTTCGGGTCTTTCCGGCCCGACTTATAGGCGCCGTGGCTCGTGCCGATCGCCACCGCAAGCGCGTCCAAACCCGTCGCCGCCACGAAATCTTCGGCCTGCTTCGGATCGGTCAGATGCTCGTTCACCTCATCCGTCGACAATCCCGCCCCGTGACCGTCTTCGATACCGCCCAGGCAACCCAGCTCGCCCTCGACCGTCACGCCCAGCGGATGCGCAAGATCCACCACCTGCTTCGTGATCGCCACGTTCGCCTCGTACGTGTTCGGCGTCTTCCCGTCTTCGGCCAGCGAACCGTCGATCATCACCGACGTGAACCCAAGCTCGATGGCCTGTTTGCACGTCTCCACACTGTTGCCGTGGTCGAGGTGCATCGCCATCGGGATCTCCGGATACTCTTCTTCCGCCGCCTGGATCAGCTTGCGCAGGTAAATCAGCTTGCTGTACTTCAGCGCGCCCCGGCTCGCCTGAATGATGGCGGGGCTATGCGTGTCATGGGCGGCCTGCATAATGGCCTGGATCTGTTCCATGTTATTCACATTGAACGCGCCAACGCCGTAGCCGCCTTTCGCGGCCTCATCGAGGATCTGACGCATCGGGACTAGAGGCATTGTGTACTCCTCGGGCCTTATGGCCTCTGCTTTTATTTACTGTGCTGATAGTGACACTGCTATCGCAGGGAATTTGCGAAGTATACCACCTCCGTTTTCAACGATGCAAAAACCCCAATCGGGGTGAAGGCGGGGTCGCGCTCCCGCGCGACCCCCCTCGATCCGTCCGATCCGTCCGATCCGTCCGATCGGCCTATTCCCCATCGCCTGCTACTCGACCCCAAGCTGCCCCACCGTCTCCTCGATAAACTCCCCCGTGATCTCCCGTGCATCCACCACGCTGTAAAACATCTTGGTCGAATCCGCAAACGCCTTCAGCGTCGCCAGGCAATCCCTTATCTCCCCTCGCGACACCCCCGGCACACGGTACTGCAACCCCAGCCGATCGAGCAGGTCCCTGGTCCAGTCCGGCCGGTTTTCCTGCAGCCGCGTCATGCAAATCAGCCCAAGCGCCACCAGGTCCGCATGAACAAAATGACGCTTCGTCATGTGCTCGAGGTTATACGCCACCAGGTGCTCCGAACCTTCCTCCGGCCGGCTGTTGCCCAGCCGCGCACACATCTCCACCTCACGCCGGTACAAGTCCACGATCAAATCGATCCCCTTCGGCGTCACGTCATACACCTCCGCCGCCCCCCGATCCAATTCGGCCAGGCACGCCGCCGCCTCGTCCGCGATCTGTGCGTCATACAACTCGCCCCGGTCCGCCGCCGCCAGCTTCCAATCATAAAGCGCCGTATGAATGCTCGCGATATCCGCCGCACCGCCACGGTTCAGGTGCTTCGGCGCTTTCCGGATCAGGTCGTGGTCAACCAACAGTTCCTCCGGGAAGATATCGCCAACGTACCGCACCGTGTTGTCCACCCGAACCCCCACCATATTCGTCAGCGGCGCGTCCACCGACACAATGGTCGGAACCAGCACCATCCGTTTCCCCCGTTTCCACGCCAGGTACTTCGCCGTGTCGCAGCACGACCCCCCGCCAACTCCAACCACCACGTCAAACGCCGGCGCCGTCGCCTCCAGCCGCTCGACCGTCTCCAAGTCCATGTCCGTCACCATGTGCACGTGCTCCGGCGACCACCGGAGCTGCTCCTGCAACAGCCCCCATGGTATCTCCATCGTCGCCACAAAAACTTTCCCCGGCAAGTCCTTCAGCTTGCGGACCACCCCCGAACCCGATTCAATCCTCGGCGCCCTATACATCTCAGCCCTCCCGCCTTATTCTTACTTCTCTCCATCTTCAATCGACAATCAGCAATCGACAATCACGAATTTCCCCGGTCTCATTTGTCCTTTGTAATTTGTCCTTTGTAATTTGTCCTTTGTAATTTGTCCTTTGTAATTTGTCCTTTGTAATTTGTCCTTTGTAATTTGTCCTTTGTAATTTGTCCTTTGTCCTTTCTTCCCGCCGGCCACCGTTCACCGGCCACCGGCCACCGGACGCCTCAGCGAATACGCCATCGGCCCGCCGCCGCTCACCGGACATTCGTCAACAAGCACAAACCCAAACCGCTCATAGAACCCCACGTTCGACTTCTTGTGCGTCACCACAAAGCTGGCAACCCCCTCCCTGTCCGCCAACTCCAATCCCGTCGCGATAAGCCTCCCGCCCACGCCCGACCCCTGCCGCGACGGGTCCACACCAAGCACGTCCAGCACCCAATACGGCTCCCGCCGCATCAACGCCGCCTGATGGTTCACCCCCTCCCTGAAAATGCCCCACGCCCGCAACATCCACCGGAAACCCAAGTCCAACGGCATACGCCAATAACCCGCCCGCAACATCCGACCCAACGGCACCTCAAACTTCCCCGGCGGAAACCACAGTGCCGCCCCCGTTATCCCGCCCCCGTCGTCCACCGCCACCCACGAGGCGCCCAGCGGCGCCAATACGCTCGCCCAATGCTCGATCGCCCACGCCGTTGTCCGCGGCCGCGCCGCCGGGTCCGGCGTCAAAAACGACCACATCGGGTCATCCTGAAACGCTCGCGCCAACATCCGCGACGTCTCCCCATACCGATCCGGCCGAAGCGGTACTATCTCCATAAACCCCTCCACACACACGCTAACCAAAAACAATCAACCCCTTCAACCTCCTCGCTTGCGTCTTTTTTTCATCCTTCCTCCTTCCTCCTTTCCATCTGTCCCATTATTTGACATGCCTTTTTACCTGATCCAATATGGCATTGGTGCCAGGGAGACTTACAATGACCCGTAATTCCATCGTTCTTCTTGCGATTCCCGTAATCGCCATGGTTTTCTGCACGGCCCTTCACGCGGAGGATTCCACATTGGACGCAAAGCATGTGCGAGTCTATTACGAGCCGGGCCGGTTCGGCGGCTGGCCCGCCAACCACGGCATGTGGATCTGGGGCAACGAAATCCTGGTCGGGTTCAGCCGCGGCTGGTATAAAAACCTCGGGCCCGAACGCCACGCCATCGACCGCGAGCGGCCCGAGGAACATTTACTCGCCCGCAGTCTCGACGGCGGCGAAACATGGACCATCGAGAACCCCGCCGAGAAAGGCTATCTCATACCCGAAGGCAAGAGCCTGCACGGCATCGAGTTGCCAGGCGTCGCCATCAAACCGCTCGCCGACTGCCCCGGCGGCATCAACTTCACCCACCCGGATTTTGCCATGACGATCCGCATGAACAACGTCGACGGCGGCCAGTCGCGCTTCTACTACTCGTACGACCGGGGCAAAAACTGGGCAGGCCCGTTCCGATTCCCCGACCTTGGCACTCGAGGCGTCTCCGCGCGCACCGACTACATCGTCGACGGCCCCGCCGAATGCACCGTGTTCCTCACCGCCGCGAAAAGCAACGGCGAAGAAGGCCGGCCGTTCTGCGCACGCACAACCGACGGCGGCGCCACGTGGGCCTTCCTTTCGTGGATCGGCCCCGAACACGACGGGTTCGCCATCATGCCGTCGACGGTCCGCCTGTCCGCCAACGAACTGTACACGGTCGTTCGCCGCCGCGAAGGGCCGAAACGGTGGCAACTCGCCTACCTCTCCGAAGACAACGGCCAATCCTGGCGCCCGATGCCCGACCCGGTCGACACGCTCGGCGAAGGCAACCCGCCAAGCCTCATCAAGCTCGAGGACGGCCGCCTCTGCCTGACGTACGGCTACCGGGCCAAACCGTTCAGCATCTGCGCCAAGATCTCCTCCGACAACGGCAAGTCGTGGAGCAACGAGATCGTCTTGCGCAACGACGGCATCGACCGCGATATCGGCTACTGCCGGAGCGTCCAGCGGCCCGACGGCAAGGTCGTCACCACCTACTACATCTCCGACCCGCAAACCAAGCCAGACCGGTACATCGGCGCTACCATATGGAGCCCGCCGCCACCGCCATGAACGTCCAGTGCGAACTGTGCCCGAAAGCCTGCATAATCGCCCCCGGGCAGAGCGGCGAATGCCGGATTCGCGTCAACATCGACGGCACGCTCGCCGCCGTCACGTACGGCCACCCGTGCTCGGTGCATGTCGACCCCGTCGAGAAGAAGCCCATGTACCATTTCCTTCCGGGCACGGGCATCCTGTCGCTGGCCACGGTCGGGTGCAATCTCCACTGCAAGAACTGCCAGAACTGGGAGATCTCGCAGGAAAACCCCGAGAACGTCCGCGCCGCCGAACTTCCGCCCGAGAAGATCCCGGCGCTGGCCGTCGAGTACGGCTGCTCGTCCGTTGCCTACACCTACAGCGAGCCGCTGGCCTGGTACGAGTACACGCTCGACGGCTGCATCCGCGCCCGCGAAGCAAGGCTGCGCAACGTCATCGTCACCGCCGGCTACGCCAACCGGCCGCCGCTCGAGAAACTGTTCAAATACGTCGACGGCGCGAACATCGACATCAAAGCCATGTCCGACCAGTTCTACCGGGACGTGTGCGGCGCCACGCTCAAACCCGTGCTCAACGCGTGCGTCCTCGCCAAATCCGCCGGCGTCTGGGTCGAACTCACCAACCTCGTCATCCCAACACTCAATGATTCGGACGACGACCTTAAGAAACTCGCCCAATGGATCGTTGAAAACATGGGAAACGACACCCCGCTCCATTTCTCGAGGTTCTTCCCGCAGTACAAAATGCGGAACCTGCCCGAAACGCCCGCAGACACGCTCGATCGCGCCAAACAAATCGCCATCGCCGAAGGCATACAACACGTCTACGTCGGCAACCTCGCCCGGCCCGAAGGCAACAACACCTACTGCCCGTCTTGTAACCGGCTCGTCGTCGAGCGCCGCGGGTTCGCCGTCATCCGCAACGAAATCACCGCGGGCAAATGCCCCGCCTGCGGAACGGAGATCAAAGGCATATGGATCTGACCCGCAGACATTTCATCCGCAACGTGTTCCTCCTTCTCGCGCCCATCATCATCGCGCCACGCAAATGGACCCGCGCCATCCGCGCCCGCATCTACCCCGGCCCCGTCGGCCCCCTCGACCCCGCCCAAATCCGCCATCCCGCCAAATGGGCCGGCTGAAGCACTGCCACTTATTCATTCGTCCCATACGTCTCATACGTCCCATACGACCCATTCTCTCTGCAATCTCCCCCGTTTGACTCCGTCCCGCGCTCCGGCAATACTGAAACAGGCTCCGGAGAAGTGAACCTTGGCGCAGCTTGTGGCGTATACACACGAGACACCCGACGCGGTGCTGGTCGATCGCGCTCGATCGGGCGACGCGGACGCATTCGCCGCGCTAGTGCGCCGGTACGAGCGGCCGCTGTACGCTTACGCCCGGCGCATGCTACGTTCCGCCGACGAGGCCGAGGACGTGTTCCAGGAGACGTTCCTGCGCGTCCATCTCCACTTGGACCGGTTCCGCGAGGGCGCGCCGTTCCGGCCGTGGCTCTACCAGATCGCCACGAACCTCTGCCGAGACCGGCAGAGGTGGTGGCGCAGGCGTCCCCAGGTGTCGCTGGACTCGGCGCGCGGCGGCCAACCCGATGCGCCGACGTACGCCGACACGCTGGCGGCGCCGGACCCGGGGCCGGATCGGCTGGCGCGCGAGGCGGAAGCGGCGGAGCGGCTCGAGAACGCGGTGGCTCGCCTGCCGGTGAAACAGCGTGCGGTGTTTTTGATGGCCCGATACGACGGGCTGTCCTACGATGAGATTTCGAAAATCTTGAGTATCCCCGTGGGTACGGTAAAATCCCGGATGAACACGGCGGTCAACAGCCTGCTCGCGGCGATCCAGGAGACGGACTGATGGACGGGCAAAACATACAATGCGCGGACGTGCGCGCCGGCCTGCGCGACTATGTCCTCGAGCGGCGCGCGGATCTCGAAGCCCATTTCGCGGCGTGCCCCGCGTGCCGCGAGGCGCTCGAAGCCGAACGCGCCACGATCGCCCGTCTCGACATGTTGCCGCAGGTCGAGCCGCCGGAAGGACTCGCCAAAGAAACGCTCCGGCGTATCGCAGAGACCCAACGCGAGGCCGAACGCGAAGCCGAGGAAAGAAGGCGCAAGCGGGTTCCGCGGCTAGTTTCCGCGGTGGCGTCGGTATGTCTTGTCGCGGTTTGCGTGGCCATCCTTCTGCCGGCCCTGGCGCGGTCCCGCGAATCTGCCAGGCGGAGTTCGAGCGCCAACAATCTCAAGCAGATGGGGCTGGTGTTCAAGATGTACGCCAACGAGTCGCCCGGCAGCCAATTTCCGCCAATGGCGCCGTATCCCGACCTGTGTGTATTCGACCTGCGCACGGTTTATCCGGAATTCTTGTCCGATCCTTCCGTGCTTGTCAGCCCAAAGCTGCCCAAGGCTGAACAATTGGTGGCGAAGTTGCGCGAGGCGTTCGCCAAAACCCCGCCCGATTGGGACCTCGCCCACCGTATCGTCGCGCAAAGCTACGTCTACACGGGCTACGCTATCAAAGAAGATTCGGAACTGGGCACATTCCGGGAAGCTCGCGTACGCCTGCACGACAAGGACCTTGAGGTCACCGGCCGGGCTCTGTTCCGCCTGCGCGAAGGCGTCGAACGGTTCTGGATCACCGACATCAACAACCCCGCCGCGGACGCCGTAGGGCAATCCGGAATCCCCGTTCTCATGGAGAATCCTTCCACGCGCAAGGACGGAATTAACGTCCTCTACATGGACGGCCACGTCGAGTTCGTGCCCAACGGCGAAAAGTTTCCCGCCACAAAAGCGTTCCGGGAAGCGTTTCCGTTGCCGCCGCTGAAAAAATGAACCTTCCCCGATTTCGGGCGTAATAGCCGGTGACGCCGTTGACGGCGCAACCGGAGATTTGCCATGAGACTCGCCCGCCTGTCCTTGCTCTTTCTGCTCGTAAGTGCCTGCGCATTCGCAGAAGATAAGCCCGCCGCGGCCGCGCCGCCACGGCCCGCTCCCAACCTGCTTATCCCCGACCTGCCCAGCGCCAATATGTATTTGTCGTGGGACGATTTCTGCCGGATCCTCGATATGCTGGCGGCGGCGCGCATCGAGGAAAAGCCCGCGCCCGAACCCGAGCCGCCCGTGGCATGGAGCCTGGTTGCCGCCGACTATGTGGCCGAGGCCAACGCGGCCAGTGTCAAAATCCAGGCCGACATTCAACTCAAGGTGTGGAAGAAGGGCTGGATGCAAGCCCCTGTAGTCGGCGAGTCCGTTGCGCTCGAATCGGCCGAGGTGGACGGCAAACCGTTTGCCCTTCTGTCCAAGGAAGGTTGGCTGGCCGTGATGCTCGACACGCCCGGCGACCACACGGTCCGCCTCGTGTTTCACGTGCCCGCACAACAGGCCGAAGGCGTCGGGTCGTTCGCGTTCAAGTGCGCGCGCACGCCGATCACGCGCATGAAGTTGCACGTCGACACGCGCGGCGTCGAGTTTAGCGCGAACGCCGACACACGGTTCCGGAACGACAGTGAGGGGACGTCGGCGGACCTGGTGTTCCATGGGACCGAGGAGATTAACGTGTCATGGCGTTTACCCGCGGAAGCCCTGCCCGCGGCCCCGCCCAAAGAGCCGCCGCGAATCACCTGCCTGGCCTCGACGCTCGCCACCGTCACTGAAACCCATATCGCATGCCACACCACGCTCCAATATGACATACTCCGCGGCGAGACTGCCGGATTCAACCTCGCCCTGCCGCTGGGCGTCAACCTGCTGCGCGTTGAAGGCAACGGCATCGGGTGGAATGCCACCGAGGACGGCGCCCGGCAGAATGTGTCCGTTGGCGTCAACCACGCCATCACCGATCATTTCACGCTCACGCTCGACTATGAAGTTCCGGTTGCCGAAGGCGCGGCCGCCGTCACCGTCCCGCGGCTCGACGCGCTCGAAGTCGCACGGTACAGCGGCTTCATCGCGCTGGCCACGCGCGGCAACGTCGAGATTGATTTGGGACCCGAATCCGAAGGCGTCCAGCGCATCGACACCTCCGACCTGCCCGCCGGGCTCGAGATGCAGTCGCCCGAGCCCATCCTCCACGCGTTCCGCCACAACGAACCCGAGTATCTGCTCGCACTCACCTACAGGAAACTCGCCGAAGTACCCGTGCGAATCGCCGGCATCGAAACCGCCAGCGTCACCTCGATGCTCACCGACGAAGGCGTGCTGGTCACCCGCGCCGCCTACCAGGTGCGCAACAACCTCAAGAAATTCCTCCGGGTTAACCTCGGCCCCGGCGCAGAAGTCTGGGGTGCGCAAGTGGCCGGCATGCCGGTGCGGCCCGCCAGGGACAACGCCATCTCCGGCGATCCGGATCTCGCCGTAAAGCCGGCGGCGGCCGAAGTGGTTCTCATCCCGTTGCGCAAATCCAGCGAAGCCGGCGGCAGGCTGTTCGATGTCGAGATCGTTTACGCGCGGCGGCTGGACTCCAAGAAACTCTGGGAAACCCCGCTCGAAGTCGTCGCGCCCGCCACAGACCTCCTTGCCGACCGCCTGCAATGGGACATCTACCTCCCCGAAACCCGCCACATCTATCACGCCGCGGGCGATCTCAAGCCGGTCAAGGCTCGAAGCATTGTTGCGAGTGCCGCGGGCCGCGTCCTGCAACCGGCCGGATGGGAGCGGCGGCCGGAAACCATATACCGGATGCGGGAAGGTATCGAGCGGTACTTCATCAAAGACATCAACAACCCCGCTGCCGTTGCCGCCGGGACCGGCACGCCACGCTACGACGGCGCAAAGAACAAGGAAGCCGCCGAACGCCTTGCCCCGCTGGCCCCCATCGATACGCGCGTGGCCGGCGTGCTCCCGATCCCCGTCAGCTTCCCGCTCGCGGGCACGCGGCAAGCGTTCGAACGCCTGCTCGTGCCGCAGGATACGCCGCTCAAGATGACGTTCCATACGGCCAACGCGAAGCTGGTTGCGACGGTATGCAAGGGCTTATGGCTGATTCCGATCCTGGCCGGGCTGCTTGGCGGGGTGGCCCTGCGCAGGGCCATGCGCGGCCTCAGGATCGGCGCGGTCCATCTGACCGTGTTTGTTGCGATGTCGGCGGCGGTTGCCGTGGCCGCCCTCGCAACCGGCGCCACCGGCCGGATGCTGGCGCTCTACGTTATAGCCGCGGCCGCACTGCCCGCGGCTCGACTCGCCAAACCGCGCCTCGCAAGACTCCTACGCAGCCCGGCGCCACTGAACGAACCGGAGGAACGCTGACATGCGCGTCCGCGTCTCATGGAAAGAATGGGTGGCAATCCTGGCGTTGCTGGGCGTGGCAGCCGTCATCATCCTGCCCGCCCTCAGCCGCGCCAGGGAAAGCGCCCGCCGGGCGTCCTGCGCCAACAACCTCAAACAACTCGGCCTGGTCTTCAAAATGTTCGCCAACGAACACAAGGGCCTGTTCCCGCCCCTCAGCCCGAACCCCGGCAACTGGATCATGGACGTCAACACCGTGTTTCCCGAGTACGTATCCGACCTCCACATCTTTATCTGCCCCGACAGCCCGTTCGCCTACGACGATACCTTCACGCTCCGCAGGACGTTCGACCACCCCGGCGCGAATGCCGGCGACATGCACCCCGACTGCGTCTCGTCCCTCTTCTACACCTACACCGGTTACACCCTCCTCAGCGACGAGCAGGCGCTGGCCCTCTACGAGGCGTTCGAGCAAGGCTGCGGCGAGTTTGACCAGGCCGGCAACGTCGATGCCGCGGTCCCCGTATGGCCCGGCAGCGGCCGAACCAACGGCTACGGGCCCGAAGGCATTCCCGTCATGTGGGACCGGATTCCGCCAACCGACCCCGAGTTTTCCCACACGCCCTGCGGCGCAAACATCCTCCACCACAACGGCAGCGTCCAGTTCGTCCCCTACTCGCCGTACAACACCTCCAACAACTTTCCCGTAACCCGCCTCACCGCACTCACGTTCGGCAGTTCCATCCCCACCCTCTCCGGCGACTGCTACTGATGAAGAAAGAACACAGTGCCCGTCTGGGACGCCCCCCGGCAGTTGTGGGGGGTGTCCCATTTTTGCCCAGTATAAGAAGCTGAGTCAGTCTCAACATTGGGACACCCCCCACAACTGAGGCTGTCTCAGATTTACCGTAAAAGCCCAGATGAAGCGCAAAGAACTCCGGAGGAGTTCGATAACTGTCAGCGCATCGCGGCAGAGCCGCAACCAAACCAGTTGCACGAGCCTTTGGATTCAACGCGGTGGGGTCGCGCTCCCGCGCGACCGGGCGGCGGCGGAGGTCGAGGCGCACATATGCCTTGGGTTTTCTTGCTCGAGACTGCGGTCGAGCGGGAGCTCGACCCCACCGCGTTGCTCAATAAGATTTACGAAAGAATTTCCACGATTTTGATCATTAAGAACCCAGGGTTGCTCCTGACCCGTTAGGGTCTGGAGCTACCCTGGGTAAGCAGTCCTCCGTTTATACCCCGGAAGGGGTTAGACAAGAAAGGTTTGTCGAACCCTCAGGGGGTTCTTTCTCGTATGGCACGGCACCCAGGATAGCGCCCACCCCTCCGGGGTAGACGCAATCCTGGGCTGACGGTTGTCCCACCCCTGCCGGGGTGAAAGAGTGGAGACTGGAATTCTGAGACAGCCACAACTGCCGGGGGACGTCCCAGACGGCCCGAGTCATTTGTTTATCTGCGCAAACAAAACAACGTAATTCTTCCCATAAGCCTTGGCGCAAGCCGGACACGTCGTGTAACAAAAATAGATCTTCCTCAACCGCTTGCCCTTTTCCCCCACATACGCCTCCATCTCCTTCGCCCACTTCCCGGCATTCTTGTAAGGACCTTCAAACACCCGCGTCAAGAACGTCCCCGAAATCGTCGCCATCTCCGCACCCGCCACCTCTTTCGCCACGTCAATATAAATGTCGCAGCCCCAAAGAGACTTCTCGTCACACAACATCAACGGCTCAGCCGCCTCAGCCTGCGCGTTCTGGATCAGTTCCAGATTCTTAACCACCTTCTTGCCCATGTTTATCGGAATATGGAACAGACTTGTAACGTGATCCTTAACAAAAACCTTCTTATCCCACGTCACTTCCCTCTCCTCCCAGGACGCAGGATCAAACCGCTTGCAACAACCGGTTTCTTTAATTTGTGTTTCCATGGTTTTTTATCCGTAAACCCAATTAAGTATATAAGTAAGAGGAACCTACAAACAAGCAAGAACGGCAATGTTGTCTTGAGACCTCCTCTGCGAAATAGATGGCTGTCCCTGCTTTCCCTCGGTTTCCCTCGTTCTCGTATGGAAATCTCTTACATACGTTATCTCAAGAAATTCTTGTTGTTTTGTAGTTTCCAATCCCTAAGGTATTACTGCGATGACTTGGAAACGGGAAGAAGATAGTCATCGATAAGCAACTTCTGTATGCCCTTTCTGAGCGTCCAGTAGTATTTGTTATGACGTAGTTCGATGTGGATGTGCCAGTACATTCTATCCTCTCGCTGGGTTGTCCAAGTATCATTTAGGTGGGGCTCCAAGACGGAAAAGGGTATCAGGAAAATAACGTTTTCCGAACCACATCCAAGGGCTAGTTTGGCTTCTGGGGATTGCTTCAAGAAATCCCTCTGATGAGGATGGAATGCAAACCAGAAGGCACGAGCTTTTGACGTGCCGTGGGCTTTGGAGACGGCTACCACAACCCGCAGGTTAGTGTCTGGGGCGGTATAAGAAGTTCGAGACTCTTTCACTAACGGGGAACCAAGGAATTGTTGGATTCGCTCAACACATTTTTTGTGAAAGTTGACAGGGATGAATTTCTTGGGGTGTGCGAGAGGCTCTGGATGGAGCAGAGCATCTTCACTCTCTGGTGTGGCCTCATCTGCCGTGGCAACTTCTTCAGCGGTAATGAAAACAAGGTCGATGATTCCGTCAACTTTCGTGAACTCTTTTGGAACGAGAATGTCGGATATCTGAGAGACTGTCTTCGGGTCTTCTAGCGTTTCCTTGACCTTCATAAGACGAATAAGAGCATCGATACTTATGAGGCGCATATCCCATGCATACTGGGAGCCACGAATCTGAGCTTCTAGGCCGCCCGTGTCTTTTCGGCCTACGATGAGGAGGAGTGAAGTCTCTTCAAGTGTTATCAGCCCATCTCTTGCCAGGATTCTGCGGTATTCAGCAATTGTGTCCAAATCAATGGCATATGCGTCGGTTGTCTTGACCTCGATTACGATTTTACGTCCGTTCTTGAGCGTCCAAAGTCCGTCATGTCCTGAGACGCCTCTCTTACCCCTGTAGAGTCCTTCCGTGACAACGAAACCGAGTCTGCGGCCTATTTCGTTGACAATATCCTGGAGGGCCAGGCCGCTTTGGTCAAAGTGGTTACCCAGGCATTGTTGTGCGTATTCAGAGAGTTTTTCGGAAGGGACTATCCGAAGGAAGTCGCGGAATTCCCTGCTTGCGGTACTGTCATTCGTGAGTCTTCCGTCTCCGGAGATAGCAATTATCTGCTGGAGTTTCTTTTCATCCAATTCCGCTTTGTTGGTTTTCCACAGGTCGATGAGAGCCATCTGTTCATTACCCCAGGTTCGCCCATCATGGTAGATGATATGGGAAACTCATTCAAGGGCACTCAGGCCTAATGAGTATCCTGTAGAATTCCGTTGGTTCTTTCTTTACAAAGAAAGAACGCTCTTTATCTTTGACCTCTCCTTGGGGGATGTTCCCCCTTTTTGGGGAGCGCCCATCAATAGAACAACTGGCCGGTCAGGTACCAGGTCCACCAACTACTTTCCTTGCCCCCTGTTGCCCAGCCCCGTCTTTATTGGTCAAAACTCGATCTGGACCAGTTGTATTGCTTATTGGGGTAAAAATGTTACCTCTGCTCATGCGTCTCGGGAAAACGCGTAGCGGTATGACTACCCAGACAATACGTTTGTCTGGCCGGGCAGGGCCATGTACGACTTGACCAATTCGGTCGCGGTTTCGCAGATAGGCCGCAACTGGTTCTGGTCTATCTTGTCGAGCGTGTCATGTTCGTCCAGCAGGTAGTAGGGGCAGCCGATCCATGAGACCACCGGCATGTTCCCGGCAAGCATATACTTGAGGGCGTCGGACGTGGGGCCTGGACCAAAGAAATCCGCGGGGATGGCGGCCACGTGCGGCACGGGCTTCGTCTCGAGTGCGCGGCGAACAACCGCGATGTTCCGGGGTTCGGGCGTCGTGAACATGACCGTGAACGCGAGACGGCCGGTCGGCGCATACCCGCTTTCCGTGCCTTCCACCTCTTTTGCGGCGAGGTGTTCGAGCGTGATCACCACGCACGTGCGTTGGAGGAGGTCCGTGTGCGCCGCGGCGAACCTTTCCGCGCCGATCGAGCCGTAGAAGTGACCCGCGTCCAGCACGAACACCAGCGTTTTCGGGCGGTGTTCCCGTGGGACGTGCGACCATGCCCACGCTTGCCCCAGGACCTGCGCCGCGCCGGACCCGTCCTCGGTCGCGCCCTGAAAGGGGCTGTCGTGGTGCGAGGTCACGAGGATGACGTCGTCCGAGCAGCCCGGCAAAACGCCCCACACGTTATGCGTGACGCCCTTCTCCATCGTCCCCTCCAGGCGCAGCGTGGCATCTATGCCCGCGCGGGCCGCCCACCGCAGGTGATGCCCGTCCTGTTTGCCGATCCACAGGCCGGGCATAGGCTTCATGATGCCGTCGTACGGGCCGTAGTGGGAGTTGGTTCCGCCGGGCTGATCGCGCAGGATTAGGCATATGGCGCGCGCGCCGCGATGACGGCATTGCCAATACACGTCGCGGGCGGGCGCGCTGTTCTCGTCGTCGCCGCCAAGGAAATTCTGCCGCGCGAAGTTCAGGTACTGTCCGGAGCGCAAGCCGATGGAGCGGTCGGGATCGGAAAGGCAATACTGCGCCCGCAGCACGCGCATCAGGAAGCCGACGGGGAGGTATGGAAACGGCACGTCGGCCACCGCGATCTTGTTCCGTACGTCCACGCCTGCAAAATCCCGGTCCGTGCCCGTGCCCACATAGACGAGCGGCGCCGTTTCACCGTCGGGGCCCGTGAACGCCGTGTTCACGACGTAAAAGCTGGGAATGGTCTCTCCACCAACGGTGAGCGACCACCTGTCGGCGCCCCAGACGGTGATCGGAATCGGCTCGACCGCAACGTTGTCCAGGCCGAGGGCTCGCAGTTGATCGGCGACCCATGCTTCGGCGCGATGGCCTTCAGGTGTGCCGGGACGACGATGCGGCGTGGCGCATAGGTCCGCAATCCATTGGAAGATGGTGGCGGCATCGGGGAGCGGCACATCTCCTTCGTAGCGCGGCAAAGTCGCTGCCAAGCGTTTCGCCTCCCGGCGCATGCGCGCGATTTCCCCGATCCGCCAGACCACCCGCAGGGTATCGCTCGTTTTCGTGGTGACCTGGCTTTCGAAGCTCTCCACGGTGCTACTTCTCCTTAGCCGCGCCTTCCGTTAACGAGGTGACGGCGGAATGCATCAGCGGCCCCAGTTGATCGCCAAAGAACTGGCTCCATTATAGCATCGTAATACCCCATGCGCAGACACATCCGTACGGCAACAGCCATTGTTGCGTTATGGAAGGCCCCGCGCAGATCTGCACCAGACCGCTTTGGTTTCGGTAGGGGTGGCGTGTCAACCACTTTTCGCGAAGACTTCTCACGAGCCTCCATGGCGTCAAGCCTGTCTGGAAGCAGACCTGCCAAGAAGTAGTCCCGCCAGCGCCGCCAGCAGGGTGAGCGCGTTTTTCGGCAATCTTCTTCTCGTCCGGCGGGACGTATTGGAACTGGGCGGCAGGTGCCGTAGCCGGGGGTGCGGGCGCACGAGCGCAGCGATGTGCAACCAAACCCCCGGAAAACGGCCCCCTCTTATGAAGCCCCGCAGGGGCGTAGGAATCCTTGGCTCAGAACCGTCCTGCGCCCCTGCGGGGTTCTTGCCACCGACCACCGGCCACAACCATCCTGCGCCCCTGCGGGGCTTTTACTTCTTGGCAGGTTACCGGGGGTTTGGTCGTTCCTCCCGCACCCCCGGCTACGGTACCCAACGCCCCTGTCGGGGCTCAAGACGCACCGGCGCCCTGGCCGGAAAAACCATCCAAGATGCGCCACCAGTTCCATCCCGTAAAAAAATCTTCTTTGTGCTCTTTGTGCTCTCTGTGGCAAAAGATTCGCAGTTTAATTATTAAACGCATATAGTTTGTCAATCAAATCCCCCTTGTTTCACCAAATTTCCCCCTCAAATCCCGGTCCGCTTGCCCCAAAAAGAGCACCAACTTACCCATATATATGGGAGAGGTTGGAGACAACGGTCAGAGCGCCGGTTGGGTCTTCCTACGGTCTACGGTCTACAGTCTTGCGACGGCACGTCGTTTTAGGGATTCGTCGGCGAATACGCCGAGCAGGATAGCGCCGCCGATGACGACGTATTCGAGTTGGGACGGTATTTCGAGGATGTTGACGAGGTTTTTGAGTACGACGATGAGTGATGCGCCAACGACGACTCCGGCAATGTTTCCGGTGCCGCCGCGGAGGGAGCAACCGCCGAGTACGACGCCGGCGATTGCGTAGAGTTCGTAGAAGCTGCCGAAGTCGGTGGGCCCGATGGAGTTGACGTTGAACGCGATGAGGAGTCCGCCGACGCCGGTGAGCAGGCTGCATAGTGTGTATGCGACGATTTTTGCGCGGCCTACGTTGATGCCGCTGAATTTTGCGGCGTCTTCGTTAGCGCCGATGGCGAAGAGGTGGCGTCCGTTAGGCGTGAAGTGGAGGTATGCGCCGACGAGTACGGCGAAGAACAGCATCGTGACGAACGGTACGGATACCATGCTCATTCCGGTGTTGGGTATAAACCCGCCGCCAAGCCATTTGAGTGTGGGGAATTCGAGCGGGCCGCCGAACCCGCGGGTGGTGTCGACGGTGATGAGGCGTGCGACGCCGCGGTAGAAGAACAGGCCGCAGAGGGTGACGACGAAGGGTTGCATCCGGGCTTTTGAGACGAGCGTGCCGTGCCATGCGCCGATCGCGGCGCAGAGGGCGAGGCCGACGGGTATCGCTGCGGCGGGCGGCCAGCCGTGGTCGCGCATGAGGATGCTGGTGACGATGGCTACAAGCGCGACGACGCTGCCGACGGACAGGTCGATGCCGCCGGTGATGATGACGAACGATTGGGCGAGGCTGAGTATGCCGAACAGGCCTATCCACGGGAGCAAGTTGCGGATGTTCTGCGGGGTGAGGAAGCGGACGGTGTCGTGGGCGTATTTTTCCCAGACGCAGACGGCGCCTACCAGCACCACCAGCAGGGCCAGGAGGCCGAGGACTTTTTTGAACTTCGCCACGAACTATCTCCGCTCAGAATTCGGGGCCGCGAAAAGCGGGGACAGTCAGTCACCCGTTTTCTTCCGCTCAACCGGGGCCGCGAAAAGCGGGGACAGTCCCCGTTTTTCGCCCGTTTTTCGCTATGCTTTTCCGGTCATTTGTTTGAGTTGGGTCCAGAATTCGTCGACGTTATCGCGGGTGATGGTTTTTACGGGGACGATGATCTGCTTGTTTTCGGGGACGCCGGATTTGTCGCCGGCCGCGAGTGCCACGAGGAGTTTGACGGATTCGTAGCCGAACATGAACGGTTGCTGGACGATGGTGCCGTCGATATGGCCGTCCTTGACGCCTTGGAGGGTCTCTTCTTCTTCGTCAAAGCAGACGATCTTGACTTGGCCGAGTTTGCCGGATGCACGGACGCCGTTGAGTATGGCGGGTCCGTTGTAGCTCCAGAGGCCGACGAGGCATGCTAGGTCGGGGTTGGACACGAGCGCGTCTTGTGCGTTGGCCTTTGCTTTGACGCGGTCGGTTTCGTCGGTTCGGGTGTCGGCGATTTCGATGCCGGAGCCGGCGAGTGTGTCTTCGATTCCTTTTTTGCGGTCGGTTGCGTTTTGGGCGTCGAGCGTACCGACAAACAGCATGATTTTGCCGCCGTTGGGCAGCGATTTTTTGATGAGATCGCCCGCGGCGACGCCGGCCTGGTAGTTGTCGGTGCCGATGTAGCAGGTCCGGTTGCTCGATGGCGCGTCAGAATCTTGTGTGACGAGGTTCACGGCTGCGGCGGTCCGGTTGAGCATTTCGGTCTGGTTTGCGGGGTCTTTCGGGCTGATGGCGATGCCGGACACGCCGACGGTGATCAGGTCCTGTACGATGTTTTGCTGTTCCTGCGCGGTGCCGGTGGCGGGGATGCGGAACAGGACTTCGCAACCGAGTTCGCGGGCGGCTTTTTCCGTGCCGGCCTTGGCGATTTTCCAGAAGTCGGATGCGTTGTTCGTGACAAAGGCCACCTTGACGGTTTTTACGGGGGCTGTACCATCAGGTTCGGGCGTCCCGCCGCCTCCGCAACCCGCAACGACTACGGCGATGGCGAGGACGATTAATGTAGCGTGTTTCATTTTTTGAATAATCTCCGGTTGCGAAAAGCGTGCTGGCAGCGAAAAGCGGGGACAGCCACCCTTTTTTTAAACTGCCAAAAAAGGGGTGGCAGTCCCCGTTTTTCGCGTGTCATTTTTTGATAATCTCCGGTTGGGGTTTGGTGAGCCTGTCCTGTTCGGGTTCGGAAGGGATCAGCGCGCTCCGTTGTGGCCGCGGGTGTTTTTTGGCGTAGCACTCGCGCTCGCCGTCCCAGTAAATGACCTTGTCTTGGCGGTAGGCATCCACGCTCATTCGGATGCCGCACATGGCCCGGTATGAGGTCTCCGCGTCCAGATGTACGGGCACGCGTGTGCGCATGCACTCGAGAAACTTCTCCATGTGACCGAGCCGGGGTTCCCGCGGAATCACTATCTCTTCGGCCCCGTACTCTTTCTTGAACCACTCCTTGAACTCGTTCTCGGCGGTGACTTGCATGGCGCCCTTTTCTGCCGGCCGTATGGTGGCCTTGTGGCCGCGGATCATGGTGCTGTTTCCCTGGCGGTTGGCCATGCACCCGGTCATCACGATGGTGTAGTCGTCGGGGTAATCGAGCTGCGCCATGAACGTGTCGGGCACTTCGCGGTCGTCGTGCTGGACGAAGATGCCGCCGCTGCCGGTGGCGCGTTCGGGCGCCCGGGCGTCGAGCGCGATCGTCATCGGTGCAAGCTGGTGGTAGAACAGGTCGGTGGCGATTCCGCCCGAGTAGTCCCAGTACTTCCTGAATTGGAAGAACCTGCACTGCGAGAACGGCCGCTTGGGCGCCGGGCCGAGCCATTGCGCCCAGTCGATGTAGCGCTCGCCGGCGTTGGGGTCGTCGGTCGAGTTGGGGTCGATATGCCAGTTCCATTCGCCGCCGCGATCGTCGGGCCCGCCCGCGGAGTTCCGGCTGGCGTCGACCTGGGCCCAGACCACCTTGCCGATCCCGCCGTTCTTGATGAACTTGCGCGCCTGCCACCACCAGTCCGCGGAACACCCCTGTGCGCCGCATTGAAACACGCGGCCGGTGCGGTTCACGCAATCGCGGACGTCGAGGGCTTCTTCGATGCTATACGTCATGGGCTTCTGGCAATAGACGTCTTTGCCGGCCTCCATGGCGTGGATCGAGTTGAGGGCGTGCCAGTGGTCGGGTGTGGCGATGACGACGCCGTGGATGTCGTCGCGTTCGAGCAGCTTTCGGTAATCGGTGTAGGCGTCGATGTCGCGGCCCACGTTGCTCTTAACCCAGCGTTTGCGGTACTCCTGGCGTTTGATGTAGCAGTCGGCCACGGCGCGGACCTGGATTTTTGCGCCGTCTTTCTCGAACTTGCAGAGTTCCTCAAGGTGGCCGCCGCCCATGCCGCCGATGCCGATAATGCCCAGCCCGATGATTTCGCCGTCTTTCAACAGGCGGCCCGTTTTCGGGGAGTGCGGGTCGACCGCGGGCACCTTGGGCCGGGTCTTTGCCGCGGCCGCGTCCAACGCCGCCAAGCCCACCCCCGCAGCCGCCGCTACACCCAAAAACCCGCGCCGATCCATGCCGCGGCGATCCATGCCGTTGCCCTTTTCCATGTGCACCTCCTGCCGGCGTTGAGCCGCGTTTGCGACAGTATACCGGAGCAAGGGGACGGTTCCAAATGACAAAGGATAAATTGCAAATTACAGATGATAAAAGATGAAAAAACCCTCGGAAAAGAACGGCAGGGGGGTGGGGTTGACGGGGGTGGGGCATATAGGATAAAGTCCTGCCATTGTGGGATAGGGGAGTTCTTTCTTTTGCGAAAGGAGAGGGATATGAAGCATGTGAAGTCGACGACGCGGCAGACCCCGGTGAAGGCGCAGGCTTTTAATCCATACCAGGAGAAGAAAGGCCGCCTTTTTGGGCCGTTCATGGCGGACGGCACCTTCACGAAGTAAACAAGCTAAGGCGGCTGAGAAGCCGCATTCAGAATCGTTGTTCGCGACCTTAAGCCAACATCTACGCGTCGCGCGCAGATGTCGCGAACAGAGATTCTAAACGGGGGGGTTTTCCATTCGCGGTCAGGTCGTTTAGGCCTGGCGAGTCGCGCGGGTTTACTGTTTTCCCAGCGCCATGATGGCTCGGGCGATTTCGTCGCGTTTTTTGACCAGTTGTTCGGGCTCGCGCGGGAACGACACCAGGTCGGGAACCAATCTTTTGATGTTCAACGCCTCTGACGCCCGGCTCAGCGCCGGGTGTTGGGAGTTTTTCTTCTGGACCTGCCGGAACCGGTCCATCAGGATCGTCAGGTAGTCGTAATCGTCGATGCCGTCGCGGATGTTTTCCCACCGGATCGAGTCGATAGGCCCTTCAGGGCCCGGATAGACGAGCAGGCCGTCGCCATTGACGGGCGTGACGTCGACGAGCGAGGCGTAAGGGTCTTCGGCGGGGTCGGTGTAGTTGACGGCCCAATAGTGCACACCCTGCACGCCGAGCGCCCAGGCCTGCCAGAACAGCATGCGGTGCTCGACGGAGGAAAAATCGACGAGGAAATTGCAGTACGGCCGTGGCGTCTGGTGGTTGACATAGAGCCAAGCGGGCTTGCCCTGGGCAATGTGGTCGAGCACGGACTTGTTGTTGAGCGTATCCATGAGGGGCAAATGGACAGCCCATATCTTGGCGCTTTCCGTGAAAAACGGCTGAAAGCCTTCGTTGGCGATCATCATGGGGATGTTGGGCGCGATTTCGGCCCAGTTTTTCATTGTCTCGACGAGGTTAGGCCAAGTGGGCGGCGGCGGCTCGTCGGCGATGTGGCAGAACACCACGTCTTGGAGGTCATTGGCTTTGACAAACTTGTTGGCCTGTTTGAGTGCCGCGGGATCGTTCAGGAGCGACGCGGGCGCGGAGACGGAGGTAGCGCCTTTGGCCAGCAGGCTGATGAGTTTGGGTTTGTATTGGGCCAGTCTGGCTTCATAATTGGCGCCGGGCTCGGGCAGTTGCGCAGACTCGCGCAAGGTGACGCGGTGCTCGATCGCGTTGAGTGCGTAGGCGTCGGCGAGACTGTCGGGCGCGGCCGGGGGGTGTCCCAACAGGAAGTCCGTTTTAAGTGCGGGGGCCGGCGGCAGTTCAAAATCGTATACGGTCAATTCGACGTTCAACTCGACCGGGTCGGCGTCCTGCGCCGTCATGACGATCTGGCCCGTGTAGAGGCCGGGTGCGATGTCCGGCGGGGCGTACACCGTAAACCACACCGGGTAACAGCGGGCGGGCGCCGCGTCGAACGGTTTGAATGGCGGCAGTGCATCGGGCCACTCGCCGGTCGGGCCTTCGAAGTATGACGGCACGCGGATCTGCTGGAACAGGACGTTGAACATCGAGACGTTTTCCGGGGGGATGGCGGCATTGGCGGCGATGTTCTTCAGCGGGCCCTTTTTGAACTTTATATCGCGCAACGGCTCGAGTTCCGGCCTCACGACGATCTGAAACGACTCGCGTTCATTACGCGCGAGGGCCACGTGGATTGTGTTGTCGAGCTGCGGGGCCGGCTCGACCTTGTCGTCGGGGTGGATTTTCTCGAGCGACGACTCGACCCAGACGGCGGCGGGTTTTCGCGCGGCGACAGACCGCTTGAGCGTTCGCTGGCCGCGGTCCAGGACGTGTGGCGCGTCGGTCCATGCGTACATGGCGATGGGCTGTGCGGGCTTGCCGACGACGAACTGGGCATCGATTCCACCGTGTGGTGTGGCCATGTCGCCACTGAGTGCAAACAGCCCGCCGCCCGGGTGGCGCAACTCGGCGAGGAAATCGAAGGGGCTGTCGCCGGGCGCGGTCCAGTCGAACGTGCAGCGGACGAGGTGGTTGGGATCGATCGAGAACTTTTTGGGATTGAGTCTCCATCGCCGGCCGTTGGGTGCGACGACGCTGGCGTGGATTTCGAGGTCCTTGAGTTCTTTCACGGCCGACACGAGGACTTCGATCCTGCCGGGCTTGTATTCTACTTGGGCGGCCAACTCGGAGGCGGCGAAATCGACGTGGCGCAGGCCGCGCACGACGTTGAGCCGGTACGCGGTCTCCCACACGCCGCCGGGATTGAGCAGGCGCGGAACGAACGCCGTGTGGAATCCGGCGCTGGGCGCCTGTTCGTCCCACAGCGTGAGAAACGAATGCGTTTCTTCGGCATTGAACACGCCGTAGATGGTGACCTGCGCGATGGGATCGGTCGAGGCAATCCAGTTGCGCGACGCGGGATAGTAGCCGGCCCTGCGGATATTGCGCACGCCCGAGAGGGTGGGGACGTCGATGCGGTCTTCCGGGTTGAACTTCCCGCCGGGGAGGACGTCGTTGCGCACCCACGGGACCACCCATTGTTTTTCGTTGCCCTTGTTCTCGACGCGCCAGCGCACGCGGATGGAAGCCTCGTCGGGCATCGGCTCGATGGTGCGGACGACGTGGAATTTTTTGATGTTCGCGCCTTCGCAGTCGTAGGTGTAACGCAGGACGGGGCGGTCGGGGACGGACTCGTCGATTTCGAGCGTCTCGTTTGACCGCACCTGCGGGACGTACGGGTTGCCGACGCCGAACCCTTCGAGAAGGAGGCCGTACTCGCCGGCGTAGTCGCCGACGGTGGCGACGTGGCCGAGTTGGGTGATGACGGCGCCGTCGTTGGGTGCGACGACGAGCTTGAGGTATTGGCCCGTGATGGAAGCGTCTTCGGTGATGACGGCCGCGCCGGCGGTGAAAGAAAAAATCAAACAAAAAGCGAGTATCATGGCCCTTTGCCTGCTTTTGAGTAACATGGCGGGATCATGGCATTCTGGCGCGGGCATGTCAATGAGAATGGGCCAATAAAATCGGACGGATCGGTCGAATCGGACGAATATGGCGTTTACAAAATTGAGTCAGAAGCTTGAGGAACTGTACGGGCGTTACAACCGGCCGGAGTATATCTCGCCGGACCCGTTGGAGTTTGTGGTGGGGTGGCGGGACGGGCGGGATTGCGAGGTTGTGGGGCTGGTTGCGGCTTGTTTGGCGTTTGGTTCGGTGGCGCAGATCAACCGGTCGGTAGCGTCGGTGCTCGAGGTGTTGGCGGAACCGCGGCGGTGTGTGATCGAGATGCCGCGGCGTGAGTTGGCGCGGGCTTTTGAAGGGTTCCGGCATAGGTACGTGGACGGGCGGAATTTGATCGATCTCCTGCTGGGGGTTCGCCATGTGTTGGAACGCTACGGCACGCTGGAGGCATGTTTCGTCGACGGATTTCGCAGGGAAGATGAGACGGTGCTGCCGGCGCTGAACCGGTTTGTGGCGCGGCTGCGCGAAGGTTTCGACGGGAGGAGGAATTACCTGCTGGCGTCGCCGTGCGACGGGAGCGCGTGCAAGCGGATGCATTTGTATTTGCGGTGGATGGTGCGGCGGGACGCGGTTGATCCGGGGCCGTGGCGGGGCGTGCCTGCGGCGAAGCTTGTTGTGCCGCTGGACACGCACATGCATCGCGTGGCGTTGCGGCTTGGGCTGACGCGGCGCAAACAGGCCAACGGCGCGACGGCGGCCGAGATCACGCGGGCGTTTAGGAGGATCGTGCCGGAGGATCCGGTGAAGTACGATTTTGCACTGACGCGGCCGGGAATCAGGAAAGAGCTGGTGGACGATCCGTTCTGGGGATCAATCTGGTGAGTTCGGAGGAGCACGGCGCGACCAAGGCCGCAACCAAATAAGGCGGGGAGACTGGACGCGGTGGGGTCGCGCTCCCGCGCGACCGGGCGGCGGCGGAGGCGGTGCTTTCGAAGCTCAGGTTGGGCTGTTGGAGCCACGGTCGAGCAGGAGCTCGACCCCACCGCGTTGCATCCCCAGGCTCGCGTGCGCTTATGCGTTCAAGTCAAGATATCCCGGAGCGCCGCAAGGAGGGCGTCGATCTCGCTGTCTGTGCCAACCGTGATGCGCAGTGCGTTTTCGAGCCGCCACGCGTTGAAATACCGGACCACGATCGCCCGATCGCGCAACAACTCGAAGATCTTTCGCGCGCTGGGCGTCCCGTTCCGCTGGGCGAACACGAAATTGGACTGGGACGGCGGCACGGCGAATCCAAATCGGATCAGCTCGTCGGACAGGCGTGCGCGGGTTGCCCGCACCCTGGTGACGTTGGCCTCCATCCATGCTTTATCACCGAGTGCGGCCACCCCGGCCGCCTGGCTTGCGGCGCTCATGTTGTACGAGTCTTTCACCTTCATCAGTTCGGCGACGAGGTCGGGCTGCGCAAACCCAAAACCAACCCGCATGCCCGCCAGGCTGAACGATTTGGACATCGTTCTTGTCACGATAGCGTTGTCGAACTTTTTGGCGAACTCGATGCAGTTGTCATCGGCGAAATCGACATAGGCTTCGTCGATAACGACCAGCCCGTCGAACACGCGGCAAAACCGGTCCACGTCCTGCACGGGCACCGCAACGCCGCTGGGCGAGTTTGGCCGCGGCAGAAAACACAGGCGCGCGGCCGTCTCGAAGAACTGTTCGGTGAGCAGGAAATCGTCGTCCAGGTCGATCAGGAGCGGCCGGGCCCCGTGCAGCAGCGCGAGCGTCTCGTAGAGGGTGTACGTCGGGTAGCACGAGAGAATCCGGTCGTTGGGGTCGGTGAACGCCCGAACGGCCATCGCGAGCAGTTCGTCCATCCCGTTGGTGACGACCACCCACTCCGGGCCCGGATAGCCGTATTGGGCCGCCAAGGCCGAGCGCAACTCGAGGCTGACGGGATCGGGATACCTGCGGACGGCGTTTTCATCCAGCCCCCGCAGGGTCTCGACGACTTTCGGCGACGGCGGGTACGGGTTTTCGTTTGTATTCAGCTTGACGATGTTGGGGAACGTTGGCTGTTCACCCGGCACATAGCCTTCGACGTTCTGGAGGATTTTCCGCTGCCGCATCATAACCGCACCTCGACGGCGGCGGCGTGGGCCTCGAGTCCTTCGGCCCGCGCCAGCATGCAGATGTCTTCGGCATCCTTGCGCAGGCGTTCCTGCGAATAGCCGATAACGCTGGTCACTTTCCGAAAATCTTCGGCCGTCAGGGGCGACAAAAACCGCGCCCGCCGGCCCGTCGGCAAAATGTGATTCGGCCCGGCGTAATAATCGCCCACGGCGACAGGCGTCGACGCGCCGAGCATTACGGCCCCGGCGTTTCGGACCTTGTCGAACACTTTTCGGGGGAACTCGGTCTGGATCGACAAATGCTCGGGCGCAATCAGGTCGCTCAACCGGACCGCTTCCTCGATGTCGCGCACTACGATCACGAGGCCGCGCGACGACAGCGCCTGCTCGATAATGGCCTTCCGCGGCTGGGCCGCCGTTTGTGCGGCAAGCTGTTGGACGACCTCGTCCGCCAGGTTTTTGGACGGCGTCAGGAGGATCGACGTGACTTCTTCGTCGTGCTCGGCCTGAGCGATCATTTCCGCCGCCACACAGGCCGGGTTGGCCCGTTCGTCGGCGATTACGACGACCTCGGATGGCCCGGCCTCGCTGTCGATGTCGACCACGCTTTTCACGAGCCGTTTGGCGAGCGCCACATAGATGTTTCCCGGGCCCGTAATTTTCAGCACCTGGGGGACGTGCGGGGTGCCGTACGCGAGCGCCGCGACCGCTTGGGCGCCGCCGATTCGGAACACGCGCGTTGCCCCGGCCACCCGCGCCGCCGCCAGCACCACGGGCTGTATTCCGCCCTCGAACGACGGGGGGGACACCATGACGATTTCTTTGACACCCGCGACCGACGCCGGTGTTATGTTCATGAGAACGCTCGATGCGTAGAACGCCTTCCCGCCGGGAACATAGACGCCGGCCCGCTCGAGCGGTGTCAGCCGCTGGCCTAACACGGTGCCGTCGTCGTCGGATTCTTCCCAGGATTGGCGCAGGTGCTTGGCGTGGAACGCTTTGATATTGGCGTGGGCGCGGGTGAGCACGGCGATCAGTGCGGGGTCGACCTTAGCGACCTCGAGGTCGATTTCTTCGGGGGAGAGTTCAAACTGTTCCGGGCGCAGCGTGACGCCGTCGAACCGCTGGGTGTACTCGGCTACGGCCTCGTCGCCACGCGTCTTTACGGCCTCGACAATCTCGGCCACGGCCCGCAGTTTCTGCTCTTCGTCGGCCTGAGCTTCGGCGCCGGATCGAGTCAGCCGATCGGCAATTCGGGCCGCGGAGTCCTCATCGGTTATTTCCAGTAATGTAACCATCGCTCCTTCCCCTTCGACGTACATTCAAACAGCCATCGGTGGGGTCGCGCTCCCGCGCGACCGTAGGGCGGTGGTGGTGGCGCATTGTTACCTGGGTCAGCAACGCACCCGCGGTCGAGCAAAAGCTCGACCCCACCGCACGTTTTAACTCGCCTCTACCGAACATCCTCGCTTAATCAAAGGTCAAAACTCAACGTGTCACTCCCGTATGCGCTCGATATCCGCCCCGAGTCCTGCCAATCGCTCTTCGATCCGCTCATAGCCGCGGTCGATGTGATATACGCGCGAGATGGCGGTCTCGCCTTTTGCGGCAATGAGGCCGGCGATGATGAGGGCGGCACTTGCCCGGAGATCGCTGGCCATGACGGGCGCGCCGCTCAACGCCGGCACGCCACGGACCACGGCGCTGTTCCCATCCAGATCTATATCCGCGCCCATGCGCATTAATTCGGCCACCTGCATGAACCGGTTCTCGAACACGTTCTCTTTTATCACGCTGGTGCCTTCGGCGGCGCAGAGGACGGCCATGATCTGGGCCTGGAGATCCGTGGCAAACCCCGGGAACGGCTGGGTCGCCACGTCGACGGCCTTGATTCGGTCGCGGCACCTGGCCCGGATGCGTGCGCCGTGGACTTCGATCTCGGCGCCGGCGTCGCGCAGCTTGTTGAGAAAACTGGGCAGGTGGTCGGGGTTTGCGTTTGCGACGGTGACGTCGCCGCGGGTGCCGATGCCCGCCAAAAGGAATGTGCCGGCTTCAATGCGGTCGGGAATGACCTCGTGCTCGGCGCCCCCCAGCGAGTCGACGCCGACGATCGTGATGAGGTCGGTGCCGGCGCCGGAAATCTGCGCCCCCATCGACACCAGCAGCCGTGCCAGGTCGGTGATTTCGGGTTCGCGGGCCACGTTGCTCAGCCTTGTGACGCCTTTTGCCCGAACAGCGGCCATCATGAGGTTTTCGGTGGCGCCGACGCTGGGGAAATCGAGGGCGAAATCGGCGCCGCGCAATTGGCCGGATGCGTTGACGTAGCCGTCTTCAATGGCGATCTGAGCGCCAAGCGCCTCGATGCCTTTGAGGTGGATGTCCACGGGCCGTGTGCCGATGGCGCAGCCGCCCGGCAACGACACCCGGGCTTTTGCGTAGCGGCCGATCAGGGGGCCGAGTACAAAGAAGGATGCCCGCATTTTTCGGACAAGGTCATATGATGCTGTTTGGGAGTCGATGGTTGCGGCGTCGAGCGTCATAGACCGGCCGGTGAACTCGGTGGTCATTCCCATTTCGTCGAGGAGCTTTTCCATGCTGAACACGTCGTGGAGGCATGGCACGTTATGCAGGATGATGGGTTTCTCGCCGAGGATGGCCGCGGCCATCAGGGGCAGCGTCGCATTCTTCGCCCCCCGCACATGGACCGTCCCGTTAAGCGGCTTGCCGCCCCGGATGAGTATTCTGTCCACGCTTCCTCACTCCCTGTGCGCTCGAGCGCGCCGTCGCCGCCAACGAAAATGGCCCAAACCGATGCGCGCCCGGGCGCGCCACGTTGGGCCATTGCAGATTTCGGGCCTATTGTGCGCCCGGCGTAGCGGGCGGCGCCGGCGTAGCGGGCGGCGCCGGCGTAGCGGGCGGCGCCGGCGGCACCGGCACGGCCGGAGGCGTACCTTGCTCGGGTGAAGCCTCGACGGGCTTTGGCGCTTCGACGGACGGCGGGATAGCGGCGCCGGCCTCTCCAGTGGGCGCCTCGACAACGGCCTCGGGTGCGGCGACCGGTGCTTCGGCGACCGGTGCTTCGGCGGCCGGTGCTTCGGCGGCCGGTGCTGGTTCGCCCTCGCCGCCTTCGACCGCGGCGCCGAGGTCCTCGAGCGCAGAATAATCTTCAACGGTCTCGCTGACGGTCTCCGGTGCGACTCCGGCTCCGATGCGGCCGGCAATAAGCGACATCACCAGGGCCAGCGTCATGAACAGGCCCGCCATGACGTACGTCAGCCGTTGCGGGAGGCTCTTGCTGGCGCGCGGCCCGAACACGGTGTCGCTGCCGCCGCCCATGCCGAACGCGCCGGCGAATCCCACGCCTTTGCCCTTCTGCAACAGCACCACCACGATCAGGCCCAGGCAGGCGGGGACGTACAGCACCAGGATGAGGTACCAGATTGTTTGCCAACTGATAATCGATTGCATACCTGACTTATTCCTTTAAGCTTAATCCCTTAAGGCCGAATTCTTGACGATATCGGCGAAACTCGGGGCTTTGAGCGAAGCCCCGCCCACGAGCGCGCCGTCCACGTCGGGTTTTGCCATCAACTCGGCGGCGTTGTCGGCTTTGACGCTGCCGCCATATTGTATCCTCACTCGGGCGGCGATGGTTTCGCCGAACTGCTTGCTGACCAGGCCGCGGATGAACGCGTGTGCGTCCTGTGCCTGCTGCGGCGTGGCGGTCACGCCCGTGCCAATCGCCCACACCGGCTCATACGCTATCGCGGTGCGGGTAAAGTCGGATTCCGAAAGCCCGGCCAAGCCGTCGAGCACCTGGCGCGTGAGAACTTGATCCATTTTACCATTTTCCCGCTCATCGAGCGTCTCGCCGACGCAAAACATGACTTTCAGGCCGGAAGCCAATGCGAACCTGAGCTTCTGGTTGAGGAACTGGTCGGATTCGTTGAAATACTGGCGCCGTTCGCTGTGGCCGATGATGGTCCATGCGCAGCCGGCATCGAGCAGCATCTGCGGGGAGATTTCGCCGGTGAACGCGCCGCTTTCTTTGACGTAGCAGTTCTGCCCGCCCATGGCGATGTTCGAGCCTGCCAGCGCCTGGCCAACGGCGTGCAGGGCCGTAAAGACCGGGCACACCACGATTTCGACCCCTTTGACGCCTGCCACCAGCGGTTTTAACTCATTCACGAGCTTCACGGCGTCGGCGATCAGCAGATTCATTTTCCAATTACCGGCAATCAACGGTATTCTCACGACAAATTCCTTCCACGGATGCGCAACAGAGGCGGAAAAAAAAGACCTGGATTTCGGGCAGCATGGTAGCACACCCGTGAAACGCAACGCAAACGCGGACGGGGGACGGGGTATGAAGTTTGGGGTGGGTTGGATCGGACGGATCGGACGGATAGGGATTAGTGCCGGGGTGGAAGCGGTCGCGCGGGAGCGCGACCCCACCGCCCGAGGATGATGCGCTAAACGGCATATGGTTAGTGGAAGCGGTCGCGCGGGAGCGCGACCCCACCGCCCGAGGACGATGCGCTAAACGGCATATGGTTAGTGGAAGCGGTCGTGCGGGAGCGCGACCCCACCGCTGTAGGCACTAGAGGATGAGGTTGAGGCAGATGCCGACGGCGAGACTCGAGACGAGCATGATGGCGAAGGCTTTTAACAGGCCCGCGACGCCGATTTCGCGCGCGAGGACGACAAACGTGGCGATGCACGGAAACGACATGGCCAGGACCGTCACGCTGATTACGAGTTGGTGCGGGGACATCTCGAGGGCGCCGAGCATGCCGACGGCCACGTCTTTCCGGAAGAAGCCCATCAGGATCGCCAGGCCGGCTTCTTTGGGCAGGCCCAGCAGTTGGGTAAAGACCGGCGCCATCGCCTGGGCCAGGAAGTCGAACACGCGCAGAAAATGGAGCAGGTTCACTACCAGCACGCCCGCCAGGACGAAGGGGACCGCCTCCTTCACATACCCGCGCATGCGCCGCCAAAGCTTGTAGCCAACCGTCCGGAGAGGCGGAAACCGGTATGGCGGGATCTCCATGATAAGTTCCGGGCTTTCGCCCGCGAGCACCCGGTTCAGGATGCGCCCAATCACGATCCACACTACGAACAGCGCCGCGTAAACCATCGCCACGTACTGCGAGCCGTACGGGCCAAGGATGCCCCACATCATCGCCTGCAGGCTGGCACAGGGTACCGCGATCGAGACGAGGGTCGAGGCGATCAGGCGTTCGCGGCTGTTTTCGAGGACGCGGGTGGCCATGATGCCCGGCACGTTGCAGCCGAACCCGAGCAGCATCGGGATTACGGCCCAGCCGTGCAGACCCAGCCGGTGCATCAGCGTATCGAGCAGCACCGCCAGCCGCGGCAAGTAGCCAAAGTCTTCGAGGTAGCTCAGCACCAGGTAAAACGAAAACACGTAAGGGAAAACCATGCCGAATGCGACGAAAAGACCGGTGCTGAGCAGGCCAAACGACTGGACAAAATCGATCCGGCCGTCCACCAACTCGCCGAGCAGCAGGGTGTATAGCAGGCCGCCGGGCCGCATCCGCCCGCCGAGTGCTTCGAGCACGGGCCGCCACCCGTTCTCGAACAGCGGCTCGAACACGTAGCCGATCAGGCTCTCGCCGATCAGGCGGATCAGCGTGAAAGACACCGTCAGCACCAGCACGGCCAACGGAATGCCGGTTGCGGGTTTTACGGAGAGGTCGCCGAGGAATTCGAGGAAGGTGTGATGGCGGTGTTCGAGCGATTGTGCGATGCTGAGGATGCGGCCGACCTCGGTCCATCGGTCCTGTTCGGTCATTTCGATGGCGGGGGTACGCGGCTTGTCGGGGATCCGCTCGATCAGTTTCTTTATGCCTTCGCCGGTGATGCCGACCGTCGGGACCACGGGTACGCCCAACTCCTGTTCGAGCCGGTTGGCGTCGATGTGGATGCCCTTGTGCCTGGCGTCGTCCCAGATGTTGAGGGCCACGATCAGCGGGATAGGCTGCTGCAGCAGGTGCATCGTGAGGTGGAGGCTGCGCTCGAGGTTGGTCGCATCGGCGACGTTGATGACGGCGTCGGCGTTCTTGAGCATCTCGACGGCGATTTCTTCGGCTTTCGATGTGGCGTGGAGGCCGTAGGTGCCGGGAACGTCAATGAGGATGCATTTTTCGCCCCGGACCATCATGGAACCCTGGGTATACTCGACGGTGGTGCCGGGGTAATTGGCGCTGGTGACGTGGACGCCCGTCAGCCGGGAAAAGACGACGCTTTTGCCGACGTTGGGATTGCCCATCAGTAAGATACGTTTCACTACACGGCCTCGACCAGGATCTTCTGGCAAATGCCGCGACCGAGCGCGGTCTGAGTCTGCCCGTGCCGAATTACGATCGGCCCATGTGCAAACGAGTCGCTTACCTTCGTGACGCTCACCCCCGCGCGGATGCCCAGCGCTTGCAGCCGGTCATGGATGCCGTGGCCACCTTCGATCGCGCACACGCGTACGGTTTCGCCCGCGGCAACCTCCGTCAACGCCAGCCGCTTCTCACTCATGGCGCACCTCGGCAGGATCGCACTCGGTGGGGTCGCGCTCGGTGGGGTCGCGCTCGGTGGGGTCGCGCTCGGTGGGGTCGCGCTCGGTGGGGTCGCGCTCGGCAGGATCGCGCTCGGTGGGGTCGCGCTCGGTGGGGTCGCGCTCGGTGGGGTCGCGCTCCTGCGCGACCGGGTTTTCAAACGCGGCCATGGCCTGGCTTATTGCGGCGGCATGTTCTGCGTTATCCAGCATCAATGCCATCAGCCAAAGGAGCCGCCGGCCCGTTTCGAGGCTGATCAGGTGCTCCATTTTGCAGGCGTCCGCCTGCGCCACTTCCGGAGAGACCCCCAGAACTTCCTCAAAAAACCGGGAGAGAGTCCTGAAATTCTGCTCGACTTGTTCCACCACCCGCGCCCCCTCCTCCGTTAGCAGCAAAAACCGGTTGGGATCTTCCGCAACCAGTTCTCGTTTCTTAAGTTGCGACAACGCCGCAGAGGCCGCCGCACGGGTCACCTCGAGCCGGACCGCCACGTCCGTCACACGCGCATAACCCAACTTGCCGCGCAACGCGTCTATGGCCATCAGGTAATGGGCCGCCGAGTGAGAAACGCGGTTCTTCTCGAACTCGCGCCAATAACAAGTTTTGTTGGCGTTGGTAATCACCCGGGGTTCCTCCTGTCAACCAACCAAAACAAGTGTAAACGTATGCTATGCCATGTCAATGTTGTTTGTCAAATGGAGTGGACATCGTGGACAAGGTGGGCACTGTGGACATCGTGGACGCGCTTTAGAAGCGGAGAGGGGAGGCGCCGTAGCGGTCGATTAGGATTTGGCGGGCTTGGCCGGCGGTGAAGATCGAGCCGGTGATGAGGAGGGGGGAGTCTTTTGTCGCCAGGTTCATACCTGTCGCGAGGGCCGTTTCGAGGGAAGGTTCGATTTGATATGGCAGGCTGCCGGCGGCATTGGCGAGGTCTTCCGGCGGCGTGGACCGCGTCCCGTTGAACTGGGTGAAGATGAAAAGTCTTGTGGCCGGTGCGAGCGCGTCGATCACTCCGCGCGCGTCCTTGTCGGCGGCCATGGCGAGGATGGTGATGCAGTTCGCGAGTCCCGGTGCGATTTTTTGGGCGCCGGCGGGGTTGTGTGCGGCGTCGATGATGACGGGCGGGTCGTCGAGCACGCGTTCCATTCGGCAGGGCCAGTGTGCTTCGGCGAGGCCGCGCTGGATGGCGCTGCGGTCGATTCGGGGGAGCGACCTGTGCAGCCGTTCGGCGACGGCGACGGCGACGGCGGCGTTTTCGCCTTGGTACGAGCCGGTGAGGCCGAGCAGCGTCGGGCCGATAGACAGTCCGGGGCTGTGGTATTCGAACTCGAGCCGGAACGGAGTGCCGCTTGTGGCGAACGTGAAGTCTTTGCCAATCAGGCTGATTGGGCTTCGCATCTGGCGGGCCCTGGCGATCAGGACGTCGCGCGGAGCGGTTTTAGTCTCGCCGATGATGACGGGTGTGCGGGGTTTGATGATGCCGGCTTTCTCGAATGCGATTTGTTCGATGGTGTCTCCCAGGTAACGCATGTGATCGTAGTCAATGGTCGTGATGGCCGCCACGATGGGTTTGAGCACGTTGGTGCTGTCCAGGCGCCCGCCCATCCCGACCTCGACAATCGCCAAATCGACGACTGATTGGGCAAACCAGCGGAACGCCACAGCGGTGGTTACTTCAAAAAAGGTGGGGGGGATTGGCATGGCGTCGGCGACGCGGCGGAAAAAGCCGATTTGGGCGTCGAGTTGGTCATGCGGAATGGTTTCCGAGGCGATGGTGAACCGTTCGGCGATATCGATGAGGTGGGGGCTTGTAAACCGGGCGACCCTGTAGCCGGCGGCGCTGGCGACCGCGGCGACCATGGCCACCACGCTGCCTTTGCCATTTGTGCCGGCGACATCGACACTGGGGAAGGTCCTGTGCGGGTTTCCGGCGGCACGGAGCAGGGTTCGGATGTTGTCCAGGCCCAGCTTGATGCCGTGGTGTTCGAGGTGAAACAGGTATTCGAGATTGGTCAATCTAAGAAACTCTCTGGCGGCTGCAATTTATGGTGCGGGCGTCTCGCCTGCACGTTTGGGCTTAACCTGGCAAAGCCGGCTTGCTATCGGTCGTTGTCCGGGAAGTTTTCCCGGTCGTACAACAGCCGCCCGCAGTGCGCGCACCCATGCAGTTTCCCCGCAAGAACTTCGTTGACGATCTGCGGCGGGACGTGCATGTGACAGCCGCTGCAGACTTCCCCATTAAGCGGAACGACGGCCGGGCCGGTCTTTTTTGAGGCTCGAATTCGCTGGTAGCGTGAGAGGAGGCCGGGCTCGACTTGTCCGAGCAGCGGCTGGCGCTGGGTTTCGAGCTGCTGGCGTTCCTGTGCGGCCTCATGGAGTTCCTGGTCAATGAGGGTGGACTGGGCCTCGATTTCCTTTTGTTCAGCGTTGATCCGCTGTTTGTCTTCGACCAGGCGCTCCTTGGCGTTGTCCAGTTCGACCATGATGAAAATGACTCGCTCTTCCTTGAGGGCGACCTGTTTTTTGAGCATCTCGATCTCGTGGAGGAGCGCCTGGTACTCTTCGTTCTTTTTGATGGCGAACAGTTGGGCGTCGTACTTCTTGATTTGGCTCTGCTTGGCCTCGATGTCGATTTCGGCCTCGTGCTGTTCGAGTTGGAGGTGCTTGCGCACCTCCTCGCGTTCGGCCAACTCGGCGGCCAGCCGTTTTTTGTGGATTTCAAACTTGCTTTTTTGTTTTGGGAATTCGGCTTCGCGCGCCCGCAACGATTCGATTCTGAGGTCCAGATCCTGCAACAGCAATAACGTATTCAATTATGCCGATACCTCCCGGCCCGCCGGGCTCGGCCCGGGGTTGATTCCTGCCCTTGTTGGGTTATAAAAGAAAAACGCCGCAGCATATGCTGCGGCGTTTGGAGAGCCTGGCCCGCCCCGCCGGAGGTTGGCGCCGGGTAAAATCGAGTTGCCTCGGGGCCGCCGTACGCAACGGCCTTGGTAGGGCGCCCTTGGGGCGTGGTAGACATTAAAATATCCAATTCTTGCGAGACGGCGTTACTTTGCCGAACGCGCTATCGCAATCTCGCCGGTTCGAACCAGTTCCTGTATGCCTAAAGGCCGAAGCATGTTGATGCACGCTTCCACCTTTCCTTCGGATCCCGTTACCTCGACCACCATCGACGACGGGCTGACATCGACGACCTTGGCGCGGAAGATCGAGGCGATTTCAATGACTTCGCGCCGCCGATCTCGGTTAACACCGACTTTGATCAACACCAGTTCGCGCTCGATGAAATCCACTTCGGTCAGATCTTCGACCTTGATGGTGTCGACGAGCTTGTTCAACTGTTTCATGATCTGCTGCATAACGTTGTCGTCGCCGCGGACGACCACGGTCATCCGGGAGATGCTCGGGTCTTCGGTTTCGCCGACGCACAGGCTGTCAATGTTGTAGCCGCGCGCGCTGAACAGGCCCGAGACCCGGGCCAGGACGCCAAAATGATTCTCGACCAAGACGCTAATTGTACGTTTCATGCCAGCTCCAGCCCATCGTGCACTACTCGGCTCCGCCGTTTCGGTCGGGGCCGGTGTTGAACTCGTTCATGGCCTTGCCGATACCAAACTCCACGAAGCACAAGGCGGCGTCCGCGGCGCGGGCCACGGCTTTTTCCGCCACAGGCTTCTCGTCGGGTGCGAACGTGCTCAGGACATGGTCGCGCAGCACGGCGCCCCTGCTTTGACCCACTCCTATGCGCAGTCTGGGAAACTCTTCGGTTCCCAGGCGGTCAATAATCGACTTGAGCCCGTTGTGCCCGCCGGCACTGCCCTCTGGGCGCAGCCGGATCCGGCCCAGTTCGAGGTTCGCGTCGTCCACCACCACCAAGAGGTCGCACAACTCCACGTTATTGTATCTTACCGCGCGGGCGATGCTCTCGCCACTGAGGTTCATATACGTCATCGGCTTCATGAACACGAGCCGCTCGCCGTTCCACTCGGTTTCGGCGAGGATGGCGCGGTACTTCTCGCGCACGAACTCGGCCTTCAGTTTTTCCGCCGCCCGGTCCACGGCCGCGAATCCGGCGTTATGCCGCGTGTTCCTGTAGCGGGGCCCGGGATTGCCCAGGCCTGCTATCAGTTTCACGGCAATGACCTCCGAAACCAGGCCTTAAACGCCAGCAGACCGGGCACAGCCTCCTACTCCTTCTCTTTTTCTTTCTCTTTTTCCTTGCGTTCGCCGATAACTTCAGGCTCAGCGGCCGCCTCTTCCTCGACGGCTTCTTCAGGTACAACTTCCTTGACCACCCGCGGCGCATGTACGGTGACCACAGGCCGGTCGGATTCGGTCAGTACGGTGACGTTTTCCGGGAACTTGACCGCGGCCAGGTGAACGCTGTCGCCGATGTGGAGGCTGGACACGTTCACGACCACTTCTTCGGGGACATCCAGCGCAAGGCATTCGACTTCGACCTCGCGCAACTGGTGGTCAAGGATGCCGCCCTCGGCGACACCCGGGGCCTGCCCCTCGAGCCGCACCGGCACCACGGTCACGATTCGCTCGTCCATCCGAATCCGAAGGAAGTCGGCGTGGAGGAAGTTGCCCCGCAACGGGTGGTGCTGGACCGCCTTGAGCAACACGGGGCTGCTCAGCTCGGGCTTGTCTTCGATTTCGAGCCGGAGGATGGCGTGCTCGCCGCCCCGGCTGTGGTGTACGGCCGCCTCGAACTCGCGGTGGTTGATTACCAGACTGACCGGTTCCTGGCCGCCACCATAGAGAACGCCCGGCAGCGCGCCCGCGGCGCGGACGTTGCGCGCGGATTTTTTGCCCCCGGTTTCGCGGGTGGCTGCCTTGAGTGAGTGGATTTCCATTTCTGAATTGCCTCCGGATTAGGCCCGCATCGTGTAGGCCCACATCGTGTGGGGCCGTGACTTAAAGGCCTTCTAACAAAATCAAATACTATACAAAAAGACTGCTGACTGATTCCTGTTCGTGAATTCGTCTTATCGCCTCGCCAATAAATGGCGCAAAACTGAGCACGCGCAACTTCGGGCTTGCGGCGGCCGCGGCGTTCAGCGGTATCGTGTCGCCCACCAGCACCTCGGTGAGGACGGAATCCTGGATGCGCTTGACGGCGTCGCCGCTCAAGACCGGATGTGTGGCGCAGGCCATAACGTCCAGCGCCCCCTGCTCTTTGACGGCCTGCGCCGCCTTGACCAGCGTGCCGGCCGTGTCGATCATATCGTCGAAGATCAGGGCGTGCCGGCCTTCGACGTTGCCGATGATGTTCATGACTTCGCTGACGTTTTCTTTGGGCCGCCGCTTGTCGACGATGGCAAGCGAGGCGTCGAGCCGGCTCGCGAACTCCCTGGCGCGCAACACGCTGCCCGTGTCGGGACTGACAACGACGAGGTTGGCCACTTTACGATCGAGCATGTGGCGCCCGAACACGGCGTCGCCGCGGAGGTGGTCGACGGGGATGTCGAAGAACCCCTGGATCTGGCCACAGTGCAGGTCGGTCGAGAGAATTCGGTCGGCGCCGGCGGCGACGATGACGTTGGCGACGAGCTTGGCCGAAATGGGGACGCGCGGTTTGTCTTTTCGGTCCTGGCGGGCGTAGCCGAAATAGGGCATGACGGCGGTGACGCGTTCGGCGGAGGCGCGCTTGGCGGCGTCGATCAGCATCAGCATCTCGACGAGGTGGTCGTTTACCGGGGGAGAGGTGCTGTTGATGATAAAGACATCGCTGCCGCGGACGTTCTCGCCCAGTTGGACGTGGACCTCGCCGTCGCTGAATTGGGACACCAGCGCCTGGCCCTGTGGCGCACCGAGATGGGCGCAGACGCCCCGGGTGAGGTCGCGGGAACCGTTGCCGCAAAAGATCTTCATGTCCTTGCTATAAGCCACAGTCACAACCCCTGGTTTTCGCAGTTGCGCCGTCCGAATGCTCATACTGTGCCTCGGCTGGTTTAGCGCGTGCGCGCGCACGCGCCATTTAACATGGTTGGGGCGGAAGGATTCGAACCTCCGAATGCCGGGACCAAAACCCGGTGCCTTACCACTTGGCGACGCCCCAGCGTGTGTCTCACCCGTGTTTCTAAAGCCACAACTCCCCCACGAACAGGACCCGATTACGCAAGCCTCGGGGGAAGATCACCAGCTACACAGGCAATTGACAGATTATATCCAACTCCCAAAGGGCAAGTCAATTAAGCTGCCGCTCCGAAGGTACGGAGCGGGCGCTCCGGGGTGCGGAGCGGACGCCGCAAGTAAAGGCGAGGCCGCGTCTACAAAGTCGTGCCGAAGGAGTATGGATCTCAGATCAGCCGGCCTTCGGCGGTTCCCAGCATTTTGACATCGATCCGGTTTTTGTCGGCGATTCCGAGGTGGAATTTTTCCGCGGCGAACCGGATGTGGTGGGGCGTGATGGGGAGGGGGGCGTCTTCCTTAAAGAACTGTTTGCGTTTGGCCTGGATGATGGAAAGCCCGATGGTGTCGACGGCCACGGGATCGGTTCCCAGCAGGAATCCGGCGTAGTCCCAGGCGTACTTGGCGTCGAAATTATGCGGGCCTTTGCTGTGGAACAGCGGGGTGAGCATGACCAGGATGTTGAGGCGCGTCTTGCCGTTCACGATCGGCAGTTCCCAGAGTTCGCCGAGGTTCTCGCAAAAGTTGGGGTGCAGGCTCGGGCAGTCTTCGCTGAACGGCATGAAATTCTTGATGCAACTGCCGACCCCGGCCCAGTGGTGGCTTCTCATGGGCCGGACGTTGATGATGGCGGTCGAGTTCTGGAACACGGGATTGGCTCTGGCGCCACGGTCTTCGACGGCCACTTTGTCGGCGGGAACGCCGGCCCCGGTCACCTTGCTGACGATGGCGGTTTCGACCTCGGGCGGGGTTCGGAGCGCGGGCCATGTGTTGCTCTTGACGCCGACGGTATCTTCCGGCGTTATGAATTGGGCCCAGGCCGAGGCCGGGTCGGGCTTTCCGGTCAGCTGGCACACGCCCATGTCCAGCAGCCGGGTGACGACTTCGGGGTTCACCGCCCCATCCGGTCCCAACACGGCCGGATCGCGTACCAGGACTACGGTAGCCCGTGCCGGTTCCTCGCCGTAGGCAATGGTGGGAAAGGTTGCGGCCGCACCGGCCAGAGTCACCCCTGCGGCTCCGCGTTTGAGGAAGTCGCGCCGCGTGATTGGCTTATGCCCGTAGATCATTTGCTTGTCCCTCCCGGACCTGCGATCTTGTCCATCATTTGGATAGCGTCGGCCTTTGCCGGCGCATCGAAAACCACGCACAGCAGCTTATCTCTTATACGGACGCCAGTCCACCGGCCGTTTTCGGTTTTTGCAAGGGCATCGGGGCCGGCGTCGGGCAAGTAGGCGTGCAGGAATTCGGAACGCGCGGCGCGGGCAGCCGCCGCAGCCGGATACCGGACGATCAGACTCGTCATGGGCGGCCCTTCCGGGGTTTTGTATCGCGCCAGTATGCCTTCGGAGTCTGAATCAAGGTTCAGCAGATTCTTATCGGAGACGTAGTAATAGAGGTTGAGCAGGAAGTGGTTGTGGAAATAGCGGGTATCGCCTGGCAGCAGGCCTTCGGCGGGCAGCAGGTTGAGCAGGCTGGGCGGACCGGCATCGCCGGCGATGGCGGTGGCGGTGGCTTCGCCAATGGCCATGATGGCCGCTCGTACAGGTTCAGAGGCCGTGGCGGCGGTGACGTAAACTACGTACCGGTCTTTCCAGAAGGCGAGCGTGGCGCTGTCAAATTCGGACTCGCGGCCGACATGCACATCGGCGTCGTCGCGCGTATCATGGTGGTATGCGCCGAACGCGTCGGCGGACGTTTTCATTTTGAAGATGTCGGCGGTGATTTGGGGAAATCCCTGTTTAATGTAACGGCGTGCCACGACGCGCTGCACGTTCAACGCTTTGTAAATCTCCGATGCGCCGTCGATGTATTCATGGAGATTTGCCGCGGAATAGACATTGTCCTTTGAGGGTGTCGTCCAGCCCAATACTTCTTTGGGCACAAGTTTTTCGATCTCGGGATCGACTTTCCGGCCCGGATGAGCGTAAAATTGACCAACGGCAAATAAGAAGGCGAGTATCATGTGTTAAGCCTTTCGAGAAACCGGTTTCCATTATACTCCGGGGCCAAGAGGTGGTCACGCGATTTTGCGGGTCATGCTAAGGATAAACGTAAGTGTTTACGCAGCAACGAATAGTCGCTGCTGTCGGTTGATAGATTGTCCGGGGTTCGAAATGGTTTGCGTTCAAACCATGCACAAAGAGGAAAGGGAAACCGTATGAAACACGCAAAACCTTTGTCCAAGGCAATTCTTGGACCTACCAGTGGTATCCTGAGTCTCCTGCAGTTGCTGATAAACTTGGGGGTCCTCAACATTGAAGACATCTTCAAGAAGGACGGCGCCTAGGCGTCTCCCGCGGCCCCACATAACGTGCTGACAGTAAAACACTTGTCTGACCGGGGCATATAATTGGCGTCTTTCACCTCGATGCCGGCTTGGAGGGAAAGAGGGTGGTTTGGCGCCGTAACAACTTTTGCCGAGCCGTGTATAGTTTTGAGAGCAGTGACGGCGGGGCTACCGTTGGCGGTGGTTCTGTCAGGGTAGGGTTTCCACATACTGTGCAGGTGGGTTTTGCGAGCCGCGTTGACAAGGGTTTAGGCAGGGTGATATACTCGCGGCCAAAAGGGGTTACAGCCTGTCAAGAGACAGGTTAAAGCCCATCAGGAGACGTTATGAAACATCTGCAAAAGGTATCGAAACCGCCCGTTCATGCTGCTGACATCCCTGTGGATGCCAAGATGGCGTTCATCATCTCGATTCTGACGGCATTCACCCCGATTCTTGAGGCGAAAAACCCGGAGCAAACCACGCCAACCCCGTAGTGATTCGGGTTAATCCGGAGATCGGCAGTGGGATGTGCTTAATCGCCAAGAAGCGGCGCCTAATACGCCGACCTTGTATAGGCAAACGAGCAAGGAGAAAAGAAGATGAAGCACATCAGGAAAATGACAGTAGCGAAGGCGGATGTATTTACGGACATTGGCGATTTCTTCACCAACCTGTGGGATGAAATCAGCGGCTTCTTCAAGGACCTGTTTGGCGGGGACGCCTAGTCCAGCGGAGAAAAACGCCGGAGGTTTACCATGAGACACGTATTGAAGGTATCTGCCACGTTGATGCGGCCCGAGGAGGGCCATCGCGCTCCTGTGGCAGTGCCGGATCGGGCCGACGCGAAGACGGACTTCATGAATGCCGTCTATAACGCGTGGACCGATTTTGTGTACCAGAAGAAAAACGAGTTGAGCGTGTAAACCTGCCGTCGAAAACTTGCAGTACTGACCGGGACTCCAGTGTCTTGAAGTCCCGGTTCTGTTTTCTATACGATCCGGTAAGTGAGGAATGATAAGGACTTGTGATTAAGGGCGCGCATAGCGTAATCCGTTCGACCGACCCCGATGACGCGGGGGCGCTGAAGTCGGTTTACGACTCTCAGGCGCCGCGGTCGTCGCTGCTCGACCAGCGCCGGGAATTGAACCCGCCGACGCGGGACGAGCTGCGCGAGGTTATGGGCCAGAAGGAGATGGGGAAGGCGGTGTTTTATACGGTGGAGGATCCGGGCGGCGAAATCTGTGGATTCTGCTGTCTACGGGGGCTGAATCCCGAGGCGCAGTTCAGCGAATTTGTGGTGATTTTTCTGAATGAAGCGGCGTTTTCGACGCCGATGGCGGACGAAGTATTCGGGTTTTTGTCGCGGCTGGCGTTCCAGCGGATGCACAACCGCAAGGTGGTGACGCACTGCCTGGACAGCGAGACCGAATATCGGAAGTTTCTGATAGGCCATGGGTTCAAGAGCGCGGGCGTACAGCGGGACGTGGTGTTTTCGCAGGGGAGGTGGTTCAACCTGGAGGCGTTGACGCTTCGGGCCGCTGATTGTACGTTTGCCGCTTAACAAACGGCCGGTTGAGGATCGATTTCTTAGATGGCAATTAGGACCAGGACGTTCATCCGCCGGGCGGAGCGTGAAGATTTGGATACGGTGGTGGCGTGGATGGAGGATCCGGATTTTCAGCTTTTCCTTTACGGCGACCCGGCGCGATCGCCCAAGCAGATCCGTGAGCAGATTGTGTCGATGCTTGGGCGGTCGTCGGCCCAGACGGTGCCGGGCGGCCTGTACCTGATAATCGACTCGGCGGAACATGGTCCGCTGGGTTTGTTGTCGCTTCAGAACATCAGTTGGCGCAACCGCAGTTGCAGCATTGACTTGTACATGGGCAACAAGGAGATGCGGCACAAGCTGACGGCGGGGATCGCCTTTTACCGGGCGATGCAGTACGCGTTTGAAGAGCTGAACCTGCACCGGGTCAATGCTTACATTTACGCGTTCAACGAGGCGTCGTGGATGATCCTGGAGCGGATGGGTGCGGTGCGCGAACTGACGTTGCCCGAACACGTGGCCAGGGACGGCAGACTTTACGATCTTTACGGGTATGGGTTGCTGCGGCACGAGTTCGAGGCGTTCAAGGGAAAGAACCCGCACCTGGTCGAGGACGTGGTCGAATCCATGAGGGGGTTGAATTCGGGGCCGGCAGGGGGTGGCGAAAAGGCTGCGGAGAAAGATACGTGAGCCTGCCAGCGGCCATTTTTCTGTGCCTGATGCTGGGACACGCAGGCTTTGCGTTTTTTGTCAACCGCAGGCGGGGAGGTGTTGCGGGGGGCACAAACTTGCTGGTGTCGGCGTGGCCGTTTTACGTGGTTTTTGTTTCAGGCATCCGGCATCGGACGCCGGCGCTGCGGGCAGGCGCGGTTCTTCAGACGCTGCTGTTTGCTGTGGCATGCTGGATTGCGGCGGGCAGGGGTGTGTGGAGCCGCGAGTTGATATCTCCGATAGCAATCGGGGCCGGGCTGGCAGCCGGTCATCTGATATTCGGAATGAGCGTGCTGGCGACGCACAGGTCTTTACGGCAGGCGGGGAGGCACCTGATTGACTTGGGGCCGCTTTGGAATTATCTGACGGACAACCCGCGCATCCTGATGCAGTTTGCCAGCGTGAGCATCGCGGAAGAGACCATTTATCGGGCGGCGTTGCAGCCGCTGGCGGTGAGTTGGGTCGGGCCGGTTTTGGGCGTGGGGGCGGTGGCGGTGGTGTTTGCGTGCGTCCACGAACACTTTTTCCGGAACAGCTTGAGGCAGTCGGGCGAGTTTTTGGCGTTCGCGCTGTTGCTTGGCGGCCTTTATTACTGGACGGGCAGCCTGATTCTTGTTATGGTCGTTCACGCGGCGCGGAACGTGGAAATCGCCTTCATGGAACGGCTCGCCCAGATAGAGGAATCGGGCGACCCGGACGCGGGCGAACGCGAGGCCCTGTTCGCCGAGGGCAGGCTGATCGAGGCGCTGGTGGTGGCGCCGGGGTGCGGGATGGCGGTGGGGTGCGTGGACCTGGCGGTCGAGCCGGTCTGTGAACCGGGGGCGTATCCGGTTCAGGCGCGGTGTTTTGGTCCGTTGGAGAACGTATGAAAACCGAATATTTGGTGCGCATCGACCGGGTCGATAAAACCTTCAAGACACGTCATCTGTTTTATAAGGACGACACGACGCCGCGCCGGCTATTGCACAAAAAGCTGGTGCAGGCGGCGAGGAACATCGATTTTGGGATACGGGCCGGGGAGATTTTCGGCCTTCTCGGCCCAAACGGCGCGGGCAAGACCACGACGGTGAAGATGGTCTCGGGGCTGGTGCGGCCGGACAGTGGCGCGGTGTACGTGGACGGGCTGAACGTCGACAAAAAACGCCTGCAGGTGCTGAGGAAAGTCGGCGTGGTGCTCGAAGGTACGCGCACGAGCATTTGGCCGCTGACGCCGTACGAAAACCTGATGTATTACGGCAACCTGAAAGACGTGAAGGGGCGGGTGCTGAAAGAGCGTGCGAAGTCGCTGCTGACATTTATCGGGCTTGATCATAAGCAGCACATCGAGGTGAGGAAACTGTCGCGCGGCGAGAAACAGAAGCTGGCTATCTGCATCGCGCTGATTGCGGACCCGCCGGTGGTCCTGCTGGACGAGCCGACGACGGGCCTCGATGTCCAGAGCAGCCGCAACATCAAGGACAGAATCCTGGAGATGACGAGGGAGCAGGGAAAGTGCGTGCTGGTGACGACACACGACATGAACGTGGCGCAGGAGATCTGCGATCGGATCGGCATCATCGACCATGGCGTGCTGGTGGCGTGCCAGCCCAAGGAATCGCTGCTGGATGTGTTCAGCGACCCGGTGTTCGAGTTCAAGCTGGACCGGCTGGTGCCCAACTCGATTTTGGACGGGATAGCGCATATCAACGAGATGACGATGCGGATCGAAGAAGAGGGCCCGGTAGTGTCCGTGGCGCTGGAAACGGACCTCGAGGCGCGGTCGCGGGCACTGTACGACGTGGTGCAGCGGTTTCGGGATCAGGGCATTCTGTTGCGGTCGGTTTCGCAGCGGCAGCAGACGCTCGAGAACGTGTTTCTGCGGCTGACGGGCAAGAAGTAGGTACTGAGGACGTAGCCGAATGGGTTTTTTGCTGGTACTGAAGGCTGAATTTATCCGCAACATGATCGTGATGCGGCGGTACTGGTTCAGGACCGTGACGGGAATGATCATCGGGTATGGGATGCTGATGTCGATGATCTGGATGTTTCATTCGAAGGGGGGCGTAGATCCGGAGGGGTTTGCGAGCCGGTTCAGCGATCCGGAAGATGCGACGAAATTTGCCCTGACTTTTATCATCGGGATGCTGGCGTTTGGCATAGTGGGCCTTTTCAGCCAGGGTTTGCAGGGGATGGCGCAAAGCGGCCAGTTGGAGCAGTTGTGCATGAGCCCGCACGGGCTGGTGTCGAATTTCATGGCGCGGTCGTTGATGGCGTCGGTGACGTCGGTGCCGACGTCGGCGCTGATGGTTTGGTTGATCGCGTACCGGGTGAGATTCGACTTGCCGATGACGACGTTGGCCGACTTTTTGACGCTGGTTCTTCTGTTGGCGCTGGCGTTCTTGAACCTGATTGGGTTTGGTTTCATGGTGGGCGGATTGGTGCTGGTGTTCAAGCAGACCGGCCAGGTGGCGGTGATCGTGCGGATGGTCTTGTTGGGTATCGCCGTCATGGCCGACGACGTGCGGACGTTCCCAAAGATACTTCAAGTGTTTTCGCACGCGTTGCCCATCACAGATGCCACGCTGTGCCTGATCCACCTTGTGATCCGGGGGCAAATGCAGCCGGTGTATGACGCGAAAGGCAAGCCGCTGATGGAAGGGGCGAAGGTGGTGGCGAACTACGTGCCGATCCTGTTTCACCCGTCGTTTTTGTTGCTGCTGGTGAACTGCGCCGTCTGGACGTTCCTGGGCATCGCCTGTTTTCGCTTCATGGAGAACTGGAGCCGCAACAAGGGCACCCTGGGGGCCTACTGATGCCGCGGGAGGCCTTGCACCGGTTCGAGCACGACGGCAAACGGTTTGCCATCGACCCCGAGACGTGTTTTTGTTTCGAGTGCGACGCGATCTGCTGGGACGTGCTCGAGCACTACGCGCAGGAGACCAGCAACCGGATCTTCCACCTTCTCAAAAACAAGTACAGCCTGAAAGAGTTGGAGGAAGTGGCGGGCGAACTCGAATGGCTGCGCGCATCCAAATCAATACTCAGGGCGCCCAAAAAGGAAGACCTGCTCAAACAGTTCGAGGTCGAACGCGGGCTGAAACGGGTGTCGGTGTCCTTGCCGCGGGAGACGGCGGAGCCCATACAGGCGCAGGCGCGGTGGTTTGGCCGGCCGGCGCGGGTGGTATCGTCGGGCGGGCGTGAAATCGGCCGTGGTGCGGTTTTGCTGCTGCTGGGCCGGTCGGGCGCGCAGAAAGAATTGCAGCTCGAATTTGTCGAAGAGGGGCACATACACCACCCTGAGTTGATTGCGGAACTGTGCGGGTGGGCGTTGAACTCGGCGCGGCTTGCCGAGAAAACGCTGACGGTCTCGGTGCATGTCACGAACATTACCGTGGCGAAACTGCCCGAGGCGCTTGCGGGGCATACGCTGGGTGCGAAGCTCGAACTGACGAGGGCAGAGGGCGTCCTGGCGCACGTGAACGCGCTGGCGGCCGCTATCGGCGAGACGTTGCCGCGGTTGGCCAAAGCGCTCGAGCCGGACGCCAAAGACGCCGGCGGGCGTGTCGTTGTTCGGCCGAACCACCCCGGGTTTGGAGAAGTGGCGGAAACGCTGGACGATTCCGGTTTCACGGGCATCGAGATTGATCTTGACGGTGCGTACGTGGCCAACCCGGGGCTGGAGCCGGGCGCAGTCACGGCCGCAATGGAAGAGAACGCGCGCTATTACGCGGGGCGGCTGATGAAACACCATTACTTCCGGCTGGACCCGATTGCGCCGCTGTTCTGGCGGATCTATTCGGGCGCGCCGGTGGCGAGATCGGACTCCGCGGGTACCAACGAACTGGCGGTCGAGGGCGACGGCAGGATTTATCCGTCGATGCGGCTGTCGGGCAAAGAACCGTTTTGCCTGGGCAGTTTGACGGACGGGCTGGACGAGGAGAAAGTCCGGCCGTTTGAGGATGTGGGGGCGCTCACCACTCATCCATGCACGGGCTGTTGGGCGCGCAACCTCTGCGGCGGGGGCACGGCGGCGGTGCATTATGCGCTGGCGGGCTCGATTCGGACGCCACACCCGGCGTGGTGCGGCGGGCAGCGGGCGTGGATGCAGAGCGCGGTTTCGGCGTTTCAGGTGCTGTCCTCGGCGGGCATCCACTTTGAACGGGTTTACAGGATCCTTGGCCGGCGGGAGAAACCGTCGCTGTTCGCGCTGGCCAAGGCGGCGATTACGATGAGCATCGGCGTCCGGCCCATCGAAGAAGCCGACGCGGAACTGGTGACCAAATGGGAGAGCTGGAACGAGTCGGCCTACTTCCTGTTCAACGAATCGGGCGTGTACCTGGCAACGAAATACGACCGCGAGATGGACTCGCTCCATCCGCGGGGCATCGATCAGGAACTGATACTGCTGCGGAAATCCGGCGAGCCGTTCGGGCTGCTCAAGCTGCGGCCCAAATGGGTCGGCGGGGCCGTGCTGGTTTGGGTGTACATGCGCGACGAGGCCGACTACGCCGCCGAGCCCATCCGCAAAAGTTTCCGCGCCATCCTCAAAGAGGCGGCCGGCCAGAGCAGCGTGCGCCAGATCGTCGTGCCGGTCTCGCCAAAGGAGAAGCCGCTGAGCGAGTTTTTATCTGCGGTGGGTTTTGGGGAAGTGGGCGCGATGCGCGATGCCCTGTACCTGCACGGAAAATACGAGGATGTCACGCTGTATGCGACCGCGCCAGACAGGCTTTAATCCAAGAGAAGCAAGAGACGCAAAGGCGTCAGGCGGTTTATGGAGATTGTGGTGAACGAAACGGCTGGTAGCAGAGATCCGTGGCGGGCGGCGGCGTTTGGTTTGTGGGAGTTGTTTTTTTTGGTGGGCCTGCTTCCGGAACCGGTGTTTCGGTTGCTGCGTGATGCGGGCGCGGTACTGCCTCAGCGGGCCGTCGTCAATTCGCCGTACGCGATCACGATTGGGCTGGCGGGTTTTCTCGCCGTGTTTGCCTACAACCAGTGCCGCAGGCACGGGCTGTCGCACGGCGAAGCGGGGGACAAGTCGCTGCAGTATGCGGTCGTGGCGCTGGTCGCGTTTCTCCCGGTGGATTTTATCGGGGTGCTGAACGTCATCGGAAACGAGCTTGTTCGGAACCGGTCGACCATCTATCTTTCGACGGCGGCCAAATCGGTGGCCTGGCTTTATCTGATGATGCTTATATGCAAGTACTACCTTGGGAACGATTCGGCGTTTATGAGCATGCCATCGTTTTTCCCAAGCACGCGCCGAGGCGCGAAGGGCGGTGGCGGTAGTGGCGGGTCGGTTGAAGGGGTGTAAGCGGCGGGCCAGTTATTTGTAATCTTCCTTACATATTTTCTGAGCGTTTAGGCATGGGTTTGAGTGTTTAAAACGAGAAACGGCGGGTTGACACCCGTATTTTATTTCGGTAAGATGTTGTTTTATAAGAGTTTGTGGCGGTGAGGCGTGTTGGCGTCATCAGTAGGCGGGCGTCTTGCGTTGAAGCTTGTAATAGCATTAAACTAACCGTGAAGTTCCTGAGCGGGGGCTTCAGGCGGGGAGTGTGAATGAACCGCTTGATGTTGTTAGGCTTCCTGCTTGCCACAGCGACGGCACAAGGCAGTGGGACGTTGCAACTTGGCGAGCCTACAGTTGAACAAGATCGTATCACGGTACCTGTCGTGCTTGGCGGCGACTTGAGCGGCGGTGTTTCGGCGATGGATTTTCGGTTTCGCTACAACCCGGAGGCGTTGCAGCCGGTATCGGTGGTTGCGGGCACGGCGGCTGAGCGCGCCGACAAACGGGTGATGAGCAACCAGCGGACGCCGGGCGAGTACGCGGTGGTGATGATGGGCTTCAATCAGTCGTCGTGCGGGCCGGGCGAGGCCATTCGGATTGTGCTGCAGCGTCTGCAAGGGCCGGACCAGAAGTGGGACCTGAGCCTGAGCGACCCGACGATGTCGAGTGTGGATGGGCGGCTGATTGAAAGCCAGGTGCTGCCATCGGACATCGAGCCGGCGCGAGAGGTTGACCAGGGTCAGGAAGAAGAGGAGACGGGGCGTCAACCACGACTTCCGGAGGTGGATACGGGCGCGGAGGAGGCGGGACCGGTGAAAGAACTGGCGGCGCCGCAGGGTGCAGGCTATGATGCGCCTATGGACGGACCGGTCGCGGAAGGGGCGTCAAGAACCGCGGCGGCTGAAAGTCTGAAAGCCGCCTTGCAGTCGGCCGAAGAGGTGCGGCAAGGAATTGAGTCGCCGGAACAGAATCCGGCCGATCAGCTTGAGGGGCTGGGGCAAGAAGCCGGTGTCGTGGGCGAAACGGGATTGAACGTGGCCACCGAGAGCGGCGGCCGAATAGATACAGCAGGTGTTACAGCTTCGGGTAGGATGTCGCCCGATCAGGCTTTGCGGAACAATACAGTTGAACCTCAGTCGGGAACCAACGCGGTGGAACGGCGTGGCGGAACCTATATGCCGTTTGCGGTAGCGGGTTTTTGCGTGTTAGCGTTGGCGGCCGTCCTTGTGTGGCGGCGGTCCAGACTGATTGGCTAAGAGCTTCCCCCGAAGAGAGGATGCCTAATCCTCTGCGGATCTCTAACGCACGTTAGAGTGACGCACCTCACCGGAGATGCCGGGCGCCCCCTCCCGGCATCTCCACCCCCATTTTTAGACTCTTTGTTCGCGACATCTGCGCACGACGCGTAGAGGTTGGCTTAAGGTGGCGAACAAAGATTCTAATTGCGGCTTCTTAGCCGCCGTATGGATTTTTTTCTTTCCTTTGAACGAAACGCTGGTAAACAGATCGTTGTTTGATCTATTCTGTTTGCAAGGGAGGCACGGGAAACAATGCATGACTGGAAAGAGGTCAGGCTGGTGGAAATACTCCTGGTAGAAGACAGCCCCGGCGACGTCCGCCTCACGATTGAAGCACTCAAAGAGGCCAAGGTGAACAACCGGCTGAACGTGGTGGGCGACGGGGTGGAAGCGCTCGAGTATCTGCGCCGCCAAGGCAAATATGCAGACGCCGCGAGGCCGGACGTGGTGCTCCTGGACCTGAATCTGCCCCGGAAAGACGGGCGGAAGGTGCTGGTGGAGATGAAGGAAGATCCGGACTTGAAAGTGATCCCGATAGTGGTGTTGACGACGTCGCACGCCGAGGAAGACGTCCTGAAGTCTTACGAGAACCATGCGAACTGTTACATCACGAAGCCGGTGGATTTCCAGCAGTTCCTTCGCGTGGTCCAGAGCATAGAAGATTTCTGGCTCAGCGTGGTCCGGCTTCCCCCCAAATCCTGATCGCCGTTGTTCACGACGGTTTCAATGCAGGCTCATTGGGCATTTCTCCCCGGTCCGGAGCAGGCGCGGGCAGCCTCGATTCAACTTGTTCATTCTGCCTTCACATCCCTTTGTGTCACCTGTTCTATAAGGGCAACAAGCAGGGCCAGATGCTTATTGCCTGGTGCTCAAGCCGGCGATATGATACCTCCGGCGAAAAGAGGATTGTTGCCATGTTGCCGTTTGCACTGCTTCTTGCGGCCGGTGTGCTGAGCCAAGCCGCAACACCGTTACCGGCCGAGTTGGCCGAAGCCGCCGCCTGGGCGGGAGCGAAGTTCGAGGGCATTGAACAGCCCGCCCCGTATGCCTTTGACACCGGTCCTTTTTTCGGGACGCCGGATTTTGTGCGGGGCGTCGCGGGATGGGCGGTTGAGCGAGGCAAGCGGCAAATTGATCCGGCCCGAACCGGCCATACGATCGTTTACCGCGACCCCGCGACCGGGCTTGCGATCCGGTGCGAGGGCGTGGTCTACAGCGATTTTCCGACGGTCGAGTGGACGCTCTTTTTGAAGAATGAGGGGACAGCGCCGGTTCCGCTGAAGGATGTGCTGGCGATTAGGACGGGTTTCCGCAAGGAGCCCGGCAAGAGGTTTGTCCTTTATCACCACTCGGGGGACAATTGCACCGCCGACAGCTACGAACCGCATGTCACCGAGCTGGTGGCCACGGAGAAATTGCGGCTCGCCAACACCGGCGGCCGGCCCACCCAGACCACCTTCCCGTATTTCAACGTCTCGGCGGGCAACAAAGGCGTGATTTTTGTTGTTGCATGGCCGGGGCAGTGGTTTGCGGAGTTCGCACGGAACTCCGGCAACTCCCTGACGCTTGCCGCGGGGCAGGATCGGGTGCAACTCGACCTGCAGCCGGGCGAGGAAATCCGCACGCCGCTGATCGTGCTCCAGTTCTGGCACGGGGAAGGCGAGGCGGGGCGCGTTCGGTCGCAGAACGTGTGGCGGGCCTGGATGATCGCGCACAACATCCCGCGGCCCGGCGGGAACCTGCCGCCGCTGCCGCAGTTGGCCGCGTGCAGCAGCCACCAGTTCGGCGAGATGATCCACGCCGATTCGGAAAGCCAGAAGTTTTTCGTGAGCAAATACCTCGAGCGCGGGTTCAAACTGGCGTACTGGTGGATGGACGCGGGCTGGTACTGGTGCGACGGGCAATGGCCAAAAACGGGGACGTGGGAAGTCGATACGAGCCGGTTCCCGGGCGGGCTTCGTCCGATCAGCGATTTTGCGCTCGAGCGCGGCGTGCACACGCTGGTGTGGTTCGAGCCGGAGCGCGTCCATAGCGGGACGTGGCTGGCGGATCAGCGGCCGCAATGGGTGCATGGCGGGAAGGACGGCGGGCTGCTGGACCTGGGCAACCCCGAGGTGCGCGCCTGGCTCACGGACCACGTCGACGGTCTGCTCAACAGCGAAGGGATTCACCTGTACCGCCAGGATTTCAACATCGACCCGCTCGAGTTCTGGAGGAAAAACGATGCGCCCGGCCGCCGGGGCATCACGGAGATCCGCCACGTCGAGGGTTACCTGGCGTACTGGGACGAATTGCGGCGGCGTCATCCGGATATGCTCATTGATTCATGCGCCAGCGGCGGGCGGCGAAACGATCTCGAGACGCTGCGGCGTGCGGTGCCGCTGCTGCGGAGCGATTACATCATGGAACCGGTCGGCAACCAGTGCCATACCTGGGCGCTGGCGCAATGGTTTCCGTTTTACGGCACCGGCACCTCAAAAACCGATCCATACCTGATCCAGAGCACGTTATGCCCGCATTTCACCGCGTGCTGGGATATGCGCGACGCGACGATCGATTACGAGGGGATCCGGCGAATCATCGACCAGTGGACCGAGGTGGCGCCGTGCTATTTCGGCGACTACTACGCGCTGACGCCGTATTCGCTCGCAGAGGATCAGTGGATCGCGTGGCAGTTCGACCTGCCGGGCGAAGGCAGGGGATTTGTCCAGGCGTTCCGGCGCGGAGGCTGCGAGGGCGAGTCTGTCAAGCTGAAACTGCAGGGGCTGGACGCGGAAGCGGCCTATACCCTTTGCGATGCAAGCCAGCCTGAACAGGTGAAGACATATACGGGCGCGGAGTTGCTTGCCGCCGGCTTTGATTTGCCTATTACGCAAAAACCCGGCGCAGTACTCTGGAAATACAGCAAAGTTGCTCAATAAGGATGTGCAGGCGGGACGCCCGCACCACAATAAGTTCGAAGTCCGAAGTGCGAAGTTTGTCTGGACGGGAATGCAGGCGGGACGCCCGCACCACAACAGCGGCGTTTTTCTAATTGTGGTGCGGGCGTCTCGCCTGCACGCGGTTTTGTGCTAGAATGGGCCGCATTGGTGAAGACATTGTAGGAGAAGAATCAATGAACAAGCGGACAATTTCACGACGCCATTTCCTGGCCGGTGCGGCGGCTGCCGGTGCGGCCGTAAGCCTGTTCCCCGGGCGGGTGCTGGGGGCGAACGAGCGGGTCAACATCGGCATCATCGGGCAGGGCGGAAAAGGCAGCGCCCATTTCGCCGATTTCAGCAAAGTGCCTAACTGTCAGATCATTGCCGTGTGCGACGCCGACAAAAAGGCGCTGGCAAAACCGCAGGTGCCGGAAAGCGTGAAGCGGTTCCAGGACCTGCGCCAGTTGCTCGAAATGAAAGACATCGACGCGGTCGTGATCGCCGCGCCTGACCATTGGCATTGTTTAGCGGCGATCCTCGCGTTCCAGGCGGGCAAACACGCGTACGTCGAGAAACCGGTGAGCCACTACGTGTGGGAAGGCCGGAAGATGGTCGAGGCGGCCCGCAAATACAACAAGATCGTTCAGGCGGGTGTGCAGCAGCGGTCGTGCCCGGCCGTGCAGGAATGCGCAAAAGATGTCCAGGCCGGGGCATTCGGCAAAGTGCTTTGGGCACATTGTTACAAGACGGACTCGCGCAAGCCTATCGGGAAGGTGGACGGGCCGCAACCCGTGCCCGAGACGGTCGATTACAACCTGTGGGCGGGCCCGGCGCCGATGTCGCCGGTGATGCGCAAGAGTTTTCACTACGACTGGCACTGGCAGTGGAACTGGGGCACCGGCGAGATGGGCAACTGGGGCGTGCATTACCTCGACGACCTGCGCCACATCCTCGGGTGGGACGACGTCCCCACCAACGCGATGGCAGCGGGCAACCGGTGGTGGGACGACGACGGCGAGACGCCCAACATGCACATGTGCCTGATGGAACACAAGGGCGTGAAGGTCGTGATCGACATCCGCAATATGGCCGACCCGGGCCGCGGCGGCGACGAGGGCGCCGTGTATCTCAAAAGCCGCGGTGGAAACTACATCATGTGCGAAGGCGGGCACATCGCCATCTCGCGCGGCGGCGGCAAGGTCTTCGATAAAGACGGCAAGATGATCAAGCAGTACAAAGGCACCGGCGGCGCGGGCCACGACGTAAACTGGATCGAAGCCATCCGCGCAGGCTCAAACAAGACCCTCGCGGCCGAGATCGAAGTCGGCCACCAGAGCACGGTGCTATGCCACCTGGCCAACCTGTCATGGCGCGTTGGCAATGCGACTACCATCGACGAGATCCGCGAAAACGCCAAGAACCACGAGGATGCGCTGAACACGATCGAACACATGATGGTGCAGCTCGATAACAACAAGGTCGACCTCAAGGCTAAACCGTGGATCGCCGGGCCGAAACTCACTTACGACACGAAGGCCGAGAAATTCACCGGCGACCACGCCGACCACGCCAACAAATTCATCCGGCTCCCGTGCAGAGCCCCGTTCGTCGTGCCGGAACAAGCCTAGGGTTATATTTAACGCTGAGGCGCAGAGAGACGCATGTCCCTCTGCGCCTTCTGCTTAATGAAAGGTGTGGCAGAGTGGACACAGTGGACTTTGTGGACACGGTGGACATTGTGGACAAGCAAAATCGGCGGGGAGCGAGCGTGATGTGGCGCTTGGACGCTGTTTTAGTTTCAGCGGTTTTTGTACTGGCCGCTACGATTTCCGCAGCTGAGGAATTATTAGTTGATGCGGGGTATGCGCGAGGTTTCAATGTTACGGCAGCGCGGCATCCGGCTGCGAAGATCGAGTTGGGGCCGCTGCGGTTTCCGGAGGGGCCGGCGGGGGGCCGGTGTGGCGGCTGGCGCAGTGGGAATCGCGGCATTTGATCGAGCCGCGGGTGTTCGCGGCGGCGGATGACGGCAAGTGGGTTGCGGAGACGCTGGGGAAACGGGTGGTGGTCGAGCAGCTGCCGAAAGGGACACCCCCCACAACTGCCGGGGGGCGTCCCGACGGGATCTTGCTCGAGGTGAACGGCGGGGCCGAGTACGGCGGCCATTACCGGCGGATGGGCGAGTTCTGGCCGCACCTGTTGATCGAGCAGAAGTTCGATCCGCCGATCCAGGTGGCGACTGCGGGCGAGTTGCGGCTTGGGCTGGAGTTTCGGGTGGTGCGTTGCGGGGTCGTGCCGGGGATGGAGTCGGGGCTCGACCCGGGGTTACATACGGCGTAGATTTCCGCGTATTTCACCGTACACAGCGTGAGGGACGGCCAGCCCAACCCGGACGAGATGTTTTGGTTTGGCATCCCGCTGTTCGACACGCGGCACGAGGTCCCGCCGGGCCGCTATGCGCTGGATACAGCGCCGCTGTATCCAGCGCCGCTGGATATCGCCCCGGGCGGCGGCGGCAAGTTCATCTGCAACCTGGACGGCAACCGGTTCTGGCAAGGCAACACGGTCTACTATTCAACGCCGCGCCAACTCAGAACCGCCCGACTCATGCTCTACCTCCACCTCATCAGCCGCTACGACCAGACCGGGCAAAAGTTCACGGCATTTCCCAAAAATCGATTCGATCTTCAAGCTGCGCCCGCGCCTGCTCGAGGTCGACAAAAAATGGATCTACACGCCGCCCGCCGGAGACGAGTGGTACATGTGATGGAAGTGCTCGGTGCTCAGTGTGAAGTTGACCGGTGGATCAGACGGATCCGACCGATCCGACGGATCAGAAACAGGGCAGCGTTCCGCAACTTGTCAGCGAAGCGCGGGATGCACCGCCGGCTCCAGGCTGATCTGCACTTCGTGTTCCTGCCCCGCTTCCACCAATACGCGCGCCGTCCCTTCATAATATTGCTCATCCAAGAACCGGTGCGCCTTCACGTCATACTCGCCCGGAGGCAATCCGCCCATCCGGAACTCGCCGGTCTCGTCACAGCCGGTTTGCGCATAATTTATCTGTCCGCTGTCCGCCGGCGTCACCTGCAGCCACGCACCCTCCATCTCCACCGTCCCATAGATCGTGCCGAACATATTCGGCAACTCGGCGAGGTCAACCGTGACCTCCGTCATTTCGCCTGCGGTCACCACCGCGCTTACAATACCCAACTGCCCCCGGTCCCGTGTCCTCATCATGATTTCGTACGGCCCCGCCGGCAGCCCCCGCCAGTCTGGTCCGTCCCAGGCATTGTACGCCTGCGCCCCAGCATCGGCGTTCGCTTGGCGGCACACCGTTGACACCGGCTCGCCCAGGGCTTCGGGATTCAGAAGTTGGACGACCAGCCGGCCCTCGGGCGCCAGGCGGATTGTCACCGGCCCGGTGTTTCCTGCTACAAGCGCGGGCAGAATCTGCGTCCCGTACCCCTCATGCCATGCCACCAGCCCCACGGTTTCGCCCGGCGTGAGGGGATCCAGCTTGAATTGCCCCTCATTATCCGTCTTGGCATCTACACACGTCGCGTAGCCGAGCGTGTCGCGGCTGTCTTCTCGCAGCACACGCGGATTGAAATACGGCGGCGCGTAGGCGCAGAGGCGTGCACTCGGCACGGCCGCACCGGTCCGCTCCTCCACCACGCGCCCCGTGAGCTTCGCCCCGCGGCTCAGCTTGACCACCACATCTTGGATGCTCCCCCCCTCCGGCATCTCCAACCGCGCCGTTTGCTCCGGCGCGTAACCTTTTGCGCTTACGTCGAGGCGTACCGCCGGCGGCGCGACCTTATCCAGCACGAAAGCCCCGTCTTCAGAGTTCACCGGCGTCCACTCACTCTTGTACTCCGCCACACCTTCCGGCGTTGGGTACAAACGCACATGACGGACCCGGTACTCCGTGACGGGCTCGCCCGTGGCCGCGTCAATCACACGGCCCGCCACGGTCCCAAACCCGTATACCACCAACTCCACGTCCGTCGCGCCCACCGCCACTGCATCCTGGCGGGCCCACTGGTAACCGTTCGGATACGCAGTGACCGTGCACTTGGTCACGTCCCCTAGCGACGTGAACGCAAACCGGCCGTCGTCGCCGGTCTGGGTTTCCTCGTTAACGGGTCGCTCCTCCGGGTAACTTGATGCAGTCACGCGAACGCCGCCTACTGGTTTCCCGGAACTGTCGACCACCCGCCCGCTGACGACGCCGGGGGAATTTCGGTTGAGCGTGACCACGAGATCCGTGAGGTTATGCGCGGGCATCGTAAAGTCAAACTCGGGGGTCGCGTAGTTCACGTCCTTTTTGTAGATCCACAACGTGTACTCGCCGGGCTCCACGTGTGCGAATGAAAATCGGCCGTTTGTGGCGCTTTTCGCGCGCTCGCCCCGGCCCCCGTAGAAACACACTTCCGCGCCCGTAATCGGCGATCCGGCCTCGTCGCGCAACAAACCTTCCAGCCGGTTGCCCGCGCCCAGATGGACGTCTACTCCATCCACACCGTTTAAATCCGCCAGAGTTACCGGCGCCGACGTTTTAAATGCAAAGTCCTCGTGCTTCGCAAGCACGGTATATGTGGGTTCGGTCGGCAGGCCGCGGAACTGGTAGCGGCCATCTTCTTGCGTTTTGAGTTCTTCATAATTGAAATAATTGGGCCACGGCATCAGACACACGCGCGCATCCGCCAGCGGAACGTCTCGCCCCTCATATACCGTCCCGGAAATCGATCCGCCCCGTTCCAGCCGAAAGTCCACGCCCGTCATCATCTGTCCGCTTCGTAGCGTCACCTCTTTGGGCGGCTCCCGGTAACCCGGAAAGACATAATCGGTCGCGTTTTGGACGCATTGGAAAAAGCACTTGACTGGAAACAGATCCACAAACTGGTACTGCCCCGCCGCATCGGTCTTTGCGGCCCGGTTGTCATGAAACACCTCCAGCATGTGCCACGCGGTTTGCTGGAGATTAATCTCCGTCCTAAACTGACCAAACGCGAACTCACCCAGCGTCATCGGAAAATCAGGAATCGGGTCGCCGGTGGAATTGTCATACACCCGCCCGCTGATGCTCGCCATCGGCTCCAGCGCCAACTCGCCCACATCTCCTTCCGCACCAACATCCGCCCGGCTGGCAAGGCCCACGCCCGATTTGAATGCGTGCAACACGAACGTCCCCTCGGGCAACGCTTCGAAACGGAACTGGCCCGTGGCGTCTGTCTTGACGTTTGCGGTCGCGTCATGCCCCACGCCCACCACCACGTCGGCGTCGGCCACGGGTTGCCCGCCCTGGTCAACGACGCTGCCGACTAAGCCGGTAGCGGATGCATTGGCCGCCTGGCCAGTCTTCCGCGCGGCGGACGTGTCATGCGCCGGCGCAGAGGTCGTGACGGGTTTGACGCCTTGTTGCGCAGAATCAGGCGCTGACGCCGCCACCCGTGGTGCGCCAGGCGCGGCCGGAAGCCCTCCTCGTTTGACTGCGGCGACCGACACAACCGCCGCTATCAGTATGAGCACCCCACCGGCCACAGCAAGTTTCAACAAGCCCCCGCTTGCCGCCAATGCCGCCGCGCCACCCGTGGCGCCGCGAGACCCCGCCAACGCCAGTCTTCCCAGCGCCGCCGTAAGAGCCGCCGGGGCCGCCATGGCCGACTTACCCGCCAGCATGCCGGCCAACACGGCCGCGCCGACGGAAATCCCGCGGCGCCTGAGGTGTTTCCGCGTCGATTCGATGCCGCGGGCGATCCGTACATTCACCGTCGTCCGCGACAGGCCCAGCGCTTCCGCCACCGCCACCAATGACCGGCCTTCCAGAAAGTGCAGTACAATGGGTTGCCGCAGTTTCTCCGGCAGCGCCGCAATGGCCTCGTCCACGTACTGTTGCACGTCTTCCCACCCCGGCTCCGCCGGCGCCGCCAACTCCTTTGCGTACCGTTGCTCGCGCGCCACCCGGCGCAGTTGAGACTTGCGACGGTTGATGGCGTGGTTTGTTGCCACCACATACAGCCACGGGCCCAGCGGCTGGCGCCTCCTCGGCGCTTTTTGCGCCAGCGACAGAAAACACTCCTGTGCCGCGTCTTCCGCGTCGGTGTCGTTTCCCAATACGCGTCTGCACGTGGCGTACACCAATCCTGCATAACGTCCCGCAACTTCCGCAAACGCCTGCGCGTCACCCGAATCGCGCCAGCGTTCCAGCAAAGTCGCATCCCCTGAGTGCATAACCGACCTCCTCGACGATTCTAACCCATTCTGCCTATATAACAGCGCCAATGCCGGTTCTGATCAGAATAATCTGCAGCGCAACAATCACAAGAATTTGTGGAACAAATGGAAAGCTGGTTGGCTCAATTCCAGCTTAGGCACAAGGCCGACTTCGCCGAAGTGGCCCTCGCTTTAGCGCCTCTTGCGTCTCTTGTGGTAAGCTTCTTACCGCAGCGCGGGATGGACAGCCGGCTGCATTTCGATTTGCACTTCGCGTTCCTGACCTGCCTCTACCAATACGCGGGCCTGGCCCTCGTAATCCTGCTCGTCCGAAAACCGGTACGCCTTCACATCATACTCGCCCGGCGGCAACCCGCCGATCCTGAACATCCCACTCTCATCCGTGTACCCATAGGCATACATAGTGCGTTCACTTCCGGCGGGAGAGACATGTACGCTTGCCCACCCCAGCTCAATCACGCCATAAACACTGCCGAACGCCGCGCCCGCTGTCGCCAGGTCGGCGACTACCTCCGTGGTTTCCCCCGCCGCCACTTCCGCGCTAAGCACGCCTAACTGACGGCTGTCCGGCGTCTGAATTACGACTTCGTACTGTCCCGCCGGAAGCCCGCGCCACTCCGTTCCCGAATCGCCCTGATACGCACCGTCTACCTGGCGGCACCACGTCAGAACCGGCGCGTCAATAACGTGCGCGTTCTCAACGCGGACTACAAGCCTTCCTTCGGGTGCCAGCCGGATATCTAAAGGCACGGCGCCTTTGCCGACAACGACCAGCGGCAGAATCTGTGTGGCGTAACCGTCATGCCATGCAACCACCCCCACCTTTTCGCCTGGCGTAAACGGGTCCAGCACAAATCTCCCATCGCCGCCAGCCATGGTGGATATGCACGTCTTCAGGTTCAAAACACCGAGGTTGTCCGATTCTCTTAGCAGCATCGAATTGAAATATGTCGGCGAATAAGCACGCACGCGCGCACCCGGCACCGCCGCGCCTGTCCGCTCGTCAATAATCCGTCCCGCAAGACTGGCGCCGCGGTTCAGTTTCAGCACCACATCTTCAATGCTGCCGCCCTCAGCCAATTCCAGGCGCTCCGTTTGTCCGGGGGCATAACCTTTTGCGCTCACCTCGATGCGCGTGGCCGGCGGCGCGACATCGCCCAGCTGAAAAGCCCCGTCTTCCGACTGCACCGGGAACCAATCCCTGTCGTACTCCGATTCACCACCCCATGTGCCAGGCCCGAACTGGACATGCAGGATGCGATACTCCGTCACCGGCTCGCCGCTTCCCGCGTCAACCACCCGGCCCGACACCGTTCCAAATCGCTGCACCACAAGTTCGAGATCCGTCGTCCCCACCGGCACGTGGTGCTGTCGCACAAACGTATAGTTGCCGGGATAGGCGTCCACGGCGCACGTGTTCGCATCGCCAAGTTCTGTGAACTCAAACCGGCCATCTTCGTCCGTCACGGTTTCCGCGCTTGCAGATTTCCCGCTGGGCGTGCGCGTATCGCTGAATGCATTTACTCTAACGTCATGCAGCGGTTCCCCTGCGCTGGTTACCACCCGGCCCCGGATGACGCCCGGTGTGCTCCGGCTTAGCGTGATCACCAGGTCGAGCAGGTCGCCCGCCGGCATCGTGAAGGACAAATAAGGGCTTTCAAAACTCACCTCGTCCTTGCGCACCCACAACTTATAATTGCCCGGCGCCACGTGCGCAAACGAAAACCGCCCGTTCGAATCGCTCGTCCTGCTGCCGCCGTGGTCGCTGAAATGGACGTCCGCTGCGGCAACGGGCGACCCCGTGTCGTCCAGGAGTGTTCCCTCCAGCTTGTAGCCCGACGTCAGGCGAAAATCAATGCCGGACACGGCGCGCGCATCGGTTAAAGCAACCGGCTCGCTCGTTTGGAGAGCATAATCCTTGTGTGACGCGGCGACCTTGTAGGTTCCTCCGGTCGGCAGGCCCCGGAACTCATAAGCGCCATCCGCACCCGTTGTCACGCCTTCAAAGCCGAAGAACGAATGCTTCGCCGGGACCAGTTCCACCCACGCTTTTTCCAGCGCAACGCCCCGGTCATTCAATACGGTCCCCGAAATCGATCCGCCCCGCTCCAGTGCCAAATCGACGCCCATGAGGGTTTCGCCCCGCCGCACGACAATCTCCTTCGGCATGTCGCGCATGCCGGGGAAAACATACTCGCCGTCTTTTTTCTCCTCCGGCCAATAGCCGTATTTTGCCGCAAGCAGATCCACGATTTCATACATGCCCGCGCCGTCGCTCTGGCCGTACCGGTGCCCTTCCTGGAATGACTCCAGCATGACGCGCGCGCTGTTAAGCAAATCATTGTCTATCTGGAATTGCACCAGTTGAAACGTCAGATGTGGAATGCCTTCCCCGCTGGCTTTATCGTAGACTCGCCCGCTGACTCTGCCCAGCGGCTCAAGCGTCAAATCACCAAGGTCTCCTTGCGACGGAACGTCCTCGAGACTCGCAAGGCCAACCGCTGACTTGAATGCATGCAGCACGAACGGGCCCGCCGGCAAAGATTCGAAACAGAACCCGCCCGATGCATCGGTCTGGACGCCCGCCGTCTTTTCGTCGCCCACCCCCACTACCACTTCCGCGCCAGCCACCGGCCCGCCGTTATCATCAACAACGCTGCCGACAAGCGCACCCCCGGCCGCCAAGACGTCCCCGTCGTCTAACGGCGCACTGGACGAATCCTCAGCAGGCGCTGAACCCGCTACGGCTGCTGTCGCCTCGTCCGCAGCCACGGCGGGTACAGCAACGGGAGTGACCGCCCCAACCCCAGTCTCCGCGCGCAAATTAACCACAAACACGGCAGCCGCCAATATGAAAAGCACCCCACCCACCCCGGCAAGCTTCAGTGCAATACCGCCCGCGGCCACGACCGCCGCGCCGCCCGCAGCGCCTCGCGTCCCCGCCAACGCAAGTTTCCCCAGCGCCGCAGTCAGACCCGCCGGAGCGGCTGTGCCTGTTTCAGCACTCAGCATGGCGGCAAGCGCAACCGCGCCCACTGAAATCCCGCGCCGCTTCAGTTGCTCCCGCGTCTCTTCAATTCCCCGGGCGATTCGCCCGCTCACCGTCGTCCGCGGCAATCCCATCGCTTCCGCGACCGCCGCCTGCGAACGACCCTCAAAGAAATGCAGCACGATCGGCTGGCGCAGTTTATCCGGCAGCGCCGCAACCGCCTCGTCCACGTACTGCTGCACATCATCCCAATCCGCTTCCGCCCCCCTCACCGTCTCCTCCGCATACCGATGCTCGCGCGCAACCCGGCGTACCTGCGACTTTCGCCGGTTTAGCGCCGAGTTTGTCGCCACAACGTAAAGCCACGGACCCAACGGCTGGCGCTTCTTCGGCGCCTTTTGCGCCAGCGACAGAAAACAATCCTGCACCACATCCTCGGCGTCGCTGTCGTTACCCAAAATACGCCGGCACGCGGAGTACACCAGCCCCGCATACCGCGCCGCCAGTTCCGCAAACGCTTGCGCATCCCGTTCCTCGCGCCAGCGTTCCAGCAACACCGCGTCCCCTGAGTGCATCACAAGTCTCCTCGCAGATTGTAGCTCATTCTGCCTATATAACAGCGCCGACGGCCGTCTTCGACGAAAACACAGTAGGGCCGACCTCCAGCTCGGCCCGGGCGTTTCTTTGCTCTTTCTCCAGACTCCGGACTCCAGACTCCGGACTAAAAAGACGCCCCGCGCCGCCTGGGGAAGGCTAAACGGCGGCGCGGGGCGTTTTGGGTGAACCTATTTGCCGGCGCTGACGCGCCGTATGCGCCGGCCTACTGGGCCGCGCCTATTGGGCCGAGCCGGGTTCGGTGGTGAGGATGATGCGTTGCCGGGTGAGGTTTGCGCGTGCTTCGTGGCACTTTTTGTAGTCGGCGTATGCGTCGCGCGGGGCGGACTGGACTTTTAGCTGGTAGGCGTCGGTGAACTCGATGGTTTGGCCGTTGGGTGTGAGCGTCGCCTCGTAGGATGCGGGGCCGGAATCGAATTTGACGCTGTCGGGGATTGCGTAGGGTTTGAGGCCGTCGGGCAGGCGGATGACGCCCGAGGTGGTTTCGCTGACGATCTGGCTCCAGAACAGGTCGAACTCGCGCGTGGGCCTGCCGACGTCGCCCGCGTCGTACGTGACCCCGGGGATGTTCAGCAGCAGCAGGTCGCCCGCTTTTACGGCAAACCCCGGAATCGTTATCTCTAAAGTGATGGCCGGCGTGACCTTGAGGTCGGTGAAATCGGTGCAGGTGAAGTTATCGAGTACGGCGGCGTGGTGGAGGCTCGAAGCGATCTGCTGCAACTGGTTGCGGAGTTGCTGCTGGTCGAGGCTTTTCATCCCGCGCATCCAGGCGCCGGTGTTTCCCTCGCCGGTGTAGGCCACTTTCAGTTCGAGCGTGCCGTCCGGCTCGAGCGTCGAGTCGAACGTGGTGGCGATTTTCTCCTGGTCGAGCGATGAAATCTGCGTGTTGGCTACTGTTGCCGGTTGAGCCGAATCGGCGCGCGCGGGCGCGATCACGAGCGCGGGGCTGTTCTGGATGCCCGCGGGCAGCGTCCCGTACGGGATCAGATCGCTGGCCGCGTTGGTGAATGTCTTTTCGCCGCCCAGATAGACGGCCGACCGGTCAAAAGCACGGATGGACGCCGCTTCCTGGCAAAGCGGGCCGGCGTTGCGGCTTCGCACGAGGGCAAACACTGCGGGCACGCCGGCCGCCTCGAGCATTTTACAGTAGAGGAAATTCTTGTCGAGCTCGTTGGCCATGCCCCTGCGCACGGTTTCATCGGGCGAGTGCGGCACGACGCGGTAGTTCTTGTGCGGCACCGGCAGCGTGCGGATCGAGCGGGCGATGAAATCGTGGATGGCCTGCGGCCCGCCTTGCGCCGCCAGCTCGACCGCCTTGGCTTTGACGGCTTCCGACAGCGGCGCTACGCCGTCGAGCGCCCGCCCGTAATCGCGCACGATGTCGTCCCACGTCTTGGCTTCGGCGAGCGTGACAGTCGAGGCGAAACTGGTCACCGGCGGCATCAGCGGCTCGCGCAATATGCCTGGCTGCGGCGCCGAAAGCGTGTACGTGAAACGGACGATGCCGTCTTTTACTTCGCGGGCCTCCTCGATGGGCGCCGACTCGACCGCGTGCACGTTTCGCGCGAGTTCGGCCTCGCGCGCGGCCGGGATCAGGACAACGACTTCTTTGCGCAAGAGGGGCGCTTCGTAGCGGAACACTTCGTATGTGTAGAACGGTTCGAGCGAGGTCTCGCGCGTCCGGACAATCGTGTATTGGACATCCAGGATGCACCAGGGCGCGGGCTCTTTTGCGGCAAACCGGTACCGGGCGAGCCGGCGGTAATCGGGCAGCGAGGCGTACACGGACTCGTTCTTGACAGCCGCGTCGGACAGGTGCAGCACACGGCCTTCCGGCGTGACGGTGAGTGCGAAATCGATTTGGGGCTGATCGGTGTCTTCAAAATACGGCACCAAATGGGAGCCGGCATCCTCGCCGCGCTGCCGCAAAATCTTTGTAATCACCCGGTTGGTGTCTTTGACGACGCCGGGCGTGCAGAGGTCGATCGTGCGCCGCTCGAGTAGCGTGGCGGTCCCGTCGGCGGGAAAATCGGCCTCGGCCGGCTGGGACTCGAGGCACACCGTGAGGTCGGGGTCGGTGATTTGATCGGCCGCCTCGATTTCGTCGAACAGGCGCGCCCGCTGAAGCTGGATCTGGTTGACTTTCTCCTTTGGAAAGGTTTTCAGTTCGCCGCCGCGCAGCTCAAACACGACGCTGTCCTCGGTGATCTCGCGCAAGCGCCCCAGTTGCTGCTCGCCGTCGCGCAGGTAGAGGGTGTCGGCCGTGGCGGAGAGAGCGACAGCGTAGGCGCTAAGAGCGTAGGCGGCAAAAACGGCCGCGAAAAGTCTTGCGGAAAACGTTTTCATACGGTCAGCCCTTTTCGGTTAGGAAGATTTCTTTTTTGGAGAAAGCGGAGATGGACCGGAGCGCGTCGCGGTAGCCTGCGTAGTCCTTGACGGGTACGATCCGTTCAAGCCGCTGGAACGATTCGCGGAACACCACGTGCCCGTCGCGCTCGTCGTATTTCGCCGAATAGTCGAGATACGGGTTCTTGATTTCGAGTGCCGGCGGCAGCCATTTCGCCTTGAAACCTTTGGGCATAGTGAGGTCGATTTCGAGAATCCGCTCCTCGGTCGTCATGTACTGGATGGGATACTTGCGCGATTCAAGCGAGACTTCGCCGTAATCTCTCTCGAGCGTCGGCATCGTGAGGTACATCACGCTGCCGGTGCGTATGGCGTGGCCCGGGAGCCGGTAATCGAGCGTCATCACGAGCGGCTCGCCGAGATCCTCGAGCTTCGAGAGCGTGAAATCGTCGAGGAGGGCGCCCGGGCTGATCGAGTTGACGTATTGCGCCATCAGCATGGGCCTCGAGTCTTCACGCGCGCTTTTCCAGAACCCGCGCACGCCGGCCTCGACGCTGCCGTTGTATTCGGTCCTCGTTTTTACTTCAACATCGCCCTCGGGGCTGAGCTTGATGTTCAGGCGCGAGAGCCTGCGGTTGTCCGATGGCGCGGGGACTGGGATCTTCTTGATGTCGCCGCGGATCGCGTTGAGTGCGAAAATGCCGTGGTCGTCCATGCGGAAGTACGGGTACCGGTAATTCTGTGCGGTGGTGTCGAGGTAGAACGACCGGTCGCCGACGCAGACCTCGCTGATGCAATGGTTGCCGCTGAGCACTGGGATTTCGGTGATGGCGGTTCCGGCGTCGTTTGTTTGGACGATGAGGGGGAAGCTATCCACGCCGATGACTTTCAGCATCGTCGAGAACAGGATCGCCTTGTCGGTGCAGTCGCCATACCGGTTCTCGAAGGTTTCGTCGGCGGTGTGGCCGGAAAACCCGGCGCCCAGGCTGCCCTTGATTGAGATGTACCGCGTTTTCTCCTGCACCCAATGATAGATGCGCGCTATTTTCTCATCGAGTGTGTCGGCCCCCTCGGTGATCTCCTTGACGGCCCCTTCGATCTGGGCCGTCGGAACCATCCTGGGCGTTTGAAGCTTGCTAAGCAGGTCGTAGACTTCCTCGTGCGACTTGAAGATCGAACTGTCCATCATGGGCACGATGTCTTCGGTGGGCGGCATCGCCGGCTCGGGCGTGATAGGCGGCATGTTTTCGAGCGTCCAGCAATAAGTCTTGATGCCGTCCTTTTCCTCGACCACCGGCTCGGCCAGCGCCGGGTCGGGGAAGTTGCGCGTCATGTAGTTGTACGTGGTCCCAGCGGGCACATATACCTTGACGCGGGAGAACAGCACGGGTTCGGCGCCCTGGAATTGAAACCCCGGGCTGAACAGGCGCGGATCTTCCGGGTTGTAATAGTCATACTCGTACTCGTACTCGACGACCGAGCCCACTTCGACGCCCTGGACCACCCCCGAGAGCATTTTCAGGTGGGGGTTGAAAAACACCATCTCCTGCGTCGGGCTGGCCACCTTGATCTCGTCCGGCGACAGGGTCGAAACGGCCCCGTCGGGCGATACCGAGCGGGCGTAAAGGATTCTGGCCCTGCTGCGGCCTTCCGTAAACCCGATCGACACCTGCGCCCAGCCTTTTTGCTCCTCTTTCAAGACCAGCCCGGCGAAATGGTAGCGATACGCGTTTGAGCCGTCGGGGCGCAGCGTGAATTCGCCGTCGTCCACCAGCACAATGCCCGGCACGCCCGGGAACTGCTTCGCCGTCTCGCCGGCCGCCTCGAGCTTGGTCTGGGCCAGTGGCGAAAGGGCTTCGGGACCCGCCTCGGCGGCGCCTTCCTGGCGGTTGTCGGGCAGGCGGAACTCGACAAGCTGGACCTCGTTGCGCGAAACGGGGTCGCGCCCGGGAACGGCAAAATTCTGCCCATCGAATTTGATTTTTCCCGCGGCCTCGATCGGGTCGCCCTGAAACAACACCAAGTCATCGAGGACGGCGACCGCCTTCTCAGACGGCGGCTGCGCGGGCGCCTCCTGGGCGACCGCCATCGGGCCGGCTGAGTAGAGGACAACGGCAATCAGCGCCGCCGCTACGGCGCCCGCTGCGGCGCCCATTGCGGCCCCCGCTATGGCAATTGCACGGGGCAGTTTTTTCAAAACGGGTTCCTCCGGTGTTTGGCCAACAACGGTTTGGCTCCATGCGGCCCGGACGGCCGCAGACGCCACAAAATACACCTAGAGAATACCACAAAGAGGGGCGGCGGAGAGTGGGGCAAGTGGCAAGCCGCGGACCGCTTGCCCGATGCTTTTATGGGCCGATCGGACTGATCGGACCGATCCGACCGATCCGACCGATTGGAACCAATACGGTTTGAGGCTTGCGATTAGCCAGGATTTGGGGTGGCGGGCGGTTGTTGGCCGGTATTGGCGGGGCGGCTGTCGTACCATCCCGAGCCGCGGGCGCGGGTGAACGCGATGATCAGTTGGGTGTCCATGTCGTAGGAGAGGACGCCTTCTTTGACGCGGTTGGCCTTGAGGTAGGTGTCGTTCATGGCCCGGCTGGCCTGGCTGAGTATGCCGCGGTGTTTCATTACGAAATTCCTGCTGGCTTCGCGGTCGCGCTGTACGCCGGGGTGTCTTTTCTCGGCGATTTCGTGGGCGCAATCGGGGTCGAGGCCGTGGAGTTCGTTAAGCAGTTGCTGTTGAGCGGCGAGATAGCCCGAATAGCGGACGTAGGGGACGTCGCTGAGGACGCAGGCCAGGATGCCGAAAAAGTTGGCCTCGTCTTCGCTCGTAATGCACCGCTGGTGGGCCTTCTCGTGGGCGACCACCTGGGGCAGGTTGCACCCGGGCATCTGCGTGTTGTACTGCGATTCGCCCGTCCACGGGCTGTAGAAGCCCATGATGAGCAGGCGGCTGAGCAGCGATGAGGCCGCGACCGGCTTGATGCGCCCGCGCGGGATTGCGAAATGATGTTTGAGGTTCAACTCCACCGTCAGCCGGCGGTAACCTTCCTCGATGGCCGCATCAAGCTCGGCCATGGCAAGCGGCGGGTCGCTGGGTACGCCGGCGTCCTTCGCGTTGAACGTGCGCATGTAGTCGTTGTTGGCCGCCTGGACAAGCCCCTCGCATATCGCGGCGAGTTCGTCGGCGAGTTCATCGTTGGCTTTGGCAGTCAGAAAACTCTGCCACCCGAGCCGCGCGATCATCTTCGGCCTCGAGAAACTGAACCCCCAGCCCGCGTAGAAGAACGCGATAATGAGCGCGGCCGCGGTGCCCGTTCTGAGCAGGCCGCAGGCTAGGGCGTTTGCCAGCCGCCGTCGCCGCCGCGCGACATGGTACAGGCTGGCGGCGACCGCTACGCCATAGCACAACACCAGCAGGCCCGCCACGACTTCCACCAGGCTGAACGGGGCAAGGTTGGACAGTCTCGCCAGCGTCAGACCGATCCAGGGGCCTACCCCTTCCGAATAGACGGCGTCGACGACGCGGGGGGTGGCATCCAGTACTTGCGCCAGCGCCACCATGATTACGCCAGCCAGCATCACGACTAACCGCCAACGAATACGCAGCCGGCGGTCTTTGTCGAAGGCCGGCGGGTTTGATGGGGGCGGTGTTGACCGCATGCGCTACTTCCTTGGAAGCCGCCGGTTAAGCCGGGCGGCCCAGCGTTCTTTTTCCCCTGCGCGTGCCGGCTTTGGGCTTTACCGCCGGCGCCCGCTTTCCGCGGATACTGAGTTTTCCCTGATGCAGGCAATGATTACCGGTATCAGCGGTGGTCATGTTACGCGTACCTGCCCCATAAGTCCAGTCATTAAAGAAGATAAGGGATTGGCCGATAAACGGTATAAAAGTTGCGAGACGTTGACGGGGGACCGGACAGGTTTTTTCTGCCACGGCCCGACAACAGCCAGGAGAATGTCCGTGGGGACTTTGTTCAGCACGTTTAGTATCGCGCAATCGGGTCTTTCGGCGGCCCAAATCCAGCTCGAGATAGCCGGCCACAACATCGCCAACGTCAACCGGGAAGGCTATACGCGCCAGCGGGCCCAACTCGTCACGAACGAGCCGCTTATGCAGCCTTACGGGGCACTCGGCCGGGGGGTACAGGTTGTCGGCGTGGAGCGGCTGCGCGAGGCGTTCCTGGACGAGGTATACCGGCGGCAATCGCCGGCGTTGGGGAGCGCGGAAATCCGGGCGTCGTACTTCGCCCGGATGGAAGACCTCTTCCAAGAGCCGGGCGAGAACGGGTTTGGAACGCAAATCGAGAGTTTTTTCGATTCATTGCACGATTTCGCGGGCAACGTCGAAGAAATCCCCGTGCGGATGTCCGTTATCACCGAGGCGCAGAACGTCTGTGCCGGCCTCAACGTCATGGCCAGCCAAATCTATATACTGCGCACTAACGCCAATGAAGAAGTGCGCAACATAGTGCCCGAGATCAACTCGCTGACCGAACGGATCGCCGCACTCAACGATCGCATCAGCGCGGCCGAGGCCGGCGGTGGCACCATGAACGACCTGCGCGACGAACGCGACCTGCTACTCGACCAGTTGTCCTCGTTTGTCAACATCCGTTGCCGGGAACGATCGGATGGCAAGGTGGACGTGATACTCGGCGACGATGCGATCGTCGAGGGGGCGTTCGCGCGCGAGCTGGTCACACAGATGGATCCGTCGCTCGACCCGTCGCGGCCGGACCTCGTACGGGTCACGTTCGCGGACAGCGGGCTCGACGTCAATTTGCAGAGCGGCAAGCTGTACGGCGCGCTGAGCATCCGGGACGGCGACCTCGTCGATCTGGCCAACCGGGTTGATGAACTGGCCGCAACGATGATCGCCGCCATAAACCAGATCCACAGCACCGCCAACGGCCTCGAAAACTGGAGCGGCACCGTCTATGGAACAAACGCCGCCGACGACCCCGCCGCCGCATTGGTTTCCGGGGGCCTGCCGTTCGATGTGCAGGCGGGGGCGCTGAACCTGGTGGTGTACGACAGCACCGGCGCGTACACGACACACACGCTGTCCATCAACAACACCACTACGCTCAACGATCTTGCCGCGGCGATCAACGGCCTTCCCAACTTCAGCGCCAGCGTGACCGGCGACGGCCGCCTCCAGTTGCAGGCCGGCACCGGCTATTCGTTCTCGTTTTCCAACGACCAGACCGGCGCGCTCGTTGCCCTCGGTGTCAATGGCCTGTTCACCGGCACTAAAGCGGCCGATATCGCGCTTAACGAGGCCATCCTCAACGATCCCCGGCTCCTGGCATCCGGGTACAGCCTCGACCCGCTGAACACCGGCGACAACACCGCCGCGCTCGATATGGCAAACGTCCGCACGGCAATGCTCATCGACGGCACATCGACCATCGGCGATTATTACGAGACCACCATTGTCCGCGTTGGCGTCCACGCACGCGCCAACGAGCAAACCCTCCGCATGGAGCAGTCGTTTGTCGAAGATTTCCAGCGGCGCCGCGAGGAAATCTCCGGCGTTTCGCTCGACGAAGAAGTCACCTACATGCTCCAATTCCAGCGCGCCTACGAAGCCTCCGCCCGAGTCATCACCGTCGTCGACCGAATGCTGGAAGCCCTCCTCGCCGCCTTCGCATAAACAACCTTGGGACACCGCGCACCGCGCTCCAGCGCGCGCTGTGGGGGTGTCCCTTAGTTGTTTTATCAGGGCCATTGTGGTGCGAATAAACGGTCAAATAAACGGCCCCCCATTTCCTATTTCCCTATTTCTTTCCCGCGGTGGCTATCCCCTATTTCCCATCCCCCTTTCCCCCCTATCTTTTCCCCCCGTAGTTCCATCCTCTTTCCCCTTGCGCGCCAGAAAAGAGGACATTTCTACTTTGCACAGACCGGACATTACAGCTTTGCGCTTACACTCGCGGTCGCTCCTTTGCGGGCACGGGCGCGCTTGTGTTAGACTTTCTCCGGTCCAAGTGGTGGTATTTACTACGGTTAAGTGGCCGCATGAAGTTTTTGCGTCACAAGCAATTGCGCTCGGTTTGGGCGGACGAATTCCGGATGACCCTCGAATACGGTGGGATCTGGGAGTCGGATCTTGTGCCCCAGCGGTTCTACCGGGACCTCTGGGACATGGTCATGTCAGCCGTGACCGGCGCGCCCGTGATCGAGTTGGGCGGTGGCGGGGGTTTTATACGCCGGTACTACCCTGACGTCATCACCAGCGATTTGAATCCTTTTCCCAGCACGCAACTGATGTGCAACGCCACGCGGCTGCCGTTTCGAGCCGCTGTATCCCGCCGCGGGTTGGGTTGATCGCGCGCTCAATCCCGTGAGCCGCTTAACGGCCATTTCCGTTCGGGTGGTCCTCGAGAACACGGAGGTTTAGATGCCCATGTCAGTTTTCCCCGGCCGGTGGGAGCTTAGTACGAGACAGCGCCGTATCCTGCTTGCGGCCGTGTTTGTGCTTGGCGCCGGCCTGCGGTTGTACCACCTCGGCGAACGCAGCCTGTGGTATGACGAAGCCTTCATGTTCCAGACATCTCACGGCTTCGACCTCCACGGCACGTTCATGGACTCCACGCAAAACATGGACCCCCCGCTGATGCTGGCCGCCGCACGGTTCTGGGAGTATCCCGCACGCGTGGCAGGACTGGACCGCACCTCCAAGGTATACGACTACTATCTGCGGCTTTTCCCGTGTCTTCTAGGGATACTTTCCATCGGGCTCGTCGCCGGCGTATGCCGCGCTTGGGCTGCCGATGCCACACTGTCCGTGTTTGCCGCTTTCCTCTACGCCATTTCGCCGTTCCAGGTCTACTACGCCCAGGAATTCCGGTCATACGCGCTCACCGTGACGTTGGCGCTGGCCGCGTTGCTCGCGCTGCACGGCGCCCTCACCCGTGGCCGCCTTCGGTCCTGGCTGGCGTTGGTGGCACTCGAAGTCTTGCTGGTCTACAACCACTTTTTCTCTCTGTCGCTGATTGTTTCAATCAACGCGTTCTTCGCGGTTTACTTTATTCTGGAAACACGGCTGCGTGACCGCGCTCTCTTTATAAAATGGACGGCTTCCCAGGCAATCGTAGTGGTTTTGTTGTTGCCTGCCTTGTACATGATGCGGGTCGCCGACAAGATGTTCGTCAACCTGAAGTACCCGTGGTACCCTCCCCCTGAATGGAAAACGGGGCTTATCACATTCAAGGATTTTTTCGCGGGGTATTCGCCTAATGTTCTGACGTACCACACGTTGTTTGTTGCGGCTGCTGCGCTGGCACTTGTGGGCGCGGTTGCGTTTGCTCGCCGCCGCCAGTGGCGGGCGCTGTTCCTGTTCGGCATCCTCCTTGCCCTGCCCATCGTGGCCAGCATTATCGTCTGGCAAAACCGCGAATTCCCCATGTATGCCCATCGGCTGTTCATCGTGTCCGGCGTAATGGCGGCCCTGTTCGCCGCAAACGGGTTGCGGTCTCTGCCTTCACCCAAAGCGGCGTTCCCATGTGGCGCGCTCGTGCTCATTCTCACCGTACCTTGCCTTTCGGACTACTACGCCCAGCGGATTCACCCCATGACCATGCACCGGCTCGCCATTTGGGACAAGGTGCAGAACCGCGAGGCCGCTGTCTACATAAACAAGCATCGCCGGCCCGGCGACGGCATCGGACACTTGACGCATTTCACGTACTTCTCGTTCAGCCACTATATCGACGGCATGCGCCAGTTTCTCGTGGCGGTCACGCGATTTGAGATTGACGACTTTGTGGCCGCGATGGGGAATGAGCCCCTCCTGAAGAACGTTGGACTGCTTCCTTCGCTCATGGTGGACGAGGAATCAGGGCTGAAACGCCTCTGGTTCGTGGAAACCAACGGCATCACCTTCAATTTCCCACAACGCGGCGACCCGATAAGGGCGTGGCTCGACGAACGGTACACCGTCCTCGAACGGGTGCGGTTCGACGGCATAACGCTGACCTTGTATGACCTCGATCTGAACAAGCGAGAACAGGTTTTCGCGGATCGACTTGCCGATGACGGAAAGGCCGCCATGCCTGTGTACCGGGTCAATACCAATGCCGCTGCCGATCAAAAAGCCGACCGCGCCTCCCCCACTCTTAAGCAGCCTTGCCCGGTCGTGGGGCTCGACGCGGCCTCAGCCGAACCCCAGTGGGAGGTCCGCCTCGAAAAAACGGCGCCCTGCCAGTTCCAGGCCCTCATCTCCAGCAGCATCGGCCGCGAACTCGACTGCCGCATCGTTGAAGCCGACCTTCTGGTACCTCCCCTGGCGTTCCGCAATACGGATTACAATTGCGACGTATGGCGCCAGGAAGTCAAGCCAGCCTATGACAACCTGGCGCTGGCTTATAACAACGACTTCAGCATATTTGCCTACATGGTTGGAGACGGGGCGCAAGGGGCCGCCATCTACCGCGACGTGCAATTGGATTCCGGCGCCTTCGATGTATACGCCCTGGTTCTCAGTGACGCGCGCACGGACAACGAGTGGTGCGCCGACGCCGTCTTCTACATGGGCGACGCCGAGATCCGCACTGTCCGCGGCAACGACCCCTCCTTGGGCGCCAGCGGCTGGTATTGGCGGCACGCCGGCCGCATCGAGTCCAACGGCTCACCCTCGCGCCTTACGATCGTCGCGCAAAACCCCGGCCTGCAAACAGCACGGTTCGACATGGGATACGTGGCGTTCGTTCCAGCCGGCGAACACCCTGAAAGACGCGCGATGCACGTGACGGTCGATGCAAATACGCCGCGGTCCGTTCCGCTCGACGTCCCCCCCGTCGAGCAGGGCCGGCGTGTGGTGCTGTTCGAGGCGGCCGACCCCATCCAGCGCGACGCGCGAAGCATCCTCTTCATGCTCACGCCGCAGGATTGTCCGGGGCGGTAATTGCGGCTTCATAGCCACATTAGTCCAGTATTCTATCCATGTAGCTACTTCCCTGCCGCTTCGGCGCAATCCAACATTTCGTTGCGGAAGGCGTTGTAGATTGTTTCGTTCATACTGGCGTCGAAGACGTAGCGGGCCAAGCCGAGGCGGGCTTCTTCAACACTCTTGTCGATGAGTGCGGGCAGGCGCACTTCGATGAGCGTGCGGATGCGTTCGCGGACCGCGGCGTCGAGTTGGCCGTCTTCGAGCCGTTCGCGCAAGGCGGTGAGGATGCGGAAGTCTTCGAGCCCTTCGCGCACGGCCTCCCAGCGGCGGCTGGTGACCGGTTTGGTGCGGCCGGGGTAGACGAGCGCGTATTCGAACTGGGTGCGCGCCCACGGGTTATCGCCGATGTTGTAGCACCAGTAGCCGAGCCCCGTGGCGCCGTGCCGGAACGTATACAGGGGCGCGGCGAGGAACTGCGCCGCGATGTTGATGTTCTTGATGTTGGGGCCGACCGGCCGCGAATAGCCATAGCCGCAGTCGTACGACCAGAGCATCTTCCCGGAACGGCGGACCACGCCCATCGTTTCCGACGATTCGGCCAGCATGGAATTGGCGGGACACCAGATGCCGATGTAGGGCGCCATCGCTTCGAACATCGCCAACTCGCCGCCGCCGTCTACGTAGAGCATGGCTTTGGGATCGGCGGCGCACAACATCTTGCCGAAGGCCACCATCGAATTGATTTGAACCCAACCATGGCCGCCCGGCTCATCGATGGGATAAAACGCGAAGTGGTCCGTATCAAACCCCTTTTCGGCCATGTGGGCGACCGTGGCCTTTACGAACGGGCCAAACTTGCGTTCATACTCCGGCGATCCCAAGTCGCCGGGAATGTTTGGGAGGCCGTTGAGCAGCACGACCACGTCGTTTCCGCGCAGCAAATCGATCTGCGCATCGAGGGCGGCAAAATCAACGCCATCGAGGGCGCCCGCCGCGTCGTATCGGGGAACGCCGTTTGGTAAGACGAACACGTTGTTGCCATGATCGAGCAGATCGGCAATGGCGCCCGTGTCATAGCGGGCCCACGCGCAAAGCCGAACGACGCCCGGCGGCGCCATTTCAAACGGGAGAATCGTCAACGCCACTTCGACAACGGTTTCATCAGGCGGCGCGTTTTGCGGGCTCTTGGGGCCGTCGAACACGCCCGCACCGGTGAGCGCCTGCACGTTCAGGGTCACGGTATGATCGCCCGCGTCCAGGCCGGCCGTATCAATCGACACAAACACCTCCGCCGTGGCGAGCGGCGGAATAGTCAGCACGCCGGATTCGTCCAACTCCGGCAGCGGGTCCCAGGAACGGTCTCCCTGCGAAGTGGCCACTTCCACCGATCGCAGCAGCGTTACCCGCGGGCCTTCGGCGTTGGGTTCCACAACCACCCGCGCTTGCAGCGCGGCATCGAGCATATTGAACAAACCCAGCGACACGGACTCGCGCTCGCCCATCGCAACGCGCCGCTTAATCGCCACGGGAGTTGCCACCGCGGCCTGAGGCGTTTGTTGGTCCACGCGGCGGCTGTCCCACAAACCCATCTCAAACACGAGCAAACTGGCTCTTTCTCCCAGGCCTCGAGCGTTCGTAATGGCGTGGGCCGCCGCACGCGCGTGCCTCGCGCGATCATTCAACGCGGCGGTCTCGTCAAGGGCTTGCGCCTCCTGTTGAGGCCCTGCCGCAGCGGCGTCCTGTGCGGTTTTCACCTTCCCAAACAGTTCCGCGACCGTTTCCTTTTCATGGCGCAAGGCCGTCGCCGAACGGGGCCGGGCCAACGCGATTTCCTTCGCGGTTTTTTCGAGCGTCTCCAACGTTGTTGCTGTCAACGCGCGGTCGTTGGCGAACGGCTGGATGAAAACCGTCTTACGCCCTTCGGCCAGCGTCTTGTTGTCCGCGCCGCACAGTGTCCAGTCAAACGAATAGTAGCCCGGCAACGAGGCGGTTACGGGCAGTTCGAGCACCCCGGTGCCGCCCACCACGCGGGAAACCGCCGATTGCCGCGATTCATCCGGTCGCACGCAGTGTGCCGCGGCCTTGAGCGGCGCTGCGCCCGGTTCCGGAACCACGATATCAAACCGAACCGGTTCATTAGCGTACAACTGGTCCGATGCGAGATTCACGGGCGTCATGCGCACCGACGTTGACTGGCTCAACCCAAACCATGCGCCATTCTTCTCGGCATTGGCCCGATACGCGTTCCAAGGGCTGGCGGCGTTTAGCGGCGCCGCCGTAGCGAACGCATATACCAACCCCGCCTCCCCACCCGTGATCGCCATCTCGAGCCCCGCCGATTCGGGATCGATTTCGCCAAACGCCGGAGTCACATTGATCGTGCGGTGGTTGAATTGATAATCAACCACAAACGCGCCCGCCTGGTCGAGCGCCTGCAAATGGCCGTCCTGCGTGCTGAATACATACTCGAACGCGCCGTCGTTATCGAGATCCACGACCGATCCCGCCGCCAGGCTGCGGCCCTGCATGTCCATTTCCCAAATCATGGCCCCGTCTTCGTCGAACCGGTACAGCACGCCCAGTTGCGTAATCAGGAAAATGTCCGCCCGCCCGTCCTGGTCGAAATCGCCCACCGAAACCGTCGCCGCGACGGGTCCGCGCACCGCATGCCGCCACAGGATGTTTCCCCCGGCGTCGAGACAGACCGCCTCGCTGTCGTTCGATCCCGCGGCAATGCGAACCTGCCCCGCCGATGCGCCAAACATCACCGGCGCGGACGTGCCCCAGGTCTGCGACGTCCCGCCGATGTTGGTTTCCCACAGCACGGCGCCGGTGTGATCGACCGCGGACACGTTGCCCAGATCGGTCACCACAACCAATTCCGGCTGGCCGTCCTTGTCCATATCGCCGACCGCCGGGCTCGAAGGCTTTCCGCTGACCTTGCCGGTTCCGACGGCCTGACCCGTAATCGCGTCGAAAGCCCAGATCGTGCCCGTTTCATCGCATTGAACCACCACGGACGCCCCATCGAGCGCCGCCAGCGCGGCCACCGACCACGTAGCCGGACCATCCAGTTTGACGTCCCACACGACTTTCCCGGCGCCGTCCACGCACATCAGGAACCCACCCATGTCCGCCGCATAGATCAGCGCCGGCTGCCCCGGCCGCGCCAACACCGTCGGGACCGTCATAAACCGCACATGGCCTTTCACGCGCCAAAGAATCTTGCCGCCAACGCCCACCGCAATGATTTCCTCGCGGCCCGCCGTAACGACTTCGCACACCCCGTCCCCATTGATATCCGCCACGGTCGCCCCGGCTTCCGTGAAAGTACCAACATCGACAACCCACAGCGGCCGCAACTCGATAAGCCCATCCGCGCACCACGGCGTCATAATCGCGCCAACGAGGACGACCATATGCCAACCATTCAAATATCTTCTTCGGCCCTTCACTCGCATGCCCTCCGTAGCCTTTTCTTCTTATTCCAGAAATGCCCTTGGCGTTGAAATGGCAATATTCCCGCTCAGCGCCGAACACCGCGCCGACAACTTCAAAACATCTTATGCCGTCGACGCTGTCCGCCTCAAGATAACTGCCCTCACAAAAGGATGAAACCATCAAAGGTCACGCGACACCTTGCGCGGCCACTGTTTTCGACGCCTGCGGTTTCGCGCCTTGATTGCGCAGGAGGTCAGGCGGGAGGGATGTCCTATGGCGCGGGGAGGACGGTACAGGGCGCTCCTGCCCATTGCGGTGCTGCCAATTTCAGAATAGCCTTCCCCTCACAATTCTTCGCATAATCATTGGTATTAGCTGCCATTTTGCCAGTTGAATACCCCTTGTTTCACACGAAATGACCCCTTTTGCCCGGTCGAGACGCGTGGAAAATGGCAACCAGGAAAACTATCTAAACTGACAAGTCGCCTGATAGTAGTATGAAAACAGATCCTTTTTATTTGCTGACTTTTCCTGAGTTCGTGAGTGCCAGATTCATAGGCTTTTGAGTCGCTGAGGGCCAGGGCGTTCCCAACGACATGGACACGGCCGGACTACCGAAGGTTTTCTGGGGCTCAAACGAGCCAAGGCCGGACGAGATTCCTCTACGCGGAACCGTCCAAGGGCTTAATCCCGATGGGTGCCTGATGCGTGTTCAACACGAGACCGAACGAACGAGAACGAGGTCGTGTATTCGGCAACCGCAACGGACACGGAGAAACACACCATGTTATGCGGAAAAGACCAGGAGGAAGAGGCTTTAGAATGGAAGAGGACCATTCCAAGCCGAGACGCCAAATCCGAGGCCGGCGTGCCAGCGTTCGGAACACAATACCGGATGGCGGATAGGAGAGTTTTGCCTCTTGACACAGGGCCGCCTAATGGGTGCTGCGTCTCTCGAGCCGGTCTCCGGATACCCATTTCCCTGCCCTCCTGCCATAAGGCTCCCATATGGCTGCTGACCGGGTTGCCATATGGCAAGATGGGTAGGGGTGGGTCAATTGTCAGCCCAGGGTTGCGGCCCGGGCCGTACGCTATTGCTCGCCGTCGGGACCCAAGCCGACACCCAACAACCCATCGCCACCTATCGGCGCCTTACCCAAATCGAAGAGGCCTTCAAGAACATGAAAAACGTCGACTTCCTGCGCTGGCAACCCGCCTATCACTGGACCGAGCAAAAACTAAACGGCCACGGCTTTTATTGCGTTCTCGCGCTTCTGCTTGTCACGCTCGCCCGAAAGCTCGCATGCCAAGCGGGCCTCGACCTGACTGTGCACGCTCTCCTCGAAGAACTCACCGCCATCCGCGAAGTCGCCGTTATCTATCCCCAAAGCACTCTGGCCCACCCCAAAGACCACATCCCCCTCAGCCGTATGTCTTCCACCCAGCGCAAGCTCGCCGACGCCCTCGATATCGCTACCGCGCTAAAAGCGTAATACCTCCTCCACCCCGTAAGCCCGTGCAGCTATATCCCTTAATCGCTATCTCGCGGCATAACACGTAAACTCAGGCTAGCTGATTTGACCGTCGTCGATTACGGCCACCATCGTCCTTACAGGCCAGTCGTAGGAACCGGCTGCTCGTGAAGATTAACGACGACGCCCGCCGTAACCGCCCATACCGCCCATACCGCCGCTCATGCCCCTCCCGGCCACGTCTTGGGACGTGATAACGCGCACGTTACGAAGCCGCTGCATTTTCTGGGCTTCTCTTTGTTGGCGCAGCTGGGCGATCTGCGCGTTTTTCTGTATCTCAAACATGCGTTGCTGGTAGGCAACAGGATTGTAATTGGTGTTCGAGGACGACGAGACGGAAGGCGCCGGCGCGTCGTATTCCCGCTCGACCTTCCCGATAGGTTTCAAGGGCGTTCCCGGCTCGAACGGTTCGGCCGCGGACTGGCCTAAAGGATCGGCCGCTTTCACGGGCGCAGGTTCAGGCAATCCCCGCCGTTCCGCATTCTTTTTCTGCCACCGGCGATACAGACCGCTTCTGGCTTCCCGGTCTTGGATGATGTCGACGCCCGATGCCTGGTCCAGCGGGACGTTGAGGATGGTTCCGTCCTCGGGGTTGCTCACATAATACATTGTGGCACCTTGAGTTACATAGACGTCGGTGTAGGTCGTCTCGCCAACCGTGATGGTGTCGGCCGCAGCCAGGCACGAAACAAAAATCAGGCACAAGCCTAGCACGTTTCTGCGCATCTTCATTACGCCCTCCTTCAACCGGCTTTCCCGACTAAAAGCAGAGCAACCAACGACTTACGCCCGTACGGGGTTGAGCGCAAAAATACAAACCGGCCCACCCCCGAAACAACTGTTCAGAATAATTATACTACATCTTGTGAAAAACGCGCAATACGATAAAAAAATTCTTTTAGCCGTGGCTAAACTGGCGGTCGATGGTGAGGAAAAACCGCAGGGTCTGTTCTTCGGCCCAGAACCGCGGCCGGAACACTGACCCATAGACAAAACCGGCGTGGCCGCCTTTGGGCATGAACAGCGGGAAGATGTACGCGGATTGGTGGGCGCATTCCCTGGGGAACGTGGTTCGTTGGATGAACGGGTCGTCCTCGGCTGAGACCAGGAGGAGCGGGCGGCGGACATTGTCGAGGAACTGGCCGCATGACGACTGCTGCCAGTAATCGGTGGCATCCCGGAACCCGTGGAGGGGCGCCGTGGCCAGCGTGTCAAACTGCTCGAAGGTGGTGGATCTTAAAACCCTTTCCATGTCAATGAGGCCCGGAAACTGACGGTCCTTGAGGATGGCTTTTTTCTTGAGGGTCCGCAGGAATTTGATCCGGTACGGCCGCATGACCGGCCGGTCCATGTATGGCGCCGACACGGGGAGGTTGTACGGCGAACTGATCGCCGCGCCGCCCGCAACCGCTGCCGGCAAGTCGTCCCCCGACTGGCCGAACCACTTCGCCAAAACATTCCCGCCAAGCGAGTAGCCCACCACATAAAGCCGGCCCGGCCGTTCCTCGAGGATTCTCCGGGCGACGAAATCGACGTCCGACGTTTCGCCCATGTGGTACATGCGCCTGCCCCGGTTGATTTCCGACCCGCACGACCGGTGTTCCATCGTGATGGCGGTCCAGCCGATGTCGCCAATGGCGCGGTGCATCCCGGCGATGTAGCGGCTCTTGAACGAGCCTTCAAGCCCGTGCAGGAGAAGCACCGTCGGCGCCCCGGCCCGCCCCGGCTGAACCCACGTGTCCACAAAATCCCCGTCCCGCGTGTCCACCCGGATTCCTTCAACCGGCGGCAGCGCCCGCCGTTTACGGAACAACGCCGGCCATACCGTCTGCGCGTGCGCCCCCGGCAACCACCAAGCCGGCCGGAACGGATGCCGCTCCAACTCCGCCATGACAATCTCTTTTAGTCCTTCACCCATCAATGCGCCTATGGATTGCATTTTTCTAAAGAAACTACGTGAGACAATTGGGTTCCTGTCTACCACCCTACCCCATACCCCAAACCCGACTCTCAGAGTTCCTGAAGCCGGATGTTCTTGAACCGCACCTCGGAGTGGTCATCGTGGTTTTGCAGGCCGATATAGCCTTTTGCGACGCGGTCGAGCTCGGCGTCGACGACTTTCTCGCCGTTCATCTCGATGGTGATCTGTTTGCCCCAGGCGATGATAGTGACGGCGTTGAACTGGCCCGCGGGCCGCACAAGGTTTTTGGACGGCGCGACGACGTCGTAGATGGCGCCCGCTCCGCCCTTAGAGGGTTCTTGCCCGGCGAAATCGACGATCTGCATCTCGTATCCGGTGAACGCCGGGTTTTTCGCCTCGGCCGACCGGAAGAATACGCCGCTGTTGCCGCCCGCGTTGATGGCGTACTGGAGTTCGAGCCGGAAGTCGGCGTACTGCGCGTTGGTCCGCAGCCACGACCCGGTCTTCTCGGGGTTGGTCGACCAGTCTTTCCCGTTGCGCCCGATCAGCACCCCGTTCTCGACAACCCAATCCCCCCCGCCGATGGCCGTCCACCCGTCGAGGTCTTTGCCGTTGAAGATCGGCTGGACTTTTTCCTGCTCGGCAAAAATGGCCCGGAGCAGGTCGCGCGTCTTGAGGATGCCGTCCGCTTCGTTTTCCTGGCCTTTGGGCGACGACTCGACCCCGACGTAGCCGGTGTACGAGCCGTCGCGCACGATGCGCATCATCCGTCTGAAATCGGTTTCCGCGCACTCGCCGTTCGCCGCGAAAGCCATCGATTTTGCGCTGACGCCTTTTGCGTAGGGCATGAACGCCTCGACGGCGTCATACCGGTTGACGTCATCGGGGAAATTGCCGAAATCCGGCAGCGTGCCGAAGTTGGGCTTGTTGACCGCCTGCATGACCGACACCAGCCATGCCGGGTCCGACGATGGCCCGCCGTGGTTTTCGATCACGAGATTGAGATTGCGTCCCGCGGCATAATCCGCCAGCGTCGAGCAACTCTCGACGATCCGGCCCCGCATCTCATCCGGGGACCCGTCGCCCCGGGCGTTGACGCGGACGGTTTTGCACCCCAGGAACGCGGCGGCATCGAGCCAGGGGTAGGTTTTCTCAACCGCCTTCGCGCGCTGCGCATCGTCGCCGGCTGCCAGCGCGCCGTTCGTATCGAGCATCAGCAGGCCTATCGAGACCCCGGCGTCTTCGGCCACCTTCTTCAATTCCGCGAGGTAGGCTTGGTCCTTGGCCTTGTTCGCGAAAAACTGGTCAACAAGCTCGACGCAATCGATATCGTAGACCTCCCGCGCCACCCTCGGGAAATCGAGGTTCGACAGTTTCTTCGCCCGGATGGTCTGGTTCAGCGACCATTCAGCCAGCGAAATCTTGAACGGGCTTTGGGATTGGGCGGACACGGTGCGGTTGCGGCTTGTCGCCAGAGGCGAGAGAGCCGCGGCCATCGAGACAGCAAGAAACGCGCGGCGGCGCATGTCAGGTGATACTCCTTTACTTGATCGGTCGGATCGGTCGGATCAGACGGATCGGACCGATCTTTATGCCTTCTTCAGTTTTTCTTCGGTGAGATCAATCCAGTCGATGCCGAGCTTTCTGAGCGCGTAGCCCACTTCTTTCCGGTGGTCGCCGTACGCCATCATCCAGTGGAATCCCACCATGATCTCGGCCAGCCTGTCGCAGTCGCCTTCGATTTCGACGTCGGTCTGGGCCCTGCAAATCGCCATGAACGGGTTGGCCTGGATTTTCCCACGGAACCCGACCCACTTCTTGTCGTTGAAATCGGGGTCGATCATGGTGATGGCCTGCCCGATCTTAAACTCGACTTTTGGCGCGGCGCCGTAATCCGATTCGTAGTGCGTGAGGATATTGACCGGCTCGAGGTGTTTGCCGTCCATCCGTCTGGGCGCGGTGCAGTGGGCGACGGTGATGACGCCGTGGTGGGGGTAGGTTGGGTCGTTGAGAAACACGGGCAGCCCGCAGATGTGGTGGAGCAGAATCCCGCTCGGGATCACCACAAAATCCGACTCGCAAAACGCCATCGCACCGCTGTCGTTGATCAGTGTTAGCGGCAGGCACGCCGTGGTTTCGGAAATCGGCATGATGGTACTCATGCAGTTGTTGACCGTCAGTGCCAGCGCGCCGGCTTCGTCCATCAGGTCTTTGAACACTTCAGTGAGCAGGAACGCCCGGTTGACAAACCCCACGTCGGTGGTGAGTGTGACGCCGCTCTGTCGCAGGTACTCCTGGGCGTCCTTCTCGGTTTTCTGGACAAGCGAGGCGTTGGCGCGGGCGGCCTTGATGCGTTTTTCGACTTCAGGATAGGTCACGGGGATGATGTCGAGCTTCCAGACCTCTTTGGCGAGTTGCGGCGCTTTTTGACCGCCCGCCCCCCAGCCGCCGGCATCGCCAATCGCTACGATTTTGGAGCCCAGCGTGTTCTTCAGCGCGTACAGGGCGCGGAACCGCCACAACAGGTCGTCCTGGCTGTCCACGACCATATCGACAGGCATCAGGCCGGGTTCGCCAAACTCATCAACCATTTTCCGCAGCAGCCGGCAGCTTGCCGTTTCGTAATACAGGTACACGGGCCCTGAGCGGTGGCGCACAAACACGATATTGTACCGCTCGGGCGAGATCATGGTTTCAATCTCGTTTTGACCGCCGATCGCCGCGTAGACCAGCATCACGTCGGCGTTGGTCTTGGCCATGGCCGTGGCTTTTTCCATGTTATTGACTTTTTCCACGGGCAGGACTTTGATGGGAAACTCGGCGCATCCGGCGAGTTCCGCGAGTTCGGCGGAGATTTTGGCGACTTCTTTTTCCACGTCCTGCTCGTTGTGGAAATCGCCCCACGGCCGCCAGCTTGTCTGGTTGCGTCTTTGGGGTATGTAGTACGAGAAAACCGGCTGGATCACCAGTTCTTTTTTTTGCATCGTGGGGCGGGCGTGGACGGCGGTTCGGTCGCCGCCTGCCCCGGTTGTGGCGCATCCTGAAATGAGCGCCCCGCCAATGGCTGACCCGCCGACGGCGGCCAGAAAGGAGCGGCGCGGCACGCCATGATCTCCGCAATTGCAACAGCCCGAGTGAGTGTGCTTCATCTGACCGGCCCTCCGAAGGTTTTTGTGAAAGCAGTCCAGGGTGGAGTTTAAATGACGGCACGGTCGGAATCAAGGGTGAGCGAGCGTGTGCATGGGCCAAGCCCATGTACGCATGGGACTGTTATTTTGTAATCTCATTTTCTATAATGGGGCCTGATGGCCACGGATAAATTACGATTTTGGAGATAATCTGACATGGCAAAAATGGAACCCGCCGCGGTTGCTTACTTCGAGGGGAAGTACGTCCCGATTGAGGAGGCAAAAGTCAGCATCATGACGCACGCCTTCAACTACGGGACGGGCCTGTTCGAGGGGGTCCGCGGATATTATGTCGAGGACGAAAACAACATCCTGATTTTCCGGCTCGAGGAGCACGTGGACCGGATGGTTCGGAACATGAACATCCTTTGCATGGAAATCGATGAGACGAAGGACCAGATTTCGGAGATTTGCATCGAGGTGGTACGGCGCAGCGGGTTTCGCGAAGGCATTTACATCCGGCCGATTTGCTACAAGAGCGAGCTGTCGCTCGGGCCGAAGCTGCGCGGCGTCGAGAGCAGTTTTTGCTGCTACGTGATCACGCTGGGCGATTACGTCGACATCCGGAAGGGGCTGGACGTGGTGGTTTCGTCGTGGCGGCGGTTGAGCGACAACGCGATTCCCAGCCGGGTCAAGAGCACGGGCAGCTACCTAAACTCATCGCTCGCGGCCACCGAAGCCAAGCAGGCCGGTTTTGACGAAGCCATATTCTTGCGCGAGGACGGCACGGTCGCCGAAGGCAGCGCCATGAACCTGTTTATGGTGTTGAACGGCAAGCTGATAACCACCCCGCCGAATGCCGACATCCTGGTGGGCATCACCCGGAATACGGTGCTCGAGCTGGCGCGCGAAGAACTGGGCGTCGAGGTGATCGAGCGGCCCATCGGGCGTACCGAACTTTATGGTTGCGACGAGTTGTTCTTCAGCGGGACGGGCGCGCAGGTGGCCCCCGTCCGGTCGGTGGACCAGCGCTTGATAGGGTCCGGCCAGCCCGGGGAACTTTCTAAGCGGTTGCAGGATTTATACTTCCTGGTGGTACAGGGGAAGGTGGAGAAGTATCGGGGATGGTGCACGCCAGTCTATTGATAGCTTTTACGGAATGAATAAAATTAACACTCAAGGGTTGTTTTGTAACGAGTGTTGATCTAAAATGAAGTGGTGAGGATATCTAGACGGCGGGCATCATAGTGGACATGTGCGTGGATTTTGAGCTGTTAGCCAAATCAACCGGACCAGCCCAAGGGGCCCTAAAAGGGGGTGCTCTTCATGTCTAGGCCGTCGTCAGGAGATTTCGAAGAAAAAACCCGGATGTGCCCGACCTGCCGGATGGAAATCAGTTTTTTCGCCACGAAGTGCCGGTTTTGCGGGGAGCCCGTGGGGCGCCCCAAGGAGGAAGTGCGGCAACTAACCGTGCACGACCTCGGCGGGGAAACCGGCACCCAGTACGCTCCGGGCGAGGACGTGGTGGACGCGCTCGAGATGTTCCGCCAGGAGGAAATCGCACGGCTTCAGCAGGAGGACACGAAGAAGTCGTGGTTTCACCGCCAAGAGAAGAAAAAAGCGGCGCCCGGCCCGGGTCCGGTGTCGCCGTACAGCGAGTTGCCGGGCCTGGATCCGTTGTCGCGCGACCTGGCGTCGGTGGGTGGATTTGGGCGTTCTACGCGGCCCGTGGCGCGCGAGACGCTTCTAACGAAGAAGCTGGCGATACTGGGCGGGTTTGTGGCGGCGATCCTGATCGTGTACTTCGGCGGCGGGTTTGTAAAGGCGAAGTATGACGATTACATGGCGCGCAAGAATGCCAAACCCGTTGTGAGCGTGGACAACCAGGCCATGGCCATCCTGCAGTCCGGGGGCTCCGCGGTGGACGCACTCGATGCCGCGATGACGGCGCTGAACACGGCCAACACACCCGAGAACATCGAGGTGGCCAACCGGGTGCGGGGCACCGTCCTCGAACAGGTTGACGCCCTGCTCAACAGCGACCCCTGGGATCTCGCCAACCTCGACAAAGCCTCCAACATGGCGGCGCGCGCACTCCAACTGGACCCGGACACCCCAGCCTTGCGCAAGCTGGCGGAAAGCGTGAAGGGAGAAGTTTTCGCGTACAAGATGTCGATCAGGGAAATCGACATGCAGGAGGGGACGGTGACGTTGCGCGTATTGTACCCGGACCGCCCCGAAGACTTGGTGGTCAAGAAGAAGGGCGAAAAGGTCTTGAACCGGTTCGAGGTAAAGAGCATCACGCGGGACGCGGTCCGGTTCAGTGACTCCCAGCGAAAAGTGAAATCGGGTTTGAACCGGGAGTTCAAGATCTTCACGGACGGTTCGGTCAAAGCCGCCTGAGCGGGCGGTCAGTTTTCATTTGATTTCCCCTGGCGCAGGGATTTGTGAAGTAGGCTGCGCGGGGGAATTTGTGTTAGTATGCGGCGTGAGCGGGTGCTTGGACAAGGAGTGGCGACATGCCCGGGACAAGACTAGCGGGGATTTTTGCGGTTTGTTTGCTGGCGGGGAGCCTTTGTTCGTGCTCGATGTTTCGTCACGGCAAGAGCGAGCGTATTGCGGCGCCGCCGGGTGCGGCGGGACCGGCGGCACCGGCCGTTTCCGATTCGGATCGGGCAGCGGCCCTCTTGAAGACGGTGCAGCAGTCCATCGATTCGGCGAACCGGCGGGGCGCCGGCCAGCGGGATGCGGTGGTCCAGCGGAAACCGTACTTTTTCAAAGCGTACGACGTCTACTCGGGGAATGCGGAAGACGCCAAGATCGTGATCCAGGAGAAGGACAGCCACAGCCTGCCGTACGTGGCGGATGTGACGCTCGAGAAACAGCGGTTTGCCACGCGGCTTCACCGCAAAAGGATGGACGCGGAACGGGACTCCTCGTTTCTGCGCGAAACCGGTACCGAGACCGTAACCTACGAGTATCGCAACGGCAAGTGGAAACGCGCCGGCAGCCTGTTTGTGGCGGAGAAGAAGGAGGAGCAGGTGAACGGCGAATGGGCGGCCGTCAAGGAAGAACCGAAGCCCGCGATCAAGAGCGAAGGAACCCGCGGCTGGCTCGGCAGGGCGTGGTCGGCGATCACGGGAAGTTGATTAAACAGGCAGGTTCGGATGCGCCCGGTTTTTGCCGGGCGCTTTTTTGCCGGAAAAGGCGGAGAACGAACCAGTGATGGAATCGATGGAACCGGCGGGAATGCAAACGGCGCAGGAAAAAAGTTTTTCGATCTTCGAGATGGTCCTCATCATCGTGGCGCTTGTGTTCTCGCTGATGGGGGCGCAGCAGTACCGCCGGGGAGACGCCAGCGCCAGCCGGCTGGCCACCGTCTACAGCCTCGTCGAAGACGGAACATGGTATATCGACCGGCCCGCGGGCGAGCCGGCGGTGAGTTTCGAGCAGGACACGATCGACAAGGTGATGGTGAACGGGCGGATGCTTTCGAGCAAGCCGCCGGTCCTTCCGTTGGTGATGGCGGGGGAGTATTGGGTGATGAAGGAGGCGCTGGGCTGGAGCCTGGACAAGCCGGAAGACGCCAACAAAATCGTGCGGCTGATGGCGACGACGCTGGCGGGTTTTTCGTACGTGCTGGCGCTGGTATTGTTTGGCAAGACGCTCCGGATGTTTGTCAACGATCCGCTGATCCGCCTGCTGTTACTGTTTTGCCTGGCGTTTTGCACACAGTTGTGGGGGTATTCGACGCAGATCAACAACCACGTTCCGGCGGCGGCGATGCTTTTGGCGGCGAGTTACCTGGGCCTGGGGATCGGCTGGGGGACGCTGGCGCCCCGGCGGTGGCGTTTTTTCATGTTCGGGTTCGCCGGGGGGCTGGTGCTGACGCTGGACATGCCGGCGACCGTTTTCGTGGCGGCGGTGGGCGCGTACCTGCTGGCGGGCCATCCGCGGAAGACGCTGACGTGGGCGGTGGCGGGGGCGGCCATCCCGCTGGCGGTGCACCTGGGCATCCTCTACGCGACAACGGGCAGCCTGCTGCCCGTGCAGACAAATCCCGCCGCGTATTTGTACGAAGCCAGCTACTGGCGCAACCCCCAAGGCGTCGACGCGCTGTTCCAGCCGAAGGGTACGTATCTTTTCCATATGACGCTGGGGCGTTGCGGGGTTTTTTCGCTGTACCCAATCCTGCTGGTCGGCATTGCAGGCGCGTTGCGCGCAACCTATAAGAAGACGGTGCCGGGCCGCGCGGAAATTCTGCTGGGCGCCGCGGCGTTCGCCGTAATGACGGCCTATTACATATTCAAGACAAACAACTACGGGGGCGAGGCCTACGGATTTCGGTGGTATATCCCGGCGATGCCGGTCCTGTTATTGATGGGTGCGCCGGTGTTCATGACGTTGCGGGTACGGTGGAAATGGCTTTTCGTGGGCGTGATGATCGGCATATCCTTTTACTCGGGCTTTGAATCGGCGCGCTCGCCATGGGGCGCAAACCTGAACTGGACCAATACGCTCTTCCTCGGGTCTACCTACGGTCCGTAAGGAATCTATGGCCTGTGATTCCTATGGCTAACCGGCTTCGCACCGTATTTACCGGCGGCATGTTTTTGCTGTTGGCGGGCGTGGGTTGCATAACGGCGGCGCCGGCGGCGGACGTCGTCGAGGTCGCCGCCATCTCCGATTTCCGGCCGGATTGGCGGCCGTTGTTTCGCGGCGTAGACCTGGCGGCGGGCCGTTTGCTGGGCGAGGCCCCGCAGGCGGCGTACGCGTTGCGGGTGGACTTGCACGAGCCGGGGGTCGGGTTCTTGACGACGCCGTCCAACGCGGACAAACCGCTCGACACCGACGGCCGCACAACCAGCCGGTTCCTCGAGGAATTCAAATGCCAGGCGGCCGTGAACGCATCGCCGTTTTCGCCGGTACAGGAGGGGGACGGGGCGCCGAAAGACGTGCTGGGCCTTTCGGTATCGCGGGGCGACGCCTATTCGGCGCCGAACAACGTTTATGGCGCATTGATTATCACGAAAGACAACCGTGCGCGGATCGCAAAACCGCCGGCGGATACCGCGGGCGCGTACAACGCGGCGGGCGGTTTCGGGCTGCTTCTCGAGGAGGGGACGGACACCGGGTCGAGCGGGGAACGGCATCCGCGGACGGCTGCGGGCGTTTCAAAAGATGGCCGGTATCTGTACCTGCTCGTTGTAGACGGCCGGCAGGGCAACTACAGCGCCGGCGCGACGACTTCGGAGACGGCGCAATGGCTGCTGCGGCTGGGGGCATGGTCGGGGCTGAACCTGGACGGCGGGGGGTCGACATCCATGGTCGTGGCGGATGAGGGCGGGAAGGCGCAACTGGTGAACAGGCCGATCCACAATAACATCCCCGGCCTCGAGCGCGTCAACGCCAACCACCTCGGCATCTACGCCCGACCGCTGAAGTGAAGTTGTCTGGAGAGAATCCTCAAGTAGACTTCGGCGGAGTCGTTTCTGTCCCCGCTTTTTAGAACCCGATGGTGCGGAGGCTGATTTTGGGGTACTCGCGGGAGTCGATCTCGTCCGGCAGGACACGGTTGCCGGCGGCATCTCGGGCGAGAACGATCCAGGGGCGGTCGAGTTGCTCGGGATTGACGCGGCTCACGAGCCCGGAGAACCGGTCGTAAGGCTTGCCGCGCAGCAGCACTTGGGTCCCTCGTGGATAAACGGGCGTGACCCGGCGCATGGCGGCGATGACTTCCTTGTTGAAGAACGACCCGGCGAGGCTCGAGAGGGTTTCGATGGCTTCGTCGGGCGGAGTGGGAGGCTGGTTCTGGTTTCCGCTGAGCAGGTTGTCGTAGTGGTTTGCGACGGCGGCGATTTCGCCCACCAGCGTGAGCATCGGGGTGGTTTGGCCTCGTGGCCGCTGAATCTGGTTTGAGCCTTTGAGCCCTCTGGGCAAGCCGGACCCATCCTGGTGTTCGTGGTGCTCGTAGGCGACGTACGGGGCGAGGATTTCCGATTCGTCGGTGACCTTGAGCAGTTCGTAGCCGAGTGTGGTGTGGTGGCGGATGCGCCTCGTTTCGTCGTCGTCGCGGGGGATGAACAGCATGCCGATGTCGTGGAGCAGGCATCCGCCGGCCAGTTGCCGCATCCGGGCGGTGGGGAGGTTGACGGCGCTGCCGATCATGATGGCCACGGCGCACACGTCGAGGGAGTGGTCATAGAGTGCGCCGTCGCGGCTTTTCAACGACGTGAGGCCGGCGAGGGTTCTCCGGGTGAGGACGTCATCGATGAGTTCGCTGGCGATCCGGCTGACCTTTTCGAGCAGGGTCTTCTGATTGATGAGCGCGCGGATATTCTGGGAGTTAATGGCCTTGAGCAATTCCTCGTGGGACTGAGCGCGGAGCGAGGCCAGTTCGTGCTCGATGCTGTCAAAGGTCTCGCGCAACGTTTCGATGGCGCGGGCTCGGACAATGATGCTGATGTCTTCCTCGGTGTCGATATCGGGCTGGTCTTCCTGTTTAATGTAGAGGCGGGAGTACCCTTTTTCGCGCAGTACGTCGATGTAGTTTTGCGTAAGCGTGACGCCTTTTGCCAAAAGGATTCTGCCGTTGGCGTCGACGAGGTCGCGTGCCACGAGGAAGCCCGGCTTGAGTTGATCGATGAGTAAGACATTCATGTGATGCACCTGTGATTATTGCAGGGGCCATGTTAGCATTTCGGCCGCTAAGATTCACACTCCAGCCCGTGGTGAGGCGGGATCCGGATTGTGTTAAGCTATCGGGCAACACTTTGGCAAGGACGGAATTATCGCCATGAAGGCAGCAAAATGGTTTCAGCCGCGCGACGTGCGGCTGGTCGAGGTCGAGAAACCTTCCCCCAAACCGTACGAGGCGTTGATCCGGGTCGAGTCGGTGGGCCTCTGCGGGTCGGACATCCATTACTACCTCGACGGCCACATTGGCTCGTCGCGCATCAAATCGCCGTTGATTCTCGGGCACGAGTTCAGCGGCGTCGTGGAAGACGTGGGAGTCGAGGCGGACCGCGGGTTGATCGGGAAACGCGTGGCGGTCGAGCCGAGCATCCCATGTTTCGAGTGTGAATCGTGCCGACGTGGAGACTACAACGTTTGCCGGAACCTCTTTTTCCCGGGCGGGCCGCCGCATGACGGCGTGCTTTGCGAGTACGTGGCCATTCACGGCGCGTTTTGTTTTCCGGTGCCGGACGGGATGAGCGCGACCGTCGCGGCGGCGATCGAACCGCTGGCGGTGGCGGTGCATACGGTCGATCTGGCGCAACTCCAACCCGGGGAGACCGCCGCGGTGCTCGGGCTTGGGCCGATCGGCCTGCTGACGGCGCAGGTGGCAAAACTTTCGGGCGCGCGGGTGATTTACGGCACAGACCTGTTTGATTACCGGCTGGACGCGGGGCGGCGGTACGGCGTTGACAAGACGTTCAACGCCAGACTGGAAGACACCGCGGCCGCCATCATGGACGCGACCAGCGGGCGCGGCGTGGACGTGGCGTTCGACACGGCGCGGTCGTCGGCGACCCCGGCGATCGCGTGCCGGGTGGCGCGGCCGGGCGGGCGGTGCGTCCTGACGGGCATCAGCGGCGAGGAAAACGACCCGTTCCCCGTGGGCATCGGCCGGCGAAAAGAATTGAAGATACAGTGGTGCCGGCGGTTTAAGAACAATTTCCCGCGGGCGCTCGAGTTGTCGTCGTCGGGGCAGGTGGATTTGTCTTCGCTGGTGACGCACTCGTTCCCGCTCGAGCAGGCGCGCGAGGCGTTTGAAGTGGTTTCGACGTATTCGGATGGTGTGCTGAAGGCTTCGGTTGATCAGTGAAACGGATAAGGGAGCGGTTATGTCGAGGTTAAAAAAATACGCAATACGCGCGGGCATCGTGGTGTTGGTTTTGGCGGGTTTGGCGGTGCTGCTGGTGGGGCCGTGGCCAACCTATTCAAAAGGTTTTGAGAACGCCGGTTACTACAAGAAGGCGCTGGCCGCCATCCAGAAGAACGGGGCGGAGGCGCGAATCACAGGATCGCCGGGGCAGTTGCTGGCGGGTTGGGGCGCAAGCCTGATCACCCCGCCGACGCTCGTCCCGATGGCCGGCTACGGCGACCGGCGCGGGAAACCGGCGGAGGGCGTGCATGACGACCTTTTTGTGAAGGCGCTGGCGCTCAGCGACGGGCAGGACGTGGCCGTGATCGTCGGGGCGGACATCCTGCTGGTCCCGGAAAACGTGGCGGAACTCGTGCGCGAGGCCGTGGCCAAACAAACGCCGCTGACCGCCAACAGCCTCTATTTCACGGCAAGCCACACGCACGATTCAGTGGGCGCGTTCGGGCCGGGGCTTGTCGCAAAGATCAGCGCCGGCAAGTACCAGCCGGATATCCCGCCGTTTCTCGCCGACGCGTTTACGACGGCCATAATCAAAGCCTACAACTCGCTGGGACCGGCGAAGCTGGCCAACGGCAACGTCGACGCGCCCGAGTTCATCAGGAACCGGGTCCGCGAGGCGCCGGTCGACACCGAACTGAGCTACATGCTCGTCGAGAAAGACAGCGGGGAGCGGTGCTACGTGGTGAACTACAGTGCGCACCCAACGACGGTGGGCGGTGATTTCATGCTGTACACGGGCGAATACCCGGGGTTTCTGCAGCGGGCGCTCGAGCGGGAAGGGGCCGCCGCCATGTATGTCGGGGGCGCGCTGGGCAGCAGCGGGCCGCGCGCGCCGGAAGGCGCCAGCGACGTCGATCGCGCTCAGGCAATGGGCGAGGCGCTGGCGAAACGGGTGCTCGATGCAAGCGTACAGCCCCAGTTTCGGACAAACCTGGACATTGCGGCGGTGGGAGTCGGTTTCGATTTGCCGCCGTTCCAACTGCGTCTTTCGCCACGCTGGCGGCTGTCGCCGTTCTTGCCGCCGATCCTGGGCGTGGATCGGGACGGGTGGATGCACGCCGTGCGGATTGGCGACATTCTGCTCGTCGGCGCGCCGGGCGACTTCAGCGGCGAGATCAGCCTGAAGTGGAAGAAATGGGCCGCGGAACGCGGTTACACGATGTGGACTTCGAGCTTTTCCGCGGACTACGCCGGCTACATCTCGCCGGACCAATATTATGACGATGCGGATGCCGTGGGAGAGTATGAAACGGGGCTGATGTCGTGGACGGGGCCGCACCAGGAGGCATTCTTCACGGCGTTGATGGAACACCTCGTCGAGGCGGTCGGGCCGGCCCAGAAGCCAACAGCAACTTCTCAAGCCGCGCAGGAGAATGCCGCGCAGGAGAATGCGGCGCAGGAGAATGCCGCGCATGAGAATGCGGCGCAGGAGAATGCCGCGCATGAGAATGCGGCGCAGGAGAATGCCGCGCAGGAGAATGCCGCGCAGGAGAATGCCGCACAGCCGGGAGAAACGGTGACTGCCAATGCAGGATGACCAGGACTTACTCGAAGACCACGAACTCGAGGTGTGGGAGTCCGAGCCGCCGCCGCGGAAGCGGCCACCGGGCCTGTGGCTGCCGCTGCTGATCGCGTTTTCGGGCGTGATGTTGCTGGTGCTGCTGGCCGTTTTGGACGCGGGGGCGCAGGCGCGGCAGATCTGGGGCGACGCGCTGCTGTACTCTGAGCCGCTGCCGATCCCCGAAGACGAAAACATCCTTCCGGTGATCCTGCGGCGGCTGCCCGAGCCGCGATCGCCGCTGCTGGACGCGCTCGAGGAATCGCCGCAAGGCCGGGAAGCGGCGGAAAAACTCCAACTGGACAAGGGGGAGTGGGTGGTGCTGCTCCCGGCTTCCGACGACGTGCTGACGGACCTGCTCGCCGAAGGCCGGATTCCGGCGCGGGGTCGGTTTGAGGCACTGGCGGGCGATCTGGCGCGCGGCACTTCGTTTGAACTCGACGGCCATGAGTTTAAGGTCGTAGGCCGGCTTCAACGCGGCGTGGGCGGCCTCGTGTTCACGTTTGTCGTACCCGACGACGAGGCGTACCGGCCGCTGTTCGCGCCGGAAACGGGCGCGACTAAAGGCTGGCTCGATCTGATCGGGCGGGAGCGGCTGGCGACGATGCCAACGGAGGAAGTCAAACAGTTTCCGGAGCCGGTAGGGCCGATGACGCGGGCCGGCAGGGGGGTGCCGGCGGGGGTGGTCCTCGGGCTGATGCTGGTGGCGCTGGGCGGGTCGGCGTTTTATTACGGAATCTTTATGCGGCTGGCGGCTCGCGGCGTTCGGGGGGCGCAAGGGCTGCTCGAGGATGTGCGGGACCGCCGCGGCCTGTTCTGGGGCATGCACGTGCTGATGTACGGCGTGTTTTTCCTGATGATGCTGCTCGCGGTGAAATACCCGATCGCCACAATGCGGATCGAGCATTACGTCAGCCGGGAGCTGGCCGAAGGCAGCCTGCGGCACATTGGCGCCGCGTATGCCAGCAGGGACGTGGCGCTGGCGGCGGCGGTGACGTTTGCCCACAACTATTTTCTGGCAACGCTCCTTTACACGATCGTGCTGTCACTGATCGTGCCGTTTGGCGGCGTGATCAAAAACCTGCTCACGTTCATGGCGGTGGGGTTCGCGATGTCGCCGCTCTGGCTGGGCTCAGCGTGGGGCATGTCGTTTCACTCGATCACGATGGCCATCGAACTCGGCGCGTACATCGTGGCATCGTTCGCCGTGGCGGTGCTGCCGATCCGGGCGGCGCAGGGGTACTCGCGCGGGGAGTTCTGGCCGCAGGTGATGCGCGGCCTTCAGACCGTATGGGGCGCGGCCCTGATCTGCGGCTCAATGCTGGCGTTTGCGGCCCTCTACGAGGCCGCTACCCTCATCCTGCTGACGTGAAGAATAGATGGCGAAGGTGAGCCAACGCGGTGGGGTCGCGCGCGGTGGGGTCGTGCGCGGTGGGGTCGCGCGCGGTGGGGTCGTGCGCGGTGGGGTCGTGCGCGGTGGGGTCGTGCGCGGTGGGGTCGTGCGCGGTGGGGTCGTGCGCGGTGGGGTCGTGCGCGGTGGGGTCGTGCGCGGTGGGGTCGTGCGCGGTGGGGTCGCGCTCCCGCGCGACCGGCTGACGAGATCCCATACGACCCAGCGGTCTCATCTGTCCCATGCGTCTCATAGGAAAAGGCGCACGGCCCGAGGACCGTGCACCCTGTTTATGCGGCCTATTACTTGGCGATGACGTATTCGTCGTAGAGCTTGGCCAGATTGGCCTCTTCGGCGGTGCCCGAGTGGATCACCACGCGGTATTTGAACGTGATCGACTTGCCGTCTTCAAGCGTGAAATCCCCGTTTTCTTTGTTGTCGGTGAAATCGTGGAGGCCGAAACAGTTTGCCCCGTTGAGCCCGTAATTGCGGACGTGCCAGCGCGTGGGGTAGCGCAGATTCTGCGGATTGTCGAAGATGGCGATGCCGCGCATGCCCTTGCCTTCCGCCTCGCCCGAGTAGTCGCACCAGGGTGCGGGCTTGCCCCATGCGGCGACGCCTTTCTCACCCGTGGAAAGGGTGATGACGCCGGTGCCTCTCAGCATCTGCATGCCGGGTTTCATGCGGAACGCAACAATCCCGCCTTCCTTGGTGTCTTTCCAGAGTACGGGCCCGTACGCCGCCGTGAACGTCACCGTCACGTCGAACACACGCGCGCTCGGTGCGCCGGGATGGAACTTGTACTCGCGGTCCTCGGCGATGACCGGCTTGTGATCTTTGTCCTGCCAGGTGTTCTTGGCCTTGATCCACGCGGCGCCATTCTCCTCGCCAAACGTCACGTCGTCGGAATGCTGCCACCCGGCCCGATCGCCTTCCTCACCCCAGCAATCAACGCCGTTCAGGTCGCCGTACGAGGTCCAGAACGATTTGTGGTGGACATGATCCGTCTGGCCGGGGACTTTGGCGTTGGGGTCCATCGGCCAGTCGCGGGTCACGCCGACCTGCCCTTCCGCCAGCAGCGGCCACAAATACGGCTTGCGCTCGTCGTTCGAGTAGTTGTAGGTGGTGAACGGCTCGCCGTTGATCAGGACGTCGAGCTGAGTCGGGCTTTTCTGTTTGATGGTCACTTTGCCCTCAGCCGCGCCCGCCGAGAAGGCGGTAGTGGACAGCAATGTCATCATAATTAAGGCGGCTATCATGCGCATGGTCGCGTATTCCTTTCCGAGTTGTTTAGGAGAAACTTTAGCATACCGCGGCCAAAGCCGCAACCAAATGACACCGTAGGCTGTAGATGACAAGTGCCGGGAAATCTTCAGTGAATTAGCCGCATGATGCGCGCCTGCTCAATGTGTGCCAGCCCTGGCCGGAACTTAAGGGGGCTACTGCGAGGGGGGAGCGGTCCCGAAGCGGTCCCTGAGTTTCCTCCACACGGCCATAGATTGCCGGAGATGCGGCCTCGGCTCGCCGGGAACGCGATAGCATTGGAGGCCAACAGGCCCGCTAAAGCCGGCGTCACGAAATGCCTTCAGCACGGCGTAATACTGGTCAATCTGGGGCTCGAGCAGCGGGCTGATTCCTTCCACAGCAAGCGTGCCGTCGTTGCCATTGATGGACATGACCATCATCCGCGCCGCAACCCGTTGGACCACTTCTTCGATCGACTGTTTCTGATCGCCGAGCGCGCGCCAATGAAACAAGTTGAACGACGTCCCAAAATTGGGCCGGTCCACCTTGTCGGCGAGCCGGGCGGTGTCCTCGGGCGACTCGACCCAGAGGCCGATGTGAGGGTACGGCGCGACGCGCACGCCGTACGGGGCGGCGAGGTCGGCGATTTGGCGGAAGATGGGGACGGCGCGGGCGTCGCCGGCCGCATCGGAAGGTTTGAACTGCTTGCTGTGCGTGTTGCACCAAAGGATGGTCCCGCGGCCGCGGAGCAACGGGAGCGCCTCGGGGAGCAGCGGATTGAAAGGTGTTTCGCCCTCGTCGATGCGTACCGTGAAGTAGATCGTGAAGAGTTTCAGGCCGTGACGGTCGAGCGCGTGGAGCGTATCTTTCAACTCGTTCAGGTCACGGTTGTCGAACCCATCGAAACCAATCTCCTTGAGAATCTTGACCTGCTCTTCAACAGACGCCGGGCCGGCGGTCTCCATGCTGTTCTTGAAGGCGAAGAACGGGTTGGGTAGCCCGCCCGTTGTCTCCGCTCCGCAGGCCAGCACCACGGCAATTGTCAACAGGCCGACAAGGAGCATCCTTCTGATTTTCATGGCGTATTCTCGTTCCGAAGGCCTATCCCTTCATCCAGTCACCGCGAATTGGGCGATCGAGCAACGCATTCGCCTCGACGTCGTCCCCGAACCGTTCTGCATCCGGGTCCCATGCAAGCTTGCGGCCCACCTGAATGGCGATATGCGCGATCTGGCCCATCGAGCATGTCCGATGCCCGATCTCGGCATCCGCCATAACCGGCTTGCCCGTGCGGATGCCGTAGATGAAATCTTCCTTGTCCGCCCGTTGAGGCAGGCGGATATCCCCTTCCTTGGGTTTTGTACGGCGAAGCGTCTCTGAACTTGCGGTGATGCCCTCCTTGAAATCCTTGCCCGTGAACCACGTGCCCTGAACCCACCCGTCTTCGCCTTCGAACCGGACGTATGGGGCGTCCCCCGTTGCGTAGTCTACGGTCACGCCGTCCGCGTACCGGAACCGCGCCTTGAAATGCAGCAGGACGTCCCACAGGCCCAAACCGGGCCCCGGATATTCGCCCGTACCCTCGACCTCAACCGGCCCCGTACGTTCGGAACCGTGTGCCAACTGCAACACGTCGAGCAGGTGCGCGCCCCAGTTGGTGATCATGCCCTCGCACGTATCCCGGCACCGCATCCAGCCGGGGCGGCCGAGCTCCTTGCGCGGGTGGACGCGGTCGAGCGTGTAGGGTTTCATCGGCGCCGGACCCAGCCACATGTCGTAATCCAACTCGTCGGGCACGGGCGCGGGCGTGGGATCGCCGCCCGGCTCATCGCCGGTCGGCACGATTACGACCGCGCGCTCGAGCCGGCCGATGTACCCGTTGACAACCAGTTCAGCTACCCGGTGCATGTAAGCATTTGACCGGCACTCGCTGTCCGTCCGGAACACGATTCCCTGTTTCTTCACGGCATCGGCCAGCACGCGCCCTTCCGCGACCGACAACGTCAGCGGCTTCTCGCAGCTCACGTGTTTGCCCGCACGGACCGCCGCCAATGAAATCGGGATGTGCCAGTGGTCGGGCGTACTGACCATGACGGCGTCGACGTCGTTGAGGGCGATGACTTCCCGCCAATCGCGGTACGCACGGCAATCCGTGTTGCCGTAGTGCTTGTCGACTTCCGCCTTGGCCCCATCGAGCCGCCACGCGTCCACGTCGCACACGGCGGTCACGATCGTATCTTCGGAAACGAGGAAGGCGGGCAGGTTCGCATGCCGCGCCTGGCGCCCCATGCCGATCATCGCCACCGTAATCCGATTGGACGGTGCGCTCGCCCCGAAAACCGACGCCGGCACGATCAGCGGGAAAACGGCCCCGGCCGTGCACCCGAGCATTTGGCGGCGCGATATGCGCGCGTGTCTTCTTCTCATCGCAATGTTCCTTTCCGGCGGCACAGCCGCAACTCAAGGGGCCGGTGAGGCCTAGCTCCTGCTCGACCGCGCTCCTTGGCATAAAGGCCGCTTCTTAGCGCGCCTTGTGGGAGGTGTCCCGATGTGGTTACTCCACAACAAGCGGAAACTGGCCTGAACTCTTCTCTCCTTTGGGATTCGTGACGGTAAGGATGACCGTATATTTTCCAGGCGTCTTATAGGCATGCTCGGCGCGCGGGTCTTTAGACTTGTCGCCGTCGCCAAAATCCCACTGCGCCTTTTTTACCAGCGGCATGTATTTCACCGAGTAGCCGAAAACAAACGGCGGGGCGATCGTCACGGGCATCCGGCCCGCCGGTGCGATCACCACGTTCCGGATGTCGAAAAACTCCGGTTTCCCCGCCTCGAGCGTGAGGCCGTCGGGTGCGGGCGCGATTTTGATTGGGCTGACGCCCGCGATAATATCTGCGGCGGCGCGGATACTTTCCCCATACCGGCCCTGGTCGCAGTAGGCCAGCAGGATCGCGTCGGCCTCAACCAGTTGCGGCAGGTTTTTGGGGTAGCCGAGCAGCAGAACGACCACGCGCACGCCTTTGGCCTTGAGCTCGCTGATGACGCGGGCTTCTCCGAACGATTTGCGCATCCCCGTAAAAATGCAGACCACCGTGCGCACCCCTTCCGCGTAGCGGGCGATGCGGTCAACCTCGAAATCCTCGATCTCCCCGAGATGGCGCGCGGTCTGGATGGACTGCTGAAGAATGGGTTTCATATATTCTTCGAGCGCACCCGCCATCAGGTCGACGCCGATCACGCCGGTGACGCCGATCGGCATCGAACGCTCTTTCGAGAGCGGCAGCACGTGGCCCGCGTTCTTGACGAGCGTGATCGAGTTGCGCTCGATCGCGTACGCCTCGTTTGCGACCTTTTTCTTTTCGAGCGCATCGGCCTTTTTGCGCTCGGGAACCGGCCGCGCGCTGAGGTGGTGCGCCCGCTTCAGCGTGAGGATGCGCCGGACCGACTCCTCGAGCCGGGCCGCCGGGATCTGCCCATTTTGCACGGCCTGCGCCACCGATTCCGCGCCGCGCAGCACCTTGTCGCTGCCGGCCCAGTAGATCATGTCGGCGCCCGCCTCGAGCGCCATCACGGCGGCCTGCGCCGGGTCGATGTTGCGGCCGATATCGGACGAGTCAATCGGCCCGGCCACGATGACGCCGCCAAACTTCAACTCCTCGCGCAGCAGTCGGTAAACCTCCGGCGAGAGGCTGGCGGGCAGGCTTTGCGCGTTGATTGTCGGCACAAGCGTGTTGGCCACATGCACGACGGGCGCGCCCGCGTCGATGGCCGCCTTGTACGGGAGCAACTCGCGCGACGCCAGTCGAGGCCGCGGCGTAAGCAGGGCCGCGGGCGCACGCTCGCCCCGGTCGTTCCCGCCGCCGGGGAAACCCGTGGGCGCCGGGATGATGTCGCCGGCCAGCAGCGTCTGGATGACCGCGACGCCGGCCTGCGCGGTAAACGCGGGGTCGCTGCCAAACGTGTTGGTGACGTTCGGCGCGTCGGGCATCGTAGGCGCCAGTTCGAGCGACGGGCCCAGGTTCATGTTAAAACCCATCGCGGTGAGGTGCTGCGCGAGCATCTCGGCGAGCCCCTCGGTCGCGGGCATATCGGCGACCGCCCCAAGGCTCAGCAGCGACGGCAACTGCGCAAACCTCACCGGCAACCGCTCCTCGGACTGCGTCATCTGGTACAGGTCCGACGCGATGAACAGCGGAATGCCCTTCTCGAACTCGACGTGCCGTATCGACCGCAGCGTCTTGACGTAATCCGCCGCCTGGTTCGGCGAGATGACCGCCGAAATGACCACCCCGCCCGGCACGCAACGCTTGAGCATCTCCCGGTCCGTATTATTCGGCCCTTCAAAACCCAGCATCGTCACCAACATGATCTGGGCGACACGCTCGCGAAGATCGAGCAACTCGAGCTTCGAATCGATCAGTTCCGCGTCGGTTTTTGGAGGAGCGGCGGCCGGTTTTTCTTCCGCGATCGGCGAGGCCGGTTTCGCCGCGAAATTGTTCGCGGCAACGGCTGCCGGCGCCGCAAACACGGCCAGGATTGCCAGTAAAGAAGTCAGGGGGACTGTAGAAACCATTGAGCCCGTTGCCCTTCAAAAGATTCTGACAAACAACTGGCGGCAATTGTAGCAGACAATAGACGCAAACCCTATTCGGCCCATTGGTTCCATTTGTCCCATTTGCCCCATGGGTCCCATTGGTCCCATCGAAAATGCTAAACTCTACCCGCAGGAGACCGCTCTCATGAAGATCACCATATTCAACAGCAGCCCGCGGACCGACCGCGGAAACACCCACGCTATCGCCTCCGAGTTTATGGCGGGCGCGCGCGACGCCGGCGCCGAAGTCGAGAATGTTTTCCTGGCGCGATGCACAATCAAACCGTGCCAGGGGTGTTTTGCCTGCTGGAAGGTCACGCCCGGCGTGTGCTCCATCAAAGACGACGTAGCGCCGCTGCTCGACAAGCTGCGCAACTCCGATGTCGTCGTGTTTGCCACGCCCCTCTACGTCGACAACGTCTCCGGCATCATGAAACTTTTCATGGACCGGCTGATCCCGCTGGCCGATCCCCATTTTTCCAAAGACGAGCACGGCGAGTGCCGCCATCCATCGAGAAACCCGCAGCACATCCCCAACATCGTGGTCATTTCCAACAGCGGGTTCCCCGAGCAAAGCCATTTCCAGGTGCTCCGCCTGCTGTTCCGCCGGATATCCGCAAACCTCCATTCCAAGGTCGTTGGCGAAATATACCGCGGCGCCGGCGAAATGTTTTCAAGCAAGAACCCACTGGCGGCCTTCCTGCTTCGGCCGTACCGCAAATTGTTGCGCAAGGCGGGCCGCGAACTCGTCCAAACCGGCCAAATCTCCGATCAAACCGCCGCCGCACTCGAAAAACCCATCATCTCCGACGCCCTATACATCCGCAACGCAAACAAAAACTTCGACAAAGCCCTCCGAAAAATCGACCGCTGATTCAGCGCGGGGCAGGCGCGGGCACCTTAACCGCGCCTGCTACCGGCAAATGCGACTCAGGCGCATGTCACTGCGCCGCGTTCTCCACGGGGTGTCTGACAGCATCCAAGCGGGGGCATTTTCTGCGCTGTAGGCGCAAAAGAAAATAGGCCGGGGCAACGCCCCGGTGAAGCGGATTCCAAAGGGGATCATCCTGAAGGGATGGCAGGAAACCTGCAATTGTCATCCGTCCTCCTTCCGCCCATTCAGGGCGGTCGTTTTGGGGCGGGCGCTCCTTCACCGGGGCGTTGCCCCGGCCTATTTCCTGTCACGCTTTCAGCGTAATCACAACATGGGAATCCCGCTGAGGCACGTCCAACCCACTACCCTTTGCAGAGCACCTCAAAAAGAATTGGCTAATGGATCGCCGATTAAGCTATTATTAGGCTAATGGCTGGGAGATCATACCATGGCTCCTCTCACAATATCGCGGTTGCGCAATGTGGACGTCCCGGTTGCGACCGCCTGGCTGCTGGCCGATTGCATGGAAGCGCGCGGAAAGCAGGACCTCTGGGTACGTCAAAAGCCCGCCGTCCTCGATGTTCTCCGCGAGCAGGCCGTAATACAGAGCGTCGAGTCCTCCAACCGGATCGAAGGCGTTACCGTAGCGCAAGACCGGCTCAGGCCTGTCGTTGTGGGAAAAGCCAAACCGCGCGACCGATCCGAGGAAGAACTCGCGGGGTATCGCAAGGCGCTGGACTGGATTTTCTCGCAAAAGACTGCCGTATCGGTCGAGCCGGGGGTGATTCTCCGCCTTCACTCGATGGCGCAAGGCGGTTTTTCCGGCGATGCGGGCAAGTGGAAGGAACGAAACAACGAGATCGTCGAGTTCAACGCCCGAGGCGAACGGCGTGTCCGGTTCATCCCGGCATCCGCAAAGGAAACGCCCCGCCTGATTCACCGGCTGTGCACAGAATACACAACCGCCATTGAAGAAAAGTCGGCCCCGCCGCTGCTCGTCATCGCAACCGCCGTCTTCGATTTCCTATGCATCCACCCGTTTCGCGACGGCAATGGCCGCGTGTCCCGCCTGCTCACCACGCTCCTCCTGCAGCAACAGGGATTCATCATCGCCCGATACGTCAGCCTCGAACGCCTCATCGAAGAGACCAAAGACCGCTACTACGAAGTCTTGGCCGAATGCTCGTTGAACTGGCATCAAGGGCGGAATGAGATAGTGCCTTGGTGGAACTATCTGCTGACCATTATCCGAAGGGGCTACCAAGAGTTCGAACGGCACGTCGAGACAACACAAGCACCCGCTAAAACCGACATCATCCGCGAAACCGTCATGTCCCAAACCGCCCCATTCACCCTCGCCGACATCGCCGCCCAATGCCCATCCGTCAGCCCGCAAATGATCAAAAAAGTCCTCGCCGACCTCAAACAACAGGGCCTCGTCCAACTCACCGGAAGAGGCCGCGGCGCACGGTGGAGTGCAATCTGAAACCGCCCTTGTCAATTCGATCGGTAGGAAATGCAGATGGAAACGTGATATGCTGCAAATGGACGAAGCATCCGGGGATAACCTATGAAAGAAAAGCCACCAAAAGGCAAGAGGCGCAACAATACAAAGAACGCCAAACATGCTGTTGCTCGAGAAACACACCCAGTTTTCGGGCGGGACAAATCAACGTTTCAGCCCTTTTACCATACAAGCCAAGGAGCCATGTACTTAGGAGATTCGCTCCGACTCTTGCAGGACGACCTGCCAGAGAAGTGCGTGGATCTTATTGTTACAAGTCCTCCGTTCGCGCTTGTCAGGAAAAAGGGTTACGGAAATGTGGACGCCGAACGTTACGTGGAGTGGTTTAAACCTTTTGCCGAAGGTTTCCGCCGGGTCTTGAAGCCAAGTGGTTCTCTTGTGATAGACATAGGCGGGGCATGGAATTCGGGGACACCGACGCGTAGTCTTTACCATTATGAACTTCTCATCATGTTGTGCCGACACGGTGGTTTTCATCTGGCCCAGGACTTTTTCTGGTGGAATCCAGCCAAATTGCCGTCTCCAGCAGAGTGGGTAACCGTTCGACGCATTCGAGTCAAAGACGCGGTAGACTTTGTATGGTGGTTATCACCTTCACCTTGGCCGAGGGCTGACAATCGCCGTGTGTTGACTCCATACAGCGAGGCAATGAAGGGGTTGCTGAAGAACGGCTACCGCGCCAAGTTGAGGCCCAGCGGCCACGATATCAGCGACAAGTTCAGCGTGGACAATGGGGCGGCCATTCCGCCGAATTTATTGGCGATTCCGAACACAGAGAGCAACTCATATTACCTGCGTTACTGCCGTGACAATGGGCTTGCACCACACCCTGCGCGTTTCCCTGCTGAACTCCCCGAGTATTTCGTGCGAATGCTCACTGACCCAGGCGATCTAGTCTTGGATCCTTTTGCAGGCAGTTGTGTGACGGGTGAAGTGGCTGAAAGATTAGGACGCAGGTGGTTATGCGCCGAATTGGTTGGCGACTATCTAAAAGGGGCCATTGGTCGGTTCAGTGAGCCGGCGAAAAAGCCTGTGCAAGTAGATTTGTTTGGGCGGACTCGTCCCTCCAATGGGGAATCAGCCTATCGGATCTTTCGTCCGGGCGCTTTGTGGGACGACAAGAATCCTACCCCGTTACAAGCAGATGGCAGGCAGAAGAGGAGCCGTCCAACTTCAGAAACGGACGAGTAGAACTATAATGCCGTTGTCGGATTCTCTTGCGGAAGGGAGCACTTATGCCAGCGACACAACCACGCTTTCTTGTTGAAGCCATTGAAGATGCAATTGAAGCATCGGGGCATTCGGCGCTTCCAATCTCTTTGGAACGGCAGCATCCGCGGAAGTTTATCGTTTCCTCGCCGGATGGAAATCAGATTCTTCTATGGGTTTACGCTTGGACCCTCACCCACGGTGGCCGCCCATCGCTTCCACGGGAATACCGCATCCAGATGACCTCGGTGGCATCGCCGCTCAACCTCAATCCGCAGGGTCCGACTATTCTGATCGGTTACGAACCTAGCTTGAAACTTTTTGCCGGGTTCGATCTTAAGCGTCACAGTACGTTCACTACGGGATCGCCGTCTGTTCAGATAGACATAGACGTGTTGCACACTGCGCTGCAGCATGGTTTAGCGTTTGGCCGCAAGGCAAACGATGAGGTCGCCATCGGTATTCGTCCCGATCAGTTTATGGATTATGTGCATACCGCCAACGAGCTTCACGCCTGCGGTCGCAAGGTGAATACATTTCGTCTGTTGAGCAAGGCTTCGGCGCTTGCCCCAATTTCCGAGCAGGAATTGGAGGCCCTCCCGACACAACGCAAGAGGATCATTCAGACCGTTACCCGCCTCTCCCGCAAAGCCAATTTTCATCAGCAGGTGCTCGCTGCTTACGGAAACCGTTGCGCAGTGACGCGGATGCAACTCCGGCTGGTGGAGGCGGCTCACATTTTGCCCGTTGGCGCGCCTGGAAGTGCAGATGACGTGCGAAACGGCATTGCACTATCTCCCACGTACCACCGCGCCTACGACACTGGATTGATCTACCTTGATGAAAACCACGCCATGCGCGTAAATCCCGAAAAGGAATCGGGGCTACTCCAATTGAGACTTGAAGGAGGCTTGGCGGAATTCAAGGCCACACTGGGAAAGATTCATCTGCCTCCAGACCAGCGGCAGCACCCTGATCTCAAATTCATCCGCAAGGCAAATCGGTATCGTCAAATAGCCCGCGACTAGCACCCTTATGGGTTACGGGCATTTTTCCCAAACTCGCACCCAATGCGAGAACCGCCTCTCTCACGGCGCCAAGGGCGCGACTCAACTGAGCAACTCAAAGGAGTCCCGTCAGTGTTCTTGTGGGCGTTAAGAAAATCTTTGAAGTTCTGGAGAAGGTTGTTTTCACTCGTATATTTCTGAAGGAAGTCAATTGTTATTGACACTTCGGAATAGTCTTCAGCAACGCACGACTAACGCTGCTGTTCATCTCGGTCCAGTTTTGTGGCCTTTTTCACCACGCGGGTAGAGGGCGGGTCCAAACCTAACAGGGCGATGAGTTCGCGCGGTTTAGCGAGTTTGTTGTTGATGGCGGTGGTGTTGAATTGGATTTCGGTGAGGGCGCCGGCGGGTTTGGCGTCGAGTGTGGTGATGAGTGGGCGGATGTTGATTTTGCTGATCTCGCGGGTCTGGCTGCGGCCCTGGGGTTTGCCTTTTCTTTCGACGATGAGTTCGTGTTTGGCGAGCAGGTTGTCGATCCGGCGCTGCATCTCGCCAGCGTCTTCTTTCGTGTACAGCGCATAATCGAAGCCGGTGACCGCGCTCATCAGCGATGGGGTAGCCAGCGGCACTTGTTCCGCGGCGTAGACGTGGAAGCCGGGCGGCACCGTGGCGCGGACTCTGTCGGCGAGTTCAAGTGGGTCGACTTTTTCGCGGAGGACGACGTCCATGTAATCGGCTTCGGATTCCTCGCCGACGGGCGGTGCGGTGGCGAACGTGACTTTGGGGTGGGCGTGAAAACCTTGCGAGTAGGAGAGGGGCGCCCCCGCCCTGCGGAGCGTGCGGGCCCAGGCGCTCATCATTTCGAGGTTCGAGAGGAACCGGGCCTCGTCGAGCCGGCCAATCTGAAACCGGACCCGTTGCGCGGGCGGCGGTTCGGCGAGCGTCGGCAGGGGTACGAGCACCTGCCTGGCCTCATCTTTTTCCGCTTCGCGATATTGCGACCACATTTCTAGGCACAACCCGCGCTCGTCGTCGCGGACGCCGCATTGGCTGCACCGGCCCGTCCTGCAATCGACCGTTTCCTCGAGCGCCATGGCGCGGTCGCGCTCGTCTCGCAGCCAGTCTTTCGAGACGAGTGCGTCGATGTGGTCCCACGGCAGCGGCGCCTCGGGGTCGCGCGCGTCCAACGCCTGCTCGACACTGTAGCCGGTCTCATCGATCGCGGCCAGCCATGCGTTGAAATCGAGCAACTCCGACGACGAATCGAGCCGCGCACCGTTTCCATACGCCGCTTCGATCAACCCGGCCGCGTCACTGCCCGCCCGCGCCAGCAACCCTTCGATGAACGTCGACTCGGGGTCGTGCCGCCCGTACTTGATGCCGGGGTTGCGCTTGAAACCCCGTTCGAGGATCTGCTGCCGCCGCCGGACCTCGTCGATCGAGATCTGTGCCTCCCACTGGAACGGTGTGAACGGTTTCGGGACAAATGTCGAGATCCCCGTGAAAATCCTGGCCCGCCGGTTGATCGACTTGCCCCGAGACAGCAGCCGCAGGCACAGGTCCGGTATAGCCTCGACGTCCTCATCGGTCTCGGTGGGCAGACCGATCATGAAATACAACTTGATATGCTGCCACCCGCGTTTGAATGCCTCCCCGGCCACTTCAAACAGTTCCTCTTCATCAAACCACTTGTTAATCACCGCCCGCAACCTCGGCGTGGCGGCCTCCGGCGCGAACGTGAGCCCGCTGCGCCTCATCCCCGTGACCGCGTCGGCCACGTCGATGCTGAACGTATCCAGCCGCAGGGACGGCACGCTCACCGCCACGTTGTCCCGTTGCGCACGCACCGTCGCGTCGCGCAGCAGCGACCGCACGCCGGGGTAGTCGCACGTCGACAGCGATACCAGCGACACCTCCTCGTAGCCGGTGGCCTGGATGAGCCGGTCCATGAGGCCGGCGATATTTTGCCGCGACCGGGCGCGAACGGGCCGCGTCGTTACGCCCGCCTGGCAGAACCGGCACCCGTGCGTGCAGCCCCGCATGATCTCGAGGCCGATCCGGTCGTGGATGAGTTGGGCGTACGGCACGATGTATTCCGCGGGAAACTCGGCCAAATCGAGATCAGCCTCGATACGGCGTACCACCTTCTGGCCGTCTGGGACGCCACCCGTCGCGCTTCTGAGCGCGCTTTGTGGGTGGTGTCCCAATTTTGGCACTTCATAAAGCGTGGGCACATACACGCCCCGCAACCGCGCCATTGCCTCGAGCAGTTCAGTCCGCGGCCCGCCACGCTTCTCACGCGCCACCTCCGCAACCTCGACAATGGCCTGCTCACCATCGCCGATCACCAAAAAGTCGAAAAACGCCGCCATCGGCTCGGGGTTGATTGCGGCCGGCCCGCCCGCGAACACGATCGGGTGCGATTCGTTCCGGTCCGCCGCGCGCAACGGGATGCCGGCCAGGTCGAGAATGTACAACACCGACGTGTAGGTCAGCTCGCTCTGCAACGAGAACCCCAGCATATCCATCGCGCCGAGGGGGTCTTTCGATTCGAGCGCGAACAGCGGCAACCCGCGCCCACGTAGCGCCTCCGCCATATCCGGCGCGGGCGCGTAGGCCCTTTCCGCCCAGCACCACGGCAGCTTGTTCAGGATCGCGTAGAGGATGTGGACCCCGAGGTTGCCCAAGCCAAGGTCGTACAGGTCCGGGAACACGAGCGCCACCCGCAACTCGACGTCCCGCGGGTTTTTGTGGACCGAATGAAGCTCCGACCCGAGGTACCTCGAGGGTTTCGTGATGCTCGGGAAGATTTCGGTGTCGAGGCGTTCTTTAAGATTCATGCGGCTCAATTGTGATGCGGGCGTCCCGCCTGCACCCTTTCAGACGGTCGTATCCACCATCTTTGGCGGAAACCGGGTTTGGACGTAGGCGTCGATCGCTTCGCGGAACGCGGTCCCGATCTGGTCGGGCGTACCGGTGAGCGTCATCGTGTGATTGCCGTCGACGTACACCGGGCATTTGGGCTCCTCGCCGGTCCCCGGCAGGCTGATGCCGATATTGGCGGACCGCGACTCGCCCGGCCCGTTCACGATGCAGCCCATCACGGCCAGCGTGAGCGTCTCGACGCCAATATATTTGTACTTCCACTCGGGTATTTTGTCACGGACGTACGCCTCCGTCTCCTCGGCCAGCGCCTGGAAAAACTGGCTCGTCGTGCGGCCGCACCCGGGGCACGCCGTCACGCTCGGCATAAACGACCGCAGCCCCAGCGACTGCAAAATCTCGCACGCCGCGTAGACCTCGTCACGCCGGTCGCCGCCAACCCGCGGCGTCAGCGACACCCGGATCGTGTCCCCGATCCCTTCGGCCAGCAGCACGCCGATCGATACCGCCGACCACACCAAGCCTTTGATGCCGATCCCGGCCTCCGTAAGGCCCAGGTGGAGCGGCTGATCGGTTTGCCGGGAGAGTTCGCGGTAGAGGCTGATGAGATGGCGCGGCGTCGAGCTTTTGCACGATATGATGATCCGGTCCTTGCTGACGCCGTTCTCGATGGCGAGCCGCGTCGATTCGAGCGCGGAAAACATCATGCACTCGTTCATGACTTCCTCAGACGATTTCCCGAGGCTTTTCTGGGTATTCTCGACCATTTTGAGCATGACGAGATCTTTGTTCAGCGACCCGATGTTGACCCCGATGCGGAGCGGCTTGTCATTGTCCGCGGCGATTTGGCAAATCTGCGCGAAATTCTTGTCGCGGGCCACCCCGGCCCCGACGTTGCCCGGGTTGATCCGGTACTTGTCGAGGGATTGAGCGCATTGCGGGTACTTGGCCAGCAGCCGGTGACCATTGTAATGAAAATCCCCGATGATGGGCGCCTTATATCCGGCGTCGCGAACACGGCGGACGATAGGTTCGACGACGACGGCGGCTTGTTCCGTATTGACCGTGATCCGCACCAGCTCCGAGCCCGCGTCCGCCAATTGCATAATTTGGGTGGAGGTGACGTCGACGTCGGCGGTTTCGGTATTCGTCATGGATTGGACGGCAATGGGCGCGCCGCCCCCTATCAGGACGCTTCCGACTTTTACGCCCACCGTATCCCTGCGGACAACTGCTGACATCATATCCTCCGGAATTTCGATGCCGGCCAGCCTCGTTGGCACGGCATCTGTCGCTCTAACGCCCCGCTCCAGGGCCTTTATGCCGCGCGGGCAACCCAATCTGCCTATTGTACACGCTGCGCATCGGCTTTTGTAGGCGCGGACGTCTCGCCCGCGCCGTCCAGACCGCAGGCTGATATTAACGCTAAAGGCAACGGTTTACCTCTGCCTATCGTAGTCAATGGGCATTTACCAATGCCGCGCGGCGGAGTCGTTGACGGTGCGGCCGATACCACGCGCGCCTACGGGACTTGAAAATCCCTCGGGGTTTCCGGTAGAGTCGGTAGGTGACGTCAGGGATAAGTGCGTAGCAGGAGGCGCACGTTCAGAAGTGTGCAAACCGGCCGGGAAACCGGTGCCGCGGGGGGTGCCGCGGGGGTAGCCGTTTTCCGCGAACGCCGCGTTTAGTGGCGTGTAAGTCGGCCGGGTGTCCCGTCGCAGATTAACTCAGTGGCGGCCTATGAGGTTTATGGCTCGCATGAGGCTCATGGCTCGCATGAGTATGGAGAACGTATGGCATCCCTCATTGAAGACGTGCTGTCGATCGAGAGCCAGGCCAACGACATCATAGCCAAGGCCCATTCTGACGCCAAGGCACTCGATAAATCGGCCCAGGCGCAGATCGAACAAGTGGCAAGCGAGATCCAGGCGCGGACGGCACAGCGAGGCGAAGCGTACCGGCGCGAAGCCGAGCAGAAACACCAGGCCGCGCTCGCCGCCGAGAAGAAAGAGTCCGCGCGCCGGCTTTCGTCGCTCGATGGTCTCGATGCGCGGCTGATAGAGAAGCTTTCCGGTTTGGTAGTGGCGGAGTTTCGCAAGCGCTGATATGGCCATAGACAAAATGAAAAAGGTGACCGTGGTTTGCCCGGTCACATGCAGCCACCGGCTCGTGAACACGCTTCACGGCCTTGGAATCGTCGAATTGACCGACGCGCTCGCCCAGTACGAGCATCCCGCCGCCACGCTCAAACGCGAAGAAGCCTCCACCGAAGACTGCGACCGCGAACTGCAGAAGGCAAATCTGATCCTGGGTTTGTTGGACGTATTTGTCCCCGTCCAGCAGTCGTTTGTCCAGGGGCTGGTAAACGTTCCGCTCATCATCGAGCCTCGGGAACTTGACGAGGCGCTCCACAAATTCGATCTGGAAAAGCATTATATCGAGGCTTCCGAATTGGACGACATCTATCGCCGCGCTGAACGGGCGCGCGGCGATGCCCAAAACCAGATCAAAGACCTGCTGAGGTTTGAGAACCTGTCATTCCGTATCGGCGACCTGACGAAGCCCAAGCGCTGGAAGCTCCTGTATGGGCAAATCACCCCAAAATCGCTCCACGCCATGGAAGCCGACGAAAAGGCCCGCCAACTGCTCGCCTGGGAACCTGCGGCCCCAGGTCAGGCCATGCGCAAGAACGGATCCGGCACGATGCCGGCTGCAAGAAAAGGCGAGCCCGTCCGTCTCATCGTGGCGTGCCTCAAACAGGATGAGCCGGAGGCGCGGGCAATGCTCGCCTCCTACAGTTTCGAAGAAGTCGCCCTGCCTGACCTGCCGGGCACCGTCCGCGATCACATGCGCGAACTCAAAGAAGACCTGGCATCGCTCGACACCCAAATAAAAGAAATCCAGGCAAAGGTCAAAGGAATGGCGCACCTGCGCCGCACCCTGCAGGTCTTGAAAGCGTTCTGGGATAACCGACGCCAACTCGCCACCGCACGCGCAAACACCGTCAACAGCCAATGGGCACACCTCGTCACCGGCTACGTGCGCGAACACGATGCCGCGAGGCTCGAAGAGACCATAAAGCGCGAGTTCACCTCGGCTTCGGTGATTCTTGAAGACCCCGTCGAGGGCGAGGACGTCCCCATCAGTCTCACGGTTGCCCCCATGGTCAAGCCGTTGCGCATGCTCGTGAACCTCTTCGGCCTTCCCCCCTACAAGGCCTTCGACCCCTCCCCGTTCCTCTTGGTCAATTTCTACATTTTCTTCGGGATCTGTTTCAGCGACGTGGGCTACGGCCTGATGCTGACAGCGCTCGCCATTTACATCATGACCAAGACGCGCGCCTACGAGGGCGTCTACGTCTTTGCAAAATTGTTGTTGTTCGCCGGGGTGTCCACAATAATTTTCGGGGGTCTGCTCGGCTCCTTCTTCGGCGACTTATGGCAGCCCAAGTACCTGGGCGAGGGCAATATCCTCCTATTGCTAATGGAGAACGTCAAGCAACTCGATCCCCTCGAACGCCCGCTGATCGCCCTCCTGCTGGCGATCGGGATCGGCATTCTCAACCAGTTCTACGGCATTGCCCTGAAAATGTACAACGCCCTCAAGAACAAAGATACCGCGACGGCCATGTTTGACGCCCTCCTTTGGCTCATCATCCTTCCCGGATTCGTTATCCTCATAGCCTCCGCGTTCGTCGAGGTGCCTCCCACTGTCCTCAAAGCCGGAATCGGCCTGTTCGCCGTTGGAGCCGTCGGCCTGGTTCTGACACAGGGGCGGTCGGCGAAGGGTCTTGTGGGCCGGTTTTTCGGCGGGTTGGTAAGCCTCTACGGTATCGTCGGCACCTATGGCCTCACCGCGTTCATCGGCGACACCATGTCGTATTGCCGCCTCTTGGCGCTTGGCCTGACGACGTCGATCGTGGCCCTCTCGTTCAACGTGATGGCGGGGCTGCTCCGCGAGACCCCCTACGTCGGGATGCTCCTTTTTGTGTTGGTGTTGGTGGTTGGTCATATATTCAACTTTGCCATAAGCGTGTTGGGTGCCTTTGTGCACTCGATGCGCCTGATTTTTGTGGAGTTTTTCGGCAGGTTTTACGAGGGCGGCGGCCGGGCGTTCAAGCCGTTGTCATTCGATAGCGCGGCGGCCATTCTCAAGAGGCCGGCGCAGTAACGGGAAGAAGGTTAAACGGAATCGCGTCCGAGGGGCGCCGCGCCGGAATGGCGCCGCGCCGGGACGGCGCGCCACATCGGCAACGAAGACGGAGGTTCAGCATGGATCCATTGGCGGTTGAAATAGGTCGGGGGCTGGCAATAGCCGGCGCAGGGCTCGCGGTCGGCATGGGCTGCGCGGGTTCGGGCAAAGGGATCGGCGTGGCGTCGCAAGCGGCAACCGGGGTGCTGAGCGAGAAGCCCAATCTATTCGGGCAGATCCTCGTGCTGGTCGCGCTTCCCGGCACCCAGGGCATCTACGGGTTTATTACCGCGATCCTGATCTTCATGTACTCCGGTCTGATCAACGGCACCTACATGGTGGCGCCCAACACGGGCGTGGCCCTGCTCGTGCTCGGGTTCGGGGTCGGCCTCGCGCTGTACACGTCCGCCGTCTGGCAGGGTGAAGCCTCCGCGGCCAGTATTTCGCTGGTCGCGCGCCGCGCCGAAGAGTTCGGGCGCGCGATCCTGTTCCCCGCGCTGGTCGAGACCTATGCCGTTATCGCCCTGCTGGCCGGCATCCTGTCCATCATCTGGCTTACCAACCAGGCTCCGGGCACCAACATCTTGCAGTATATACAGGCGGTTCAATAAATCGCGCCTGCGCGAAGGGTAAAAAGACATGGGTCTTGAAAACATCAGCCGGTCCGTGCTGGAAGCCGCCCAAAAGGAGGCCGAGCACATCCTGAAGGCCGCACGCAAAGCCGCCGACGAAAAAGTCGCCGCGGCCAGCGCCGCCGCCGAGCAGAATGCCGAGCGCCGCTATCAGTCGGCCGCCCGCACCATCGAAGACGACTTCGCCCGCCAGATTATCCAGTTCCGCGGAGTTGCCAACAAGGAAATCCTGGTTAAGAAAAACATCCGGATGCGCGAAGTCTTCGATGCAGCAAAAAAACAGATCCTCGCCTTCCCCGAAACGGAATACGCCGGCATCATGCGTCCCCTGCTGGAGCAATCGGTCGGGGAGGATGCGGGGATGGTGCGCGTACACCCGGGCGATGAAAAGGTCTTCGCCCAACTGCTCGCGGAACTGAACCAAAAGCGCGCCGCCACCGCCCAAATCAAAATCGATACGGCAAAGCCGCTCGAAGAACGCGGCGGGTTTATGTTCATTGGCGAATCGTATGAAATTGACCAGACGCTGGCGACCCTGCTGGCGGATATCGAGCGCGAACTTGCGCCGCGGATTGCGGCTCAACTGTTTTCCGAATAGGCAAAGGGCTTGCGGTGATCCGGTTAAGTGAAGAACAGCACGATTGGGGCTTCGCCAGCGGCCGCGTCAGCGTCCTCGAAGGCCGGCTCGTGTCCACGGAGTTTTTCCAGGCGCTCGTGGCCATCGACCAGTCCGACGACCTGCTGCACAGGCTCCAGGAAACCCAGATGCGCGAGTACCTCGCGCCCGGCGCCACCTGGGAAGACTGGAGCGCCATCACCGACACCTACTTCTGCGACCACGTCGCATCGCTCCGGAAAGATTGCCCCGAACCCACCGTGTCGGACCTGTTTTCTTTGTCCAACGACTACATCAACCTAAAGCGGGCCCTCCTCAACCTGGGTTCGTACCCGATGGCGTGCGGCGCGTTCACCGAAGGACTGCTGGCATCCGTGGCCGCGGGCAACCTCGGCGCGCTGCCCCGCGAAGTCAGAGAACCGCTGACCCAGTTCGGCGGCGGTTTTGCAGCCGACCCCAACACGCGGCTGGCGCTGGACATCGTCCTGGACGGGGCGTACCTCCGGCAGGCGCTCGCGCTCGGCGGCAAGCTCGGCGTGCCGCTGATCCAGTCGTGGCTCGGCGAGATGACCCTCGCGCGGGCCGTCGTGGCCCTCTGGCGGGCGGCGCGCGGCGGCGTGAACCTCCGGCTGTATCAGCAGCACTTCCTGCCCGTGGCGGAGCACAACGCCGTACTGAACGAGCTGATTACGTCCGGCGAACCCCACAACTGGGGCCCCATCATCCCCGGCGAGATCGGTGACCTCTGGGAGGAAGCCCAGCAGCTCGATGAAGACGAGCAGATCATGCGGTTCGGCGTGCTGATGTACAACCGGCTCACCGTGATTGCCCGGCGCGGCCGGCTGCAGACCATGGGGCCCGAGCGCGTGTTTGGATATCTCTGGGGCCTGCTGGTCGAAATCTACAACCTCAAGCTGATTATCAACGGGCGGCTGAACGGGATCGACTCCGACCTGCTCAGGCGCCGCCTTCGGGAAGCGTATGTCTAGAGCGATAGCCGTAGGCGAAAAGACGTTCATATTGGGTTTCAAAGGCGTCGGGTTCGAGATCGAACCGGCGGAAAATGCCGAGGCGGTCGGCACGGTTCTGGGCGCGTTGTCGCGCGAACGCGATATCGGGCTCGTACTGCTCACCGAAACCATGGCCGCCGAAAACGCCGAGGCCGTCGCCAATTTCCGGCAGATGAACCCCGCTGCCATACTCACCGTGATCCCCACACACAAAGGAAGCGCGCGCGCCAGTTTCGAGGAAATGAGAAAGGCCGTCGAGCGATCCATCGGCGTGGACATGCTCGGTAAGGAATAAACACAAGGCCGGCTGAGACCGGCCCCACCGGACAAGGCGGAAAGATGAGCAAGATTCAAGGCGAGGTAGTCAAGGTATCGGGGCCGCTGGTGGTCGCGCGCGGGTTAACCGGTTCGCGCATGTACGAAATGGTGCGCGTCGGCGAGGCCCACCTTTTCGGCGAGATCATCGAAATCCGCGGCGACCACTATTCCATCCAGGTCTATGAAGAGACCGAAGGCATTGGGCCGGGCCAGCCCGTGTTTCCCACCGGCGAAAGCCTCAGCGTCGAGCTTGGCCCCGGCCTGATCCGGTCGATCTACGACGGCGTCCAGCGGCCGCTCGACGCCCTGTACCGCGATTTCGGCGACTACATCGTCCGCGGCGCCGAACGCCCCGCGCTCGACAGGTCCAAACAGTGGGATTTCGTGCCAACGAAAAAAGCCGGCGACGAGGTCGTCGTCGGCGACATCATCGGCACCGTCAAGGAAAGCAAGCTGGTCGTCCACAAAATCATGGTGCCGAACAACGTTAAAGGCAAACTCGCCAAAATCGGGCCCGTCACCGGCAACGTGGAAACCGAGGTCGCCGTGATCGAAACGGCCAACGGCAAAGTGCCCCTGACGATGGTTCAGCGTTGGCCGGTGCGCCAGGGCCGGCCCGTCAAGCAAAAGATGCCGCCCGTCGAGCCGATGGTGACGGGCCAGCGTGTCATCGACATGCTCTTCCCGCTGACCAAGGGCGGCACCGCCTGCGTGCCCGGCCCGTTCGGCAGCGGCAAGACCGTCGTCCAGCACCAGCTTGCCCGATGGTCGGACACGGACATCGTCGTGTACGTCGGGTGCGGCGAGCGCGGAAACGAAATGACCGATGTGCTCATGGAATTCCCCGAACTGAAAGACCCAAAATCCGGCGAGCCCCTGATGGAACGCACCGTGCTTGTGGCCAATACGTCCAACATGCCCGTGGCCGCCCGCGAAGCCAGCGTGTTCACCGGCATCACCATCGCCGAATACTTCCGCGACATGGGGTACTCGGTGTCGCTCATGGCCGACTCGACCAGCCGGTGGGCCGAGGCCATGCGCGAGATCTCCGGAAGGCTCGAAGAAATGCCCGGCGAAGAAGGCTACCCCGCATACCTGTCCTCGCGTATCGCCTCGTTCTACGAGCGCTCCGGTTACGTGAAATGCCTCGGCAACGACGACCGCGAAGGGTCCCTGACTGTCATCGGCGCCGTATCCCCCGCCGGCGGCGACTTCTCCGAACCCGTCGTGCAGGCCACGCTCCGCGTGGTGAAGGTGTTCTGGGGCCTCGACGACAAGCTGGCCTTCTCCCGCCATTTCCCCGCCATCAACTGGCTCACGTCCTACTCGCTGTACCAGGCCACCGTCGACAAGTATGCCACCGCGCAACTCGACAAAAACTGGGAAACCATGCGAAAGCGCACCATGGGCATCCTCCAGCGCGAAGCCGAACTCGAAGAACTCGTCCGCCTCGTCGGGATCGACGCACTCGCCGCCACCGACCGCTTGCTCATGCAGGCCGCAAAGATAGTCCGCGAAGACTTCCTCCACCAGAACGCGTTCGACGACCGCGATACCTACACGTCCCTGCCCAAACAGTTGCGGCTGCTGTCGGTGGTTTTGCACTACTACGATGCCGCGCGGCCCGCGCTCGAGCAGGGAGTCACGCTCAATCGGCTCCTGGCGCTGGGCGTTTTTGACGATATCGCCAAGGCCAAGCTTATTCCCGAAGACGCGCCCGAAAAGTTCGATGAGTTGAAAAAAAAGATTACAACCGAAATCGATCAACTGCCACGCCAATAGCAACAAATTGAGAAAAAGCTTTCAAAAAAGCACGGGGTGATCAAGTGGTTACCAGAGAATACCGCACAGCGACACAAGTCATCGGCCCATTAATCCTCCTCGAGGGAGTGGAAGGCGTCACGTACGGCGAACTCACCGACATCAAAATGCCCGACGGCAAGATGCGGCGCGGCCGTGTACTCGAAGTCAACGGCGACAAGGCCCTGGTCCAGGTGTTCGAAGGCACCAGCGGGATCGCGCCCGAGACTATCACCGTCAAGTTCCTCGGGAAAGGCATCGAACTGGGCATGTCCCACGACATGCTGGGCCGGGTGTTCGACGGGTTCGGCCGGCCCATAGACGACGGGCCGCCGATCATTCCCGAGAAATGGCTCAACATCAACGGCAACCCCATGAACCCCTACGCACGAGACTATCCCAACGAGTTCATCCAGACCGGCATCTCGACCATCGACCTGCTCAACACGCTCGTCCGCGGCCAGAAACTCCCCATCTTTTCAGGCTCCGGGTTGCCCCACGCCCGTCTCGCCGCACAGATCGCCCGCCAGGCCAAGGTGCTCAAAACCGGCGAGCGGTTCGCCGTGATCTTTGCCGCAATGGGCATCACCTTCGAGGAAGCCGAGTTCTTCATCGCCGACTTCCGCAGAACCGGCGCCATCGAGCGCGCCGTACTGTTCATGAACCTCGCCGACGACCCGCCCATCGAACGTATCGCGGTGCCCCGCATGGCCCTGACAGTCGCCGAGTACCTAGCCTACGAAAAAGACATGCACGTCCTCGTCATCCTCATCGACCTGACCAACTACTGCGAAGCGCTCCGCGAAATCTCCGCCGCACGAAAAGAAGTCCCCGGCAGGCGTGGGTATCCCGGCTACCTCTACACCGACCTGTCCACCATTTACGAGCGCGCGGGCCGAATCAAGGGAAAAGGCGGATCCATCACGCAGATCCCCGTGCTCACCATGCCCGAAGACGACAAAACGCACCCGATCCCCGACCTCACCGGATACATCACCGAAGGCCAGATCATCATCAGCCGGCCGCTTCACACTCAGGGCATTTACCCGCCCGTCGACGTCCTGCCCTCACTGTCGCGACTCAAGGACAAAGGCATCGGCGACGGCAAAACACGCGAAGATCATGCCGACGTCATGAACCAGTTGTATGCCGCATACGCCCGCGGCAAGAATGCCAAGGAACTCGCCATCGTGCTCGGTGAATCCGCCCTCAGCGAAACCGATATCCTGTTCGTGAAATTCTCCGACGCGTTCGAAGACAAGTTCGTCCGGCAGGGCGAAGATGAAAACAGGTCCATCGAGGAAAGCCTCGCCCTGGGCTGGGACCTCCTGGCCATGCTGCCCAAAGGCGAACTCAAGCGCATCCGCGACAAATGGCTCGAAAAATACTATCCGAAAAAGTAGTAAATCGTAGAAGCGGCATCCTTGCCGCTTGGTTGTAGAAAGGGTCTTTCATTGGCTCGACTGGCGGTAAATCCCACGCGGATGGAGTTGCTCCGGCTGCGCAGGCGCCTTGTCGTCGCGCGGCGCGGGCATAAACTGCTCAAGGACAAGCTCGACGGCCTCATGAAAGAGTTCCTGGACCTCGCAAAATCCTACAAAACCTACCGGTTCGCCGTCGATGACGAGCTGCCCTACGTCATGAAACTGTTTGTGCTCGCCGAGGCATCCTCGTCCCGCGCCATCACCGAAGATGCGCTCGAAAACACCCGCCAGGACATCCAGATCGTCTCCCGCCCGCGCCGCATCATGAGCGTCGTGGTCCCCCAGCTCGATGTCACGTTCGGCGACGTGACCGGCGGCTACTCGATGATCCACACCTCGCCCGACCTCGACAAGGCCATCGTAGGCCTGCGCGAATTCCTGCCCAAAATCCTCAAACTGGCCGAACTCGAGCAGACCTTGCGACTGATGGCCGAGGAGATCGAGAAGACGCGGCGCCGCGTCAATGCGCTCGAGCACACGTTCATCCCCCGCATGATCGAAACCATCAAGTTCATCACCAACAAACTGGACGAAATGGAGCGGTCCACCACGAGCCGCCTCATGAAAATCAAAAACCAGCGGCTCGCTCAGGACGCCATGTAAACCGCGGCCAGGACGGCCGCGATCCGGTCAAAACCGGGAGAAGGGCGCGTTCCCGGAAACGGCGGTGGTGTCGAATGATCAAGCATCTGAAGGTGTTGGTTGTTGACGACGACCCGGCCATTCTCGAGGTGCTGGCCGCCCATCTGCGCTCGAAAGGCTACGCGGTCGAATCCAGGTCCAGCGCCAGAAACGCTCTCGACACCATGCGCCGGTTGCCGTTCGACCTCGTCATCAGCGACGTCCGGATGGCCGGCATGAACGGGTTCGAGTTCATCAAGATCGTCCGAGCAAACTTCCCAACCATCGGAATCGTCATCATGACCGCGTTTGAAGACGAATTCCCCCTCTCCGAAGCGCTCCGGGCCGGCGCAGACGGCTACATCTCAAAACCGTTCAGCCTCAGTAAATTCAGCCTCATCTTCGAACGAGCCTACTGGCATGCCCTCCAGCGCGAAGACTGGTGGGAACTGCACAAAGGCGATCAGGAAAAACCCTTGCCCTGATACGTTGGGGCGCCTCCCGGCCCCGCTTTTTGCGGCGATTGAACAACTACTCGACATTCTCAACAGCCCCAGCGTTCCCAGATTTCGTTTTATTACTTCATCTCGCCCCAATTCATCTTCTTCAGCTTCCGCCACAGCGTGTTCCGCCCGATCCCGAGCGTCCTGGCGGCCTTCGTCCGGTTGTATTTGCACTGGCGCAGCGTCGCCAGGATAAGGCGGGATTCGGCGTCGTCGATGGTGCCGCGCGGCTGCGGCTCGCTCATGGTGGGGACGCCCGCGGCCGACGCCCCCGCACGTTCTACCATCAGCCCCGCTTCACCCGGCTGCAGCGGCAGAAAAATGTACCCGTACACGCCGCGACGCATCGCACGGACCGCTTCGGGAATATCTGCCATCGAAGACAGCAGCAGCGTCGGTTTCGACCGCGCATGGACTACCGCACGGCGGGCCTCCCCCGCAACCACAACGTCCGGGTTGGCCGAAACCGCCTGATGCCCCTCTTTCTGAAGCATCGCTTGAAGCGTGAGCTTCGTTGTCTGGTCGGCTATATCCAGCAAAACCCGCATCCCGCCTAATCTAGCGCGTCGGGCCGTGTCTTTTCCAGCCCGTAGGCTTCTCGCCAAAAAGATTCTTTTGTGTCTTTTATGTCCTTCGTGTCCATTATAATTTCTTACTTTTAATTAATTTCTCGGCTACTGTGTCAACCAAATCCCCCTTGTTCCACAATACTATGCCCCAAAATGCCGTCCTTGCTCCTCCAAAAAAGGCACCAAATCACCCTTATATATGGGAGAGGTCGGAGCGGTTCGTTCCGTTCGGGGCGCGCACGGTGGGGTCGCGCTCCCGCGCGACCGGGTGGTGGTGGCGGCAGCGCGTTTGCATGTATGCTCTTTCTTGTCGAACAGGAGGGCGATGCGATGTTGGCCATGATGCTTGTCTCGTGCGTCTTGGGTGCGGTGGCTGAGCCGTTGACGGCGGTCCCGTTCACCGACGTCACGGTCGAGGATACGTTTTGGGCGCCGCGGCTCGAGGCGGCGCGCCAGAACACGCTGCCCGCCAACTTCAAGTGGTGCGAAGACACCGGCCGGATCGGTAACTTCCAGAAAGCGTCGGGCGCCATCGAAGGCAAGTTCGAGGGCATCTATTTCAACGACTCCGACGTGTACAAGGTCATCGAGGGCGCGTCGTACATGCTCCACGCCTCGCCGGACCCCAAGCTCGACGCCTACCTGGACGACCTGATCGCCAAAATCGCCGCGGCACAGCAGCCCGATGGCTATCTCAACACCTATTTCACCCTGGTCGAGCCGGACAAGCGGTGGGCCGACTTGCCGGTGAAACACGAACTGTATTGCGCGGGCCACATGTTCGAGGCGGCCGTCGCCCACTACCGCGCGACGGGCAAACGCACGTTCCTCGACGTTGCCTGCCGGTTTGCCGACTATATCGACTCGGTGTTCGGGCCCGGCAAGAAGTACGGCGTGCCGGGGCACGAGGAAATCGAACTGGCACTCGTGAAGCTCTACCAGGCGACGGGCGAGCGCCGCTACCTCGATTTGGCGAAGTTCTTCATCGATGAGCGCGGCCGCACCGACCACCGCGCCTCGTACGGCGACTACTGCCAGGACCACCTGCCTGTCCGCAACCAGCGGGAGATTGCCGGGCACGCGGTCCGCGCCATGTATCTGTACAGCGGGGTGGCGGACGTGGCGCGCCTGACGGGCGACCAGCCGCTGGTCGACACCATGGACCGAATCTGGGACGACGTGGTCTTGCGCAAGATGTACATCACCGGCGGGATCGGCCCGTCGGCGAAAAACGAAGGGTTCACGGTCGCATACGACCTGCCCAACGATTCGGCGTATGCCGAAACCTGCGCCTCGATCGGCATGGCGTTGTGGAACCACCGGCTCAACCTGCTGCACGCCGACGCCAAATACGCCGATATCGTCGAGCAGGTGGCGTACAACGGGCTGCTGTCGGGCCTCGCGCTCGATGGCGAGCATTATTTCTACGTCAACCCGCTGGCCAGCCGGGGCGCGCACAACCGGCAGCCGTGGTTTGGCTGCGCGTGCTGCCCGACCAACCTGGTTCGGTGGGTGCCGTCGCTGCCCGGTTACGTTTATGCGCGCGACAAGTCAGGCCTTTATGTCAACCTCTACGTTGCGGGGTCGGGAAAAGTTTCGATGCCGCGCGGGGAGGTAACCATCAGCCAACAAACCAACTACCCATGGGACGGCGCTATAAGACTCACGTTCATGCTCCCCAAACCCGCCACGTTCACCCTGAACCTCCGCATCCCCGGCTGGTGTGAAAACTATACGGTCGCGGTGGATGCACATTCCCTTGCGACCGAAGTTGGCACCGAAACCCTCACCCCTCCAGTCCGCAACGGCTACGCCCGTATCGAACGCAGATGGGCCCCCGGCGACACCATCACTCTCAATTTGGCAATGCCGGTGCGGCGTGTTTATGCCAACCCGCACGTGGCGGCGGACGTAGGCCGCGTGGCGTTGCAGCGCGGGCCAATCGTCTACTGCCTCGAAGGCATGGACAACGCGGGCCGCGTCCGAAGCATGGCCCTGCCGCCGGATGAGCCCGTCACGGCCGAGTACCGGCCCGACCTGCTGGGCGGCGTGACGGTGCTGACGGGCCGTGCGCTGGCCCGCCTGCCGGAGAATTGGAACGGCGCCGCGCCCGCGCGCCTCTACAAGACCGGCGTCGCGTTCGAGGAGGTCGATTTCACGGCGGTCCCGTACTGCGTGTGGGACAACCGGGACCCGGGGCCGATGGTGGTCTGGCTGCCCGAGGCCCCGTCGCTGGCCGAGGAACCGCCGATCCCGACGATCGCCAACCAGAGCCGCGCGTCAGCCACGCACGTCCAGGGCGACCTCGAGGCGCTCGCCGACGGCATCGAGCCGGCCAACTCGAACGACCAAGCCGTGCCGCGGTTCACCTGGTGGGACCACAAAGGCACCACCGAATGGGTCGAATACGCCTTTGCGAAGCCCGCCGAGGTCCGCGCCGTCGACGTCTACTGGTTCGACGACACCGGCGCCGGCGGATGCCGGGTCCCCGCCGAATGGCAGCTCCTTTACAGGGACGGCACGGGCTGGAAGCCTGTGGAAAAGCTCGGCACGTACGGCATCGCGCCCAACCAATACAATCACGTCAAATTCCAGCCCGTCAAAACCGAAGCCCTTCGACTCGTTGCGAAGTTACAAAACAATTTCTCCGCCGGCATCCTCGAATGGCGCGTGCTGGATTAGGAGTCATTCCGCCACGGAATACGTTGCACCCGCCACGCCCCGGCTTGTAACGCCTCAGACCCCCCAAAAAAAGATCTTGACAAACTCCGGAGAATCGACTATAAACATAGTCGAGGTGTGTGCATATAGATGAGGGTCGCCGGTATGCTTGACAAGAAAAACAATGCAGTGAACAAGCTGACGCCGCTGTCGCGGCTGGAACAGCGCGTGATGGGGATTGTCTGGAAACTGGGGGAATGCAGTTCCGCCGAGGTGATCGCCGAGAATAACAAGCGTCACCCCCGCGCAGAAACGACCATCCGGACGGTGCTAACGAACCTGCGGCACAAGGGTTACCTGGAACTTGTGCCGACCACGGAACGCCAGCACTGTTTCCGGGCGACGGTGTCCCAGGAATCGGTGGGCCGCCAATCCTTGCGCGAGATCATCGGGGGGCTTTTTGCCGGTTCGCCGCGCCGCGCGCTGATGTACATGGTGGAAGACGACGCCATCGACGAAACGGACTTGGAAGTATTGCGCAAGGCGATCGAGGAACGGAAGCGCCGGGGAGACCGGTGATGCTTACCTATTTGTGGGCATTGGGGACGATGTTTTCACAAAAGCCGTTTCTGGAACGGCTGTTTTTTGTCAGTCTCGAGGTTTCGTTGCTGGTAGGGCTGGTCGAGCTGTTGACGCTGACGGGCGTGCTTAAGTCGTCCCGGCTTCGAAGCCTGTTGTGGCTCGCGGTGATGCTGAAAGCCTCGCTGGGGCTGTTTGTGGCGCCCGCGATCAACTATGCGGTCCTCGCCGAACCCAAACCCATCGCGGCGTCCATGGCCCCCTACACGGGTCAAATCCGGCCCACGCCCGTGTTGCCGTCGACCGCGCCGGGCGCTTCTTTGCCGTCGCCCGCTGTTTCTGCTCCCGTTGAACGCAAAACGCCCGTTGCGATTCCGGCCGGCCCGCCGCGGGCTCGGGCATGGGGCGCTACGGACCTCGTGCCGTATCTTCTGCCGTTGTGGCTTGGGGGCGTGGCGTTCGCGGGTTTGCTGGCCATACTGGACCGCTTGAAACTGCGCAGAATCATGCAGGAAAGCGAACCGCCGCCCGGCAGGGTGCGAGACATTTTTGTTGGCGAGGCGCGCGCGCTGAACCTTTATGTCATGCCGCGTCTGCTTGTCACGGACCTGTTCAAATCGCCCGCCGTGGCGGGGCCGTTGCGGCCGACGGTGTTTTTGCCGAACTGGATGCTGAACAGTCGAGCCGAGACCCTGTCCTGGGCGGCCCGCCACGAGTTGACCCACTGCAAGCTGGGCGACCCCCTGGCCCAGGCGGTGCGCGTGATCGCTCAGGCGCTCTTCTTTTTTCACCCGCTGGTGTGGTGGGCGGGCCGGCGGTGGGAACAGGCGGCCGAGTTGGCTTGCGACCGGGCCATGCTGAAAACAGAATCGGACGTTACCCGTTATGCCGAACAACTTTTGCAGGTGCTGGCCAGGGCCGGCGTCTCGCGGCGCCGCGCCTTGATGACCGGGTTGTGCGCAACTCGCAACAGCGTCGGCAACCGGATCGCGGCTTTATTCACGGACCCCTTGAGGTGGGCGCCGCACCTGAACGCAAGAAAGAGGCTGTGCGTGGCCGCTTTCCTGGCCGCGGCCCTTTTTGTTGGCATCCGGACAACTGGCCGCGAGGCCCATGCCCAATCCGCCGCCCCGCCGCCCATGCCCACCGCGGAGTTGCCGGCCAGAACGCTGCAATTCCCCGAAGACCGCTCGCTCGGCCAGTTGCGGTTTGGCTCGCAGGCGGTGGAAGCGCGGGGGATTGTCGAGATTCCCGGGGGCGTGGACGTCCGTTTAGACATCAACAACACCTCGCTGAGCGAATTGAGCTGTCTTGCGGGTCTGCAGCCCAACGACCTTCAGGTGATCACCTTCTCGCGAACCGCGGTTCAAGACGCTGACTTGGCCTACCTCTCGCATCTGACAGGCCTGCGCAACGTGGAACTGCCCAACACAAGCATCGGAAACGAAGGACTGTGGTACCTGCAAGATTTGACCGGCTTGACGCGGCTCAACCTCAACTCGACGCAGGTCACCGATCAAGGGCTGGCCTACCTGAGCAACATGACGCAGATGCAGGAATTGATCCTGAACCGAACCAACGTCTCCGATGCCGGAATGGCCCATCTGGCCGACATGGCCAACCTGCGATACCTCGACCTGTGGCAGGCCAATCTCACCGACGAAGGGTTGCAGCAGTTGTCGAACCTGCAAAACCTCGAGTTGCTCGGGATCGAAGACACCCTTGTAACCGACGCCGGAATGCAGTATCTGGCGGAACTCACCAATCTCGAGGGGCTCAACCTCGGCAAAGTTGCAATCACCGACGCCGGCCTCGAAACCATTTGCGGGCTGACCCAACTCACGATGCTCAACCTCAACAACACCTTCATCACCGACGAGGGCCTCCAACTGCTCGCGAAACTTACCAACCTGCAGTTGCTTGAACTGCCCATACAAATCAGCCCGGACGCCATCCGCCGCCTCGAGGGATTGCCCATTTACCAGCAACTGGCCCAGAAGCTACAGAACGCCCGCAAACAGATCCGCGTTCGCGAGAAAGGCACGGGCCGCCCGATCCCTAACGCGTACTTTTCAGTTCGCGAGTTCGTCGAATATGCCAAGGGGCAAGGCCGCATGTTTTTCTTCTCCGTGGATGAGCGCGGCGACGCGACCGTTTATCTTCCGCCCACCGACACCGAGATCTGGATTCGGTGTTACGCGGACGGTTACGTGACCGAGGAGGCGGCGTTTCCCGTGCCGATGCCGGACGTGATGACCATCGAGCTCGCCCGTGGCACCACCATCGGAGGAACCGTCGTCGACATGGATGGAAAACCCATCGGCGGCGCAAAAGTCTCACTGCCGGTGTTGGGAGAACACAATTGGAATTCGATCGAGAGTCTTCCCCACCAGGAGGTCTCCGACGAAAACGGCCTGTGGACCTGCAACATCACCCCGCCGTCCCTGGCCGACTTCTGGATCACGCTCGATCATCCCCAGTACCGCACAACCATTTATTACATGCAGGATCTCTCCGAAGCGGACCTGAGAAACCAAACCCAGGTTCTCGTGATGGCCCCGCCCATAAACCTCGAGGGGCGCGTCGTCGACCAGAAAGGTGCGGCCATCGAAGGGGTCAGGGTCACCGAAGTGGTCACCCACCGCCAGAACCGGCTGCGCGCAATGCCCACCTATGCCACCAGCGACGAAAACGGTGCGTTCGTCCTGGGCAACGTGAAGCTCGGGCCGATCAAGCTACGCGCGGAGGGGCCGGGGTTCGTGCCCCAGGTGGCCGATCTCGAGGTCGTGGGAGACATGGCGCCGGTGGAGATCGTCCTGGTGCGCGCACGAACGTTGAAGGGCCGCGTCGAGGACGCGCAGGGCAAACCCTTGGAAAGTGTGCTGGTCACGTGCAGGGCCGAACTGAGTCTCTGGAGGCAAACCACCAAAACCGACGGCTCATTCCTCTGGGACGAGGCGCCCGCGCAGCCTGTTGTGGCCACCTTCTCGAAGGACGGGTACGCAAGCGTCACAACGCAACTCGAACCGGGCGAGACCGAGCATCGGATTGTCATGGCGGGCAATGCGCACGGTGTTCTTACCGGCAAAATAACCGACGCGGCCACAGGCGCCCCGTTGAAACAGGCCGCCCTCTGGATCGGGTATCAGCGGCGAAACGGCCTTAAAGCGTGGGTCGGCCGGGTGCAACTTCATCTGCAGGACGGCCACTTCACCATGGAAATGCCGTCGGCCACACTTGCGGAAGACGCCGCATTTCTGCTTGTTGCCGCGGAGGTGAAAGGCTGCTACCGTGAACTGGCAGAGCCCGTGGGGACACAACAGATGCTTGCTGCGCCGGTTCAGCGAGATTTCCAGATGCACCGCGGCCCCGCCCTTACCGGGCGCGTTGTCGACGGTGCGGGCAACCCCGTTCCTACAGCGACCGTTGTTGCCGCCATCCCCGAGTTTCCCGTGGACCTGAAGCCGTTGAAGGTCGTCCCGCCGGCAAAAGCCCGCGCCGGCATTACCGGCGAGGACGGCTCTTTCTCGCTCGAGCCCGAGAGGTTGCCCGTGATCGTGTATGCCATGACGCCGGACGGGTTCGGCAGTCTGTTGCGCGAAGACACCGAGGATTCTTCCGAAGTCGTTTTGGCGCCGTGGGCCCGGCTCACCGTGCGCGACGCGCTCCCCGACATCGAGGCGAAGTCTTCGGCGGCGCAGGGCTCTGCATTCTGCACGTTTGCCGCCCCGGGCGAGAAACGCGGCTCCGACGCCTACTTCGACAGGCTCATGCCGGGCCAGGCCTTCTTCTTTGGATCCGCCGGCAAGGCGGCCGAAAAACCACCGGTGCTGTCCCTGGAAATCATGCCGGGCGAACATAGGCGAGTCGCTCTGGGAGCGGCAGGCGTGAAGGTAAGTGGCGCAGTACCCTCCACGGCGGGAGCAGCCGGTAGCCACCGGTCCGTGATTGTGACGGACAGCGAGAAAATCAGCCACTACTCGGGTTTAGGCGACGCCAATGCGTTTGAAGTGCCCAACGTGTCTGAAGGGGAAGCGGAACTGCATGTGGTGAAAGACCTGGATTTCGAGTTGCTTGCCGTTGGCCGGCCTCCCGAACCTCTCTACGGCACCCGAATTAATGTGATGCCGCAAGGCACGGATCAAGCCCAAAACCTCGGCGACCTCGACATAATGAAGTTATTCCGATTTTGAGTCGGTCACGCCGTCACGCGCCTGCCGCTAAACTACACGGCCGGTTACGTCGTAGACGTCGGCTGAAGTCACCTTGACGTTGACGAACCGGCCGGGGAGGAGTTTTCGGGCTGATTTCAGAAGGACGAGGCCGTCGACTTCGGGGGCTTCGCGGGCGGTCCGGCCGACCCACGACTTGCGGTTTTCGTCATAGCCTTCGACGAGCACGCGCTCGACGCCGCCGATCCGCGAGCGATTAATCTCCTCCGAGATCTCCGCCTGAACGGCCATCACGTTTTCCCACCGTTTCTGCCGCACGGCTTTCCCGACCTGCCGCGGGGCGCTTGCGGCGGGCGTGTCGGGCTCGTTCGAGTACGGGAACGCGCCCAGCCAGTCGAACCGCAGGTCGCGGATGCCGTCGAGCATGCGGCGGTGCTGCACGGGCGTCTCGCCGGGGAAACCGACGATCATCGTGGTGCGGATCGCGATACCGGGTACAGCCCCGCGCAGCCGGTCGACGAGCCTGCGCGGGTTGACGTTGGCAAACGGCCTGCGCATCCGGCGGAGGATCTCCGGGTCGAGGTGCTGCAACGGCACATCGAGGTACGGGACGACCTTCGGCTCGGAGGCCATGACGTCGAGCAACTCGCGCGTGATGCCGCCGGGATAGCAGTACATGCAGCGGATCCAGAAGTCGCCGGGGATCGCACACAGGTCGCGCAGCAGATCCGGCAGCCCATAACCCAAAAATGGGGACGGTGCCCTTATTTCCCCGCAGAGGTCAGCCCTTGAGAATGAATTTGAGCCAGGAAATAAGGGCACCGTCCCCATTTTTTCCCAATCGCGACCGTAGACGGAAATGTCCTGCGCGACGAGCGTGATCTCGCGGACGCCGCCCGCCACGAGCCCGCGGGCTTCCTCGAGCAGAATCTCGCGCGGCACCGACCGCAGCGGGCCTTTCATGAGCGGAATCGAGCAAAACGTGCAGGCGTGGTTGCAGCCGTCGGCAATCTTGAGAAACGACCACGGCCGCGCATCGGCCCGCCGCCGCGGCATCGACGACGTGATCTCGACCAGCGGCGCTCGCCTCGTTACGTTGCGCGGTTGGCGATCCGCTGTGACGAGATCCACAAGCCGGCCGAATTGGCCCACACCCGCGACCCCGTCAATTTCAGGAATCGCTTCGAGCAACTCAGCCGCATGCCGCTGCGACAAGCACCCCGCCGCGTACAGGCGCGGCGAACCGGTCTTGGCCTTGTGCTCGGCCCACGCCACCAGCGCCTCGACCGACTGCCGTGTCGCGTCGGCGATGAAACCGCAGGTGAGTACGACGACTGCGTCTAATGCCGCGCCGCCAGGGGTTGGCTCAAACACGACGCGGCAGCCGCGGGCCTCGAACAGCCCCGCGATGTATTCATTGTCGACGGTATTCTTGTCGCAACCAAGCGTGATTAAGCCGATCCGCATCGATGGATTGTACGGGCAGGCCGGGAAGCTGTCAAAAGCCCCTCGTATGGATGCGGCGCGCGATCAGCCCGCGCGCCAGGTTTGGAGTACCGCGCGGACTTTGGCGAGTTGGATGGCGACCTCGGCGTATTCGTCTTTGCCGCTGTGGTGCTCGACGCTGTAGTAGCCTTGGTATCCGCCGTCGCGCAGATTAGTCATCTTTTCGACCAGCGGGCCTTCTGTGATGTTCCACGGGATGTGGGTATGCGCGACCCACGGTACGCATTCGCGGTCGGCGAGGTCTTTCTCGGCCTGGGTGCCTTTCCAGCCGCCGATGTGGCAGCAGATGGCGAACCCGGGATGATCGACGGCCTTGCACAGTTTCTCGAGGCTGGGCCAGGAGGCTTCGGGCCCCCAATGGCTTTCCGCACCCGCCTTGAACCCGTTGTCGTAAGCGTATTGGGCGTATTCCCGATACCGTTTCACGATATGGTCAAACTCTTCGTTGGTCCACTCGATGCCCTCCGGATTTCCTCCTGCGTCGAAGCGTGCAAACCGCGCGCCCAGAATCTTCGCGGCATTCAGATGGGCGAGGGCGTTCTGATGGTACCGCGCGCGTTCGGTTGGATCGTCGACCCAGACTACGCATTCGTCGCACGCCAGATTGGGCACCACAAGTTCGCGCTCATCCAAGCCCTCTTTAACCTGCCGCAGATAGCCTTCCTCGGTGCTTTTGAGAAAGGCGTTCCAGAGATCGGCCGCCGCAAGTTGATATCTATACTTGCACGTCTCGAGAAACCCGAAAATGTCAATCGTCCCGCGCTCGAGCATGCCGTGGAACGAATAGGACAGCACGGAGACCCGCATTGGCGGCCTTCCGGAACCGGGCTGAGCGGCAACGGGCGGCTCCGCGGCCAAAACAGGGCGCGAGCCGGTTGCCAGCGCTCCGGCGACCAGGGCTCTCTTCAAAAATCCGCGACGGCTGTGCATATCAAAATCCTTCCTGTGTTGGTCATAATTCCCAACCCGCTCGAAAAACGGGGACTGGTTCGCTTTTTCCGGCAGTTTGGAAAAAGCGTGCCTGTCCCCGCTTTTCGCGCTTTTCGATCATGACTCACTACAGTAATTTCCAACCCGCTCGATATTCGCGCGTCAAGTATTTGTTGGCAGCCGGCACATTGGTGATTTGCATGTTGGCGGCATCATAGAGGATTCTTCCGCCCACGCGCAGCGCCACGGCGCCCAGATTGATGGTCTCGGAAAGGGCCTCGGCCTCGAGGAAATTGCCCGGCCCGGCCTTGCCGCCTTTACACGTCTCGATCCACTGAACCAGGCCGGGAGCCGGCTTGCTCCGATCACGCCGGGCGGAGGTTTCCTGGGGCGGAGCCGCATATTCGCGCATCCGGCGTTTTGGGATGATACGCGGTTCGTCCAGGCTGAATTCGGAGAGGATTTTTCCCTTGTCCCCGACAAACATCATGCCCTCCTCGGGCATCGGTTCGTTATCCTCGATGAGTTCGTCGGGCGTTGAGGGTCTGATACCGCCGTCGTACCAGAACAGGTCGAGTTCGGGCCGGCCCCCTTTGGCGGCAAACTGGAACCGGATCGTGCACGCGACCGGGAACGACCAGTCGTTCTGGATCACGTCGCTGACCTGGTCGGTTATCATGGCGACGTGGCTGGGCGTGGCCTCGGCGCTGATGGGCGCATCGAGCTCGAGCGCTTTGAACATGGCCCACAGGCTGTAATGGCCCATGTCGGCGATCGCGCCGCCGCCAAACTCGTACCAGCCGCGAAACACCGCGTGGGTATAGTTGGGATGATACGGGCGATCCGTGGCGGGTCCCAGCCAGAGGTTCCAGTCAAAGCCCGGGGGAACCGGTGGCGTATCCTTGGGCAGCGTCGGGTACTGCGGCCAGACGGGGCGGTTGGACCAATTGTGTACTTGGCGCAACGTGCCGATGGCCCCGTCCTTAATCCAAGCCATAATCGTGTCCATCGAGCCGTTGCCCGACCACGCCAGCAGATACGTGGCCACGTTCGTTCGCCGCGCGGTCTCGAGGACCAGCCGCGACTCCCGGATTCGGTTGGCCATAGGCTTGTGCATAAGGACATGTTTGCCCTGGTTCATGGCGGCGATCGCGATGGTCGCGTGGAGGTGGTCGGGCGTCATGATCTTGACCGCGTCAACATCCTTTTCCTTCGCGAGCAGCTCGCGGAAATCGGCGTACGTTGAGATCTTGAACTTCTTCTTGCCGCCTTTGCCCGCGTAGTATGCTTCGACGACCTCGCGGCCCACTTCCCTGCCGCCCGGAATCCCGCCCGAGCCGGCCCGCCAATTCCGATTCCCCAGCAGGCGCCGGATGTCATTCCGCAAGTCGTCCTTGCTCCAATCCACATAATCCGTGCTGTCCGTGTTCGGGTCGCATACGCTCACGACCTGGATCTCGGGGATGGCCAGCAGCCCCCCCAATTCGCGCAGCCCCTGGGTCCCCATCCCGATGTAGGCCAGCGCGATCTTGTCGTTCGGGGCGACATACCCTTTTCCCAGGACGTACCGGGGAACCACCTGAAAAACGGCCGGCGCCATCGCCGCACCCAGAAACCTCCGACGGCTCATATCATTTGGCATACGATTTTCCTCCCTGCCCGCACGTTCTGCTCTGTATCGCGCCCGGGGCTGTGTCGGTGCAATTCGACCAGAAGTGATCGTTGAATTTCAACCTGCCTGCCAAATCCCAGATCCGTACGTAAGAAACGCGGCAAGATGCCGCGTCTACGTTTGCAGCCGATGTAGAAGCGGCATCTTGCCGCTTGCCCTCCCGCTGTGTCACATCAAGATACCCATGGTGTTCACGGCAAGACCCCAGGATCGTGGAATAACCGGCCACTACATGCCCAATCAAGGACTCGCTTCGAGGTGGGGACCGAACCTCGTCTTGAGCACCTCTCGCTGGAACTCTGGAATGACGATTCGTCCGGCCCGATCTCCGAGGGAATTAAAGACTATCCGGGCAGTGTTCGTTGCAGTGGAGGGTATTGATAATCGCAGTCCACATCAAGGAAGGAGTGTCATTCCGTGCGTAAGGGAACTCGGAGGCGCAAGGAACTGAGCTGTATCCTATTGGGTGCGTTTCTGATTCTTCTCGCGGCTTGTCCCAAACCACAAGATGAAGGAGACCCATCGGGCACCAGGTTTGTCATGGTCGCGTGGAACAACCTGGGCATGCACTGCTACGACGGCGACTACAGCGTGTTTGGCATTCTGCCTCCGTACAACACGCTTTTTGCTCAAGTGATCGAGCGGGGCGACCCGCCACAGATCGTCACCGAGGGAATCTCGATTCACTATGCGTTCCCGGCAAACACCTATTCCGCGGGAATACCCGGCAAGCCGGATAAGACGAATTTCTGGCAATACGCCCAGCAACTGTTTCACTTGTCAAGCCCCTTGCCTCCGGATACGGGCCTGACGGGACTGGGTCTGGCGGGGGAGATGACGGTTGTCGGGGACCATTTCGAGGCCGAGGGGATTCCGTTGACGGAATTGCGCGACGCAGATGCCGCAACCGGCCAAGCCAACCCGTACCAGCTCGCGCAACTCACGCTGACAGAAACCGGTTCTCAAACCAAGTGTGACAGCGCCCTCGCGAAACTCACGGTTGTGGCGCCTGTCTCGACCGAATTCAGTTGCGCCAACTGCCATGCCGACGACGGGGACGCCACGATGAATTCCGGCATCACGCCGACCGGGAACGTCAAGGCCAATATCCTGGCGGTGCACGACCTGCGCAGCAACACGACGCTCAGCAGCCAGCAGCCGGTCCTATGCGCGGATTGCCATGCCTCGAACGCGTTGGGCATGCCGGGCGAACCCGGCGTCAACAGCTTGTCGTATTCGATGCATTCTCATCACAAAGAGTTGGACGATATTACGCCGGATACGGACGGATGCTACAACTGCCACCCCGGTCCAAAGACGCAATGCCTGCGCGACACGATGGCACAGAACTACGGAGTCAATTGCACCAACTGTCACGGGACGGTGGCCGACGTGGCCGATTTGGCCCGTGACCCGTGGTTGCAGGAGCCTGCCTGCGGCGCGGCTGCCTGCCACGGCTCCGCCTTTATGCCCGACGAGCCGTTGTACCGCGAGTCCAGAGGCCATGGCGGCATTTACTGTGCCGGGTGTCACGACAGCCCCCACGCAATAACGCCCAGCCGCGAGTTCAATGACGGAATCAAGTTCCTCCAATTGCAGGGGCATACCGGTTCGCTAAGCAAGTGCACCGTCTGCCACCTTACGCAACCTACGGACATGTTCCATCACGCAAACCTGGCCGCGGCACAATAGCAGCAGCGCGGCAAGCCGCTACCAAAGAGGCCATCTGGCTGGATTCAACTCTGGGACACGCCCCACCCGCCGCGGCGGGCCGGGGGGCGTCCCAGACGTACGGCGAGTTTTGCGCGGCATGCGGCCCTGAGTCCGTTCTACCATGCCACTTTCTCACCAGCTTCGCAGCCACCGGGGGCTCAGTTTGGTGTAGTATTGAGGCACGGCTGAAGAAATGGGAGTGGATCCATGAACGCAGCGATCGGGTTGCTGGCGATGGGAATTCTGTTGGCGGGCGGTCCAGGCGTGCCTGGCGAAGGGATCTCGATTACGAAGATATTCGGAACGGAGATACCGGGCGAGTATAAGCTTCCCGCGTCGGTCGCGGAACTCGAGAACGGCGACTTGTATCTTGTCTACTACGGCGGCAGCGGCGAGTACGAGGAAGACGCGTGCCTGTGGGGTTCGCGGCTGAAAAAAGGGGAGGCGACGTGGAGCCGCCCCGTGGTGGTGACGGATGCCCCGTTCTACTCGGAGGGCAATCCCGTCGTGTGGCAGGCGCCGGACGGGTTGGTATGGTTGTATTACGTGCAACGGTACGGGGCCACGTGGTCGGACTCGCGGATTCACGCAAAGATATCCAGAGACGGCGCACGAACATGGTCCGACTCGTTTGTGGTGGCGGCCGAATTGGGCATGATGGTGCGATCGCATCCCATTGTCCTGAAAGACGGGGACTACCTCCTGCCGGTCTATCACGAAACCGGGCACGACCCCGAATTCGTCGCCCCTGACACCTGTTCGTTGTTTCTTCGATACAATCCAAGGACCCATGTGTTCACCGAGTCAAACCGTATCTACTCGAAGAAGGGCAACCTGCAACCTGCGGTCGTACAACTGACGGACGACGATCTGGTGGCTTATTGCCGGCGCGGGGGCGGATACGAGCCGGTCGATGACGGCTACATGGTCCGGTCGGAATCACATGACGGCGGACGGACGTGGAGCCCGGGAGTCGAAACGGAGTTCCCCAACCCGAACGGATCGCTCCAGTTCATCAAACTGCGAAATGAACATCTCCTGTTGGTCTACAACGACAACATGAACGATGAACGCCCGTTAACGGCGGCTATCTCGACCGACGGCGCGAAGACATTTCCATATAAACGCAACATCGTCGACGGGGACAACGTCTTCTCGTATCCAACGGCCATCCAGACCCGGGACGGCAAGATCCATGTGCTCTACATCACGGATGAGCGCAAGACCATCATGCACGCCGTCTTCGACGAAAACACTATCTTGGGCAACACCAGCGCCAAGTAATCACGTGCTCCGCCTTTGGCTGTCCGTGTGTCAATGTAAGGGTTCAAAGCCTATTGCGGCCTCGTGCAATGCGGTTATGGCGAGCGTGTAGAGGACATTGTGGACGAGCCAGGGTTCGTTGGTGCGGTAGGAGGGATACTGGCGGCCGCCGGTGGAGAGGTCGAGCCCGGGCCGGTCGCGACCGGCGATATCGCGGACGCACCCGTTGGGGATGGTTCCGGGCACGGCGCCGCGCGGATGGCCGGGGATAGTGATGTATCGGTGGTGGTAGCGGGGGAGGTTTACTGTTCCCTTGCCTTCCATCATGCAGATGTTGTACGGGTTGCGGCCCAACAGGAAATCGAGCTGGTCCGTCGCATATTGCATGGCGCGGTCGTCGTGGATGACGCGGTACACCATGATGGCCGACCATGCGCGGGAGGAAAACTGGTAGTTGCACCCCATCGCGCTCGATGGGTCGAAGAAATAGCCTTGCGGACCGGGCTGCTGCATCATCAACCCGAGCGGGTTGTCGGCCTCGTCCAGAAACGCGGGCAGATGTTTTTCGAGCCGCGCTTTGATGGCGGGCACGAGGGGATCATCGGGAAATTCGAGGGCAAACGTTGCGAGGGCCGCCGCGGGGACGTCTCCCGTGTTGCCGTACCCGCCGGCCAGTGCGCCGTCGGGGTTTCCGCTGGCCAACAGGGTATCGACGGTTCGACGGCCGTATTCGAGGTAACGATCTTCGCGGGTGATCTTGTAGAGGTCAATGGCGCTGAGGAGTAGCAGCGGATTTCCAGGGGTCTTTTCCCTGCCGGTTGCCTGTTCCCACAGCTTGACGCTGTATGCCAGATAGGGATTGTGTCCGTCTTTGTCAGGATTCAGCGAACCGAGCAACGCCCAGCCGCCGATGGCAAGCGGGGAGTTCCCTTCGCCTTCGCGCACGATGGGATCGTCGGGTGTGCCGACGACGTTGTCGGTGGTTTTTTCGGGCGGGCACCAGTTCATCCAAGTCTGGCGGTCGGGTCCCTGCTCGATGTGATTGAGCAACCCGCCGTCGGCCTCTTGTATCTTGACGAGATATTTGGCACCCCATTCGGCTTCATCGATCACATCGGGGACGCCATCCTTGTCGCGGTCATACGGGGCGAAGTACTGCGGAACAGCCGCTGCGGCGTGGATGAGCGCATACAGGACGCCACCGTCGCCGTACTCCCACGAGAGCTTGTTGTAGTCGCCGGCGCTGTGCCACCCGCCGGTAAGGTCCCGGTGGGCGCCGTCGGACAGCTTGGCGTCGTCGAGGTGGCACGGGGCGTGCCAGCCCGGCACCTCGATGCCGCAGCGCTGAACGAAAAAGAAGTCTACGTTAATCGCCGCGGTTTCTTTGAAAAGCAGGTCGCTGTCTACCGCGAATGAAACGGATTCGGCCTTCCTCGAGCCGAACGATGCCGTTACGTGGTACGTTCCGGGCCGGTCGATCTTCGAGAAGTCGGCCCGCCAGACGTACCAGCCCCAGTCGGCCTGGCTTTGGCCGTACATGCGGCCGGAGCAGACGATGGGCGACTGCCAAACGGTCGCGCCGTCGCTGTCCAGGGCGGTTGCTTGTCCAAAGGCTTTTTTGCGGGGGAAAAAGTTGGTGAGGACGATTGCCTGTTTGGGGGCATGAAGGTCGTATCCCACTTGATTGACGACTACGCGGACGCAGGGTTTCTCCTCGACTCGGACCTCGATCACGTCGAACCACGCTTGCGCTTGGCCGTTCTTCTTCTTCCGCACCAGCAGCAGCGGCTTGAACGTGTGAGCGTTGTCAGGCGGAGATAATTGGCCGCTGCTGACGCGTTGCCAGGTCTCCGTGGTCACGAAGGCTCCCATTCCCGCGCCAATGAACTTTTGCGCCGAGTCAAACCACGCGATTCCCAGCAGCAGTTCGGCGTCCGGCGTGCACCGCGCCAAGGCGGACATCTCAAGCCGTTTCCACCACGGCCATACCCCATACGGCGCGCTTGTAGCGCCGTACCAATCGCCGGACGCGGTCACCGCCAAACAGCCCGCGCCGTCGCAGGCGTTTTCCGTGTCGATGACGACTGTGCCCCCACGCGCGCCATCCAGTACGTCGAGATCTTTCTCCCCCGACCAGTATGGGATCCGACCCTTACTGTCCAGCGGCGCCTCGATGGTGTTGTTGGCCAACTCGCACGGGGCAAGCGGATGAAGGGCCACGTCGTCAAGGGCGGCTTCGCCGCGTACCCAAAACAGGACCCGGGCCGTTATGGAACCGTCCGCTCCGTGGCGGCCCGCGGCAGTCGTCTCGACCGCCACGTACGTCCAGCTCTCGGGCTCCGTGGCCACCGGTGTGGTCGATGAGCGCCCGAGGCGGTTGCCGCGGGCGTCGCGGAATTCAACACACAGTCGCGCGGTTCCCGAGGCGGGTTTGATGAACCCGCTCACGATGTACCTCTTTCCGGGCTCGACCGCCACGGGCGCGCTCGTCCACGCCGCTCGCGCATGAACTGATTTCGCACCCAGCGCCCGCGAGCCCGTGTGGCTTTCTCCGTGCAGCCATACCGATTCACAGCCGGCCGTGCCAGGCTCCACCGGCGACCAGCCTTCCGGCAGGTGGGCTCCTGTCTCGAAGTCGCCGTTCAACAAAAGGGATTCTTCCGCTGAGCCGCTCATGCTGACAACAACGAAAATGAAGGTTAGAACGAGAAACGGCGATTTGGCGGTCTTCATAGCCCCTCCCAAGGGTCCAAGTACCGATGCCAGGCGTGAATAAGTGGGCGGCCGGGGGCCAGTATACAGGGAAAAGGAGTGGGTGGCATCTAGAGGACCTACACGACGAAGAGGCTTGGATTCATATTCTAAGTGCAACACCTTTGGTACGGGAGGGGCCCCAAGCCTTCTCCCGTCGGAGCCGTCCGTCGCTCACTTAGAGCGGCGACGGACGGGGCCGACGGGAAAAATCGAGCCGTTGGCTTAATTTAGGTCTTCACTGCATCGAGAGGTGTCTTATGTGTTGGACGCTCACCAACGAGGCGGGCTGTGTGTGGCCGAAGTCATGTCAGGCGCGCGGCAGGAATCGTTTCAAGGCGACCTCACTCTGGACGGGTGTGTTTGTTGATTTATGGCGGCCGCAACCGCAGAATCGAGTCAACACCAATAGAGGATCCTCCACATGACTCGTTTCCGGACGCGCGCCACGTTGTTCATTGCCACGATATTGTTCGCCGTTTTGGCCGCCGCGCAGGAGGGGCGCGCGCAGGACGCGCGCGACGTTATGCGCTTGGAACCGTTCCCGCTGACTCAAGTCCGCCTGCTCGAGGGCCGCTGGAACGACGAGATGCAGCGCGACCGCCAGTATCTGCACGACCTCGACGTGGACCGGCTCCTCTATCCGTTCCGCAAGCAGGCGGGCCTCGAGGCGCCGGGTGACGCGCGCCCGTACGGTGGGTGGGAGGCGATGTCGTGCGAGGTGCGGGGGCATTTTCCCGGCCACTTTCTATCAGCGTGCGCACTGATGTTCGCGAGCACGGGCGACGCTGAGCTGAAAGCCAAAGCCGACGCGATGGTGGGGGAGTTGGCCAAGTGCCAGGCCGCAAACGGCGGCGGGTATCTCGCCGCGTTCCCACAGAGCTTCTGGGACCGGCTCGAGGCCGGGCAGCCCGTCTGGGCGCCGTATTACGTCATCCACAAGATCATGGCGGGCCTGTACGACATGCACACGCTGTGCGGAAACGATCAGGCGCTCGATGTCCTTAAAGGCATGGCAGGCTATTTCAAATCGCGACTGGACAAGCTGCCCAACGACGCAATCGACCGGATGTTGCGTGTCGAGTTCGGCGGGATGTCGGAGGTGTTGCACAACCTGTATCGAGTCACGGGCGACCCGGCGCATCTCGAGTTAGCCCACCGGTTCGACCAACCCGAATTCCTCGGGCCGCTGGCGCTCAGTTACGATAACCTCTCGCACATCCATGGCAACACCCAGATCCCCAAGGTCATCGGCGCCGCCACGCGCTATGAGATCACAGGCGACACCCGGTACAGGCTCATTGCGGAGTTCTTCTGGGACAGAGTGGTCAACACCAGGACCTACGCCACCGGCGGCAGCACCATGTTCGAGACCTGGCCCCAGCCCAACCGCCTCGCGGGCACGCTGGGCCATCTCAACCACGAAACGTGCAAGACCCACAACATGCTTAAACTGACCCGCCACATCCTGGGTTGGACCGCCGACCCGGTCTACGGCGATTTTTACGAACGCGCGCTCCTCAACGGCATCCTGGGCACGCAAGGGCCTCACCCCGGCGAGCTCCAATATTACGTGGCGATGGCGGCCGGCTATCCACGCACCTTCGGCACGCCGGACAACTCGTTCTGGTGCTGCTACGGGACCGGCGTCGAGTCCTGGGCCAAACTTGGCGACAGTATTTATTTTCAGAGCAGGCGGGACGCCCGCACCACAAGCAATCTCTACGTCAACCTCTACATCCCGTCGCGGCTCGACTGGATCGAGGAAGGCGTGCAGGTCGATCTGCAGACGGACTATCCGAGGGAAGACACCGTGCGGCTGCGCCTGTCGATGACGGCCGTTAGCAACAACGGCGCGCCGAAATCGTTTGCCCTCAGTTTCCGTGTGCCGCACTGGGTGTCGGGCCACGTAGAAGCGCGCGTCAACGGCGCGCCCGCGGGGCCGCTCGATATCAAACGACGGTCTTGGCTCACGCTCGAGCGCGTCTGGAACGACGGCGACCTGATCGAGCTGCGGCTCCCGATGGCGTTGCACACCATGCCCCTGCCAGACGACCCGGAGACCGTGGCGGTCCTTTACGGGCCGGTGGTCCTGGCTGGCGTGGTGGACGAGCGGGCCGGCCAGGGCGCCATCATCGAGCCGGTAAACGACGCCATAGCCGCCTACCCGATGTCTCTTCCGCCGTTGTACATCGCCGGCGATCCAAAGGCGCCGGACACGTGGCTGACACCCGTTGAAGGCAAGCCGCTCACGTTCACGCCGCTCGGTGGGCGCGGTGGGGTCGCGCCGCTCGGTGGGGTCGCGCTCCCGCGCGACCGTTCAGCCCCAAGCCAGCCGCTAATCAAGCGGCTCGTCCCGTTCTCAGACATCGTGACCGAGCGCTACGCCCTCTACTTCCCAGTGGTCACCCCAGGCAGCGACCGCCACCACGAACTCGAACTCGCCGCCGAACGGTGGGAAAGCGAAATCGACCGGGTATTCATCTACCCCAACGAATCGCTCAAAGACGTATCCGAACACAACCACGGGCTGAAAACCAAAGACGCCGCCGCCGGCGCAATCCCCGGCACCGCCACCATCTACCGCCACGCCACACCCGGCGGCTGGTTCGAATGGAACATGAAAGTCCTTCCCGACGTCCCCGCATCCCTCCTCGTCACCTACTGGGGCAGCGACGTCGGCCGCAACTTCGACATCCTCATTGACGGTACGCTCCTCAAGACCGAGCAACTCAACAACCTCAACCCCGGCCGCCTCGTCGACGTCGAATACGCCCTGCCCCAAGAACTCACCCGCAACAAAAACGAAATCACCGTCCGATTCCTCGCAAACCACAACACCATCGCCGGTGGCGTTTTCGGCTGCGCCACGCTGAGGGCCCAATGAGAGAGCCGGACAGTTTCGAGCGCGGACGCTCGAAGTGGAGTAAACGGGGACAGTGTTTAATTCACATCACGAAGATATGAAAAAGGGACACCCCCCACAAGCGCACTGGGAAGTGCGGCGGGGGGCGTCCCGACAGTCCGTTAATCGACTTTGTTTATGCGCAGAGTTCGAAAACGCCGGCTCCGCCCATGCCGCCGCCGATGCACATGGTGACAAGCCCGTATTTCACGTTGCGGGCCTTCATCTCGTGCAGGATCTGCGTGGTCAGTTTTGCGCCGGTGCAGCCGAGCGGGTGCCCCAGCGCGATGGCGCCGCCGTTCACGTTGACCTTGCTGGTGTCCATCTTGAGCTCGCGGATCACCAGCAGGCACTGGGACGCGAACGCTTCGTTGTTCTCGATCAGCCCAACGTCGCTTAACTTGATGCCGGACAGTTCGCAGGCCCTCGGGATAGCCTCCAACTGGGCCGGGCCGAGGTAAATCGGCGAGCCCGCGGCGATGTTGTAGCCCAGGAACTTGCCCAGCGGTTTTGCCCCGTACTTTTTGACGGCCTCTTCGCTCATGAGCACCACGGCGGCAGCGCCGTCGCTGGTCTGGCTCGAATTGCCTGCCGTGCAGAACCCGCCTTTGGCGGCGAACGCCGGCCTGAGCTTGGCCAACCCTTCCAGCGTAGTATCGCGCCGCGGGCCTTCGTCGGTGTCGAAGATGATGGTCTTGCCGTTGCCTGTCGGCACCTCGAGCGGGACGATCTGGCTCTTGAACTTCCCGCCGTCGATAGCGGCGCACGCCTTCTGGACGCTGTTATACGCCCATTCGTCCATCTGTTCGCGGGTGATTTTGAAATCCCGCGCCACGTTGTCGCCGCAGTTGCCCATGTTGATGTAGGCTTCCGGGTGTTCGGCGGCCAGCCAGGGGTTGGGCGCGAACTTCGTGCCGGCCATCCCGATCAGGCTCATGGTCTCGACGCCGCCCGCGAGGCCGATGTCGAACAGGCCCGCCCGGATCTTCGACGAGATGATCGCGATCGACTCGAGGCCCGACGAACAAAACCGGTTGACTGTGAGCGCGGGAACCGTGTCCGGGAAACCCGCACGCAACACGATCAGCCGCGCCATGTTCATGCCCTGCTCCGCCTCGGGGTAGGCGCAGCCGATGGTAACGTCCTGTATTTTTTCGGCGGGGATTCCGGCTCTGGCAACCGCTTCTTTAAGGACGGCGGCGCCCATGTCTTCGGGCCGGAAATTGGCCAGGGTGCGTCTGGATTTGCCAATAGCGGTGCGAACCGCGGATACCACGTATACGTCACGCATATTCATTAACCTCCCTCTTGGAATCGGTACGCGCGTCCGCGCGCGCCGCGTTCTCTTTTTGTTCAGTCATCACAGGTTCCACTCCACGGCCACTGGCCACCGGCCACTGGCCACCGGCCACCAATGTCAGTTGCGCAAAGGTTTGCCCGTCATCAGCATGTTCTGGATACGCTCCTGCGACTTTTCCATCCCGCACAACGACAGGAAGGCTTCCGCCTCAAGATCCAGCGCGTCCTGTTCGGTCATCTTGGTTCCGGGCATCCGGTCGCCGCCCGTAAGGACATTGGCGACTTTCATGGCAATCGTGGCGTCATGCTCGGACGCGAACCCCCCTGATTTCAGGTTGTACAAAGCGGCGCGGAACACGGCACGGGCCGGGTCGCCCAGCGCCGTCAGGACGGCCGGCTTCGGCGGCTTGTACCCGGCCACAACCAAGCCGCGGCACACGTCTTTGGCGCGTTTGATCTGCTGATCCCAGTTCACGCAGATGACGTCGTTCTCGGTGAAGTAACCCAAGTCGACCAGTTCCGGGCCGCTTGTGCTGACCTTGGCCATGGCAATGCTCTCGAACGCACGGCGCACGTACGGGAACGGGTTGCTCTCGGCAACGCTTTCCGGCGCAAACGCCAGCGCACGGCGCAGCATCTCTTTGGTGCCGCCGCCCGCCGGGATCAACCCAACGCCCACCTCGACCAGCCCGCCGTACGTCTCCGAGGCGATGACGGCCTTGGCGCAGTGCTGCGCCACCTCGACGCCGCCGCCCAGCGTGAAATGGTGCGGCCCGGATACTACCGGGCCACGGCAGTACCGCATCGCCATGTTCGCTTGCTGGAACCCGCTGATCATCGTGCGGACACCGTCCCAGTTGTTTTGCTTGATATCCGCCAGGATGATCATCAGGTTGGCGCCCGCCGAGAAATGCGGTCCCTGGTTGCCAACCACCATGCCGTCGAACTGCCCTTCGTTGACCAGCCGCACGCCTTCGGCCATTATTTCGATCAGGTCTTTGCCGATGGCGTTCATCTTGCAGTGGAACTCGCAGCACACGATACCGTCGCCGATGTCGACGAGGCTGGCGTCGCCGTTTTCCTTGACAACTTTCTTGTTCTGCTTGGCGATATCGAGCCGGATCACGTTCGGGTTCTGCTCGACCAGCCTGTACTTCTTGGAGGCAAGGTCAAAATACATTTGTCCTTTGGGGCTGTCCTTGTAGAACGATTCCGCCTTGGCTTTTTTCATGGCCACGGCGATCGGCGGCAGTTTGAGGCCGTCCGCTTCCATCCGGTCGCACACGTAGTTGAACCCCAGGATGTCCCACACCTCGAACACCCCTTTTTCCCAGGCGAACCCCCACTTCAGCGAGTTGTCGATGTTGACGATGTCGTCGGCGATTTCCGGGATTCGGTTCGCGGCGTAGACCGCCATATTGGCGAACAATTTCCACACGAACTGCGCGCCTTTGTCTTCGCCCGTGTGCATGGTTTTAATCTTCTCTTCGACCGAACCGGCTTTCCTGGCGCTCCCGATGCAGTCAAACCGCGGCTTGACCTGGGGCTTGTATTCGAGCGTGTTCGGGTCGAGCGAATAAATGATTGACTTGCCCTTCTCGTCGCGCTGGTCGGTTTTCTTGAAGAACCCGGAACCGGATTTTGCGCCGTAATACCCCTTCTCGATCATCTTCTTGACGAAATCCGGCGGGACCATCAGGTCGCGCTGCTCATCGTCGGGGCAGCCGTTGTATACGTTGCCCACCACGTGCACGAACGTGTCCATGCCCACCAGGTCGCCGGTCCGGAACGTCGCCGAAGACGCATGCCCGATCACCGGGCCCGTCAGGGCGTCGACTTCTTCGAACGTCAGCCCGGCCTTGAGCATCTCGTACATGATGTACTGCATCGTAAACGTGAGGATGCGGTTGGCGACGAAGTTGGGCGTGTCTTTGGCGTACACGATGCCCTTGCCGATCACGTTCTCGCCGAACTCCGCCATCTGCTTGACCACCTCGGGCAGCGTATCCGCCCCGGGAATAATTTCGAGCAGCTTAAGGTAGCGGGGCGGGTTGAAGAAGTGCGTGCCCAGGAAGTGCTTGCGCATGTCTTTGTCCATCGACCCAACCATGGATTTGATGGGGATGCCGCTGGTGTTGGTGCTTACTATCGAGCCCGGAGAACGGTATTGGGCCACCTTCTTGAATACCGACTCCTTGATCTTGAGGTCTTCCTTGACGACTTCGCAGATCCAATCGCAGTCGACAATCTTCGGGAAATCATCCTCGAAGTTGCCTATCTCGATCAGGTCCAGGATGCCTTTGTTAAAGATAGGTGAGGGTTTGGTTTTGAGCAGTGCCGCTTTGCTCGCGGCCGCAAAACTGTTGCGCTTATCCTTCTTTTTCTTGTCGTCCTCGGACAGGTTGGGGGGCACGATGTCCAGCATCAGGCACGGCACCCCGCAATTGGCCAAGAGTGCCGCGATTGCCCCTCCCATAACGCCCGAACCCAGCACTGCAACACGTTTGATTTCCTGCATTGTTCAGGGTCTCCTTCCCTTCATTTGATCGAAGCCCAGTGTGTGAAACACGCCCAATGGCCCATTTTCCGCAGCGAAAAATGGGAGAACCCGTTTTTTCAACGGAAATCCCATCTTACACATTCTTTTAAATAGCGTCAAGAATACGATCTTGGCGTCTTTACCTCCACCCAATTCCAGCAAACCAGTCGGGTCAGATTGCCCGCGGTTGGGCTTCAGCCTGCCCCCGGCCCTTGTAACTGGCCACATGGTAACGGCTTAACCGCCAAGCCGCCGCGCAACCACAAAAAACTGTCCCCTACCCGCGCCCAGACACGAACCGCGGCCTCGCGCGCCAGTTTTTTCAAGATGCCGCACGGCGCATCATGCATGCAATACGACCGTTCGATGATCGTGAAGTTGTTCACAAGCAGCCGCTCGACATCACGAGACTTTTGCCACGGGCTGCTAGCGCGACGGCGTTGGGTGCCTCGAGGATGAGCGTGCCGCCGGGCCGCGTTACTCTCGCCAGTTCGCCGAGGGCAAACGCCGGGTTGTAAAGATGTTCGATCACCGAGGCAAACACGACGAGGTCGAAGTGGCCGTCAAGATACGGCAACCGCTGGCGGTCGATGTCGCACTCGATGGCGCGTACGCCTTGTCGCCGGCCTTCCTCGACGTCTGCGCCCAAATCGACGGCATGGACCTCGCCGGCGAACCGGTCGCGCAGGATGGCGCCCAACCCCGCCACGTCGCCGGCGCCGCCCGCATCGAGTGCGCGCTCGACTCTTTCCGGCGCGTGGCGCGCCAGCAGTTCAAGCAGAATCAGGTGCCGCCGCTTATGAAACTGCTGATATTCGTCCCGCGTCAGGTCTGCCATGGTGCCTTTGTCCGCGTCTGGGACGCCCCCCGGCTTTTGTGGGGGGTGTCCCATTTTTGTTCAAGCCTCAGGCCTCTCATTCTTTGCTCATGAAGCCTTTTTCCTTTACCTCGGGCTTGAACGGCTTGAACGGCAGCGTGTCGGGCACAATGCTGACTTCAGATGTAAGTTTGATAGGCACGGGCCCGCCAACGTCGTAGGTCAGCTCGACCAGAAACGCGGTCCAGCCCTTTTCCGGCTTGGGCACGCGCGCAACGTACACGCCGCCGCCCTGATCGTCGAGCGTGCTGCTGGTCCAGATTTTGCCGATGGTATCGACGCGGAAATCGCGCGCCGTCGGGTTGGTCGCCTGCCACAACAGGACCTCGCGCGGCTTGTCCAAGGACTTCACGACAATAGACCCGTCCTTCTTCACTTCCCACGAATACCGCGGCCGCGGTTTCCCCGTGACAACGGCGTTGTAGAACGCCAGCAGGGTTTCCGCCGCGTCCGAGCCTCTCATGCCGTGGTCGGCGTTGGGCACCATTCGCAGGAGCGTCTCGCCGGGCAGGTCCTTAACGAAGAACCGCGGCGAGTCCGGTAGGAAGAACTGGTCGCCAGTGGCGTTGATCATAAGTTTGGGCATAGTGTACCTGTCGCGGTACTCGTATGGCTCGACGATCTTCATGAGGGGGGCGTACTCCGGCGCGTCCATCCAGTTCATGATGCCCATCCGTTCGTAGTCGTCGACGGCCGGCGCCCAAAACCCGAGCGACCGCCAATGATGTTTGAACGACGGCACAATGTTGAGCATGTCGATCACCATCGGCACCATCGCGACCACGCGCTTGTCCACGGCGCCCGTGGTCCACGTGGTCCAGCCGCGTTTCGATCCCCCCGCCACCACAAACCGATCTACCTTCGCCCCGCCGCCGGCTTCGCTGGCGCAAAACGCCGTTATGGTGTCCATCGCCCGCACCGCGGCTTTCGTCATGGGCAGCCGCGCCGGCCACAACTCGTCGCCCGTGCGCAGGTACTTGTCCCACGTGTACGCGATCAGGCTGTCCTCGGTTCTCGATTTCGTTTCGTCGCCGATGAACGTCAACGGCTCGTTGGGTATGCCTCTCAACTCCGCCACAACCGACCCCGTCGCCACCGCCGCGCCCCGGGTCCGCTCAGACGCGCCATCCGGCGCCGGGCTGTCGATACGGCCGCCGCTGATCATCAGCAGCGCCTTGTTTGACGTGAGCTTGTCGGGTTTCTCGATGACGAGCCAATGCGTCCACACGGGCCGGTTCACTTCCTTGTCCGATCGCCACGCCTGCGACGTCATGTCGAGGACATAGGTAGTCGACCCCTGGCCGGGGATGGTCTTCTCGACCCGCCACGCGTAATTGTCATCGGGCGCCGCCACGTACCGGTCCAGCGCCGTTCGGATCGGCGCTTCCGGCGCATAAGTCGCGCAACTCACCAGCCCCGCCGCCAGCACCACCGCCAATAATAAGCGAATCACCAAGAACCGAACGTTTCTCATCCCTCGTACCCTCCATAATCATTGTTCCGTACCCGGCCACCACTGTATGACATGCGCCCGGTTTATGCAAGGTGGCACGAAAAAAGGAGAAAGTCCGTACGTTTGCTTTTGGGTGAGAAGCTGTTATATTTGTCTGTGTTAAATGCATTATGCCTCTCGGAAACGGTTCGATGCCGCTCGACAGGCAAAACATGACAACAACCGAACACTATGATCGCGAATACTTGGAAACGTTGCTGGCGCAATGAGAGTATGCGCGTCCTGCAAACCCAAGGTGGGGTTTGGCGGAAAAAATGGCTGGAGCCTTAAGGACTTGCAGAAAGCATACCGAAATGACGCATTTTACTCGTGGTTCGGACTGGACAATCCATTGATGTATGCCGCCCATAAGACCGCCGGAGGCATCACGAGCATATCATAATCAAAATTCTACCCGACGCCGTCGACGCCGAGTGGGCCCGCGTCACTCACAACAAAGCCGCACAACAAAAAGACGCCAACAAAAAGAACCAAGCATTCGGAGGCTCACCATGACCAACCCTCCCCAAGATCCTCTCGACATCGCACGCCAAAAGATCAGAGTCTGGGCCTGTGCACTCTTTATCGAATGGGCTCGCGCCATCTTTATCCTTATCGGGATCATCATCGCCCTAATTATCACCTTTGCCGTGCTTGCTCGTATCGGCCGCTCCACGCCAACAGCCACGTCCACTGCGTCCACTGCGTCCACAATGTCCACCCCGTCCACAAGCGTCATCACCGCACCCGAGGCTGCCGACCGCCTCGAAGCCGCCGATTACTCTCGCACTCAACAAGTCTCACTGTACGGTCGACGCATTATCTTTTACGAACGCGAACTACAAAAAGTGAAAATGAACGCAACCGTCACCACCTGGCTTGGCGACGACAAGATCATCAACGTCATGTTCGATTGCAGACACGACTGGCCCATCTCGACCAAAGAGGAGGCACAGGCCGCTTGCCTCACCGTCACCACTGACGCCCTCCAATTATTCAACATGCTAGAGCCGATCAAAACAGCAATGGCAAACGTCGCTATTGACCCTGAGGGCGGTGTCCTAGGCGAGTCCACGGCGCCGGGTGGCTGGCACGTAGAATTGCACTCCGCTGAATACTCCACCTGGCTCTCCTTCACAAACACCGCGCTCGACGAAGCAGAACCAACCGGAATTGCCAAGATCCAGTACGAACAACATATGGAAGAAACCCGCGAACTCATCGAGGCAAAAAATAATCCCCAATCGATAATCGATAATCGTCAATCGTCAATCGAAAATCGCCCGCCGCCCCCGCCCCGGCCCACTCCCGACGTGATTCCCCGCAATTGGCGTCTCCTCGCCGAATACCAAGCCTCCTCCGTCAAACCAACCGAGCTATTCACCATCACCCGCGCGCCCTGGGCCGTCGACTGGCAATGCGACAAAAAAATCTCCATCACCGTCAACGGCGCCGGCGCCAACGCCGACATCGAGTCCACCTACCTCGGCGGCCAGCCCGCACCCGAACCCCAGGTCGAATACCTCCGCACCACCGGGGACTTTTACCTCAACATCAACTGCCGCGACCCCTACGTCATCCGTGTCTGGGAAGCCCAATGAAAACCAACCTTTCTTCTAACAAATGAAAAAATGGGTGAAAAAATGGGGACAGGCACGCTTTTTCCCCAAACTGCCGGGGAAAAAGCGAGCCAGTCCCCATTTTTTGCTCCGGTTGTGCACGAGTTTTCAGAGCAGACTACGAAATAGCGTTCTCACAAACCTATACGGCCCTCCGAAAACTGTTTGTTCAGCCTGCGGATTCCAGTCGGGGCGGCGAGTGCCAATTCATAGGAAACCAGACTACGGATTCTTTGGCTGGTTGATTTACCTCTCTGGGAAATAGTTTAACGGCCCGTGGCAAGATTCTCGTGATGGCGAGCGCGAGCCATTTGGCAAAGGATCAAGGCGCGAAGTATCGTTTCTGGCACGGAGACATTGGGAGAGAAGACAATGGAAGATGAATTCCTTTTTCCACAACAACCATTTCACAGCGGAAAACCGCCTGCATTGGTGAGTGCTTGTCTTCTTGGAATCCCGTGCCGGTGGCATGGTCGGCGGGCGGCGCGGCGGGAAGAACTGCTACGCCGGTTGAAAGAGAAGTACGTTTTGGTGCCGGTATGTCCGGAGCAGTTGGGGGGCATGTCCACGCCTCGAACGAGCGAAACGTTGGCTGGCGGTACCGGCGCCCAGGTGCTGGACGAAGGGTTGCGAATAATTGCGCCGGAAACGCGGGAGGATGTTACGCAGTACCACGTAAACGGCGCCAACTATACGCGGGAGATAGCCGAAATAATCGGCGCTCGTGTTGCCTACATGAAAGCGGGAAGTCCCTCATGTGACATAAACGGGGTTACGGGAGAAGTTTTAAGGCGTGCTGGGATCAAGGTCATCAAAGTCGCTTGACAGGATACGGAGGGAATGGATGAAAAAAGACATGTGGTCGCGGACGTTAGATCAACTGAAGAAACAAGAAAAGCCAGAGGCGGTCTTAATAATAGCAGGGAGTATGGAATTGACGCGTCTTGAAGAGCTTGTGAAATAATCGCGCAACGTAGGCGGGGAATAATTCCCCGCCCACAGAATCAATTGACGCGTCTTGAAGAGCTTGTGAAATAATCGCACAACGTAGGCGGGGAATAATTCCCCGCCCACAGAATCAATTGACGCGTCTTGAAGAGCTTGTGAAATAATCGCGCAACGTAGGCGGGGAATAATTCCCCGCCCACAGAATCATTGCAAAGACTGCGATTTTTCATCCGCCGCTGACGTAAGAGAGACCGCCAACGGCATTGTTTCGCAGGTTCTGAACCCGGCCTTTTCAAGTCGGACCACTTTGTAGCTCCCGCGAAGTGCATATATGCGGACATGCTGAACGCGCTGCGCAAGCGGAACTCAAAAAAAGGAACTTTTCGAGTTTGATGTAACTGCCAGGTGTTGAGAAGTGCCGTTTGCCCTGATGGCTTCGGCAATTCCCCGTTGTCGATGTCGACGCCTTTCTCTATTTGATTAGATCCATCGGCGCGTGCTAGATCTACGGTGTTCGCACTGCCAATGCGGCACGGGGTCGGGCCGCATTGGCATAATGCGGCCCGGGTTCGGCCCGAAGCCGGGCTGCCAAGAGGAGGACGACGCTCGATGGATGCGATTGATGCGCTGAAAACCCGCCGTAGTGTGCGTGAATACACCCGTGAGCCGGTCGACGCCGCCGTCATCGAAGATCTGATAGATTGCGCGCGGCTGGCGGCGACGGCGTGCAACGTCCAGCCGTGGGAATTCATCGCCATTACTGACCGGAAAACCCGCGTCAAGCTGGCGGACCTTGCCCCAAACGGCCCGCATATCGCGCATGCGCCCGTATGCATCGCGGTGGTCTGCGCGGAAGGCACGTACTATCTCGAAGACGGCGCGGCCGCCACGCAAAACATTATGCTGGCCGCACACGCCCATGGGCTCGGGTCGTGCTGGGTGGCAGGCGACAAGAAACCGTACGCGGCCGAGGTGCTGCGGCTGCTGGGCGTGTCCGCGGGGTATAAGCTGGTGAGCCTCGTCACGGTCGGCCACGCGGCGGCGCGGCCTGTTCCCACCAAGCGGCCGCTGGCCGATGTGATCCACTGGGAGAAGTTTTAGCGATTGCAGATTGACGATTGCAGATTGCAGATTGTCGATTGTCGATTGCTGAAAACTAGGGACAGTAACCAGTTTTAGCTGCAACCAACTATAGCAATCTATAGCATCAAAAAGTGGTTACTGTCCCCGCTTTTCCCACCGAGCTATTCACCATCACCCGCACGCCCTGGGCCGTCGACTGGCAATGCGACAAACGCATCTCCATTACCGTCAACGGCGACGAGTCGGTCTACCTCGGCGGCCAGCCCGCACCCGAACCCCAGGTCGAATACCTCCGCACCACCGGGGACTTTTACCTCAACATCAACTGCCGCGACCCCTACGTCATCCGTGTCTGGGAAGCCCAATGAAAATTAACCTTTCTTCTAACAAATGAAAAAATGGGGACAGGCACGCTTTTTCCCCAAACTGCCGGGGAAAAAGCGAGCCAGTCCCCATTTTTTGCTCCGGTTGTGCATGAATTTTCAGAGCAGACTACGAAATAGCATTCTCAGAAACGTATGCGGCCCTCCGAAAACTGTGCTACGCCGTGCCGGCATCAAGGTCATCAAAGTCGCTTGACAGGATACGGAGGGAATGGATGAAAAAAGACATGTGGTCGCGGACGTTGGATCAACTGAAGAAACAAGAAAAGCCAGAGGCGGTCTTAATAATAGCAGGGAGTATGGAATTGACGCGTCTTGAAGAGCTTGTGAAATAATCACGCAACGTAGGCGGGGAATAATTCCCCGCCCACAGAATCATTGCAAAGACTGCGATTTTTCATGCGCCGCTGACGTAAGAGAGACCGCCAACGGCATTGTTTCGCAGGTTCTGAACCCGGCCTTTTCAAGTCGGACCACTTTGTAGCTCCCGCGAAGTGCATATATGCGGACATGCTGAACGCGCTGCGCAAGCGGAACTCAAAAAAAGGAACTTTTCGAGTTTGATGTAACTGCCAGGTGTTGAGAAGTGCCGTTTGCCCTGATGGCTTCGGCAATTCCCCGTTGTCGATGTCGACGCCTTTCTCTATTTGATTAGATCCATCGGCGCGTGCTAGATCTACGGTGTTCGCACTGCCAATGCGGCACGGGGTCGGGCCGCATTGGCATAATGCGGCCCGGGTTCGGCCCGAAGCCGGGCTGCCAAGAGGAGGACGACGCTCGATGGATGCGATTGATGCGCTGAAAACCCGCCGTAGTGTGCGTGAATACACCCGTGAGCCGGTCGACGCCGCCGTCATCGAAGATCTGATAGATTGCGCGCGGCTGGCGGCGACGGCGTGCAACGTCCAGCCGTGGGAATTCATCGCCATTACTGACCGGAAAACCCGCGTCAAGCTGGCGGACCTTGCCCCAAACGGCCCGCATATCGCGCATGCGCCCGTATGCATCGCGGTGGTCTGCGCGGAAGGCACGTACTATCTCGAAGACGGCGCGGCCGCCACGCAAAACATTATGCTGGCCGCACACGCCCATGGGCTCGGGTCGTGCTGGGTGGCAGGCGACAAGAAACCGTACGCGGCCGAGGTGCTGCGGCTGCTGGGGGTTCCCGCGGGGTACAAGCTGGTGAGCCTGATCACGGTAGGCCACGCGGCGGCGCGGCCTGTTCCCACCAAGCGGCCGCTGGCCGATGTGATCCACTGGGAGAAGTTTTAGCGATTGCAGATTGACGATTGCAGATTGCAGATTGTCGATTGTCGATCAGTACTGTCCCGTTAAAAGTTGAATAATGACAATTGGTTACACGGGCATGCATTTTCGTCAATGGCGAGATCTTGCGAAAAGGCCTGTAAAAGCGGCCTTTTCTCGAAAAGTGAAATGCTGAG